>Ga0105107_10000124_pt1 | contig 43244 bp, 43 predicted proteins | sample PPLLaktember2015_6_FD_79335 | JGI IMG/M metagenome (GOLD analysis project Ga0105107, IMG submission 79335) | Freshwater sediment microbial communities from Prairie Pothole Lake near Jamestown, North Dakota, USA - PPLs Lake P8 Core (1) Depth... | ecosystem: Environmental > Aquatic > Freshwater >...
GAGGATTTCCACGCCCGACTTGCTGTTGGCGACGATCTGTTCCGGGGTCACGTACATTTTTGGCTCCAATGAGAGAGGGTTAGCCGATCACTTCAACCTGAATTCGTTGCGGCTTGTTGCACCGCACAACACCCATTCTACGGTTTGCGGACGCGGTGTCAAGACTTTTTTGTGCTATGCACAATAATCCGTGCTTGAGCACACACAATGTCTTTTACAACAGTAAGTTAAGACAAATCAGAGTCGGAACCCCAAGGGTGGCATGGCGCGTGAATCGGCGAGCGGGCGACGGGGGGTCTGGGTGCAATGGATGCCCTGGACGTTCGTCTTCCTCTGGAGCACTGGATTCATCGGTGCGAAGTTCGGGCTGCCCTACGCGCAGCCGGTGACCTTCCTGCTGTTGCGCTTCGGGTTCGTGCTCACGTTGATGCTCCCGATCGCGCTCATGCTGCGCGCGCCGTGGCCCGCGACGCCTGCGCAGGTGACGCACATCGCCATCGCGGGCGTGCTGCTGCACGGCGGGTATCTCGCCGGCGTGTTTACCGCCATCTACGCTGGCATGTCGGCCGGGCTCGCCGCACTGATCGTCGGGCTGCAGCCCGTGTTGACCGCAGTCGTGGCGGCGCCGCTGCTGCGGGAACGCGTCACGCCGCGTCAATGGCTGGGCCTTGCGCTCGGCTTCGGCGGTGTCGCGCTGGTCGTCGCCCAGCGCACCACTCTCGCAGGGGTCACCGCATTCAGCGGCGCGATGATCTTGATCGCGCTGCTGTCGATCACCGCGGGCACCGTGTATCAGAAGCGGTTCTGCGGCGCCTTCGACCTGCGGGCCGGCTCGGTCATTCAGTTCGTCGCAGCGGGGCTCGCGCTGGCGCCGTTCGCGCTCCTCTTCGAGCACGAGCCGGTGCGCTGGACCGGCGAGTTCGCCTTCGCCATGGCGTGGCTGGTGCTCGTACTCTCGATCGGTGCCATCTCGCTGCTGACGTTGCTCATCCGGCGCGGGGCCGCAACCAAGGTCGCGAGCCTGTTCTATCTGGTGCCGCCGTTCACCGCGGTGATCGCGTTCCTGATGTTCGACGAGCAGCTCGGTCCACTCGGCATCGCCGGCTTCGCGCTTGCGGTCCTCGGCGTCGCGCTCGTCGTGCGGTCATAGCGCGCTAGAATCCGCCGGGCCTCGCGCCCGCCACCGACAATCCGACCCCGCCGACGCCGCGCCATGATCGAGTTCCGAACCGAGACCAAGCGCGCGCGGCTGCACGATCCGCGCAAGGACTTTGCCCTCGCGGAAATCGAGAGCGAAGTGCGCCACGATCCGCTCACCGGCGACACCGCGCGCATCTGCCATTTCGCGATGCGCGCGCCGCCGGCGCCCGATCTCGCGGCGATCGACGCGCTCAGCCGGCCGGGGTGCCCGTTCTGTCCCGAGCGCATCGAGTCCGTCACGCCGCGCTTCCCCGACGACCTGATCCTGGGGGGCAGGCTGCGGCGCGGGGACGCGACGTTGATCCCGAATCTCTTCCCGTATGACGACTTCTCCGCGATCGCCGTGCTCTGCAGCGAGCACGTGCAGCGGATGGATGCCATGCCCGAGCGCGTGGTCGTCGATGGGCTCGCGGTCGCACGCGACTTCATGCGGGCCGCGGCGGGCCGGGTCGCGGACCGGCCCGCGTACGGGATCGTCACCTGGAACTACATGCCCGCCGCCGGCGGGACGCAGGTGCATCCGCACATGCAGGTGATCGTGACGACGACGCCGGGCAACGCGCTCGGCCGTCAGCTCGCTGCGGCAGCAGCCTTTCGTGCGCGCACCGGGCGCGTCTATGCGGAAGTGCTGCTCGAGGCCGAGCGTCACGGGGCGCGCTGGATCGGAGACCAGGGCCGCGTCGCGTGGCTCACGCCGTTCACGCCGACCGGGGTCCTCGGGGACGCGATGGCGGTGATCCGGGATCGCACCACGCTTGCCGAGCTCGACGATGTCGACATCGCCGACTTTGCTGCGAGCCTGGTGCGCGTGCTGCGGGCGTTCGCGGCGCGCGGGCTTTGGAGCTTCAACCTCTGCCTGATGCCCGACGCGTTCGGTGCCGCGCCGCCGCGGCACTGGCTCACCGCCCGGCTGCTGCCCCGGTTCTATCTAAACCCGAAGCTGTACGTCTCCGACGCCTCTTACCTGCAGCTGCTGCTGGAGGAGCGCTTCGCGATGCTGACGCCGGAGGAGGTCGGCTCCGATCTCCGCGCGCGGTTCGGTACGGCATGAAGCACGATGCGTCACAGACCTTCCCGCCGCACCTCATCGGCGTACTCGTCGCCCTGACGCTGGCGTGGGGCTTCAATTGGCCGATGATCAAGCTGTCCCTCGCGGGGATGGCACCGATGCACTTCCGCACCTGGTGCCTCGCGGCGGGCGCCGCGGTGCTGTTCACGATGGCGGCGGCGCGCGGGCTGCCGTGGCGTGTGCCGCGCGAAGAGTGGCGACGCTTGACGATCATCTCGCTCGTCAATATCACCGTCTGGAACGTCCTTTCCGTTCACGGGGTCGCCCTGATGGCTTCGGGGCGGGCGTCGATCCTCGGCTATACGATGCCGATGTGGACCGTCCTGCTCGGGACCTGGGTGCTCGGCGAGCCGTTCACGCGCCGCCGCGCCGTCGGCGTTGCGCTCGGCATGGCCGGCATGCTGCTCCTGCTCGGCGCCGAAGTGCAGGCGGTCGGCCGCGCGCCGGCGGGCGCGCTGTTCATGATCGGCGCGGCGATCGGCTGGGCGATCGCGATCGTGCTCATCCGCAAGTGGCCGACGACGCTCCCGACGACGAGCTTCGCCGCCTGGCAGATGGTCATCGGTGGCGTGCCGATCGTCGCATTCGCGCTGTTCGCCGAGGAGGGAAGCTTCAACCTCTTCGCGCTCGCACCGGGGCCGATGATCGGCGTGCTGTACAACATGTTCATCGCGTTCGGTTTCTGCTACTGGGCGTTCACCAAGATCGCGCAGACCGCGCCGGCGGGGGTGTCGGGGCTCTCGTCCCTCATGGTCCCTGTCGTGGGCGTCTTCAGCGGCGCACTGGTGCTCGGCGAGACCCCGCGTTGGACCGATTACGCGGCGCTCGTACTGGTCGTCGGCTCGCTCGCCACGGTGCTCATTCCGGCCAGGCGGCCGGCGGCGCCGGCGAGCGCGCCGGCCGAGCGGCCCGCCGGCTCCGCATGATCGTGGTGGCGTGGACGTGATCGCCTGGGTCGTGCTCGGTGCGGCGCTAGTGCTCGGGGTGCCGGGCGCGCTCTATCTCGTGCAGGACGGGATGCTGTTCCTGCCGCAGCCCGGTCCGACGCGTCCGCCGCAGGCGCGCGGCGGGCGCGCGATCGAGCCGCTCGCGTTCACTGTCGGCGACGGCGTCACCGTCCGAGGCTGGCTTGTCCGGTCGACCCAAACAGCATCACCTCTCGTTATCTACTACGGTGGCAATGCTGAGGAGGTCTCGTGGCAGGCGGGCGAGCCGTGGCCGGCGGACTGGTCGCTCGCGCTCGTGAACTATCGGGGTTACGGCCAGAGCGAAGGAAAGCCTTCCGAACAAGCGCTGTTCGCCGACGCCGAACTCGTGTTCGACGCGTTGGTCGCACGCGCCGACGTCGATCGCGCGCGCATCGTCCTGGTCGGGCGCAGCCTCGGCAGCGGCGTCGCGACCTACCTCGCGTCGCGTCGCGAGGTCGCCGGGCTGGTGCTGATCTCTCCGTACGACAGCATGACCGCTCTCGGACAGCGGCACTACCCGTTCCTGCCGGTGCGGCTGCTACTGAAACACCCGTTCGATTCGCTCGCTCGGGCACCAGCGATCTCGGCCCCGCTGCTCGCGATCGTCGGCGAGCGCGACGGGATCATCCCGCCTGAGCATTCGCGCCGCCTCTTCGACGCCTGGGGAGGCCCGAAGCGCTGGACCTCGATCCCGGACGCCGGTCACAACGATCTCGGCGCGCAGCGCGAGTTCTGGAATCCGATCGCCGAGTTCCTGGCGGAACGCGCGCGCTGATGTGCCAGTCGCTGCTCGCTCCGGTCAGTCGCTCGCGCGTACCGCGCGGACGCGCGGTATCAACGTGCGGTCCCAGCGCGAGATCGCGACCGCGAGCACGTCGGCCGGCAGCGCATCGACCAGCCGCGAATCGGGGCGCTGCCCGAGGAAATCCAGCGCTGCCAGGAGCGCGGCGCCAGGCCGCGCGCGGTCGATCGGCGGCGCGAGCGTCTGCTTCGACAGCTTCTCCCCGGCCGCGTTGGTCGCGACCGGAAGGTGAAGGTAGCGCGGCGTCGGAACGCCGAGCAGGCGCTGCAGAAGGATCTGTCGCGGCGTGGAGTCGAGCAGGTCCGCGCCGCGCACGACGTCGGTGATCTCCTGCGCCGCGTCGTCGACGACGACGGCCAGCTGATAGGCGAACAGCCCGTCGGCGCGCCGCAGCACGAAATCGCCGACGTCGGTGGCGAGCCGCTGCCGCATCCGTCCCTGCACGGCGTCGTCGAACTCGATCGCAGCGTCGTCGACGCGCACCCGCGTCGCGCGCGCGGTGCGACCGGAGGGCAATCCGTTGCGGCAGGTCCCCGGATACACGAGGCTCCCGTCGATCCCCGCGAGCGCGGAATCGCCGATCTCGCGGCGGGTGCACGCGCAGGGGTAGGTTGCGCCCCTGCGCTCGAGCTCGGCGAGAGCCGCCCGGTACACACCTCCGCGTTCGCTCTGGCGCGGGACCGCGCCATCCCAGTGCAGTCCGAGCGACTCGAGCGTGCGAAGAATGTCAGCTGCCGCGCCGGGTGCCTTGCGCGGAAGATCGAGGTCCTCCATCCGCACCAGCCATTCGCCGTCATGCGCGCGCGCGTCAAGATAACTTCCAAGCGCCGCGACGAGCGACCCGAAGTGCAGCGGGCCGGTGGGCGAGGGGGCGAAGCGACCGCGATAGCGCGGGTGAGCGTTCGGCACGGCGCACGACGCAGAATGCGGAAATCGCGATGCTATACTCGTCCGCATTCGATTTCCGGGGAACGTGCGTGGCAACAGTCGAGCTCACCAAGGACAACTTCGAAAGCATCGTGACCGCCCACGATATGGTCATCGTCGACTTCTGGGCGCCTTGGTGCGCCCCCTGCCGCGCGTTCGCACCGACGTTCGAGTCGGCCGCCGAGCGCCACGCCGACGTCGTCTTCGCGAAGGTGAACACCGAGGTGGAACAGGAGATCGCCGCGGCGTTCAACATCCGCTCGATCCCCACGCTGATGTTTTTCCGCGAGAAAGTGATCCTGTATGCGGACGCGGGTGCGTTGCCGCCGCCGCTGCTCGAGGAGGTCATCACGCGCGCCAAGGCGGTCGACATGGCGGAAGTGCATCGCGAGGTCGCGGCGCAGCAGGCTGCGGAGCCGGACCCCGCTTAAGCCTGCCTTTTCGTTCGGTCGCGGCCGGCCGGCCACCAAGGAACTAGTGCCGCGTGGCGGTGGTGCGCCGCCTCTATACTCCCCGCTTCCCCGGACCAACTATGGACGACGACGCCCGCGCAAGCTTCTCCGCGCCGCCCCCGGACGCGGTCGCCTCCGCCCGGGTCGCGCTCCTCTATCGTCAGGCCCCGACCACGCTTCCGCTGGCGATGGTCGTGGCGGCAGTCTGCGTCTGGGTGTTCTGGGAGGCTGCCGACCGCACGGCACTGCTCGCCTGGTTCGCCGGCATCAGCGTCGTCGTGGCGCTGCGCCACCTGGTGGTGCAGTGGTACCGCGCTGCGGATCGCCCCGTGTCCGAGGCCGCGCTCTGGGAGAGCCGCTTCGTCGCGGGTGCGGCGGCAATGGGGGGCGCCTGGGCCGTCCTGGTCCTCGCGGTCAGTTCCGGGTCCCACGCGCACCAACTGTTCGTAGGACTGCTGATCGGCGGGCTCGCGGTTGCGGCGATGGGCATTTTCGCCGCGAGTCGCCGGTCGTTCCTCTGGTTTGCTGTGCCGATGCTCTTGGCGCTCATCGCTGATTTCGTCGTTGACGGCGGCGAGGTCAACGCCGCGATGGCGATGCTCGTCGCGGTATTCATGGCGGCGCTGTGGCGCGTGTCGAGCCACCTGCACCACACGGTGATCCAGAACATCGAGCGCGGCATCGAGAACGAGCGCTTGCTCGCCGAGCAGCGGGGCCTGTTCGATGCGGCGACCGCGGGGATCCTGTTCCTTCGCGACCTGCGCATCGTGGACTGCAACCGCGAGGTCGAGCGCATCGTCGGGTATTCGCGCGCGGAGCTGATCGGCCACTCGGTACGGATGTTCTTCCCGGACCAGGCGGTGTGGGACGCTAAAGTCGAAGAGAGCTACGGCGCGGTGCTGGAAGGGCGCCTTTACCGCAGCGAGATCCGCTTGCGTCGCAAGGACGGCGTGCACGTGTGGTGCGACGTGTCCGGCCAGTCGGTCGTTGCGGGCAAGCCCGAACTCGGCGCGGTCGTCGTCTGCGCCGACATCACGGAGCGCAAGCGCGCCGAGGCGGCGCTGCGCGCGAGCGAGGAGCGCCTGGAGCTCGCGGTGCAGGCGGCGCAAAGCGGGCTGTGGGACTGGGACATCGTCAACAGCACGACGTACTTTTCGCCCCGTTTCAAGGAGATCCTCGGCTATCCGGGCGATGCGGACTTCCAGACCCTGCTGTTCTTCTCCGATCGCCTGCACCCCGAGGACCGCGAGCGGGCGATGGCCGGCATGGCCCGGTGCGTCGACGGCGACGAGCCGTTCGATTGCGAGTACCGCCTGCGCCGCGCCGACGGAAGCTATGTGTGGGTGCACGGACGCGGGCGCGCGGTGCGCGACGCGCGCGGAACCGCGGCGCGATTCGCGGGCTCGATCATCGACATTTCCGACCGCAAGGCGGTCGAGGAGCGGCTGCGCGAGAGCGAGGGCCACTTCCGGCACCTCGTCGAGACCGCTAACGACCTGGTGTGGGCGGTCGATCGCGAGGGACGCTGGACCTACCTGAGCCCCCGGGCGACGCGCCAGATCTTCGGCTGCGAGCCGGAGGACATGCTCACCGAGCGTCTCGTCGACTCGCAACCCGAGGCCGATCGGGAGCGCACGACGGCGATGCTCGCGCGCGTTATGAACGACGGCACCGCGTCACACTTCGAGACGGTCCACCGCAACCGCAAGGGTGGAGACGTAATGCTTAGCCTAAACGCGACGCCGCTTCGCAGCGCGCGCGGCGCGATCGTCGGCGTCACCGGGACCGCCACCGACATCACCGAGCTCAAGGCCAAGGAGCACGAGTTGTCCGAGGCGCTCGGCGAGCAGCGGCTGATCTTTGACGCGGTGTCCGAGGGGCTCGCGCTGGTGCGCGACTCCGTCATCCAGAAGTGCAACGCGAAGTTCGCCGAGATGCTCGGCTACACCCCCGCCGAGCTCGCGGGGAAGCCCACGCTCACGTTTTACGCGGACCCGGCGGAGTGGGACTACGTCGGGCGGCAGGCGAGCGCCGCGATGGCGCAGGCGCGTGTGTACGACTGCGAGCTGCTCGTCAGGCGCAAGGACGGATCGGCGTTCTGGTGCGAGCTGCGCGGGCGCGCGATCGATCCGGCGGCGGTCGACGAAGGATCGATCTGGGTGCTGTTCGACATCTCCGCCCGCAAGGAGCGCGAGCAGCGCATCCAGCACCTCGCCGACCACGACGCGCTGACTGGGCTGCTCAACCGCCGGCTGCTCGAGGACCGGCTCGAGCAATCGATCACCCTCGCGCGGCGCAACGACGCCCTGGTGGCGGTCATGCTGATCGATCTCGACGGCTTCAAGGCGGTGAATGACCAGTTCGGCCACCTGATGGGCGATTACGCGCTGCGCACGGTCGCGCGTCGACTCCGCGAATGCGTGCGCGAGTCCGACACGGTCGCGCGCCTCGGCGGAGACGAGTTCGTGGTGTTGCTCTCCGGCCAGCGCGTGCCGGAGGACTCCAGTCTCGTCGCCGAGAAGATCCTCGCCGGACTGACCGAGCCGGTCGCCGCAGGGGGGCGACGGTTCGAGATCGGCGCCTCGATCGGCATCAGCATCTACCCGCGCGACGGGACTACGCCCGAGGCCCTGCTCAAGCACGCGGATGCGGCGATGTACCGGGTCAAGGAAGCGGGCAAGAACCGCTACCAGTACTACTCGTTCTGACCCGGCTTTACCCACGCTTTTCGCGGGGGCATTCCCGGTGCCCGGGCGCCCTTGGAATCGGCGCAATCCGGCCTCATGTTCCCGCGCACCGACCTGGCCGCACCGACCCGGCGAGTACGCGGAGAACATCATGATCGAGCTTCGAAAAGCAGGCGAGCGCGGCTATGCCGACCACGGCTGGCTGCGGTCGTACCACACCTTCTCTTTCGCCGACTACTACGACCCGAGCCACATGGGCTTCGGCCCGCTGCGCGTGATCAACGAGGACCGCGTGATGCCGGGCATGGGTTTCGGCACGCACGGCCACCGCGACATGGAGATCATCAGCTTCGTCCTCGACGGCGCGCTCGAGCACAAGGACTCGATGGGCAACGGCTCGGTGATCCGTCCCGGCGACGTGCAGCGCATGAGCGCAGGCCGGGGCGTCCAGCACAGCGAGTTCAACCACTCGAAGGAGGCGCTGGTTCATTTCCTGCAGATCTGGATCGAGCCGGGGGTCCGGGGCATCGCGCCGGGTTACGAGGAGAAGCACTTCGACGCCGCGTCCAAGCGCGGCAGGCTCCGCCTCGTCGCTTCGCCCGACGGTCGCGACGGCTCGGTGACGATCCATCAGGATGCGTCCGTTTACGCAGCGCTGCTCGACGGCGCGGAGCGCGTAACGCATCGGCTGCAGGCGGGGCGGAAAGGATACGTGCACGTTGCGCGCGGCCAGCTGGCGGTGAACGGCCAGTCGCTCGCCGCTGGCGACGCGCTCAAGGCGACCGAAATCGGAGAGATCGTGCTCGAGCGGGGCGCGCAGGCGGAAGTCCTGCTGTTCGATCTGCCCTGAGCCGCGGGGGGGCGCGCGCAGACGGCGGCGCGTGGTCCCGGTATTCTCCCGGCCTTCCGCCGTCCCCGCCCCCCATTGACCTCCGCATCCGGCCGCAAGGCCGCCCTCCTGCTCATCGCCTGCCTGACCGTGATGGCGGCGGCCACCATCGCGCCGGCGCTGCCGCGGATGGCCGACGCCTACCGCGGGGTTGCGAGCGCCGAGCTGGTGACTAAGCTCGTGCTCACCACGCCCGCGCTGGCAATCGGACTGTGCGCGCCGCTGGCGGGGGCGATCATCGATCGCTTCGATCGGCTCACGCTTCTGCGCGGCAGCCTCATCCTCTATGGCCTCGCGGGCGCGGCGGGATACGTGCTGCACGACTTGCACGCCATCCTCGCGAGCCGTCTTGCGCTCGGCGTCGCCATCGCAGGCACGATGACCACGACCACTGCGCTGGTGGGCGACTACTACAGGGGGGACGCGCGGGCGCACTTTGCTGCCGTGCAGAGCTTCGCCATGTCGCTAGGCGCTGTAGTCTCGGTCGGCTTGGGCGGGTTGCTTGCGGATGTCGACTGGCGCATGCCGTTCCTGCTGTATCTGAGCGGCTGGGCGGCGCTGATCCCGGCGATACTGTTCCTCGACGAGCCGCCGCGCGGCGCGTCGCGCGCGCCGGAGGACGGGGACGCACATCGGGTCGCGCTCGGCCGAGTCGCAGCGGCGTACGCGATTACGCTGTTCGCAGTCGTGATGTTCTACATGACGCCCGTCCAGCTGCCGTTTCTCGTGCGTGCGATCGGTGTCGAGTCGAGCGCGGCCGCCGGCGCCGCGATCGCCGTCTCCTCGCTCGCGGCAGCGGCAGGCGCCGCTGCATACCCGCGGTTGCGGCGCTTCAACGGCGTGCTCGCGGTCTATGCGTGGGCGATCGCCGCGATGGCGGTCGGCTACGGGCTGATCGGGCTCGCCGGCTCGTACTGGGCGGTGATCGTCGGCGTCGTGGCGTCCGGGTTCGGCGTAGGCGTGTTCTTTCCCAACAGCAGCCTGTGGGTGCTCGCACTTGCGCCGCCGCGCTCGCGCGGGCGCCTGGTAGGCGGGCTGACGGCCGCCATCTTCCTCGGGCAGTTCCTGTCGCCGCTTCTCCTGGAGCCCGTGATCGCTTCTACGTCGCTCGGGGCGGCATTCGGGTTCGCAGCCGTGGCAATGGCGCTGGTGGCGGTGGGCCTTGCTCTCGTGCGCCGTGTCGCTTGAGCGGATGTCGCGCCGGCAGGCGCAATGCCCGCGTCGCTTAGAATCGCCTCATGAGCGTTGCAATCCTCATTTCCGGCCGCGGTAGCAACATGCAGGCGCTCGTCGAGGCGGGCCTCCCGATCGCAGCGGTGATCAGCAACGAGGGAGCGGCGGCCGGGCTGGCTTATGCGCGCGCCCGCCATCTCCCGACCGCTGTCGTCGCGCACACTGCGTTCCCGAGCCGGGACGCCTTCGACGACGCGCTCGCCGCCGAGATCGACCGGTTTAACCCCCGCTTGGTTGCGCTCGCGGGCTTCATGCGGATCCTCACGCCGGCGTTCGTGCGGCGGTATGAAGGGCGGCTGCTCAACATCCATCCCTCCCTGCTGCCGGCTTTTCCCGGGCTGCACACCCATGCGCGCGCACTGGCTGCGGGCGTGAAAGTGCACGGGGCGACCGTGCATTTCGTGACCCCCGAGCTCGACCACGGCCCGATCGTCATCCAGGCCGCGGTGCCGGTGCGACCGGGCGACGACGACGACGCGCTCGCCGCGCGCGTGCTCGCGCAGGAGCACCGCATCTATCCGCAGGCGGTGCGCTGGTTTCTCGACGACCGGCTCGCCCTCGAGGCGGGGCGGGTGCGCGTCGCCGAGCCCGGTGCGCGCCAGCTGCTGTTCGCCGACGCATGATCCCGCCGATCGGCCACCGCATCGCACGCGGCTCGCGATGCGCCTGACCCCTGCGCTGGTCGACGCGTACGTCGCCGCGGCGGCGGCGGTGTTGCGGTTCGACCAACCGGCCGACTCGCTGCTGTCGGCGTTCTTCCGTGCGCATCCGCGGCTGGGCGTCCAAGATCGCGGTTTCGTCGCCGAGTCCGTGTATGCGTTGCTGCGGCGCAAGCGTCTCCTCGAGTTTGCGCTGGCCGAGATTGGGGTCGAACGACCCGGCCTGCGGACGCTCGCCCTCGCGGCCCTGGTGCGGGTCTCCGGGCTCAACCTGCGAGAGATTGCGGGGGGTGCCACAACTGAGGAGCTCGCGCGGCTCGAGGCAGTGAAGGGCGCGGCGCGCGGGGCGCTGCCGCTTGCCGTCGAGTGCGACCTCCCGGACTGGGTGGTCGAACGGGTGCTGCCGGCGCTCGGCGAGGAGAGCCTGCGCAGCCTTGCCCGTTCGCTCGCGCAGCCTGCGCCGCTCGATCTCCGGGTGAATCTGATCATTGCGGACCGAGCTGAAGTGGCCGCGGCGCTTGCCGCGGACGGGATCGAGGCGCAGCCGACGCCGTACTCGCCGGTCGGGCTGCGCGTCGTCGGCAATCCGGCGCTCAACCGGCATCGTCTGTTCACGTCCGGGGCGATCGAGGTGCAGGACGAGGGCAGCCAGTTGCTGTGCCATCTGCTGGGGCCGCGGCGCGGCGAGATGGTCGTCGACTTCTGCGCCGGCGCGGGCGGCAAGGCGCTCGCGCTCGGTGCGCTGATGCGCTCGACCGGAAGGATCTATGCGTTCGACGTGTCCGATCGGCGCCTCGCGAAGCTCGGACCCCGGCTTGCGCGCTCCGGACTCTCCAATATCCATCCCCAGCGGATCGCGTCCGAGCGCGACCCGAAGGTCAAGCGCCTTTCGGGCAAGATCGACCGCGTCCTGGTCGATGCCCCCTGCACCGGGCTCGGCACGCTGCGGCGCAATCCGGACCTGAAGTGGCGCCAGACCGAGCAGGCCGTGAGCGAGCTTGCGGCGAAGCAGGCCTCGATCCTCGCGGCGGCGGCCGGGCTCGTGAAGCGCGGCGGGCGTCTGCTCTATGCGACGTGCAGCATCCTCTCCGAGGAGAACGAGCAGGTCGTGCGGGCGTTTCTCGCAGCGCATCCCGACTTCGCCCTCGTGTCGCCGGCTGCAGCGCTCGCCGCTGCGCGCATCGAGCTTCCGGGCCACGCCCTTGACGGCGACTTTCTGCGCCTGCGTCCGGACGTGCATGCGACCGATGCTTTCTTCGGCGCGCTCATGGAAAGAAACTGAGGCGCGGCGCATGGCGTCGAGCCGGATTCGGAGGCATTAGATGGACGGCGAGATTCAGGTTTTGTGGCGGAAGGCCTGGGCGGAGCTGCACGATCCCTCCGTCCTCTGGCAACTCGGCACGATCGCCGTGTGCCTCCTGATCGCGTGGGCCGCCGACCGAACGGTCCGCCGCCGTGCGTCGGCCGCCCCTGGCTCGCGCGGCATGGAAGTCGGAGTGGGCGGCATGCGACGGCTCGTGTTCCCGCTGGTGGCCGTGGTCCTGGTGGTACTCGCCCGGGCGATCCTAGAGCGGTTCGTGAACACGGCGCTCCTCGACCTTGCTGCGCCCCTGCTCGGATCGCTCGCGATCATCCGCGGCGCCGTCTACCTGTTGCGCGTGGCACTCAAAAAGGGCAGCGTGATTGCGGCTTTCGAGCGTGCCATCGCGACGACCGTGTGGGGCCTGTTCGCCCTGCACATCCTCGGGGTGCTACCGCAAGTGGTGGAGAAGCTCGAGTCGATCGCGCTCCCGATCGGCAAGGCGCGCGTGTCCGTCTGGGACCTCGGCTGGGGCATCGTCGGGATCGCCTTCACCATCCTGGCCGCACTCTGGCTCGGCGGGCTGCTCGAGGCGCGCTTTATGCGCGCCGCGGGCCTCCACGCGAACGTTCGCGTCGCGGCCGCGCGGCTCACCAAGACGCTGCTCGTGTTCCTGGCAGTGGTGATCGCATTGCCGCTCGTAGGACTCGACCTCACCCTGCTCTCGGTTTTCGGCGGTGCCTTTGGCGTCGGCCTAGGTTTCGGTCTGCAGAAGATCGCGAGCAACTACGTCAGTGGGTTCATCGTGCTGCTCGACCGATCGATCCGCCTCGGCGACGTTATCACCGCCGACAACTTCTACGGCGTCGTGAAGGAGATGACGACCCGGTACACGGTCGTGAAGGCGCTCGACGGCCGCGAGGCGATCATCCCGAACGAGACCCTCATCACCTCCACGGTGCTCAACCATTCTTACTCCGACCGGCGCGCGCGCGTGCAGCTTCTAATCCAGGTTGGCTACGGCACAGACGTGGAGCCCGTTCTTCGGCTCTGCGAGGAGGTGGCGCGCCGGCATCCCCGCGTGCTCAGGGACCCGGCACCATTCGCCATGCTCGCCGGCTTCGGCGACAACGGGCTCAACTTGGAGCTTGGCTTCTGGATCGGTGACCCGGAGGAGGGGACCGGGAGCGTCCGGTCCGACATCGCACTGGGGCTGCTCGCCGCCTTCCGGGAGCGCGGGGTCGAGATTCCGTTCCCGCAGCGCGACGTGCGCATTCTGTCCGGTTCGGAGGCCCCGGGGGCGGCCTAGGCGCCCCGCGACGTGGGGTCGGGCACGGGGCGATCGGGCGATTTCCCGTAAAATGCCGGTTGCGGAGGCGTCTCCGCACCAACCAGAACGACAAAAAGGCCCACATGGACCTCGCTTCCTGGCTCTTCGCCGGTATCTTCGACCTGCCCTGGTGGGGCATGGTGCTGGTCGTGCTCGGACTCACGCACGTCACCATCGCCGCCGTCACGATCTATCTGCACCGGTGCCAGGCGCACCGGGCGCTCGAGCTGCACCCGCTGCCTGCCCACTTCTTCCGGTTGTGGCTCTGGATGACGACCGGCATGATCACCAAGGAGTGGGCGGCGATCCACCGCAAGCATCACGCGAAGTGCGAGACCGCCGAGGATCCGCACAGCCCGCAGATCTACGGCATCAACCGCGTGCTCTGGGGCGGCGTGTTTCTGTACGTGAAGGAATCCCACAACCGCGAGACGCTGGAGCGCTACGGCCACGGGACGCCGGACGACTGGGTCGAACGCAACGTCTATACGCGCTATACGCTCTCCGGCATCACCGCCATGGGCCTCATCAACGTGGCCCTGTTCGGCCTCGTGCCGGGGGTCCTGGTCCTGGTCACGCAGATCGCATGGATCCCGTTTTGGGCGGCCGGCGTGATCAACGGCATCGGACACTTCTGGGGCTACCGCAACTGGCAGACGGCAGACGCGAGCACCAACATCGTCCCCATCGGGTTCCTGATCGGCGGCGAAGAGTTGCACAACAATCACCACGCGTTCGCGTCGTCCGCGAAGTTCGCCAACAAGTGGTACGAGTTCGACCTCGGCTGGGTGTACATCCGGATTCTGGAAGTGCTGGGCATGGCGCGCGTCAAGAAGGTCGCCCCGCGCCCGCGCATCGGCGCGGCGAAGCCGGTGGTCGACACAGAAACCCTGCACGCGGTGATCGCGAACCGTTACGACGTGTTGGCCCGGTACGCGAGCTCGCTCAAGGCCACCTACGCCGAGGAGCTGGCAAAGCTGAAGGCGCGTGCGCCGCAGGACGCCGAGATCCTCAAACGGGTGCGGCGCTGGCTGGTCCGCGACGAGGGGAAACTCGCTGCCACGGAGCGCGCCGCGCTCGAGGAGAGTCTTGCGAAGAGCAAGGCGCTCCAGACTGCCTATTCCATGCGCCAGGAGCTCACCGCGCTGTGGAATCGGTCCAGCGCGACGCGTGAGCAGCTCGTCGCTCAGCTGCAGGACTGGTGTCACCGTGCCGAGGGAAGCGGGATTGGGCCGCTCCAGCAGTTCTCGATGCGTCTGCGCTCCTATGCCTGAGACGGCGCGTCGCCAACAAAAAACCCGCCGGATGGCGGGTTTTTTGTTGGGGCGAAGCGCCGCACTACTTGAGCTTCGTCTCCTTGTAGACCACGTGCTTCCGGGCCTTGGGGTCGTACTTCATTATTTCGATCTTGTCCGGGGTGGTCCGCTTGTTCTTGGTGGTGGTGTAGAAATGGCCGGTCCCGGCGGTGGATTCGAGCTTGATCTTCTCGCGCATGGCTCAGTGTCCTTCCTCAGCGCTCGCCCTTGGCACGCAGGTCGGCGAGCACCGCCTCGATGCCCTTCTTGTCGATGATGCGCAGGCCCGCGTTCGAGACGCGCAGGGAGATCCAGCGTTTCTCCCCTTCGACCCAGAAGCGGCGGGACTGCAGGTTCGGCAGGAACCGCCGCTTGGTCCGGTTGTTCGCGTGGGACACGTGGTTCCCGGTCTGCGGCTTCTTGCCCGTCACTTGGCAAACGCGTGCCATGGAAATTGCTCCGAAATCGGGATAGCCGCGCATTATAGGCAAGAATCGGTTTCGGCTCAACCGGTTCCAGGCGGGCGCGGCTAAAGGATGCCGCGCTCGGCAAACGACATGGTCGCGCCGCGTCCCACCACGAAATGGTCGAGCACTTTGACGTCGACGAGGTCCAGCGCCCGCTTCAGGGTTTCCGTCAGCAGCTGATCGGCCTGGCTCGGCTCCGCCAGGCCGGAGGGATGGTTGTGCGCAAAGATCACCGCAGCGGCGTTGTGGCGCAAGGCATCCTTCACGACCTCGCGGGGGTAGACGCTCGTCTGAGTGAGCGTGCCGGCGAAGAGCTCCTGCATCTTCAGGACGCGGTGCTGGGCATCCAGCCAGACGGCGACGAAGATCTCGTGTGGGCGGTGCGCCAGGCTGAACTGCAGGTAGCGGCGCACTGCCTGCGGCGAACCGAGTGCATCGCCCGCTCGGGCCGTCTCCTCGAGGGCGCGACGCGCCAGCTCGTACGCCGCGCGTAGCTGGGCGCACTTGGCCGCGCCGACGCCCGACGTTGTGGCGACCTCCCGGTCGTCCGCGGCGAACAGCGCATTCAGCGAGCCGTGGCGGTCGAGCAGGTCCCGGCCGAGGTCGACAGCGCTCTTGCCGCGTACGCCGCTGCGCAGAAAGATCGCGAGCAGCTCCGCGTCGGAGAGGGCCGTAGCACCGCGCGCGAGCAGCTTCTCACGCGGGCGTTCGCCCTCCGGCCAGTCGGTGATCGGCACGGCGCTCCCCCGTGTTCGCGTAGAATCAGTTGAACCTAACGCACGACATCCGTAGTGGCTGACGTGAAGGGAAAACGCATCCTGCTGGGGCTCACCGGGGGCATCGCGGCCTACAAGGCCGCCGAGCTGTGTCGCCTATTCGTCAAGGCCGGCGCTGACGTGCGGGTCGTCATGACGGAGAGCGCCGGCCGGTTCATCACGCCAGTGACGATGCAAGCGCTGTCCGGCCAGACCGTGTACACGGACATGTGGGATCCGCGCATCATTGATAACATGGCGCACATCGAGCTGTCACGCGACCGCGAAGCGATCGTCGTGGCGCCAGCCACCGCGGATTTTCTCGCCAAGGTCGCGAACGGCCTCGGCGACGACCTGCTGTCCACGCTCTGCCTCGCGCGCGAGTGCCCGCTCGTCGTCGCGCCGGCAATGAACCGGCAGATGTGGGACAACCCGGCGACTCGTCGCAACGTAGAGACGCTGCGCGCGGACGGGGTCACGATTCTCGGCCCCGCGGCAGGGGACCAAGCCTGCGGCGAGACCGGCATGGGCCGCATGCTGGAGGCCGAAGAGATCTTTGCCGAGGTCGCGGCGACGCTCGGACCGAAACTCCTCGCCGGCAAGCGGGTGCTGCTGACCGCCGGACCGACGTTCGAGCCGATCGATACGGTGCGCGGCCTCACGAATCTGAGCTCGGGCAAGATGGGCTTCGCGGTGGCCCAGGCGGCGGCGGAGGCGGGCGCCGCGGAGGTGACCGTGGTTGCCGGCCCGACGCAGCTCCCGACGCCGCCCGGCGTCGTGCGGGTCGACGTGACGACGGCGCGCGATATGTACGGCGCAGTCATGGCGCGCGCGACGGGTGCCGACGTCTTCATCGGCGTCGCTGCGGTGGCCGACTACCACGTCGTGCAGCCAAAGGGCCACAAGATGAAGAAGGGGGACGGTCCGCCGAGCTTCGAGCTCGCGGAGAATCCCGACATCCTCGCCGCCGTGGCCGCGCTCGAAAAGCGGCCGTTCTGCGTAGGATTCGCCGCCGAGACCGAGAACCTGGTCGAGTACGCGCAGGCGAAGCGCAAGAAGAAGAAGATTCCGCTGCTCGCAGCGAACCTCGCTCACGCGGCCTTCGGTCGCGACGACAACGCGCTCACTCTGTTCGATGATGCCGGCGAGCACGTGCTCGAGCGTGCGCCCAAGATCGTCCTGGCGCGGCGCCTGGTCGCCCACATCGCCCGAATGCTGTAGCCGCGGCGCCGCGGCGTCTACCGCTCTTCGTACTCGTCATGCACCGCATCGACGTCCGCGTCCTCGATCCGCGCCTGCACGACACGCCGCCGCAATACTCGACGAAGGGCGCGGCAGGGCTCGACCTGCGCGCCTGCGTCGACGCGCCGCTCGAGCTCCGGCCGGGCGGCTCGGCACTCGTTCCGAGCGGGATCGCGATCCACCTCGCCGACCCGGACCTCGCCGCCCTGGTGCTGCCGCGCTCCGGCCTCGGCCACAAGCACGGCATCGTGCTCGGCAATCTCGTCGGCCTGATCGACTCCGACTACCAGGGGCAGATCATGGTGTCGCTCTGGAACCGGTCCGGGGAGCCCTATATCCTCCAGCCGATGGAGCGGGTCGCGCAGCTCGTCATCGTCCCGGTGCTGCAGGTCGCGCTGAACGTGGTCGAGGAGTTCGGGGCTAGCGAGCGCGGGGCGGGCGGCTTCGGGAGCACCGGCAAGGGCTGAGTCGTCTCCAGAAAGCAAAACGGGCGGCAGCGCCGCCCGTTTTGCGTCCTACACCGCCGCCCGGTCAGGACAGCGTATCCGCCCAGATGTTGGCGGCCCAAGCGTCCGCGAAGCCCTTCTCGAGCTCGCTGCGCTGCGCGGAGACGCCGCCCGCCCCCGGCACCGGCGCAACGACTTTCTGCGCCGCGTCGTAGCGGTACACCCCCGTGACGTGCATTGCCTCTTTGTCGCTCACATAGCTATAGCACGTGTTATTGATGATCGGCATCGGGTTGGTCGGCTGGCCGGTCATCAAGGCGACCACCGCCGAAGCACAGATCTTCGCGTGATTGTTCGCCATGCTGCCCGATTTTGGCATTCCGGGACCCGACAGCGTGGCGTCGCCGATCACATGCACGCCGGGCGCCGCGACCGACTCCATTGTCTGCCAGTTGACGCCGCACCAGCGGTTGTTTGCCGTGATCAGCTTCGCCTGCTGGGCGATCAGTCCAGCCTTCTGCGGCGGAACGATGTTCAGCACGTTGCCCTTGAACGAATCGAATTCCGTCTTGACGGTCATCCCCTTCACGTCGACGTCCTTGGCTTCCTGGTTCGGACGGTACTCGATGATTCCCTTGTAGAGATCGTTCCAGGCGGCGAGAAACAGCCCCTTCTTGGAGACGATGTCCTCGTTGCCGTCGAGGATCAGCACCTTCGACTTCGGCTTCGCCTGCTTGAAATAGAACGCGACTTGCGAGGCGCGCTCGTACGGGCCCGGCGGGCAGCGATACGGGACCTTCGGAATCGAGAGAACGTAGATGCCGCCGTCGGGCATGGCCTCGAGCTGCTTGCGCAGCGCTACGGTCTCGGGGCCGGCCTTCCATGCGTGCAGGACCATCTTCTGCGCGTCGGGGTTGTTGAGCCCCGGGATCTGCTCGAACATGAAATCGATCCCCGGCGCCACGACGAGCCGGTCGTAGGGGAGATCCTCGATCCGCTTCAGCTGCACGCGCTTGCGCTCGAGGTTCACCCCGGTTACCTCGTCGCGGATCACCTGGACGCCACGCTCGCGCAGCTTGTCGTACCCGATCGTGAGGCTCTCGATCGTGCGGGACCCGCCGAGCACCAGGTTGGAGAGCGGGCAGGAGACGAACTGCGGATTGCGGTCGATGAGGAACACCTCGATCCGCCGCTCGCTCCACATCCGGATGTACTTTGCCGCCGTGGCGCCGCCGTAGCCTGCGCCGATGACGATCACGCGGCCGACCGGCTTGGCAGGCTCGGAAGGGGTGGCGCACCCGGAGAGGAGGGCGGGCAGGGCAGCGGTGCCCGCGCCCGCGCCGATGAGTTTGATGAAGTCGCGCCGGCTGAAGTCGTTTCTCATTTCCGCCTCCCTACTTCAGCTTCTGCGTCGCGAAAAAGCCCGCGAGCGCGTCGAGTTGGGCGTCGCTGTAGCCCTTCGCGATCTGGTGCATGATCGTCGCGGGACGCTTGCCGTCGCGAAAGTCGCGCAAGTGCCGTATCAGCGTCTCTCGCGACTGCCCGGCGAGCACCGGCATCCCGCCGGTTGACGCGCCGTTCGTCCCGTGGCAGATCGCGCAGCTCGCGGCGTAATCGCGCGTTTCCTGCGCAGTCGGAGCCTGGGCCGCCGCGACGAGCGGCGCGCCCGCCAGGCACGCGGCCAGGAACAGGTTCTTCAGCATCTTCTCCTCCTTGATATTGGTGTCCGCGCTGCCGTCGGGCGGCGCGCTGGCCTGCGGAGTGTCTGCCCGCACGACGGCGGGCGTCAAGTCATTGCCGCTCATGAGGACATCCGGCGGGCTTATCGCGGCGAAGCCGCGGACCTCAGCAATACAAAGGGCCGCACGCGGCGGCCCTTCGTCGGTGGGCGCGGCGGCCCGATCAGGTCTCGGTCGGAGTCGGCGCCGCGGGTGGCACCGGCGGCGCCTCGGCCGGCTCCGGGAACCGCAGGACGATCTTGTCGTCCGGGTCGACGTCCACCGTCACCTTGCCGCCGCTCAGCAGCCGGCCGAACAGCAGCTCGTCGGCGAGCGCCTTGCGGATGCTGTCCTGGATCAGCCGGGCCATCGGCCGCGCGCCCATCGCCGGGTCGAAGCCGCGTCGCGCGAGGTGCTCCTTCAGAGCGTCCGTCCAGACCGCCTCGACCTTCTTCTCGTGCAACTGCTCCTCGAGCTGCATCAGGAACTTGTCGACCACGCGCAGAATGATCTCGTGATCCAGCTGCCGGAACGAGATGGTCGCGTCCAGGCGGTTGCGGAACTCCGGCGTGAACATGCGCCGGATCTCGCCCATCTCGTCGCCGGCTTCCTTCCTCGCGGTGAAGCCCATGACGGCCTTGTTCAGCGCCTCGGCGCCGGCGTTGGTCGTCATTACGATGATGACGTTGCGGAAATCAGCCTTGCGACCGTTGTTGTCGGTCAGCGTGCCGTGATCCATGACCTGCAGCAGGATGTTGAAGATGTCCGGGTGGGCCTTCTCGATCTCGTCGAGCAGCAGCACCGAGTACGGCTTCTTCGTAATCTGCTCGGTGAGCAGGCCTCCCTGGTCGAACCCGACGTATCCCGGCGGGGCGCCGATCAGCCGCGACACCGCGTGCCGCTCCATGTACTCGGACATGTCGAACCGGATCAGCTCGATGCCCATGCAGTAGGCGAGCTGGCGCGCGACCTCCGTCTTGCCGACGCCGGTCGGCCCGCTGAACAGGAAATTCCCGATCGGCTTCTGCGGGTTGCCCAGGCCCGAGCGCGCGGTTCGGATCGCCGACACGAGCGCCTCGATCGCCTTGTCCTGGCCGAAGACCACCGCCTTGAGGTCGCGGTCGAGGTTCTTGAGCGCGGTTCGGTCGTCGGTCGATACCGTCTGCGGCGGGATGCGTGCGATCTTGGCGATGATCTCCTCGATCTCCTGCTTGCCGATCATGCGCTTCTGCTTCGACTTCGGCAGGATGCGCTGCGCCGCGCCGGCCTCGTCGATCACGTCGATCGCCTTGTCGGGCAGGTGGCGGTCGTTGATGTAGCGCGCCGAGAGCTCAGCCGCGGAGGAGAGCGCATTGGCGCTGTACTTGACGCCGTGATGCGCCTCGAAGCGCGACTTCAGGCCCTTCAGGATCTCGACCGTCTCGTCGATAGAGGGCTCGGTCACGTCGATCTTCTGGAAGCGGCGCGACAGCGCGTGGTCCTTCTCAAACACGCCCCGGTACTCGTTGTACGTCGTCGCGCCGATGCACTTCAGCGCGCCGGTGGAGAGCGCCGGCTTCAGCAGGTTCGAGGCATCGAGCGTCCCGCCCGAGGCTGCGCCTGCCCCGATCAGCGTGTGGATCTCGTCGATGAACAGGATTCCGTTCGGATTGTCGAGGAGCTGCTTCAGCACCGCCTTGAGGCGCTGCTCGAAGTCCCCGCGGTATTTCGTGCCGGCGAGCAGCGCGCCCATGTCGAGCGCGTACACCTGGCACTTGGAGAGGATGTCGGGCACCTGCCCCTCGACGATGCGGCGCGCGAGGCCTTCCGCGATCGCGGTCTTGCCGACGCCGGCCTCGCCGACGAGCAGCGGGTTGTTCTTGCGCCGCCGGCAGAGGGTCTGGATCACGCGCTCGAGCTCGCGCTCGCGCCCGATCAACGGGTCGATCTTGCCCACCAGCGCCTGGGCATTGAGATTGACGGTATAGGTCTCCAGCGCGCCGCCGGCCTGCTGCCCCTCCTGCTGCTCTTCGTCGCTCTCGGCGGGCTTCGGCTGCTGCGACTGCGGCGCCTTGGTGATGCCATGCGAGATGTAGTTCACGACGTCGAGGCGCGTGACGCCCTGCTGGTGCAGGAAGTACACCGCGTGCGAGTCCTTCTCGCCGAAGATGGCCACCAGCACGTTGGCGCCGGTCACCTCCTTCTTGCCCGAGGACTGCACGTGGAGGATCGCGCGCTGAATCACGCGCTGGAAGCCGAGCGTGGGCTGAGTGTCGATCTCCTCGGTGCCGGCGACGGTCGGCGTGTGGGAGTTGATGAACTCGGTCAAGCTCCTGCGCAGCTCCTCGATGTTGGCGGCGCAGGCGCGCAGCACTTCGGCCGCGGTCGGGTTGTCCAACAGCGCGAGGAGGAGGTGCTCGACGGTGATGAACTCGTGCCGCTTCTGGCGCGCCTCGACGAACGCCATGTGCAGGCTGACTTCGAGCTCCTGGGCAATCATTACGTTTCCTCCATCACGCACTGCAGCGGGTGCTGATGCTTGCGCGCGAATGCAACAACCTGCTCGACCTTCGTGGTCGCGATGTCCCGCGGGTAAACCCCGCACACCCCCATGCCTTCCCGGTGCACCTTCAGCATCACCTGGGTCGCCTTTTCGCGCGTCATTGAAAAGAACGTCTGCAGCACCACGACCACGAACTCCATCGGCGTGTAGTCATCGTTCATCAGCACCACCTTGAACAGCGGCGGCGGCTTAACCTTCGACTTCTTGGTCTCGAGGACCGTTCCATCACGCGACCGGGTCGCCATGCCTGCTTCAGCCTTCCGATGCCGACGTCGACCTCACTTCCGCGTTCGGTTCATGACGTCTCGCCGCGCGAGTTCGTGCGCTGGGGACTCACTCGTATCCTAGCCAGAGTTGCGTCCCCGCGCAATCGCTCGAATCGCCCGCAAGGTACGGATTTCTCAGGGGCTTGGGGCGCCGCGTGGACACTTGACGCGCTACGACGAAGCGCGTAAAAGAGGCGCGTGTTTGCTCTTCAAGCGGTAGGAAGGTCGCTGCGGTGATCCCCTCGTCCTGAAGCTGGCTTGAGAACAGGCATGGGAATGGGGGGAGACCCTCGGGTCGCAACGTGAAGGGAAGAGGGGGGCTATGCCTACCGGTACGGTGAAGTGGTTCAATGACGCGAAGGGCTACGGGTTTATCACGCCGGATGACGGCGGCGAGGATCTGTTCGCGCACTTCTCGGCCATCAACATGGCCGGGTTCAAGACGCTCAAGGAGGGCGAGAAGGTCAGCTTCGAGGTGACCCAGGGTCCCAAGGGCAAGCAGGCATCGAACATCCAGAAGGCCGGCTGAGTCCGCGCCGGCACGGATCCTTCGAAGCCCCGCCGCGTGCGGGGCTTTTTGTTTGGGCGCCCGTGTCTTATCGACCGCGGTTTGTCGATCGCGGGCCGCCCGCTAGAGGCCCGTGGTCCCGCCGGCGTTTCGTCCGCGCTACATGCGCTCGATCATCGCGTTCCCGAAACCCGAGCACGACACTTCGGTCGCGCCGGTCATCAGGCGCGCGAAGTCGTAGGTCACCACCTTGGCCGAGATTGCCGCCTCCATCGACTTGATGATGAGATCGGCGGCTTCGCGCCAGCCCATGTGGCGCAACATCATCTCGGCCGAAAGGATGAGCGAGCCCGGGTTCACCTTGTCCTGCCCGGCGTACTTGGGTGCGGTCCCGTGCGTCGCCTCGAAGCAGGCGATGGTGTCAGAGAGGTTGGCGCCTGGCGCGATGCCGATGCCGCCGACTTGCGCCGCTAGCGCGTCCGAGACGAGGTCGCCGGTTAGGTTCAGCGTGGCGATCACGTCGTACTCTTCGGGGCGCAGCAGGATCTGCTGCAGGAATGCATCGGTGATCACGTCCTTTACCACGATCTCGCGACCAGACTTCGGATTCTTCATCTTGCACCACGGCCCGCCGTCGAGCATCTGTGCGCCGAACTCGCGCTGGGCCAGCGCGTAGCCCCAGTCGCGGAAGCCGCCCTCGGTGAACTTCTGGATGTTGCCCTTGTGGACGAGCGTCACGGATTTCCGGTCGTTGTCGATCGCGTACTGGAACGCCTTGCGGATCAGTCGCTCGCTGCCCTCGATCGAGACCGGCTTGATGCCGATCGCGGAGGATCCGGGGAAGCGGATCTTCTTGACGCCCAACTCGGTCTGGAGGTACCTGATGAGCTTCTGCGACTGCTCGGACTTGGCGGGCCACTCGATGCCGGCGTAGATGTCTTCGGTGTTCTCGCGGAAGATCACCATGTCGACCTTCTCGGGCGCTTTGAGCGGGGAGGGCGTGCCGCGGAAGTAGCGCACCGGCCGCAGGCAGACGTAGAGGTCGAGCTCCTGGCGCAGCGCGACGTTCAGCGAGCGGATCCCGCCGCCGACCGGCGTGGTCATCGGCCCCTTGATCGAAACCGAGTATTCCCTGAGCAGATCGAGCGTTTCGGTCGGCATCCATACGTCAGCGCCATAGAGGCGCGTGGACTTTTCGCCCGCGAACACCTCCATCCAGTGGATCTTGCGCTTGCCGCCATAGGCTTTCGCGACTGCGGCATCGACCACCTTGAGCATCACCGGAGTGATGTCTACGCCGATCCCATCGCCCTCGATATACGGAATGACGGGGTTGTCGGGCGTGGGTTTGCCGGGGACGATCTTGCTTCCGCCTTGCGGGATCTTCACGTGCGAAGTGGCCATTGGCGCTCCGTTGTGGGCTCGATGAGATTGAGAGGGTGGTGGCTTTGTCGGGCGGCGCGTGCCTCGTCGCCGTCGGACGTGAGGGGTCTGATGCGCCGATAGGGCGCAATTATGCGCCCAACCAAGGGTGCAATTTCCATGATCCGGGTCGGCCGGGGTCGATCCGGCGGGGCGCCGCCCGCGACCGTTTGCCGCTATCCTCGCGGCGAAGCTCACGCTCCGGCCGCTGCGGCCGCGTCCATCCATGGTCCTGCCCAAGGGAGAGAACCCCGTCGCCGTCGCGATCGCCGAGGCGCTGCTCGACGGCTTCGACAAGCATTACCGCCTGTTCCGCGAGACCAGCCGCGCGGCGAAGGCGCGCTTCGAGTCGGGCGACTGGCTCGGGCAGCAGCGCGCCGTGCGCGATCGGATCGCGTTCTACGACCAGCGCGTGCGCGAGACCGCCGGGCGGCTGCACGCCGCATCGCTCGACGAGAACACGTGGGCGCAGGCCAAGCTGCTCTACATCGGCCTGCTGACGAACCACAAGCAGCCGGAGCTCGCCGAGACTTTCTTCAGCTCCGTGTTCTGCCGGATCATGGCCCGGACCTACTTCCACAACGAGTTCATCTTCTTCCGTCCTGCGGTTTCGACCGAGTACATCGAGTCCGATCCGCCCGCCTACCGGACCTACTACCCGCTGCGGCACGGCTGGCAGGAGACGCTGCGCCGGATCTGCGCCGATCTTGAGTGGCGCTGCCCGTTCGCGGACCTCGATCGCGACATCGGCTACGTGCTGGAGGCCGCGCGGCAGGCGTTTGGCGGAGAGCTCCGCGCCGAGCCGAACTGCCAGATCCTCGTGCTGGCCTCGGCGTTCTACCGGAACAAGGCGGCCTACGTCTGCGGCAAGCTCGTCAACGGCGATCGCGAGTACCCGTTCGTCGTTCCGGTGCTCCACGACCGCAACGCGCGGCTCTATCTCGACACCCTGCTCGTCGACCCGCTCGACATCGGGCGCGTGTTCAGCCTCAACCGCGCGTACTTCATGGTCGACATGGAGGTCCCCTCGGCGTACGTGCAGTTCCTGCGGACGCTGATGCCCTACAAGCCGCGCGCCGAGCTGTACACGATGCTCGGTCTCGGGAAGCAGGGCAAGACGATGTTCTACCGCGAGCTCGCCCACCACCTGCGGCATTCCGATGACGAGTTCATCGTCGCGCCGGGCGTGCGCGGGCTGGTGATGGTGGTGTTCACGCTCCCGTCGTTCCCCTACGTCTTCAAGGTGATCCGCGACGAGATCGTGCCGCCGAAGGAGACGGACCGGGAGATCGTCAAGGCGAAGTACCTGCTGGTTAAGCAGCACGACCGGGTCGGGCGCATGGCCGACACCCATGAGTTCTCGAAGGTGGCGCTGCCCAGGGCGCGGTTCAGCGCGGCGCTCCTCGAGGAGCTTCGCCTGACCTGCCCCTCGGTGCTGACGGAGAACGACATTGAGGTGGTGATCGACCATCTCTACATCGAGCGGCGGATGTTGCCGCTCAACCTGTTCCTAGATCAGGCCTCGGACGACCGTATCGAACGCGTCGTGCGCGACTATGGCGATGCGATCCGCGAGCTCGCGTACGCGAACATCTTCCCCGGCGACATGCTGATGAAGAACTTCGGCGTCACGCGCCTCGGCCGGGTGGTGTTCTACGACTACGACGAGATCGAGTACCTCACCCAGTGCCGCTTCCGGCGCATCCCCGAGGCGCCGAATCCGGAGCTAGAGATGTCCGGCGAGGTCTGGTACCCGGTGGCGAGGAACGACGTGTTTCCCGAGGAGTTCGGTGCCTTCCTGCTCACCGATCCGCGGGTGCGCGCGGCGTTCATGAAGTACCACGCCGACCTGCTCCGCCCGGAGTTCTGGAAAACGACGCAGGCGCAGATCGAGGGCGGGCACGTCGAAGACTTCTACCCGTACCCGGAAGCGATCCGGTTCTGCATCGTGCGCCATGCCCCGAGCGCGCGTCCGGAGGTCGCCGCCGCCTGATCTTGGCATCGCCACTAGCGTCGTAAGCCAGTGTTTTGTAAGGTATTCGGCGCACGGACGAGAAAGAATGTCAACCCACCCCACTCGGGCGGCGTTATTGGCCCTGACCGGCATACCGGTCTCTTCAACCAAACTGACCCACAGAGAGGAATCTCATGCAAAAGCTGATCGCCGTGCTGTTCGCCGCCATGTTCGCGGCCGTGTCGTTCCAGGTCGTCGCGCAAGACAAGAAGCCGACCGCCGAGCAGTGCAAGAAGGACCCGAAGATGAAGGGCTGCGAGACTGCGGCTCCGGCGAAGAAGTAATCTCGCCTTAGGCGATCGAAAGGCAGGGCACGTCCCTGTCTTTCCTTTTTCGGGAGACCGCTGCTAAACTCCCCGCGCCCTGACGACCGGGGCGAGGGAGCAGGGCACCGGGCCCGCCCCATCGTGGGCATCCGACCCAGACGCTCAAGGAGGAGCAAAAATGATGAAGATCGTTGCGCTGATTCTCGCCGCCACGTTTGCGGCCGTGTCGTTCCAGGTCGTCGCGCAGGACAAGAAGCCGACCGCCGAACAGTGCAAGAAGGACCCGAAGATGAAGGGCTGCGAGCAGGCGAAGAAGTAATCGCCCCTCTGGCGCGTGAAGGCAGGGGCATGCCCCTGCCTTTTTCATTCCTGCACCTGCGCCTCCTCACGCTTCCGTGAACCTACGTCCCACTACCTTAGCCGCGTTGTTCGCCGTGTCCATGGCTTCCGGCCCGGCGATCGGGCAACTGCCTGCCCTGGATCTCAGTGCCGGGATTCATCTCATCCGCGCCGAGATCGCGAACACGTCTGACTCTCGCGCGCGCGGACTGATGTTCCGCAAGACGCTCGGGGTCAACAGCGGGATGCTGTTCGTGTTTCCCGACGTGTCAACGCACTGCATGTGGATGAAGAACACGTACGTGCCGCTCTCGGTCGCGTTCATGGACGAGCAGGGCACGATCGTGAGCATCCACGACATGCAGCCCCAGAACGAGACCTCGCACTGCGCGGCGAAGCCCGCACGCTTCGCGCTGGAGATGAATCAGGGCTGGTTCGCGAAGAAGGGCATCAACGCCGGGGCCAAGATCGGCGGACTCGACAAGGCGCCGGCACCGCGTTGAGCGAGGCCAGGCGCAAAGCAGAAGGGGCCCCGCGGGGCCCCTTCTGCGCTTCAGCCGGCGGATCGATCTACAGGCCGGCGTTCTGCTGCGCCACCATGCAGTAGAGCATCGGGATCGAGAGCATGGTGTTGAAGCGCGAGGTCAGCATGGCCATGCGGGCGGCCTTGGCTTTCTCGGCCGCCTCGACCTGCACGATGCCGAGCGCCTTCTTCTGTTTCGGCCAGATGATGAACCAGACGTTGAAGGCCATGATCAGCGCGAGCCACATGCCGATGCCGATCGCCATGAACGGCTTCTGGAACGCGAGCGCGGACCCGATGTAGCCGTTCATCCACGCGAGGAGCAGACCGGTGATCACCGTCGCGAGCGCCGCCCAACGGAACCAGAACAACGCGGTCGGGGCGATGACCTTCCCGATCGCCGGCTTCTGCTCGTCCGGGATCTTCGGCATCGACGGGATCTGCACGAAGTTGAAGTACCAGAGTATGCCGATCCACATCACGCCCGCGAGGACGTGCAGCCAGCGCATGAAGAACGTCCACCAGGCATGGTCGAACTTGACAACGCCGCCAGCGGCGGTGCTGACGATAATAACAATGACTATAAGGACAACGACGCCGGCGGCTACGGTACGTCCGAGGGATTGGAGAATCGCGCCCATGTGGAAGCCTCCTTTGAGGTCTGTTGTTGTCCCCGGTGACGGGGCTCCTGGAGCGCGCGGAGTTTAGCAGGCCCCGCGCGTCCCGCCAATCGCGCGCTCAGCGCGTCTGCTCGACGCGGGCGTTCGCCCCGCCTTCGGCAAACGTGAGATCGAGTGGGTCGCCGCGGGCGAGTCCGGCGCTGCGGCGCACGATGCGTCCCTCTCCATCCCGGACGATGGCGTAGCCGCGCTGCAGCACCGCGCGCGGGTCGAGATGTGCGAGGTTCTGCACGAGCGACTCGAGCCGCGCCGTGCGCTGCGCCGACCCATGGAAGACCGCGGCGCGCATGCGCTGGGCCAACCCGGCGACCCGCGTCTCCAGAGGTACGAGCGCCGGCAGGCCCCGCACCGCCCGGTCGGCGAGATCACGCACGCGCCAGCGCCCCCGCTCGAGCGACCGCTCGGCCGCGAGGGCGAGGCGGGCACGCAGCTGTGCAAGCAGCGCGGTCTGCGCATCGAGGCGCCATCCCGGGTGGACGAGCCGGCGCGTCAGATGGTCGAGAAGCTGGAGGCGGGTCTCGAGGTCGCGCGTGATGCGGCGAAGGAGCCGCCCGGCAAGCAGGTCGAGGCGCGCGCGCAACTCGTCGCGCGCCGGACTCGCGAGCTCTGCCGCCCCGGACGGCGTCGGCGCGCGGAGATCGGCTGCGAAGTCCGCGATCGTGAAGTCGGTTTCGTGGCCGACACCCACGACGACCGGAATCTCGCACGCGCGGATCGCGCGCGCGACGCGCTCGTCGTTGAAGGCCCAGAGGTCTTCGATGCTTCCGCCGCCGCGGCACAGGATCACCACGTCGCATTCCCGGCGCCGGGCCGCCGCCGCGAGCGCGGCGACGATCTGGGCCGGCGCGCCCTCGCCCTGGACCGCGGTAGGATAGACCACCACCGGGACCGACGGATTGCGCCGTGCGAGCGTAGTCAGCACGTCGCGCAGCGCAGCAGCCGCGGGCGAGGTCACGACGCCGATTGCGCGCGGGTACGCTGGAATCGGACGCTTGAGCGCCGGGTCGAACAACCCCTCGCGCTCGAGGCGGTCGCGCAGGCGCAGGAACGCCTCGTACAGCGCACCGAGGCCCGCGCGCCGCATGAACTCGACGTTGAGCTGGAAATCGCCGCGCGGCTCGTAAAGGGACACCAGCGCGCGGACTTCGACCTGCAGGCCGTCGCGGGGCTGCCAATCGAGGTACGCGCAGCGGCCGCGAAACATCACGCAGCGCACCTGCGCCTGGTCATCCTTCAGCGAGAAGTAGAGGTGGCCGGATCGCGCCTGCACGAAGTTGGAGATCTCGCCACCGACCCAGAGGAGCGGGAAGCGGTGCTCGAGGAGGTCGCGCACGCTGCGGTTGAGCGCGGAAACGCTGAGGACTTCGCTCCCGGAGAATCCGCCTTCCCGCATGAATGCTGGCTCTCCGGACATGTCGGCATCCTAACCTATCCACAACTGCGCCCGCGCGGACCCGCGCTCGGCAGGCGCGCCGCCGCTCACTGGGGAGATGATTTTAACGTACTGATTCCATGCAACAAACTCTTGCGATCACTTATTGATCAGCGGGCGAAATTCCTTTCGCACAGTCCACTTAGCATCGCTGTCGACACACTATGCACAACCTTATCCACAGCATCTGTGGATAACCTCGCATGCCGCCAGCATGGTCCGTTCAAGGCGCGCCCGCACGCATTTTCTTGCGGCGCATGAGCGCCGCAGCTAAAGTCTCGTGCTTTGATTTTTGGCGGAAAACCCACGCGTGTTCGCAATCATTCAAGCGGCCGGATGGCCGATCTGGTTCCTCCTGCTGGCCTCCGTGATCGCCGTCGCGCTCATCATCGAGCGGTCGATCGTGCTGCGGCACGCGAAGAACGTCCCCAGCGGCCTGCTCGACAAGGTGGTGGACGCCTACCGCAAGCAGGGGGTCACGCCGCAGCTGCTCGACAGCCTGTACCAGGATTCGCCGCTCGGGCGCGTGCTCGCATCGGGGCTGCGCAACCACAAGGCGCCCCGGCAGGTGATGAAGGAGGCGATCGAGGACGAGGGACGTGCCGTCACGCACGACCTCGAGCGGTTCCTCACCACGCTCGGCACGATCGCGGCGATCAGTCCGCTGTGGGGCCTGTTCGGCACCATCGTGGGCATGATCGAGATCTTCGGCTCGCAGAATCCGACGGGGGCGAACCCGGCGCAGCTCGCGCACGGCATCTCGATCGCGCTCTACAACGCCGGCTTCGGCATCCTGATCGCCGTGCCCGCGACGATCTTCTTCCGCCACTTCCGCGGCAAGGCCGAGAGCTTCGTGATCGAGATGGAGCGGCAAGCCTCGCGGCTCGTCGACATGGTCCACGGCGAGCGGCGCTGAGCGGAGCGGCCACGGTGAACTTTCGCGGCCACTATAAGGAGGATCCGGAGATCAACCTGATCCCCTTCATCGACGTCCTGCTCGTGATCCTCATCTTCCTGATGGTGACCACCACCTACTCGAAGTACGCCGAGCTCCAGATCAACCTGCCGAGCGCCTCGGCCGACAAGCAGGCCGAACGCCCGAACGAGATCAACGTCACCATCAGCGCCGCCGGCGAGATCACGATCGACCGCAAGCCGGCGCAGCTCGCGAGCGTCGCGCAGTTCACCGAGCTTCTGAGGCAGGCGGGCAGCGGGCGCAAGGACCCGATCGTGATCATCAACGGCGACGCGAAGTCCAACCTCCAGGTCTCGATCAACGTGATGGAGGCGGCGCGACTCGCCGGCTACACGAACGTCTCGTTCGCGGTCCAGCAATCGGCCGGGAAGTGATCTCGCCCCGCGCGCGGGAGTGACGCGCAGGTCAGGATTGGACTTCGCCACCTTCCCCGAGCGCCATTGGTACCGGCTGAGCGCGCTCTCGGTCGCGCTCGCGCCGCTCAGCCTGCTCTTCCGCGCGGCGGTCGGTCTCCGTCGTGCCGGCTATGCCGCGGGGCTCCTCCGCTCGCATCGTCTGCCGGTTCCGGTCGTGGTCGTCGGCAATCGCGTTGTCGGCGGCACCGGAAAGACGCCGCTGGTGCTCTGGCTCGTCGATGTGCTGCGGGGCCGCGGCTTCTGCCCGGGAATCGTGTCGCGCGGTTACCGCGTTGCCAACGAGCCCCCACGGCGCGTTCTCCCGGGCGGCGACGCGGCCCAGTTTGGCGACGAGCCGGTGCTGCTCGCCGAGCGGAGCGGGGTGCCGGTGTGGATCGGGCGGGACCGCGTCGCCGCGGCGCGCGGCCTGCTCGCCGCGCAGCCTGACTGCGACGTGCTGGTCTGCGACGACGGGCTCCAGCACTACGCCCTCGCGCGCGACTTCGAGATTGCGGTCGAGGACGAGCGCGGCCACGGCAACGGCCTGCTGCTCCCGGCGGGGCCGTTGCGCGAGCCTGCCGGGCGCGAGGTGGACGCGGTCGTCGTCAACGGGTCGGCGGGTCGCGGCGCGTTCGAGATGCGCCTTGCGCCGGACGGCTTCCGGAGCGTCTGCGGGACCGGGCAGGACGTGCCGCTGGCGGCGTTGCGGGGCCGGCGATTGCACGCCGTCGCGGGCATCGGCAATCCCGGGCGCTTCTTCGCGACGCTGCGGGCGCTGGAACTCGAGTTCGTGCCCCACGCGTTCCCTGATCACCATGCGTGGACGGCGCGCGACCTCGACTTCGACGCTTGCGACTTCGTGCTGATGACCGAGAAGGATGCAGTAAAATGCCGCGCATTCGGACGCGACGACCTCGTCGCCCTCCGGGTGCAGGCGCGGGTCGATCCGCGGCTTGCAGACCTCCTCTCGGCGCGTATCCATGGATCCCAAGCTGCTTGACATCCTCGTCTGCCCGGTGACCAAGGGCCCGCTGATCTACGACAAGGCGGCACAGGAGCTCGTCTCGATCGAGAGCGGTCTCGCTTACCCGATCCGGGACGGCATCCCGGTGATGCTCGAGGACGAGGCGCGACGCCTCTCCGCGGACGAGATCGAGTCCTGGCGCGCGAAGCGCTGAGCGCGCCGGAGGCGCCACGCGATGCCTGGCCTCCTTCGCTTCACCGTTCTCATTCCCGCCCGCTACGCTTCGAGCCGGCTGCCCGGCAAGGCGCTCGCGGATATCGGGGGCAAACCGATGGTGGTGCACGTCGCGGACCGCGCCCGCTCGAGCGGCGCGGGCGCAGTCTGGATCGCCACCGACGACGCGCGCATCGTGGCGGCGGCCCGCGAGCACGGCTGCGAAGCGTTGCTCACGCGCGCCGATCATGCGTCCGGGACCGACCGGCTGGCGGAGGCCGCAGCGACGCTCGGGCTCGCCGACGACGAGATCGTGGTGAACATTCAGGGCGATGAGCCGCTGATGCCGCCCGAGCTGGTGGGCCGGCTCGCGCACGCGCTGGCCCAGCGGACGGCGGCGTCGATGGCGACGGCGTGCGTCCCGATCGCCGACCCGGAGAAGATGCGCAACCCGAACGTGGTCAAAGTCGTGTGTGACCACTCCGGTTACGCGCTCTATTTCAGCCGGGCCCCGATCCCCTACGCGCGCGACGCGGTCGCCGCCGGCGGCCCGGCGGCGGTGCTGCCGGACGGCTTGCCCGCATATCATCATCTCGGCATCTACGCCTACCGCGCCGGTTTCCTGCGCGCGTATGCAAAGCTCACGCCTGCGCCGATCGAACGCTTCGAGGCGCTCGAGCAGCTGCGCGCGCTCTGGCACGGGCACCGCATCGCGGTCATTGTCGCCGAGGCGGAGCTGCCGCCCGGCGTGGACACCCCCGAGGACCTGGAAAGGACGCGACGACTCTTTGCCGCGGGGGCCTGAGTGGTCCCGCCGGGGGCGCTCACGGCACGCCCGCGTGATCTGCCCGTTTGACCGCGTCGCCGCCAACGGGCTATCGTGACCGCTCCCGCCCCCGAACGAGCCAGACTCCGTATGCGACTCATCCTCCTCGGCCCGCCTGGCGCTGGCAAGGGCACGCAAGCGCAGTTCATCACCGATCGCTTCGGGATCCCGCAGATCTCGACCGGCGACATGCTGCGCGCCGCTATCAAGGCGGGCACGCCGCTTGGGGTGGCAGCGAAGAAGATCATGGACGCGGGCCAACTCGTGTCCGACGACATCGTCACGGCCCTGGTGAAGGAGCGTCTCGCGCAGCCCGACTGTGCCTCCGGCTATCTCTTTGACGGGTTTCCGCGCACGCTTCCCCAGGCCGACGCGATGAAGAGTGCGGGTGTGGCGATCGACTACGTGCTCGAGATCGACGTGCCGGACGACGAGATCATCGCGCGCATGGGCGGTCGGCGCGTCCACCTTGCCTCGGGTCGGACCTATCACGTGCGGTTCAATCCGCCCAACGTCGCAGACCTCGACGACGTGACCGGCGAGCCGCTGATTCAGCGCGACGACGATCGCGCCGACACCGTTCGCAAGCGCCTGGAGGTCTACCACGCACAGACCCGGGCGCTGGTCGACTACTTCACGCGCTGGGCTGCGACCGGTGACCCGCGGGCGCCGCAGTATCGGCGGATCTCCGGCGTGGGCTCGGTCGACGAAATCCGCGCACGCGCCTTAGCCGCCCTGAAATAGGGCGCGCCGCCAGGGCGGTGTCCCTCCGGCGGATGTCGCGCGTCGCGTCGCTGCGGGATAATCTTCCGCGTTCCTTGTTCGTGAAGCGGCCATGAAAACCTCCAAAGCTCCCAACGGCCTCTACGCCCAGTCGGGCGGCCCCAGCGCGGTGATTAATGCCTCCGCTGCCGGCGTCATCGAAGCCGCGCGCAAGGCGCGCGGGAAGATCGGCAAGCTGTACGCCGGGCGCAACGGCATCGTCGGCATCCTCACCGAAGAGCTGATCGACACCGGCAAGGAGTCGGCGAGCGCGGTGGCCAGGCTCCGCCAGACCCCCGGCAGCGCGTTCGGGACCTGCCGCTACAAGCTCAGGGATTTCGAGAAGGACCGGTCGCAGTACGAGCGGCTGATCGAGGTGTTCCGCGCCTATGACATCGGCTACTTCTTCTACAACGGCGGCAACGATTCGATGGACACGGCGTGGAAGGTGTCTCAGCTCGGCGAGCAGCTCGGCTATCCGGTGCAATGCATCGGCGTGCCGAAGACGATCGACAACGATCTCCCGATCATCGACGCGTGCCCGGGGTTCGGTTCGGTGGCGAAGTACGTCGCGACCTCGATCCGCGAGGCAAGCATGGACGTGGCGTCGATGTTCCGCACTTCGACGCAGATCTTTGTGCTGGAGGTGATGGGCCGCCACGCGGGCTGGATCACCGCCGCGGGCGGGCTCGCCGCGGAGGGGCCGGACGACGGTCCGCACATCCTGCTGTTTCCCGAGATCCAGTTCGATGAAGCGAGGTTCCTCGACCGCGTGAAGGCGACGGTCGAGCGCATCGGCTGGTGCGCCATCGTCGTCTCGGAGGGCCTGCACGGGCCGGACGGCAAGTTCCTGTCCGAAAGCGGGCTGCGCGACGCGTTCGGCCATGCCCAGCTCGGGGGGGTCGCGCCGCAGATCGCCCGGCTGATCACCGAGCGGTTGAAGTACAAACACCACTGGGCGGTCTCGGACTACCTGCAGCGCTCGGCCCGCCACATCGCCTCGGCGGTCGACGCGGAGCAGGCGTACAAGCTCGGCGCGGCGGCGGTGAAGCTCGCCCTGGCGGGGCGCAACGCCGTGATGCCGACGGTGATCCGCCTGTCGGACAAGCCCTACAAATGGAAGCTCGGCGTGGCCGAGCTGAAGAACGTCGCCAACGTCGAGAAGAAGATGCCGCCCGACTTCATCACGGAGGACGGGTTTCACATCACCGCCAAGTGCCGGCGTTATCTTGCGCCGCTCATCAAGGGCGAGGACTACCCCGCCTACCGGGACGGGCTGCCCGACTACGTTAAGCTGAAGAACGTGCTCGTGCCGAAGAAGCTCGGCACGAGCTTCAAAATCTGAGCGCAGCCGGGCTATAATCCGCCGCTTTCCAGAACCCGGGCCGGGGGGAGTCGGCGGAGCGCGCGTGGCCGCGCGGCCCGCGCTCCCCCAAGAACGCCCGCCTCACAAACGGGGGATTCCATGAGCTCTGCTCTTCTGTTCGCGCTCGGCTGCGCGGTCCTGGCGATCGTCTACGGCGTCTTCTCGATCGGCTGGATCCTGCGGCAGCCCGAAGGCAACGAGCGCATGCGCGAGATCGCGGGCGCGATCCGCCAGGGCGCAGTCGCCTACCTGCGGCGGCAGTACTACACCATCGCCCTGGTCGGTGTCGTGCTCTTCGTCGTGATCGGGCTGGTGCCCGGGCTCGGCTGGCCGACCGCGTGGGGTTTTGCGATCGGCGCGGTCCTGTCGGGGCTCTCCGGGATCATCGGCATGAACGTGTCGGTGCGCGCGAACGTGCGCACCGCGGAGGCGGCGCGCAAGGGGCTGAATGAGGCACTCGCGGTCGCGTTCCGGGGCGGCGCGATCACCGGACTGCTGGTCGTGGGCCTCGGCCTGCTCGGGGTCGCCGGCTATTTCTGGCTGCTCGCCGCTGCCGGCCAGGCGGGCCAGCCACTCATCGAGACGCTCAAGCCGCTCATCGGCCTCGGCTTCGGCGGGTCGCTCATCTCGATCTTCGCGCGACTCGGCGGCGGCATCTTCACCAAGGGCGCCGATGTCGGCGCGGACCTCGTCGGCAAGGTCGAGGCGGGCATTCCCGAGGACGATCCGCGCAACCCCGCGGTGATCGCCGACAACGTCGGTGACAACGTCGGCGACTGCGCCGGCATGGCGGCCGACCTGTTCGAGACCTACGCGGTGACGCTGATCGCGACGATGCTCCTCGGCGCGCTGATGGTGAAGACGGAGTCCGCGGCCGCGGTGATCTACCCGCTAGTCATCGGCGGCTTCTCGATCATCGCGTCGATCGTCGGCACCTGGTTCGTGAAGGCCAAGGCCGGCGACAAGAACGTCATGCCGGCGCTGTACCGCGGACTGTGGGTCGCCGGCATCCTCGCGCTGATCGCGTTCTATCCGATCACCCAGTGGATCATGGGCGACGTGCTCGCGACCGTGCCGTTCGACGTGTCCGGCGGGCGCAAGTTCGTCGCGGTGTGGCAGCTCTGGGGGGCCGCGGCCGTCGGCCTCGTCCTCACCGGCTTCATGGTCTGGATCACCGAGTACTACACCGGCACGCAGTTCAAGCCGGTGCAGCACGTCGCGCAGGCGTCGACCACCGGGCATGCGACCAACATCATCGCCGGCATCGGCGTGTCGATGAAGGCCACGGCCTGGCCGGTGATCGCGGTCTGCGTCGCGATCGGGATCTCCTACTGGTTCGCGGGCCTGTACGGCATCGCGATCGCCGCGACCGCAATGCTCTCGATGACCGGCATCATCGTCGCGCTCGATGCGTACGGCCCGATCACCGACAACGCCGGCGGCATCGCCGAGATGGCGAAACTGCCCGACTCGGTGCGCGCCATCACCGACCCGCTCGACGCGGTCGGCAACACGACCAAGGCGGTGACGAAGGGCTACGCGATCGGCTCGGCCGGTCTCGCGGCGCTGGTGCTGTTCGCCGACTACACCCATGCCCTCGAGGCCCTGGGCCAGCACCTGAGCTTCGACCTGTCAAACCACATGGTGATCATCGGCCTCTTCATCGGCGGCATGGTTCCGTACCTCTTCGGCGCCATGGCGATGGAGGCGGTCGGGCGCGCGGCGGGCTCGGTCGTGGTGGAAGTGCGCCGCCAGTTCAAGGAGATTCCCGGGATCATGGCGGGCACGGCCAAGCCGGAATACGGCACGGCCGTCGACCTGCTGACGCGCGCGGCGATCAAGGAAATGATTGTCCCGTCGCTCCTGCCGGTGCTGATCCCCATCGTGGTCGGGCTCCTGCTCGGGCCGCAGGCGCTCGGCGGCGTCCTGATGGGCACGATCGTCACCGGCCTCTTCGTCGCGATCTCGATGACCACCGGCGGCGGCGCGTGGGACAACGCCAAGAAGTACATCGAGGACGGCCATCACGGCGGCAAGGGTTCCGACGCCCACAAGGCCGCGGTGACCGGCGACACGGTCGGCGATCCGTACAAGGACACCGCGGGCCCCGCCGTGAATCCGCTGATCAAGATCATCAACATCGTCGCGCTCCTGATCGTGCCGCTCATGGCCGGCGGCGATCACAAGACCGCGGCAGCGCCGGCACCCACCGTGGCAACCGCACCTGTACCGACCGCAGCGCCCGCCGCGGGACGGCCGGTGCGCCTGCATTTCGAAACCGGGAGCGCGGCGCTGAGCAGCGAGAATCAGAAGATCGTCGCCGCAGTCGCGCAGAAGATGAAGGACACGCCCGATCTCAAGGTAGACGTTTCCGGTTTTGCCGACCAGACCGGCAACATGGAGCAGAACCTCGACCTCGCCAAGCAGCGCGCGACGGCCGTCCGCGATGCGCTCAAGGCCGCCGGCATCGCGGAAGACAGCATGAACCTCAAGAAGCCGGAGCAGGTGGTCCTGGGCGCGGGCCAGGATGCCGAGGGACGCCGCGTCGAGATCAGCATCGCGAAGTGACGGCGCGGCGAGTCCTCGCGCGCGTCGGAAGGGCAGCCTGCGGGCTGCCCTTCTTGTTTTGGGCCGCCGCGGCGTGCGCGCAGCTCGCGCCGGAGCCGGCCTCTGGCGTTGCGCCGAAGCGCGCGGCCGTCGGCCAGCGCTTCATGGTGGCCGCCGCGCATCCGCTCGCTGTCGATGCGGGCTACGAGGTACTCAAGCGCGGCGGCACCGCGATGGACGCCGCGGTCGCCGTGCAGCTCGTGCTCGGGCTCGTCGAGCCTCAGTCCTCGGGCGTGGGCGGCGGCGCATTCATCGTTCACTACTCCGCGGCCGACCAGCGGCTGCGGACGTACGACGGCCGCGAGACGGCGCCCGCCGCCGCACGGCCTGACCGGTTTCTCGGCCTGTTCGGCCGGCCGATGGGCTTCATCGACGCGGTGCTGTCGGGGAAGTCGGTCGGGGTCCCCGGGACGCTCGCCGTGCTGGAACTCGCGCATCGCAACCACGGCCGCGTCGAGTGGGCCGCGCTCGCGACGCCGGCGATCGACCTGGCGGAGAACGGCTTCGCGGTATCGCCCCGACTGCACGCGTTGCTCGAGTGGGACAAGTGGCTCGCGCGCGATTCATTCGCCGCACGCTATTTCTACGACTCGGCCGGGCGGCCGAAACCCGTCGGCACCATTCTCCGCAATCCCGAATACGCGGCGGTGCTGCGGGACGTTGCCAAGCAAGGCGCCGATGCGTTCTATCGCGGCCCGATCGCCGCGGATCTCGCGGCGGCGGTGCAGAGCCACCCGCTCGGGCCGGGCGACCTCGCCGTCGAGGATCTCGCCGGGTATCGGGCGAAGGAACGCGAGCCGGTCTGCGGCGCATTCCGCGCCTACCGCGTCTGCGGCATGGGCCCGCCGTCGAGCGGCGGCATCGCCGTGCTCGAAATCCTGGGGATCCTCGAACGCCTGCCGCGGACCGACTATGTGCGTGATCCGGTGCGCGCGGTCCACTACTTCGCGGAGGCCGCCCGGCTCGCATATGCCGACCGCGACCGTTACGTCGCGGACCCGGACTTCGTCGACGTCCCCGTCGCCGGGCTGCTGGCGCCTGCGTATCTGGCGGAGCGCGCCAGCCTCGTGGCGGCGGAGAAGTCGCTGGTCCGGGCGCTGCCGGGCCGCCCCGCGGGCGCCGAGCGCAGCGCCTTCGCCGACGGCGTCGAGGCCGATCTCGCGTCGACGACGCATTTCTCCATCATCGACGCCGAGGGCAACGCCGTGGCGCTCACGTCGAGCATCGAGTTCCTGTTCGGAAACCACCGGTTCGTGCGCGGGTTCCTGCTCAACAACGAGCTCACCGATTTCTCGTTCGTCGCGGAGGAGGGCGGGAGGCCGGTTGCGAACCGGGTCGAGGCGCGCAAGCGTCCGCGCAGCTCGATGTCACCGACTCTCGTGTTCGACGCGGACGGGCGGCTCGTGATGATCGTGGGATCGCCCGGCGGTCACGCGATCATCCATTACACGGCGCGCGTCATCGTCGCGGCGCTCGACTGGGGCATGCCGCTCCAGGCGGCGCTGGATGCGCCGCACTTCGGCAGTCGCAACGGCCCGACCGAGCTCGAGGCGGGAACGCCGGTCGAACGGCTGCGGCCTCAGCTCGAGGCGCTCGGGCATCCCGTTCGCGTCAGGGAGCTCGCCAGCGGCGTGCACGCCGTCCTGCGGGTCGGCGACACGTGGGTCGGCGCCGCGGACCCGCGCCGCGACGGCACGGCGCGCGGGGAATAGGGCGCTGCTTCGCGCGCTACGCCTCGACCGCCCATTGCAGCGCGGCGAGCACTTTCGGCGCGACGTGCGCGTCGAGGCAGTCGAAGGCTTGCAGCCCGGTCCACGCACGCAGCCACGTCAGCTGCCGCTTCGCGAGCTGGCGGGTTGCGAAGATGCCGCGGTCGCGCAGCTCGGCGCGGTCGTACGCCCCCTCCAGGTAGCTCCACGCCTGGCGGTAGCCGACGCAGCGCATCGACGGCAGTGCGGCGTGCAGCTCGTAACGAGCGCGCAACCCCTCGAGCTCGTCGACGAGGCCGGCGGCGAGCATCGCGTCGAAGCGCGCTGCAATCCGCCGGTGGAGCGCGCTGCGATCCGCCGGCACGAGCGCGAGCGGCAGCAGGGCGAAGGGCGGCGGCGCACCGCGCGCACCGAGCTGTTGCGACATCGGCGTGCCGGTCACGCGGAAGACTTCCAGCGCGCGCTGGATGCGCTGCGCGTCCGCCGGCTCCAGGCGCGCCGCGGTCTCGGGATCGACGCGCGCGAGCTCGGCGTGCAGCGCCGCCCAGCCGCGGCTGTGGGCTTCGGCGTCGATCGCGGCGCGCACCTCCGCATCGGCGGGAGGCAGTTCCGACAGCCCGTCGCGCAGCGCCTTGAAGTACAACATGGTGCCGCCCACCAGCAGGGGGATGCGCCCGCGTGCGGCGATCTCGGCGACGAGACGCACCGCGTCCGCGCGGAACCGTGCCGCGGAGTACGGCTCGGTCGGGTCGAGGAGGTCGATGAGGTGATGCGGCACCGCGCGCCGCTCCTCGGCGCCCGGCTTGGCGGTGCCGATGTCCATGCCGCGGTACACCTGCGCCGAGTCGACGCTCACGATCTCGACGGGCAGGCGCGCAGCGATCTCCATCGCCAGCAGCGACTTGCCGCTGGCGGTCGGGCCCATCAGCAGGACGGCGGTCGACTGCATCGGCGGGCGCGGCGCCGCCTCAGCGGCCGCGCAGGAAGAGCTTGTCGAGATCGGCGAGCGAGAGCTGGTACCACGTCGGCCGGCCGTGGTTGCACTGGCCGGCGCGCTCGGTCTCCTCCATGCGTCGCAGCAGCGCGTTCATCTCGGGGACGGTGAGGGCCCGGTTGGCGCGCACGGCACCGTGGCACGCCATGCTGGCGAGCAGATCGTCGCGACGCTCCGTCAGGACGCGAGTCCCGCCGAACTCGCGCAGGTCGTGGAGGAGACCGCGCGCGACGGCGGCGACGTCGCCGGCGGCAACGGCCCCGGGCACCCCGCGCACCACCACCGCCGTCGGCGACAGCGCCGCCATCTCGAAACCGAGCGCGCGCAGCACGTCGTCGTGCTCCTCGACGGTCGCGACGTCCAACGCATCGGCGTGCAACGTGACCGGGATCAGGAGCTGCTGCGCGCTCATCTCCCGTGCGTCGAGCGCGCTCTTCAGCTGCTCGTAGACGATCCGCTCGTGCGCGGCGTGCATGTCGACGAGCACCAGGCCCTGGCTGTTCTGCGCGAGGATGTAGACGCCGTGCAGCTGCGCGAGGGCGAAACCCAGCGGCTGGTCGGTTGCGGCCGGTGCCGGCTCCGGCGCGCGCGCGACTGCGGCCGGGCTCGACCATCCCTCGAACATTGCCGCGTAAGCGGCCACCGGTTGCGCGACGCCGAGCGACCCCTGGAACGACGGCGCGCGCGGGACGAATCGATCGCCTACGGTCTCGGCCGTCGCGAGCGGCGCCGGCGCCGTGGCAGCCGTCACGGCGAGCGCCCGCTGCGCCGCGTGAAACACGAACTGGTGGACCGCGCGCGAATCGCGAAACCGCACTTCAGTCTTGGCGGGATGCACGTTCACGTCGACGGCGCCGGGGTCGACGTCGATGAATACCGCGTACGACGGATGCCGGTCGCCGTGCAGTACGTCGGCATACGCCTGTCGCAACGCGTGCGCGACGAGTTTGTCCCGCACGAACCGGCCGTTCACGAATACGTACTGCGCGTCCCGCGATCCGCGCGCGTGCGCCGGATCGCCGAGCAACCCCGTGATCCGCAATCCCGGCACGTCAGCGTCGAGCCGTCGCGCCGACCGGTCGAACTCGACGCCGAGGAGGGCGACGTTGCGCGCCGGTCCGGTGGTCGCGGGAAGGTGGTTGCTCACGCGCGCGTTGTGCCGCAGCGTGAAGGTGACCTCGGGGCGGGCAAGCGCCACGCGCGCGAAAGCCTCGGCGCAATGCGCGAACTCGGTGGCCTCGCGCTTGAGGAACTTGCGCCGCGCCGGCGTGTTGAAGTAGAGGTCGAGCGCCTCGATGGTCGTCCCCGGAGGGTGTGCTGCGGGTTCGACCGGACCGGGCGGCCCGCCTTCGGCGGCGACGCGCCACGCGTGCTCGGCGCCAGCAGTGCGCGAGGTCACGGTCACGCGCGCGACCGACGCGATGCTCGCGAGCGCCTCGCCGCGGAAGCCGAGCGTCGCAACGCGCTCGAGGTCCGAGAGCGTCGCGATCTTGCTCGTCGCATGGCGCGCAAGCGCGAGCGGAAGGTCGGCGCGCTCGATGCCGCTCCCGTCGTCGGTCACGCGGATCCGCTTCACGCCCCCCTCGTCCAGCGCGACGGCGATCGTCCGCGCGCCCGCGTCCAGGCTGTTCTCCAGCAGCTCCTTCACCACGGAGGCGGGGCGCTCGACGACCTCGCCGGCCGCGATCTGGCTGACCAGCGTATCGGGAAGGAGGTGGATCGCCGCCATTGCGCTACGTCACCTCGACCACGGTCCCGCCGGTGAGTCGCACGAGCGCGTCCGGGCTCAGCCGGAAGACGGTATGCGGATGACCCGCTGCCGCCCAGATCTCGGCGTGCCGGAACAGGTCGCGGTCGATCAGCGTGCGCACCGGTGCGACGTGCCCGACCGGCGCGACGCCGCCGATCACGAACCCGGTCACGGCGCGCACGAACGCCGCGTCGGCCTTCCCGATCGGCTCGCCCACGAGCGTCGCGACGCGGGCGGTGTCCACGCGGTTGGCGCCGCTCGTCATCACGAGCAGCGGCGCGCTTGAGCTCTCGCAGCGGAAGACGAGCGAGTTCGCGATCTGCGCGACGTCGCAGCCGATCGCGTCCGCTGCCGCGCGCGCGGTGCGGGCCGCATCCGGTAACGTGACGATCGCGGTGGGTACGCCGGCCCCGGCGAGGGCGGCGCGCACGCGGTCGACGGCAGGATGGCTTTCGATCAATCCTTCGGGCACGGCTGACGAACGAAACCAGACGCGAGGCAGCGCGAAGTCTAACAGGGGGCCGGTACAATACCGGGCCCTCCGACCCGCGGTCCTCCGGCGCTACCGATGGAACTCCTCGCCTTCTTCTGGGACCTCGCGGTCCACCTCGACAAGCATCTCGCGGCGTTGCTGCAGCAGCACGGCCCGTGGATCTACGCACTGCTGTTCCTGATCGTGTTCTGCGAGACCGGTCTCGTGGTCACGCCGTTCCTGCCGGGAGACTCGCTGCTCTTCGTGGCCGGCGCGCTGTGGGCGGCGGCGGGCATGGACGCGCGCCTGCTCGCCGCGACGCTCATCGTCGCCGCGCTCTGCGGCGACAACGTCAACTACTGGGTCGGCCGGTTCATCGGGCCGAAGGTGTTCCGGTGGGAGAACTCGGCGTTCTTCAACCGCAAGGCGCTGGAACGGACGCACGGTTACTACGAGCGCTTCGGCGGCCGCACCGTGATCATTGCCCGCTTCGTGCCGCTGGTGCGCACGTTCGCCCCCTTCGTGGCGGGCGTCGGAACGATGCCGTATCTGCGCTTTCTCGCGTTCAGCGTCGCCGGTGCGCTGCTGTGGGTGATCTCGTTGGTCGCCGCGGGGTACTACTTCGGCAACGTCCCGCTGGTGAAGGACAACCTCACGATCGTCATCTTCGCGATCGTCGCCCTCTCGGTGGCGCCGATCGCGATCGAGTTCGTGCGGCTCCGATTGCGCGCCGCCAAGGCGGGCTAGGGGTGCGCTAGATCGGGTTGTTCCGGGCGCCC
>Ga0105107_10000125_pt1 | contig 43165 bp, 43 predicted proteins | sample PPLLaktember2015_6_FD_79335 | JGI IMG/M metagenome (GOLD analysis project Ga0105107, IMG submission 79335) | Freshwater sediment microbial communities from Prairie Pothole Lake near Jamestown, North Dakota, USA - PPLs Lake P8 Core (1) Depth... | ecosystem: Environmental > Aquatic > Freshwater >...
AGCGCCTGGTAGCGGCCGATCTCGTCCCAGCCGCTCGGCACCACGTAGTCGGAGAGCGTGATGAAGTCGAGGCCCGCGCCGCCGTCCTCGAGGGAGCGGAAGGCGAAGTCGAAGGTCTCGGTCATCGTGGCGTCGCCGAGCGCCGAGTGCTCGGCGTGCACGTGCATGTCGCCCGCGTACCAGCCCGGCGCGGAGTTCGCGGGCGTGGCGTCGTAGGGCGCGGGCACGTAGGGCTCCGCGGCGAAGGCCGGGTCGCTCGACAGCTCGATCTCCAGGCGGAAGTCGACGCCGTCGGTCTCGTTCGGCGCCACGGAGGCCACGCCGAGCTCGGCGGCCCAGCTGCCGGGCGGCAGCGGCCCCGGTCGGTAGCCGCGCGTGGTGCGTCCCGGCACGTGGCCCCTGGGCTCGGCCTCGTACTCGGCCTCGGTCGAGAAGCCCTGGGGCGTGATCGTCACGTCCGGGTGGCTGGAGCCGCCCCAGCCGCGGAACTGCTCCTCGGCCCAGGCCTTCCGGCCCGGGCGGGCGTCCCAGATCCCGAGATCGACGGTGTGCCCGCTCTCCCAGCAGTACTTGACGCGCACCGAGGTCGTTCCCGCGGGCACCTCGAACGGGAACATCACCGTCGCGCCCATCAGCTCGCCGGGGAGCTGGCCCTCGACGATCTCGTCCGGCTCGATCGCGTCGCCCGGGCAGGCCTCGAGCGGCGTATCGACGAGGGGCACGTTCAGCCGCTTCGCAGCGGCGGGCGCGCCGGCGAGGGCGACGAGCGCGGTCAGCGCGAGGACGGCGCGCGGGGGGTGCATGCGAGGCGGAATCTAGCGCGCCCGATGCGGCTCAGGCCGCGGGGCTCCGGGCGGTGAACACCCAGGCCGCCGCGGGCAGGATGGGCGCGCCCCCTTCGGCGTGGGGCGCCAGGGCGTCGCGGATCGCTTCGGCGACCCGGGCGCGCAGCTCGGGGCCGGCCTCCGCCTCGCGCAGCGCGCTGGCCGCGGGCCCGATCTCGAGCGTGAACTCGACCGCTTCCGCGAGGTCGCCGCCGCCGATGCGCATCGGCGCGCGCACGTCGTGCGCCTCGACGGCGCCGAACCCCGCGCCCTCGAGCAGGCCCTGCACGCGCTCGCGCTCCGCGAAGGCGAAGGGACCGGGCGCGCCGGGAGGCGGCGGCGCCGGCAGCGGAACGTGCTGCGCGAGCGCCCCGAGCGGGACCGTCACCCACGGGTTGTCCGAAAGGCGCTGCCAACACACGAAAGCGACGCGCCCGCCCGGCCGGAGCGCGCGCCGCAGGTTCGCGAAGGCCGCGCTCGGGTCGCCGAAGAACATCACGCCGAAGCGCGAGAACAGCACGTCGAAGGCCCCGCGCTCGAGCTCGGTGGTCTGGGCGTCGGCCTCGGCGAAGCGGAGCTGCGCGGCGGCCGCGGCGGCGGCGCGCTCCCGTGCTCGCGCGAGCATCGGCCGCGAGAGGTCGAGGCCGAGCACCCGCCCGCGCGGCCCGACGCGGCGCGCGATCTCGAGGCTGGTGCCGCCGCAGCCGCAGCCGACGTCGAGCACCGCCTCGCCCTCCGCGAGGGCGGCGCGCTCGAGGGCCAGCAGGCCGAAGCCCGCGATTTCGCGGTCGAGGCGCTCCTGGAAGCGCACCCAGCGCGGACCGGCGACCTCGTTCCAGTAGCGCGCCTGCTCGGCGTTCGGCTGGGTCTCGCTCACGGCGTTCTCCTCCCGGGGGCCGGGCGGCGCGTCGCGCGCCCGAGCTCCCTCGAAATCCAGAGCGCGGATTCTACCGCCTCGAGGAGCGGGCCGCGCTGAGGCCGCGCTACGCTGCGGCCTCCACCCATCCACGGAGAGACGCGTGAAGTTCTACAACTCGCTCGGCCCCAACCCGAAGCTCGTGCGCATGTTCGCCGCCGAGAAGGGCTTCAAGTTCCCCGAGGTGGTCGAGGTCGACCTGCTGTCCGGCGCGAACCGCAAGGAGCCCTACCTGAAGCTGAACCCGGCCGGCCAGCTCCCCGCCCTCGAGCTCGACGACGGCCGCGTGATCTCGGAGACGGTGGCGATCTGCGAGTACCTCGAGGAGATCTCCCCGCGCCCGGCGCTGATCGGCAGCGACGCCGCGGAGCGGGCCGAGACCCGCATGTGGGTGCGTCGCGTCGAGTGGAAGATCATCCAGCCGCTGGCCGACGGCTTCCGCTTCGCCGAGGGCCTGCCGATCTTCAAGAACCGCATCCGCACCATCCCCGAAGCCGCCGCCGGCCTGAAGGCGATCGCGAAGGACGGCCTGACCTGGCTCGACGGGCAGATGGCCGGCCGCGACAGCGTGGTGCCGAAGCGCTTCACCCTCGCGGACGTCGCGCTGTTCGCGTTCCTCGAGTTCGGCGCCACCGTCGGCCAGCCCCTCGACCCCGCCCTCGCGAACCTCACCGCCTGGTTCGAGCGCACCAAAGCCAGGCCGAGCGCGAAGGCCTGAGGGGGACGGGGCGAAACGAACCAACCAACGTCACCCGCGGGTGGCGCAAGTTGGTTCGTTTCACCCCGTCCCCTCCTGCTCCAGCCGCTTGCGGACGCGCTCGCCGGTGACGCGCAGCAGCTCGCGCGTGGCCTCCTCGGCGGCGGCCGCGTCGCGGGCGGCGAATGCCGCGCGCAGGCGCCCGACGACGGCGGCCAGCGCCGCGCGCGAGGGCATCGGCGGCGTGCGACCGTCGCTGAGCAGCGCGGCGAAGATCCCGCGCAGGCCGTTGCGCACCATACGCAGCACCAGGTTCCGGCTCGCGGAGAAGACCAGCTCCATCAGCTCGTCGCGCGCGCGCTCGTAGGCCTCGCGGCCCTCCGCCGCGGAGGAGAGCACGCGCAGCAGCTCGCCGGCGCGCGCCAGCTCTTCCTCGCTCGCCCGCTCCACGGCCAGCCGGACGGCGCCCGTCACCAGCACCTCCCGCACGTCGAGGCACTGGGCGACGAGCGCCGGATCGGGCTCGCCGGGCGCCTCCAGCAGGTGGGCCAGCACGTCGAGGCTCGCCTGCTCGAGGGGAACCACGCGCGCGCCGCCCGCCTGGATCCGGATCAGGCCCTGCTGCTCGAGGCGCTTCAACGCCTCGCGGGCCGAGCCGCGGCTACCGCCCGTGCGCGCGGCGAGCTCGCGCTCCGACGGCAGGCGCTCGCCGGGCCGGAAGCGGCCCTGCAGGATGTCGGCGCGCAGCTCGCGCGCGATCGCCTCCGGCCGCGACGGGCCTGCCGCCGCGCGGCTCATGCCTGCGGCACCGCGAAAGGGCCGAGCCGGTGGCGCTCGAGCTCGGCGGTGGCGAGGCGGCGGAACTCGCGGTTGCGCGCCAGCACGAGCGGGAACATCGCGATGTAGCCGCGCGGCAGCACGGGCGCTTCGTCGCGCACGCGGAGCTGCTGGTAGGGACGCGCGCCGTGGGCGTGGTGGTCGGCGTGTCGGGTGAGGCCGGTGAGCGCGTAGTAGGTGAAGCGGGAGTGGGTGTCCCAGGAGTCGATCGGGCGCACGGTCGGGCCGCCGCGCTGGAGGCCCCAGTGCTCGAAGTAGTTCACCACCTCGAGGGCGCGAGAGGCGAAGATCGCCTGGAGCACGAACACCGCGAAGGACGATGCGCCGAAGCCGGCGAGGATCGCGAACGCCAGGCTCCACTCGGCGATCACGCCGTGCAGCACGCGGTTGCCGAGCTGCCGGCGGTCGAAGAGCCCCATTTCGGGATCGCCGAGGCGGCGGGTCTCGAGCCGCCAGGCGCTGCGGAACTGCGCGGGCACGGTGCGCAGGTAGAAGCGGTTGAACGACTCTCCGAAGCGAGCGGTGGCGGGATCCTCGGGGGTGGCGACGCGCAGATGGTGGCCGCGCAGGTGCTCGGTGTAGAAGTGCTCGTAGAGGACGGTGCACAGCAGCAGGCGCCCCATCCATCGAGGCACGGCGCCGCGCCGGTGGATCAGCTCGTGGGCCACCACGATGCCCGAGTAGCCCGAGCTCGCCCCGACGATCAGCACCGCTGCGAGCGCGTCGAAGGACCAGAGGCTCTGCACCGCGAAAAGGCGCACCAGCAGCGCGACGTTCAGCAGCTGGATCGCGACCAGCACGATGAGCAGCGCGTCGTAGGGCCAGGCGGGGAGCGCCGGATCGGGCTGCCGGCGCTCGACGCCGCCCAGGCGGTCCGCGAGCTGCATGGCGAGCCCCGGGAGCACGACAAAGAGGATGGCGACCCAGGCGGGGTGGGGCGCGGTCGCGAGCAGCGCGAGGGCGACGAGCGGGAGGAACAGGGCCGCGAGATGCGGCGCCCAGTAGCGGAGCACGCGGCCCGCCGGCAGGGAGACGGCGGGGACTGTGGCTTCGGCCATGGGGGTCTCCGGGACGCTGGATCGACCAGAGTGGTCGGACCATTGTGGCCCAACCTGCGATCCCGTCAAGTCCCGGTCGAGCTCCCGTCGAGATGGCCCGCCGCAGTGACGATTCTTCGCGGAGGCTGGGAACGTCGTCGTCTGCACGCGGCCATCTCAAGCGCCCCGCGCGCCCGGTCGATCCCGGCCGCGATGCTGGAGATCCTGATGCTCGCCTCCAAGGCGCTGTTCGCGGCCGCGGGCTGCGGGGCGGGCGTGCGGCTGGCGCAGATTGCGCGCCGTGACGGTGGGCTTCCCCTACACGCGGGGGCCAGCGCGCTGGTGTTCGCGGGAGGCTTCGGCCTGCTCGGCTTCGCGGTCGGGCCTGCTTTCGCGGAGACGTCGCGAGCCTTCGCCTCCGCGTTGATGCTGGCGAGCGACGCCCTCAGCCGCCTCGTCGTCATGGGGCTCGCAGTCTTCGTGTGGCGGGTGTTCGGGGGCGGACGGGGCCTGCGCAGCGGGCTGCTCGCCGCGCTGGTGGCGGCGCTCGCCGCCAACTGGATCCACGCCTTCGCGCTCCAGCGCTGGCCGGAGCCGACGCCGCCGCTGCTCCGCTTGGAGAACCAGATCGTCCTGGCCACGCCGTTCGTCTGGTCGGCGGTCGAGGCGCGCATCGCCCACGCGCGCTCGCGCAAGCAGCTCGCCCTGGGCCTCACGGACGCGCTCACCACCAACCGCCTGCTGATCTGGTGCGTGGCCTCCGCGTGCTTCGCTTGCATCGGCCTGGCGGCGGCGGCGGGGGCCGTGACGCCGGCCGGGTCTCGGCTCGCGGCCGCGCTGCTCCTGCTGCAGGCGCTGCTCTTCGCCGCGACCGCCGGAATGGTCTCGCTGGCCTTCTTCCCGCCGCAGTCCTACACCCGCTGGCTGTCGGAACCGGCGGCGCGCTGACGCCGCCGCGACCCGAACGGCGTTCGCCGGCCGCGCACCCGCGCTCTCAAGGCGGGGCGGCGCCGCGTCGACAGGAAGGGCATGCAGCTCTTCCTCGGCATCGCGCTCCTGACCTTCGTGCTGGCGACGAGCGTCGTGGGCGTCCGCCTCCTCGCCCTCGCGCGCCGCAGCCGGCAGCTCCCCGAGCTGCTGATCGGCAGCGGCTTCGCGCTGGTTGGACTGGTCGGCTACCCGCTCGCGATGGCGTCGGGCTTCGGCCGCGGCACGGTGGCGGAGATCCAGCTCGGGCTCTGGTTCGCGGGCATCCTGCTGATGAACGCCGGGCTCAGCTGCCTCTGGGTCTTCACCGCCCGGGTGTTCCGGCCCGAGCGGGCCTCGGCCCTCGCCCTCGCGGCGCTGCTCACGGCGATCGGCCTCGCGTCGGCGTTCGGCTCGCTGGCCGCCCTGCGCGCCGCGCCTCCCGACGCGCTCTCCTTCCGCGTGGCGCCGCTCTGGTCGGCGCTCGGCCAGCTCTCGTCGGCCGGGGGCTTCGCCTGGATCGGCGTCGAGAGCTGGCTCCAGCTCGCCATGGCCCGGCGCCGTCAGGCGCTCGGGCTCGCCGATGCCGTGGTCGCCAACCGCTTCCTGCTCTGGGTGCTCTTCTCGGCCAGCACGCTCGGCATGAACGTCGCGAACAGCTGCGCGCTGGTCGCGGGCGTGAGCTCCGTCGAGAACGTGCCCGTGCAGGCGGCCATGGCCCTGCTCGGGCTCTCCGCCTCCGCCTGCATGTACCTGGCCTTCCTGCCGCCGGCGGCCTACCGGCGCTGGCTCGAGAGTGCGGCGGCCCGAGCGGCCTAGTTGCAGGCCGTGCCGGGGCCCGGCTAGCGCCAGCTGCGGAAGCACGCGCGCAGCTCGCCCACGTACGTCTCGGGTTGCTCGAACGCCGCGAAGTGCCCGCCGCGCTCGAGCTCGTTCCAGTAGAAGAGCTTCGTGTAGCGCTTCTCCGCCCAGCGCTTCGAGAGGCGGAAGATTTCCTTCGGAAAGGAGCTGCAGCCCGTCGGAACGGCGACCTCCGCGAGATTCGGGGTGCGGAAGCTCTCCCAGTAGAGACGCGCCGACGAGGCGCCCGTAGCCGGCAGCCAGTAGAGCATCACGTTGTCGAGCAGCTCGTCGCGGGTGAGCACGTTCTCCGGGTGGCCGCCGCAGTCGGTCCAGGCCCAGAACTTCTCGAGGATCCAGGCCGCCTGCCCCGCCGGCGAGTCGACGAGCCCGTAGCCGACCGTCTGCGGCCGCGTGCTCTGCTGCTTCGAGTAGCCGGAGTCCCACTGCTCGTAGTGCTGCATCGCGGCCAGCGCGCCCTGCTCGCGCTCGCTGAGGCTGCCGAGCGTCGCGGGGTCCGGCGCGGCGATCGGCATGTTGAGGTGGATGGCCGCGCAGTGATCGGGGTCCTGGAGGCCGACGGCGGTCGTGACCATCGCTCCCCAGTCGCCGCCCTGGGCGACGTAACGGCCGTAGCCGAGGCGCGCCATCAGCGCGGCCCACGCACGACCGATGCGGTCGACGTTCCAGCCCGCGCGCGCCGGCTTGTCCGAGAAGCCGTAGCCGGGCAGCGACGGGCAGACCACGTGGAAGGCGTCGCGCGCCTCGCCGCCGTGGGCGGTCGGGTCGGTGAGCGGCTCGATCGCCTTCTGGAACTCGACGATCGAGCCCGGCCAACCGTGGGTGATGACCAGCGGCAGCGCGTCCGCGTGCCTCGAGCGCACGTGGAGGAAGTGGACGCCGAGCCCGTCGAGCTCGGTGCGGAACTGCGCGAAGCGGTTCAGCCGCTCCTCGCGCGCGCGCCAGTCGTACTTCTCGGCCCAGTAGGCGCAGACGTCCTGCACGTAGCCGAGCGGAATGCCCTGGGACCAGTCGTCGACCGCCTCGCGCTCCGGCCAGCGCGTGGCGCGCAGGCGGCGGCGCAGGTCGTCGAGCTCGGCGTCGGAGGCGGCGATGCGGAAGGGCTGCACGGCTTCGGACATGGGGCCCCCCCGGCGCCGGCGGGCGCCGTCACTTCGTCTCGACCCGCAGGCTCTCGATCTCGCCGACCGCCGTGGGGCCGAGCCGCCCCAGCGCGTCGGCGTCGCCGTTCAGGATCGCGTCGAAGAAGTTGAGCGACAGGTAGTTCACGATGTCGTGGGCGTGGCGCCAGGCCAGGTGGCGCGGCTCGCAGGCCTCGTCGAAGCCGCCGAGGAAGCCCAGCAGCTCGCGCGGCACCTCGCAGAAGTCCGAGAAGGTGAAGTGCCCGGCGTCCGCCAGCTCCGCGAGCCCGACGAAGGCCGCGCCGGAAGGCAGCACGTCGAAGGGATGCTGCTGGTTCGCCGGGAACGGCGTGGTCTCGTCGAGGGAGCCGCCGACGACGAGGGTCGGCAGCGAGATTCCGGCGAAGAAGGCGTCCTCGAAGAAGAACGCAGCGGGCGCCTGGGGGAGGATGGCCTTCACCCGCGCGTCGGTGAAGGTGCCGAGGTCGAAGGCGCCGCCCGCCAGCGCGAGGACGGTGTAGCCCCCGAAGGAGTGGCCCGACGCGCCGATCTTCTGCGGATCGATCGCGCCCTCCAGGAAGTGCCCCGGCTCGGCCGTGAACGCGGTCAGCTCGTCGATCAGGAAGCTCAGGTCGAGCGGGCGGTTCAGCGCCGAGTCCGCGTCCTCGATGCCCTCCAGCGCGTCGAGGAACGTGTTGCCGTGGTGGTCCGGCGTCGCCACCACGAAGCCGTGGCTCGCCAGGTGGGCGGCGAAGAAGAAGGACTGGAAGCGGATCCCACCGTTGCCGTGCGAGAACAGCACGAGCGGAAAGGGGCCCGCGGAGATCGGGACGTCGCGATACGCGGGCGTCTCGGTGACCTCGAGGCCCAGCACGGTCACGACGTCCCGCGGCACTCCCACGACGGCCGCTTCGTCCGAGGGGTAGTAGACCTCGACGGTCAGCGGGCGCGGCTGCATGGGATCCGAGAGGTCCGGGCGCGCGGGGTCGGCGAGCTGCAGCGTGCGCACGCCGACCGGGTGCGGGCCGAAGGCGGCGGTCGGCCCGAGGTCGTTGGGCGGGTAGACGCGCAGCGCGTAGTGGCGCGCGCGCGTCGCCACCCGCGCGACGAGCTCGGCGATCTGCGCCTCCGTCCCGCCGACCGCGGGCTCCACGAGGCCGAGGGCGTCGAAGCCCGGCCCGCAGCGCTTCAGGATCTTCCCCTCCGCCGCGCGGCGCCGGCGCTCCAGCCGCGCGTCGCGGCGCTCGCGGTTGCAGCCCTTGCCGCGGAAGCTCGGCAGGTTGCAGTGCGCGCCGTGCTCGAGCACCCCCCGGGCGCGCAGCCCGGCGAGCTGCTGGGCGACGACGCGCTGGCACGAGAGACCGTCGTCGGAGAGGGACGCGAGGTCGTCGGCGAAGGCGAGCTCGACGTGGTCCTCGGCGAAGTCGGCGCAGGACTCCGCCACGCGCAGCACGACGTCGGCGGGGTCCCAGTAGCCGAGCGTCTCGGCGCTCGCCGCGTCGCAGGCCCCGAGGATCGGGGCCTCGACCGCCGCGAGCGTCTGCTCGAGGCTGCCGTCCGCGCTGCGCAGCGCCTCCTCGCAGGCGACGTCCGCGCTGCGCCGGCACTTCTCGATCGCGCCGGCGTAGCGCGCCAGGCAGCGCGTTCCTGCCTTGCCCGACGCCTTCAGACACGCCGCGGCGTCGCCCCGCGCGGCGGCCGGCGCCAGCAGGAACGCCGCGATCAGCGCGACACCGAGACCGCCCGAAGTCCGCACGGCTGCCCGGATCAGCCCATGAAGAAGGCGTTCAGCTTGTTGCCGTCGAGGTCGCGGAAGTAGCCGGCGTAGAAGCCGTCGCCCCGCGGCCCGGGCGCTCCCTCGTCGCGGCCGCCGAGCTCGAGCGCCTTGCGGTGGATCGCATCCACCTGGGCCTTGCTGCTCGCGGCGAGCGCGACCATCACGCCGTTGCCAACGCTCGCCGGGTTCTTGTCGAAGGGCTTGATCACGGCGAGCATCGCCGCCGCGGGCGCGGTGCCCCAGGCGATGAAGCTCTCCGCCTCCATGGCGCGCTTCGCGCCGAGCTCCGCGAGCAGCGCGTCGTAGAAGCGCGCCGCGCGGGCGATGTCGTTGGTTCCGAGCGTGACGTAGCCGATCATGCCGCGCCTCCTCGAGCGGATCCGCCGCCCGTCCGGAGGTCGAGCCTAGCGCGGCGCGGGCGCGGCGACCGGCTCGGCGATCCGCTCAGGGAGCCAGGCGGATCGTCACCTTCAGCTGCTGCACCGACGCGAGCGGGTCGGCGGCGTGATTAGAGGTCGTCTCGGGCAGGCGGTCGACGACGTCGAGATAGGGCTTCGCGGTCGTCGCCGGATCGCCCGTCAGGTCGACCGCGACCGCCTTCGCCACCTGGGCTCCGGGGATGGTAAAGACGATGTGGAGCAGCGGGCTGGTGATCACCTGCTCCTCGGCGGGCTGGTTCCAGCCGACGCCCGCGGGCACGCAGAGGGCGATCTCCTGGGTCGTGTCGCCTCCGCCGCCGCCTCCGCCGCCGCCCCCGCCGCCGCCTCCTCCCCCGCCGCCCCCGCCGCCGCCGCAATCCTCGCCGTTCAGCAGGTAGGTCTCGGCGAAGCTGCGGAGAACGCCGTCGCGCTCGTACTGGAGCAGCAGGGTGAGCCGCGCGTTCGTGCCGCGCTGCTCGCTGGTGTCGGCGCCGTCGTTCCAGCCGGTGACGTCCTCGTCCGTGATGAGCGTGAGCGTCCCGCGCACCGCGGTCGCGGCGAAGAGGTCGGCGGGGTCGCCGACGCAGGTGGCGGAGGCGCACACCGTCGCTCCGGTGTCGGCCTGGCAGGCGACCGAGGGGGCGTCGGCGCAGACCGGATCGACGCCGGGGGGAGCGGGCCGGGCCAGCGGGTTGAAGGCGGCGGCCGGTGAACCCGAGAGCGCGATCAGGCCGAGGGCCAGGGTGAGAGGGTGGCGCATGGGTTCTCCTGGGGACCCGGGGTGGGGGCGCGAGCCCGGGGAGGGACAGGTCTAGGTGTACCACGCGGGGGGGGCCAACGTGTCCAGGTTCGAGAGGATTTCCCCTCGCCCCCGAAAAACGGGACACGCCCCGCCGGAGGCGGGGCGTGTCGGGTTCGCCCTTCGGGTCGATGGGAGGGGGGAAGGGCGAGAGGACTCGTGGTTCGGGGAGACCTCAGGGCTGGGCCGGCGCCTCCTGGCCGAGGTTCGCCTTGAAGACCACCTCGCCCACGTTGGCCGCCAGCACCTCCCGCTTGATCTTGAGCGAGGCGCTGCCGTCCTCGAGCAGCTTCAGCACCAGCTTGCCGCTCTGGCCGAGCACCGAGCCCGCCGTGCGGCCCGAGACCACCCCGCCGCGCGCGGCCACGTCGGCGGAGAAGGCGGCGTCCGAGGTCTGGTCGAGGAAGAGCTGGAACTTCACGCCCTTCTTGCCCTTCGGCGCGAGGCGCCCGGTGTAGAGCGTGCCGTCGCCGTCCATCGCGGAGAAGGTGAGCCCGCTGGTGTCGACGTTCAGCGAAAGCGTATAGGGCTCGCTCGACTTCTCGCCCCCCGCCTTCACCTGGGCGTTGCCGGTGAGCTCGTGGGAGAAGCTCGGAGCGGGCGGCTCGGCGACCGGCGGCTCCTCGTCGCAGGCGGTCACCTCGCAGGGGTCGACCGGCTCGCAGGAGGCCGGGTCGGCGACGCACGGGTCCGGCGGCGGCGGGGGCTCGCAGAGCTGCGGGTTCAGCAGGCACGGGTCGACCGGCTCGAGCACGCAGCCCTGCGGATCGTTGAGGCAGTCCTCGATGGGACCGATCGGGTCGCCGATCGGCCGCAGCGCCCGCGCCCCCGTGGAGGTCAGGAGCAGGCACAGCGCGAGGGCGGCGAGCAGGAGCTTTCTCATGGCGTCGATCCTTCCATTCGTGGGAGCGGCCGGTGCTTCGGAACCGCTTGCTTCGACCATGGACACAGCATGCGGCGCGAGGGCCGCCCCGGGCTGTGAAGGCCTTCACTGGCTGAAGGGCCCGCGCGGCGCCACCCGCCGATTTCCCCGCCGAACGCGTGAACGGCTTCACAGTTCGGACGTGGTAGGCTGCGGCGATGCCCGATCGCGACCTCGACCGGCCCGATCCGCTGGAGGACTTCGAAGCCCGCGAGCTGGAGTTCCTCGGCCGCAGCAAGCGCGTCTTCGTGGCGGGCGAGGGCCCCGCGGTGATCGTGATGGCCGAGATGCCCGGCATCTCCCCCTACGTGGCGCGCTTCGCGCGCTGGGTGCGGGACGCCGGGTTCACGGTCTGGATGCCGAATCTGTTCGGAACCCCGGGCCAGCCCGTATCCCTCGAGACGGGCACGCTGCTGCGCGGAATCAGCGTGATGGCGCGCGCCTGCATCAGTCGCGAGTTCCGCGCCTTCGCGGCCAACCAGTCGAGCCCGGTGATCGACTGGCTGCGCGCGCTGGCGGCGCACGCCTACCCCCTCTGCGGCGGTCGCGGCGTGGGCGCGATCGGCATGTGCTTCACCGGGAACTTCGCGCTCTCGCTGATGCTCGAGCCGGTGGTGCGCGCGCCGGTGCTCTCGCAGCCGTCACTCCCGGTCTTCCAGCGCGGCGGCATGCACATCGCACCGGAGCAGCTCGCCGAGGTGAAGGCGCGCATGGAGCGCGAGGACCTGACCGTGCTCGCCTACCGCTTCGAGGGCGACGCCTTCTGCCGCGCCGAGCGCTTCGCCGCCTACGAGGCCGCTCTCGGCGACCGCTTCGTCGGCCGCGTCCTGCCGGACTCGGCCGCGAACCCCGCCGCGCCCATGAAGAACCCCCACAGCGTCGTGACGCTGCATCTCGTCGACCGCGAGGGCGAGCCGACCCGCCGGGCGCTCGACGAGATCCTCGGCTTCTTCCGGACGCGGCTCGTCGCCACCCCCAACTGAAAGCCGGTGCTCCCCGCGAAGGAGAGGCACCGGCTTCCTCGAGAATTCGTCCCGCGGCACGGCGCCGCCGGGACGAGAGCAAGGTCGATCTAGGCGGCGTAGCTGCGCTTGGCCTGGAGCTTCCCGTTGCGCGCCTTGATCTTGAGCACGCCGCCCGCGCGCTTGGCCATCGAACGGCCCTTACGCACCGCGACGTCCTTCTTGGAATGGGTGCTCAGGGGGGCCTTCTTGCCCTCGCGCTGGACCATCCATCCATCCGCCGAGCTGCGAACGACGAAAGACTTCTTGCGCATGTCTTGCCTCCTGCCGGCTCCAGGGGGTCAAAGGTGCACAGGTGGAGCCGTGGCATCGGGATCGACCGGCGGGAGGAACCCCTTGAGGGAAAAGGGGGAGGGTTTCGACCGGGGCTAGGCCCGCTGCTCGGCGAGCAGCTTCGCGAGCCCGACCCGGGAGTGCTCGCGGCCGGCCGGCTGGTAGCTGTACAGGAGCGCGCGGCGATCCGCGTCGGAGAGGTTGGGCGTCGAGCGGTGCACCAGCAGCGAGCCGAAGAAGACGACGCTGCCAGCCGGAGCCTCCAGCGAGACGAGCTGCGCCTCGTCGAAGCCCTCGGGATCCATCTCGAAGCGCCCGAAGCCGCGGGTCTTCCGCCCGGGTCGGAGGCCGCCGAGGTGGCTGCCCGGCGCGACCTCGAGGCAGCCGTTCTCGCGGGTCGCGTCGTCGAGGCAGATCAGCGCCGTAGCGACCTGGCCCGGATCCTCGGAGCTCTCCACCCAGTAGGGGTAGTCCTGGTGCAGCACGTAGCGGCCGCCCACCCGGGCGCGCTTCAGGTTCAGCTTCTCGGTGAAGAGCGCGACGTCGGGGACGCCGATCACGTCGCGCATCGGCTCGACCAGGCGCGGGTCGGCGCCCAGCCGCTCGAGCTCCTCGTCGAGGTGCGCGCACGGCTCGATGCCCTGCACCACGTCGGGATGGTCGGGCTCCCACTTCACCATCGCGCAGTGCTCCGGACCGAGCTGGAACAAGTAGCTGCCGACGGGGATCTTGGGCGTCGGCAGCCGCCGGACCGTCTCGACGAGACGCTCGCAGTCGCGGCGCATGCGCGCGATCTCGCGCGCGTCGAAGACGCGCTCGCGGATCAAGTAGCCGAGCGGCTCGAAGCGCTCGCGCTCGCCGGCGTCGAACCGCTGGGACGGATTCATGGGAGCTGTACCTCGCGAGGGTCGGGGGTCGGATCGCTGCAGGGGCGGCCGATCAGCGCCTCCGCGTCGGCCAGGATGGACGCGTTGGCGCACTCGAAGACCACGCTGGCCGGCCAGGAGGGGTCGAAGGAGCGCAGCGCGAGGGTGCGAGCGAGCGCCGCGTGCTTGCCCGCTCCGAGCAGCAGCAGCAGCGCCGCCTTCGAGTGGCGCGCCAGGGTGCCGAGCCCGACCGTCACGCCGAAGCGCGGCACCTCCGCGAGGGAGCGGAGCGTGGGAAAGGTCGCGAGGTTGTCGCGGCGCGTGGACTCGGCGAGCTCCACGATGCGCGTCCGCGTGGCCAGCGACGAGCCCGGCGGGTTGAACGCCACGTGCCCGTCGCTCGCGCCGGCGGCCAGCAGGAACAGGTCGACGCCGCCGAGCGACGCGATCGTGTCCTCGTAGCGCGCGGGGTCGCGGGGATCCGGGAAGTGCACCTGCGCCGCGGGAAGCTGGCGCGCGCGCGGGGCGCCGGCATTCAGCAGCGCCCGCAGCTCGTGCTCCGCGAAGCGCCGGCAGCTGTGCGCGGCCTCGATCGCGCAGGGCTCGTACCCCCCGTCGGGCGCGGGCGCGACGTAGTCGTCCATCATCACGAGGTCGAGGCGCGAGAGGTCGAGGCTGCGGCGGGCGACGAGCCGGGCGAGCGCGGCGTAGGTGGTGCGCGGCGTGCGGCCCGCCGGGCAGCCGAGCACCGCGCGCACGCCGCGGGCCGAGGCGCCCTCGAGCGCCGCGACGATGCGCTCCGCGGCCCACTCGCCGGCGCGGCGCGCGCTCGACGCCACGAGCAGTCGCTCGTGCTCGCCCTTCTCCACGCCCGAGGCGACGTCCATTCCGCGCTCAGGCCGGCAGCAGGCGGTCGGGAAGATGCGCGCGGTGGGCCCGCGCGAGCTCCCCGTACAACCGCTCGGCGAGCTCGACCGAGCGCACCAGCGGATGCGCTGCCAGCGCGCGCACACCGTCGCGGGCGCAGCCGGACCAGGCGGCCTCCGAGGCGAGACGCTGGAACTCCGCGAGCGCTTCGACGAGGCCGCGCAGATGGGTGGGCAGCCCGGGCATCTTCTGCACGTGGATGCCGCGGGCGTCGCAGAGGGCCTCGGTCTCCACCACCAGATCGTCGGGGAAGCCCGGGACCGACCCGCGGTTCGGCACGTTGACGGGCATCACCTCACCACGATCGTTGTAGACGGCGTCCATGCAGTCGATGGCGAGCTCGAGCTCGTGGATGCCGCCGCGGGAGCGCCGCGGATCGAGCGTGGGGGAGTCGGCGCGCGACTGCTCGAGGTAGTGGGCCCAGTAGTCGGGGACGCGGGCGAGGATGTCCTCCGCGCGCGTGGTGGGCTTCGCCTGCAGCTCGGCGAGCACCTCGCGCTCGTAGTAGTAGTACTCGAAGTAGCCGCTCGGGATGGCGCCCATCAGCGAGGCGAGCCGCAGCAGCCGCCGGTCGCTGCGGCGAAGGCGCGGCGAGTCGCGCAGCTCCTCGCAGGCGGCTTGCAGGTGGGGGATCAGGTCCTCGCCCCGGTAGCGGTGCCGCACGCTCCAGGAAGCGTGGTTCAGCCCGACGCTCGAGACGTCGAGCTCCTCCGCGTCGAGCCCCGCGAGCCCGGCCAGGTAGCGCGGGTAGACGATCGGGCCCTCGCAGAGCGACACCACCGGCACGTCGGTGTGGTCGCTCACCGCCTGGGCGACGACGTTCACCGGGTTGGTGTAGTTGAAGAGCATGGCGCCCGGGCAGACGGCGGCTATGTCCTCGAGGATTCCGCGCAGTACGTGGATCGAGCGCAGCGCCATGAAGAAGCCACCGGGGCCGTGGGTTTCCTGGCCGATGACGCCGTGGGCGAGGGGGATGCGCTCGTCGAGGGCGCGCGCCTCGAAGCCGCCCGGCCGGTAGCTCGACAGCACGGCGTCGCAGCCCTCGAGGCCGCTGCGCCGGTCGGTGGTCGCGCGCACCGTCAATTCGAGGCCGCGCGCGGCGATCATCCGCTCCGAGATCGTCCGGACGAGCGCCAGGCGCTCGGGGTCGAGGTCGATCAGCACCACCTCCGAGCCCCGGAAGTTCTCCCCCTGGTGGATCAGGCTGGCCATCGTGCCCGCGGCCCGCGTCGAGCCGCCCCCGATGTAAGCGATCCGGATCCGGGCCAACTTTCACTCCCGCCTCGAAGACCCCGAACGGTATCAGTTAGTACTAAAAAGAACCAGAGGTATTCTTTGGCTTGACGGAAGGCCCGCCCCCTGGAACCCTCCCGGCCATGTCCCACGCGCGACCCCTCTTCCTCGGCGTCACCCGCGAGATCTCCTCGAAGATCGAGTCCGGGGAGCTCTCGCCGGGCGACCGCATCCCCTCCGAGCGCTGGTTCGAGGAGGAGCTGGGCGTGAGCCGCACGACGGTGCGCCGGGCGATCCGCGAGCTGCTCGGCGCCGGGCGGCTCGAGTCGAGGGGTCGGGCGGTGTACGTCGCGGAGGCCGGGGAGGCCCCCACCAACCGGCTGGTGAGCCTCACCGAGCTCGCGCGCGCGCGCGGCCTGCGGTCGTCGGCGCGGGTGCTGGAGGCGTCGCTGCGCCCGGCCACCCTCGACGAGGCCGATGCGTTCCAGATCGCGCCCGGGGCCGAGATCTTCGAGCTGCGCCGCCTGCGACATCTCGACGACGTCGCCGTCGCCCTCGACCACAACCGCCTGCCGCTGCGCTTCCTGCCGCGTGCGCTCGCCATCGACTTCCGCAGCGCGTCGCTCTACGGCTCGCTCGAGGAAGCGGGCAACGTGCTGCTGCGCGCCGAGCTGCGCATCGAGGCGCGCGGCGCCACGGAGGAGGAGGCCGAGCGGCTCGGCCTCGCGCCCGGCGGGCCCGTGCTCTCCACGACCGAGCACGTGAAGGGGCGCGACGGGCGCAGCATCACGATCGGCTGCACCGTCTACCGGCCCGACCGCTACCGCTTCCTGGCGACCTACACGAGGACACCCGCTCCGCGACGCCCGGCGAGCGACGCGTGAGCGCCGGGCGCGGCCTGCTGCTCGCCGTCGACGGCGGGAACAGCAAGACCCTCGCCGTGGTGGCCGACCTCGACGGGACGATCCTCGCCTTCGCGCGCGGCGCGGGCTCCGACATCTACGGCCGCGGCTCGGTCGACGTGGCGCTCGGCGCGCTCGCGGGCACGGTGCAGCGCGCCCTCGCCGGGGCCGGCGCAGGGCCCGGGGACCTCGCGGCGGCGGTCTTCAGCCTCGCCGGCGCCGACTGGCCCGAGGACTTCGCGCTCCTCGAAGCGCAGCTCACGGCGCGCCTCGGCCTGCGGCGGCCGCCGACGCTCGTGAACGACGCCCTCGGCGGCCTGCGCGTCGGCTCCCCGTGCTGGGAGGGCGTCGCCGTCGTCTGCGGCACCTTCAACGCGGTCGGCGCGCGCCATCGCGACGGGCGCGTGTTCCATCTCGGCTTCTGGCCCGATCGCGTCGGCGGCTTCGACCTCGGCATGGAGGCCCTGAAGGCCGTCTACCGCCACGGGCTCGACCTCGGCCCGCCGACGCGGCTCACCGAGCGCGCCCTCGCGCTCTTCGAGGCCGCCGATCCCCTCGCGCTGCTGCATGCCTTCACGCGGCGAGACGGCCCGATCTCCCCCTGGAAGGCGCAGCGGCTGGCGCCGCTGCTGCTCGATCTCTCCGACCAGGACGACGCCGTCGCCCGAGCGATCGTGCGGGAGGGCGGGCGCGCGCTGGGCGAGCAGGCGCGCGTCTGCGCCGCGCGCGTGGGCCTCCCGCTCGAGGGAACCCCGCTGGTGCTGACGGGCGGCGTGCTGCAGCACCCCTCGCCCGTGCTGGCGGACGCGATCCTGGAGCGCCTGCCCGGCGTGACACCGATCCGCGCCGAGCACCCGCCCCTGCTCGGCGCGGTGCTGCTCGCCTACGACGAGCTCGGTCGCAGCGTCCCGCCGGACCCGCTCGGCGCGCGGCTCAGCGAAACCGTGCGCGGAGAGCGCGCGGCCTGACGGATCCGCCCCGCGCCACACTCACTCGAGGGGAGCAAGGCGCCCGACGGGGTGGACGCCCCCGCGCAGGTCGCGCGCGAGACGCGCGAGCTCGAGAAACTCGCGCCGGTAGGCGTCCCCGTTCGCAGCTCCTGCCGCCTCGGCCATCGCGATCACAGACTCGAAGCTGGCCTGCCCACGGTGCGGCGAGTCGCGCAGCAGCATCCCGAATGCGGCAACCGCCGCAGCGAAGCGGCTGTCCGGCGAGGCGGCGGCGAACTCGCCGCCCGGATCGATCACCGCGAGCTCGAGGGGAATGCTCGCGCCGCCCTCGGGCTCCTGGTAGCGGAGCTTCACGGTGAGCAGCTCGCCGCTCGCAGCGGCGGGCGCGGCTCCCGGAGGCGTCTGGTAACGGAGCGGGTCGACGGGGCGGCCGGCGTCCCTCACGCCGGCGGGAACGACCTCATAGAGGGCCGTCACCGTGTGGCCCGCGCCGATCTCGCCGGCGTCCTTCGCGTCGTCGCGGAAGTCCTCGGGCGCGAGCAGGCGATTCTCGTAGCCCACCAGGCGGTAGCTCGCCGCCTGCGCGGGATTGAACTCGAGCTGGAGCTTGACGTCCTTCGCCACCGTGATCAGCGTGCCAGTGAGCTGCTCGACCAGCGCCTTGCGCGCCTCGCCGAAGGTGTCGACGTAGGCGTAGCTTCCGTTCCCGCGGTCGGCGAGCCGCTCCATCGTCGAGTCCTTGAGGTTGCCGGTGCCGAAGCCGAGGACGCTGAGAAAGGTGCCGCCCCGCGCCTTCTCCTCGACGAGGCGCGTCAGCTCACCCTCGCTGGTGACGCCGACGTTGAAGTCGCCGTCGGTCGCGAGGATCACCCGGCTCGCGGCGCCGGGGCGCGCGCCCTGCGCCGCAACCTGGTAGGCAAGGGTGATTCCCGCGCTGCCGTGCGTGCTGCCTCCCGCCTCGAGACGCTCGAGCGCGGCGAGGATCTCCTGCTTGCGATCGCCAGGCGTCGGCGGCAGGACGACACCCGAAGCGCCCGCGTAGACGACGATCGCCACCCGGTCCGCTTCGTCGAGCTGCTCCACGAGCAGGCGAAGCGCGCCCTTCACGAGGGGCAGCTTGCTCGGCATGGCCATCGAGCCGGAGACGTCGATCAGGAACACGAGGTTCGCCGCGGGGCGCTGGTCCCGCAGCAACGCCTTCGCCGCCAGACCGATCCGCACCAGCCGGTGAGCCGGCTGCCACGGGCACCCCGTCACCTCCGCGTGGACGGCGACGGGCGCGCCGTTCGCCGGGGGCTCGTAGTCGTAGGGGAAGTAGTTGACGAGCTCCTCGATGCGCACCGCATCCGCCGGCGGCAGCTGGCCCTCTCGGAGGAAGCGCCGCACGTTCGAGTAGGAGGCCGTGTCGACGTCGACCGCGAAGGTGGAGAGCGGGTGCTGCGCGGTGCTGCGGAACTCGCTCTCGTCGATGCGCGCGTAGGCCTCGGTATGGAAGGGAGAGGCGGCGGACATCGCCGCCGGACCCGAGTCGAAGCCGCCGAACGAGGACTCCATCGCGTAGCGGGGGCGCGCCGGCGGCGCCGCTTCCCCGCCATCCCTCTCCCCCCCGTAGAGCGAGCAGGCCGAGAGGGCGAGTGCGAACACGAACAGCACGAGCGACCGAAGCATCACCAAACCTCCGCGCGCGCAGGGATGCGCTCGGCCCATCGTGACACCGCGCAGGGCCTCGCGGTCGGGGGTTGGGGACGGCTTTACGAGGGATTTACGCGGAGCGGTGCGAGCGCGCGTCCTAGCGGAGCTCCAGGTACTGGGGCGAGTCGTCGCTGCCCGTGACGACGCAGATCCCGCGCAGGGTCTTGCCGCTACCCTTCACTTCGACGCGCGCGCCGATGTGCCCGCTGGGCGTGGTGCCGCTGAAGACGCAGGTGCCTTCGGGTACCAGCGGGTTGGTGCTACAGCTGTCGAGGCCGAGCTCGCCGGCGCCGGGATCGTTGGCGAGGATCGTCACCTGCTGGATCGTGACGGGCTTCCCCCCGAGGTTCGTCAGCCGACAGGTCATGATCACGTCGCCGTTCTCGAACGTAACCGGCGTTCCGAACGTGGCCGCGCCTGCCGCGAGCGGTCCGGCGAGCAGGCAGAGGCCTGCGAGGACGACGCCGGCGCGGCGCATCAGGCGCCCGGCTCGAGCAGGATCGAGAGGACCTGGAGCAGATCCGCGTCGTCCTCCGCGAAGGCGCGGCCCTTCTCCTTCTCGACCCGGCTGCGGAACTTCGCGAGCGGCTTGCCGACCTTGTCGTCCTTCCCAGCCGCCGCGAGCTTCTCGGCCTTCGCGAGCGTGCGGCATAGGCCGCTGCCGACCCGCGGCTCCATCGACAGCTGGAGGCTGAGCCCGCAGAGCCCCTCGAAGCCGCCGGTCGCGATCCGGCGCCCCGCGCCGGAGGCGTCGAAGAAGGCGCCCCGGAAGCCGAGCGGCTCGTCGGTGAGAAGCACGTCGAAGAACGAAGGGAAGACGTCCTTCGCCGTGCCCGCTCCCGGATCGAGCTGCACGGCCGGGAGCTCCGAAGACATCTCGTTGCCCGCGCCGAGCTGGAGCGCCATCCCGATCTCCTGGCACACCTGTCCGAGCACCCCGACGAGGCTCGCGTCGTCGTCGGAGGGGGTCACCGAGCCGTCGCACAGGAAGCGAGCGCTGGCGTCGCTGGGCAAGGCGCCGAGGGCGGCGCGGGCGCCGTCGAGCCAGTTGGGGGTGAGGATCTCCGGCAGCGTGAGCACGCCGTCACCGCCCGGGTCCAGGTTCTCGATCAGGGCGCCGCGCACCGATCCGTCGCCGAACGCCCCGGTGACCTGAGGAAGGCAGGTGATCAGGTTCTGCTGCTCGAGATAGGGCAGCAGCGGCTTCCACGAGGTGTAGAGCCGGCGCCGCAGGTCGATCTTCCCGAGCTCCGCCCCCGGCGAAGGCACGCAGCGCACGAAGAGCGTCTCGTCGATCGTGCAGTCCTGGTCGCCCGTCACCCCCGGGACCGCCGGCGTGCCGCGGATCACGAACGCGGTGGCCGCGCCGGGCAGGTACTCGAACTGGTATCCGCCGGCCGAGCCATCGGAGAAGATCGTCGGGGGAACCGGGGCGTTGTCGACCGCGGCGAGCGAGGGCGGGAGCTGGCCGCCCGTCTCCGCGTAGTTGTGGACCGCGAGCCCGAGCTGCTTCAGGTTGTTCTGGCAGCGCGAGCGGTTCGCCGCCTCGCGCACCTTCTGCACCGCGGGCAGCAGCAGCCCGATCAGGATCGCGATGATCGCGATCACGACGAGCAGCTCGATCAACGTGAACCCGGAAACGGAAGGGCGCGCGCGCTTCGACATCGGTACCTCGCCGGCGATCTCGAAAAGGGCGCGCGCATCCTCCCACACACGGCGGGGCGGTGGCAAGGCTCCCGGAGGCGAAGTCAGGACCAGGCGAGCCGCAGGCCGGCGCGCGGCCAGGGGAACGCGACGAGCTTGCCGGTGCCCGAGAGGGTCGCGAACGCGGTGCGCAGCCCCTCGCCGCCGAAGCACACGTTCGTGGTGAGCGGATCGGGAAGCGCGTGGAACTCGCTGCGGGAGCCGTCCGGCGCCAGCGCCGTGATGCCGCCGTTCACGAGCGTGGCGACGCACACCCAGCCTTCGGCGTCGACAGCGAGGGAGTCGAGCAGCTGGAAGCCCGGCAGCCCCGAGAGCAGGGTTCCACCCGCCGCCCCGAACCCCGGTGTGGAGGTGATCTCACCGGGCCGCGGCACCTCCCAGCTCCAGACGCGGCCGGTGTGCGTCTCGGCGACGTAGAGCCGGCGCCCGTCCGGCGCGAGACCGACGCCGTTCGGCGCATCGAGCGGGAAGATCACCTCGCGGATCGACGAGCCGTCGGCGCGCGCGTAGAAGACGCCGGTGCGGTCGCGGGTGCGCTCGCGGGTGGTGCCGTGGTCGGTGAACCAGAAGCCCCCCGCCGCGTCGAACACCAGGTCGTTCGGGCCGAGCAGCGGCCGCCCGTCGCAGGAGTCGTAGAGCACCTCGACCTTCCCGCTCTCGAGGTCGATCCGCTCGATGCGGCCTCCGCGATGGCCGGGCGGCGTCGGGCCCGGGACGCGCAGCGGGCCGAGCAAATGCCAGGTGAAGCTGCCGCCGTTGTTCGCGACGTAGAGCTTGCCGTCGGGCCCCAGCGCCGCGCCGTTGGGCCCGCCGCCCGGCTCCGCGATGAGGCTCGTGCGGCCGTCGGGGTGCACGCGCGTCACCGCGCCGCGCGCGATCTCCACCAGCACCACGCTCCCATCCGGCAGCCAGACGGGTCCTTCGGGAAACTGGAGGCCGCTGGCGAGCTCGCGGATCTCGGTCATGGGGGCCTCGCTGCCGGGGCCGCCAGCGTACCGCGCCGCACCGGGCCCTACACGAAGGGTCTCGGCGTCGACTGCGGTGCCCCCGCGGGGATCTGTCACACAACTCCCCGCCGCGTGCACGTAATACAATGCACGCGAGCGGTGCCCTGTGCGGAGGACCGGTCCGATGAGGCCAGACGACGCCCGATCGGCTGCCGAGGCCCGCTTCCTGCTCGAGGTGAAGCCGAACGAGACGGTAGACCTCGACGACGCCGACACCTGGACCGCCGTCGCGGCCCACACCGCGGGCCGCCGGCCGCCGCTCTTCATGGTGCACACCTGGAAGCAGGAAGTGCAGCACCTGCAGCACCTCGCGCGCGGGCTCGGCGAAGACCAGCCGATCTACGCGATCTCGCCGCCGCGCGGTGAGTGGCCGGGCGACTACCCCCGCACCGCCGACGACTGGGCCGGTTTCTGCCTGCCGGTCCTGCGGCGCCTGCGACCGGAGGGCCCGATCGTGCTCGGCGGCTGGTCCTTCGGCGGCGTGGTCGCGCTCTCGCTGGCGGAGCGCGTCGTTGCCGCGGGGCGGGACGTGCGCCGCGTCGTGTTCTTCGACTCGCGCCTGCCGAAGCCGCATCCGCGCCGCGAGCGCGGCACCCTCCGCCACGGCCTGCATCACCTCGAGACAGCCCTCGGCCTGCCTCGCGGCCAGCGGCTGCCGTACCTGCGCACCAAGCTGTCGACGCTCCGCAACTACCAGAAGAAGGTGAAGCTGCGGCGCGAGCGCGAGGCCCGGAGCGAGGCGCCCGGGAAGAGCAAGGAGCCGCTCCTGAAGGCGGTGAACACCTCGTACCTCAAGTACGAGCCGTTCCCGTCGGAGCTCCCGGTGAGCCTCTTCTGGACCGCCGAGAGCTACGAGCACGTGGGGCGGGATCTCACCCTCGGCTGGGGTGCGTACCTGCGCGGGGCCTTCGAGAGTCGCGTCACGCCGGGAACGCACACGACGATGCTGCGCCCGCCGAACGTCGGGTCCCTGACTCCGGTGCTCCGCGCGGCGCTCGACGCGCTGCAGTAGCGACGACCTCGGCGCCGGAGAGCGCCGGCCCTCGATCGGGCGCCGCGTCCTGCCGATAGGCGGCGCCGGGAGGACCGATGCGCGAGCCCGACGACTCCTTCCTGGACGCCTGCCGCCTCGAAGGGGACCTGGACGGCGACGCCCTGGTGCAGCTCGTTTTCGAGGCGATCGAGACGGCCGGCGGCCAGGCCGACGGCACGCCGCCCGCGCGCCGGCTGTGGCGCTCGCTGCTCGAGCACGATGCGGTTCCGAGCGCGCTCTTCCCGGAGCCGGTGCGCGCCTTCCTCGAAGCGCCGCTCCCCCAACCCGTTCCCGCCGCCGGAGCGCTGCGCAGGGGCGAAGCGCTCTTCGCCGAGCACGGTCCCGAAATCCTGGCGTCGCTCGCCTGCTACTCGCTGCCGGCGGCGTACGCGGCGCGCCGGGGCGTGCGCGTGCTCTCGCAGACCGGCTTCCTCGAGAGCCACCCCACGCGCCGGCTGGTGGAGACCACGCAGATGGTGGTCGACGTCATGCGGCCCGGCGGCCTCGACCCGGGCGGGCCCGGCGTGCGGACCGCGCGCAAGGTGCGGCTGATGCACGCCGCCATCCGGCGCCTGATCCTCGCGCGGAGCGAGCCGGCCTGGGACGCCGCCTCGCTCGGCATTCCGATCAACCAGGAAGATCTGGCGGGCACGCTGGTCAGCTTCGCGTGGCTGCCCCTCGATGCGCTCGCGCGGATCGGCGCGCGGGTCGCGCGCAGCGACCGCGACGCCTGGGTGGAGAGCTGGGGGCTCGTCGGGCGCCTGCTCGGCGTGCGCGAGGAGCTGATCCCGCGCGACGCGGTCGCAGCCGAGGCGCTGACGCGGACGATCCAGGCCCGCCAGGTGCAGCCGGAGCTCCCCAACCGCGACGGCCGCGAGCTGACCGCCGCGCTGCTCGAGATGCTCGAGGCGCAGCTGCCGGTGCGCGCGCTTCGCTGCGGCCCCGCCAGCCTGATGCGCCTGTTCCTTCCCGCCGCGGTCGCCGATTCGCTGGGCGTCCCGCGCCGGCCGCTCGCCGACCGCGCCACGCGCGCCGCCGCGCGCCTGGCGGGGGCCGCCAGCCTGCTGCTCGGCGCGACGCGCCTCGAGCGCCGCTTCTTCCGCGCGTTCAACCTGCTCTTCATCGAGGCGATGCTGCGCCTCGAGCGCGGCGGCAAGCGACCTGGCTTCGACCTGCCGCTCAGCCTGCGGGGGCGCTGGCAGACGTCCGGGTGAGCGCCGCGAACGCCGCCGGGGGCGCCAGCAGCCCCCGCTGGCGGAGGTGCAGCACGGCCAGGTAGGTGACGTCGAGCAGCGCGGTGATCACGCCGAGAGTCTGAACGAAGCGGTTCTCGGGATAGGCGAGGAAGACGAACACCGTCACCATGCCGGTGCCGAGCCCCTTCAGCCAGCCGATGGTGGCCCCGAACAGCGACGCATCCGTCGTGCGCAGCACCAGCCCGATGTAGAGCGTCGACATCACGATGTTCACGACGTAGGCCGAGTTGCTGCCGAGCGGGAGGTCGTAGCCCTGCCCGCGGAAGGTCCAGTAGAAGGCCGTCCAGCCGCGGCGATCTCCACGAAGCGGTGGCGATGGACGCGCACCAGCAGCGAGCCGTACGCCGCGCCCCAGAGCAGGAAGCCGCCCAGGTAGAAGAACAGCTCGAGCGAGGTGTAGGCGTCCGCCACCGCGACCTCAGCCGAGCACTCTCTGCAGCACCGCGAGCAGCGCGTCCTGGGTGAACGGCTTCTCGAGCACCGCCGCCGCCGCGGGGTTGCCGAAGCTCTCGCGCACCTGACTCTCGACGTAGCCGCTGCACAGGACCACCGGCACGTCCTGCGAGAGCTTGCGCAGCTCGAGCAGCGTCTCCGCGCCGCCCATCACCGGCATGGTGAGGTCGAGCAGCACCGCCGCGAAGCTGGACGGATCCCGCGCGAAGTGCTCGAGCGCTTCGCGGCCGTTCGCGGCGCTCGTCACGCGGTAGCCGTTCCGCTCCAGGATTCGCCTGGCGGTGCGCAGCACCGCAGGCTCGTCGTCCACCACCAGGAGGTGGCCGCCCTGCGTCGGCCTCGGGAGCGGGCGGGGCGGCGCCGGTCGCACGCTGGGCTTCCAGTCCGTCGCGGGGAGCAGCACGCGGAAGCGCGCGCCGCGCCCCGACTCGCTCTCGACGGATACGGCGCCGCGGTGCGCGCGCACGATGCCGAGCACCGCCGCGAGGCCGAGCCCGCGGCCCACGAACTTGGTCGAAAAGAACGGATCGAAGAGCCGCGCGCGCGTGGCGGGGTCCATCCCCACGCCGTCGTCGCTCACCTCCAGGAAGACGTAGCGGCCGGCCGGCAGGTCGTCGTCGACGTAGCTGGCGGCCAGCTCTTCGCGACTCGCGTCGACGGCGCCCGTGCGGAGCACGACGCGCCCGCTCCCGTCGATCGCCTCGGAGGCGTTCGTGAGCAGGTTCAGCAGCACCTGGCGGATCTGGACCGGATCGGCGACGACGCCGGGAGGGTCCGGATCCGTCTCGATCGAGAGCGCCACGCCGGGCGCCAGGCTGGCGCGCAGCAGGCCCGCCATCTCGAGCGCGAGGGCCGATACGTCCAGCGTCTCGGCGCGAAAGCCGCCCCGGCCCGAGTAGGCGAGCATCTGGCGCGAAAGCTCGGAAGCGCGCTGCGCGGCGACCTCGACCTGCTCCAGCTCTTCCTGCACCGCGTGGTCCGGCGGCAGCGCGTGGCGCGCGAGCTCGGCGTTGGCGATCACCGCCACCAGCAGGTTGTTGAAGTCGTGGGCCACGCCGCCGGCCAGCGAGGCGAGGCTCTCGAGCTTCTGGAGCGTCACCATCTTCTCGCGCATCTGCTCGCGCTCGCGCTCCGCGCGCACGCGGGGCGTCACGTTCGAGGAGAGCGAGTAGAACCCGATCACGGCGCCGTCGGGGCCCAGCTTGGGCACGTACTTCGTGGAGAAGGTCTGCGCGCCGTCGCCGCCCGGGTCGGGAAAGGAAACCTCGAAGCGCACCCGCTCGCCCGCGAGGGCGCGCTCGACCTGCGCGCGGATCCCCTGATAGCCGGCCTCGCCGAGCTTCTCCCGCAGCGGGCGCCCCTCGATCTCCTCGCGCCGACAGCCGTGGAGCGCCTCGTAGGGACGGTTCACGAACACGTAGCGGTGTTCCCGGTCGATGACGGCGATCATCACCGGGAGCGCGTCGAGCAGATCGCGGAGATCGACCTCGAAGCCCGCCCGGCCCATGGCTCGGCTCATCGGCCGAGCGTAGCTCGGCCTGCACCCCGAGTGCGCCGGGGAGCCACGGGAGCGCGGGCGTTCGACCCCGGTACGAACGCTGCTCCCTGTGCTGCCGGAGGCACACGCCAGCCTCCAGTTGCGAGCCCGCCCGGACGATCGAGGGGTCTGGAGGTCCTGCCGACATGCGCCACCTGCTCTCCGCCCTCGTGTCTTCGATCGCGCTCCTCTCGACCGCGAGCCTCGCGGCGGAAACCCAGACCTTCTCGTACACGGGCGCCGAGCAGAGCTTCGTCGTGCCGGCGGGCGTCACCTCGGTCTCGATCCGGGCTCATGGCGCGAGCGGCTTTAGCGGCAATTTCCCCGGCGGCCTCGGCGGGCTCGCCGAAGGCGTGCTCGCGGTGACCCCGGGCGAGACCCTCTTCATCTACGTGGGCGGTCAGGGGACCGCCTCGACCGGGAACATGGTCCCCGAAGGCGGTGGCTTCAATGGCGGCGGTGACGGCCAGAACAACGGCGGGACCAACGAGGTGGGCGGTGGCGGCGGCGCCTCCGACGTGCGGCAGGGCGGCAATGGCCTGGCACAGCGCGGGCTCGTCGCGGGCGGCGGCGGCGGCGCCACGAACAACTCCTCGCTTCCGGGCGGCGACGCCTTCGGAGGTGACGGCGGGGGCCTGGTCGGAGAGGACGGCGGCGACTGCTACGACTACGTCGGCGGGACGGGTGGCACCCAGGACGCGGGCGGCGTGCCCGGCGGCGCGCTCGGCCAGGGCGGCAACGCCGACGGCACGATGACGCCCTGGAACGGGGGCGGGGGCGGAGGCTACTACGGCGGCGGCGTCGCGCCCGAGCACTGCGGCGGCGGCGGCGGCTCTTCCTACCTCGGCGGCGTGACCGACGGCAACACCGTCGCGGGACAGCGCTCGGGCGACGGCCTCGTCGAGATCACTTTCACGGCCCCGTGCGAAAGCGTCCCTGCGACCGGCTGCAACACCGGCGGGAAGAGCTCGGTCTCGTTCAAGCGCGGCAGCGTCGCCGCCAAGAACAAGTTCCAGTGGAAGCTGCAGAAGGCGACGAACGCCATCGACAAGGCGACCGAGCTGGGTGATCCGGTGGCCGGCGAGACCCGCTACTCGGTCTGCGTCTACGACCACAGCAGCGGCGTCGCGAGCCTGGTCTCGACGATGACCGTCGAGCCCGGCGGCAGCTGCGGCACGAAGCCTTGTTGGAAGGAGACCTCGAAGGGCGCGGGCCTGCGCTTCAAGAGCAAGGAAGGCAACGACTCCGGCATCCGGGCGGTCTCCGCCAAGAGCGGCCCGGCGGGCAAGGGAAGCCTGCTGGTCCAGGCCGGGGGCGAGAGCTTCCCGATGCCCGCAGCGATCAGCGCCAACGAGCTCTTCGACCAGGACGCTCAGCTCCTGGTCCAGATGAACGCGCTCGACTCGGGAGCCTGCTGGGAGAGCGCGTTCGGGACGGACTCGACCCGCAAGAACGAGCCCGACGCGTTCAAGGCGGTCGCGCCCTAGCGGCCCGAGCCACCCGCGGCGGCGCCGCCTCGGCCGGGGGCGTCGTCCCATTCCGAACGCCTGGCGTCCGCCAACGGACGGCGGAGGCGCCGGCGCCCCCGCGAAACGCCGTCGCGCGCGCCCGCGCGCCGGCGCCGGACCGGCACGGGGCCTGCAACACCACGGGGCGCCAGCGAATCGACACCCTGCCGGTTCGCGCAGGCGATCGGCCGGCCGCGTCGGGGGGTGCGGCCGGCCGATCGTCCTGCCGCCCCGAGACCGCGCGCAGGCCGTCGGCGTAAAGCCCCGTGCGCGGAGGGCCGACAGGGGAGAATGCTCGCCGTCATGGTCGTCGCCGTGGGGACGCTCTTCGCCGTCTGGGTCGTGACGGGCGTCCGCCTGGTGCTGCTCGCCCGCAGGACGCGCCGCGGACCCGAAGGGATGCTCGGGCTCGCGCTGCTGCTCCAGGCCGGCATCGGCTACCCCGTGTCGGTCGCGGCGCCGTTCGCCGGCGACTATGCCGGGCTGGTGTGGGTCGTGTCGGCGGCCTGCAGCAACGGCGGGATGGCGCTGATCTTCGCCTTCACCGCGCGGGTCTTCCAGAACGAGACGCGCTGGGCCTGGGCGGTCGTCGGCGCGGCGACGGCGCTGCTGGCCGTCCAGGGCTGCGGGCACGTGGGGAGCCAGCTCGACGACGATCCCGCCGCCCGCGCCCGCTCGCTGCTCGTGTGGGGGGCCGGCAGCCTGGCGTTGAGCGGCCTTTCCTGGGGCTGGACCGCCTGGGAGTCGCTCCGCTTCTACGCGCTCCTGCGCCGCCGCGTGGCGCTCGGGCTGGCCGATCCCGTCGTCGCCAATCGCATGCTGCTCTGGGGGTCGATGGGAGCCATCGCGCTCGGCTGCGTCGCGATCGACGCCGTTCTCCTCTACACCGCCGGGGAGATCGGGCGAACCGTGATCATCCCGCTCGTCACGGCGATCGCAGGGCTCCTGGTGAGCGCCTGCATGATCCTCGCCTTCTGGCCGCCGCCGGCCTACCTCGCGCGAGTCCGGAGCGCACGGACGCACTGAGGCCCGAGCGCATGGGGCAGCGGGTCGAAACCGGGTAGAGTCGGGATCCTCGCCGTCCGACGGAGGAGCCCGTGACCGAGATCGCACCGCTGGCGATGCCGCTCGAGGAGGCGATGCGCACGCAGCGCGCGATCCGTCGCCTGAAACCGGACCCGGTCGACGACGCGCTCGTCCGGCGCCTGATCGAGCTCGCCCTGAAGGCGCCCACCGGCTCGAACGCGCAGAACTGGGAGTTCATCGTCGTGCGCGACCGCGCGGTGAAGGCGCGGCTGGCGCGTCAGAACCGCCGCGTCTTCCGCCTCTACGGGGGGCTCGGCCGCCGCCTGGCGCGAAACGAGCCGAAGATGCTGAAGGTGCTCGACGCCGTGCAGTGGCAGGCCGACCACTTCGAGGACATCCCGGTTCTCGTGGTGGCGTGCCTGCGCGGCGGACTCCGCCTCGGCTTCCCGCCGATGCTCCCGTCCTCCTACTACGGCTCGATCTATCCTTCCGTCCAGAACCTGCTGCTGGCGGCCCGCGCCGCAGGCCTCGGCGCCGCGCTCATCACCCTGCCGCTCTGGAGCACCTTCGCCGCGCGGCGCATCCTCGGCTGCCCGTGGAGCGTGCAGCCCTGCGCGGTGATCCCGCTCGGCTGGCCCCTCGGCCGCTACGGGCCCACCACGCGCCGGCCCGTCGAGGAGGTGGTCTCGCTGGACCGCTTCGGGAACCGCGCCTGGCAGAGCCGTTGACGCGCGCGCCGCGGCGAGGACCGTGAACCGACGCCGGCCGGCTCAGGAGTAGCCGCGGCCGCCGAAGATCCAGCGCACCAGCACGACGATCCACGCGACGAACAGGACGAAGAACTCGATCATCTCGCGCGTCTCTCCAGCGCCCGGCCCCGCGGCGCGCGCGCTCCGGGCCCTCTCCCGCGCGGAAGGGCCGCAGCCTCCGGCGCCAGGACGCCGCGCAGGAACAGCGAGCTCGTGGTCTCGACGATGGCGCGGTCGTCGATCGGGCGGAGCGCGTCGCCGCCGAGGACGTGCTGGGTCCAGAGGAACATCATCAGCATGCCGACCAGCGAGCGGGCGGCGACGAAGGCGTCGAGCTCGCGCACCTCGCCGGTGCGCACGCGGCCCTCGAGGAACGCGGCGAACGCCCCGTTGGCCGGCAGCACGACCGACTCGAGGAAGCGCCTCGCCTCCGCAGGCCGCAGGGCGAGCTCGCGGAGCAGGAGGCCGACCAGCGGAGCCGCGCTGCGCAGCCGGGACCAGAGCTGCTCGACGAGGCGCGGCACCGCCTCCGCCAGCGGAAGGTTCCCGAAGGCCGGCGCCAGGGACGCGAGATCGGGGAGCAGCGACCAGCGCTCCACGGCCGCGGCGAGCAACTCCTCCTTGGTGCGGAAGTAGAGGTAGACCGTGCCCTTCGCGATGCCGGCCTCGTGGGCGAGGGCGTCGACGGTGGTCGCGTCGAAGCCGTGCCGGGTCCACAGGCGGAGCGCGGCGTCCAGGATCTGCTGGCGCCGCTCCGTCTCGAGGGCGGCGCGACGGGCGGGGGCGATGCGGGCCACAGGCAAACTATGACCGACCAGTCAGTCATCGTCAACGGGGGTGGCGCCGCCGGAAGCGGCTAGCCTCGCTCGCGCGCCGAGGTCCGAGGAGAGTCGAAAGCCCATGAGCAGCCCGCAGCCGATCCCCGTGCTGGTCGGCGTCGGCCAGGTGTTGCAGCGCGCCGACGATCCGCGCGAGGCCGCGGAGCCCCTCGCGTTGATGGTCGCGGCGCTCGAGCGGGCGGGTGAGGACGCCGGGGCCCCGCAGCTCCTCGGCCGCGTCGACTCGCTCTACGTGACGCGCGGCGCCTGGCGCTACGGAGACCCCGGGCGCGAGATCGCCCGCCGGCTCGGGGCGCGACCCCGCGAGACGGTCGGCACGCCCTACGGGGGCAACTTCTCTCAGGCGTGCGTGATCGACGCGGCGCGCGAGATCCAGGCCGGGCGCTGCGGGGTGGCGCTGGTGACCGGCGCGGAGAACGGCCGCAGCGCGGCGCAGGCCCTGCGCCAGGGCGTCGCGCTCGGCGAGACCGAGGCTCCTGGGAGTCCCGATCGCAAGGTTGCCGAGGACAAGGCCATCTTCCACGACGCCGAGCTCGCGCGCGGGATGAACAGCGCCAGCGACGTCTTCGCCGTCGTCGAGAGCGCGATCCGCTTCGCGCGGGGGGAGAGCCTCGAGGTCCACGCCGCGCGGATCGCGGAGCTCTGGGCGGGGTTCAGCGCGGTCGCCTGCGGCAACCCCAACGCCTGGATTCACAAGCGCTACAGAGCCGAGGAGATCGGCCGCGCGTCCCCCGACAACCCGATGATCTCGTACCCCTACACGCGGCTCCTGAACGCCAACGCGCGGGTGGACATGGGAGCCGCGCTCGTGCTGTGCTCGCTGGAGACGGCGCGGAGCGCGGGCGTCCCCGAGCGGAAGCTCGTCTACCTGCACGCCGCGACCGAGGCGAACGACAGCAACTTCCTGTCCACGCGGATGGACCTCCACCGCTCGCCCGCGGTGCGCCTCGCGGGCGCGCGCGCGCTCGAGCTGGCGGGGACGCCGATCGAGGAGATCGCCCACTTCGACCTGTACAGCTGCTTCCCGTCCTCGGTGGAGCTGGCGGCCGCGGAGCTCGGCGTCTCGGAGCGCCGCCCGCTCAGCGTCACCGGGGGGCTCACCTTCGGCGGCGGCCCGCTCAACAGCTACGGGCTCCACGCGGTCGCGCGCATGGCCGAGGTCGTACGGGAGGACCGCGGCTCGCTGGGCCTCGTCCACGGCAACGGCGGCTGGCTCGCCAAGCACGCCATCGGCATCTACGGCGCCGAGCCCCCGGAGCGCGGCTTCCGCTACGCGAACCTTCAGGCCGAGGTCGACGCCTTCCCCCTGCGCGAGGCCCTGGTGGACTGGCAGGGGCCGGTGACGCTCGAGGCCTACACCGTCGCGCATCAACACGGAAAACCTCGCCTCGCCCATGCGGCGTGCCTCACGGACGACGGGCGCCGCACCTGGGCCACGCTGAGCGACCCTGCGGTGATGGAGGCCATGATGCGCGAGGAGTTCTGCGGCCGGCGGGGGCGGGTCGACGGCCGTGGGCGGCTGAGCGTTCCCTAGGAGGCCCCATGGTCCTGCGCCTGCTCGCCGCCGCCGCCGTGCTCGTGACCGCATCCGCTGCGCGCGCCGAGGCGCCGGCCGGCGCCGCCGAAGCCCGCGCCGTCGCGAAGGAGGCCTACGTCTACGGCTTCCCGCTCGTCGACAACTACCGCGTGCTCCACGCCTTCGCGTTCGACGCGGGCGGACCCGAGTACAAGGGGCCCGTCAACGAGGTCCATCACAGCGCGGCGCTCCTCACCCCCGAGGACCGCACCGTCCAGACGCCGAACTCGGACACGCTCTACTCCTTCGCGGTCCTCGACCTGCGGGCCGAGCCGATGGTGCTGAACCTCCCCGCGGTCGAAGCCGAGCGCTACTACTCGACCCAGCTCGTCGATCTCTACACCTACAACTTCGCCTACCTCGGCACGCGCGCGACCGGGAACGGCGGCGGAGACTTCCTGATCGCGGGCCCCGGCTGGAAGGGCGAGCCGCCGCCGGGGATCGCGAAGGCGATCGCTGCCGAGACCGAGCTGGTGCTCGCCATCTATCGCACCCAGGTCTTCGGCGCCGACGATCTCGAGAACGTGAAGACGGTCCAGGCGGGCTACCTCGCGCGGCCGCTGTCCGCCTTCCTCGGGCAGCCGCCTCCCCCGGCGCCGCCGCCTCTTTCGCTCCGCAAGCCGCTCTCTCCGGCGGCGGAGCGCAGCTCGCTCGAGTTCTTCGACGTCTTGCGAAGCGTGCTCGCGCTCTGCCCGACGCACCCCAGCGAGGAGGCGCTGCGCGCACGGTTCGCCCGGATCGGAGTGGTGCCGGGCACGCCCTTCGACGCGGCGGCGCTCGGCGCCGAGCGGCAGGCCGCGCTCCGCGAGGGGATGGCGTCCGGCCAGCAGGCGATCGAGTCTGCGCGCAGCAGCGCGGCCTCGTCGGCGGGGCTGTTCGGTACGCGCGAGATGCTGGGCAACGACTACCTGAAGCGCGCCCTCGGGGCCCAGGCGGGCATCTACGGCAACAGCAAGGAGGAAGCGTTCTACGCCACCTACCAGAGGGCGGCCGGCGGCCAGCCCCTCGACGGCTCGAAGCAACGCTACGTGCTGCGCTTCCCGCCCGGGAAGCTGCCTCCCGCGCGCGCGTTCTGGTCGGTCACGATGTACGACCTTCCGGCGCAGCTCCTCGTCGCGAACCCGCTGCGCCGTTACTTGATCAACTCCCCGATGCTCCCGCAGCTGCGGCGCGACGAGGACGGCGGGCTGACGCTGCTGCTCCAGCACGAGTCCCCGGGCGAGGTCGCCGAGTCGAACTGGCTGCCCGCACCCGACGGGCCGTTCTTCGTGGTCCTGCGGCTCTACCTGCCGGAGCCCACGGTGCTGAGCGGCGCCTGGACGTCGCCGCCGATCGCCCTGCGCGACGACTGAGGGGCGCGTGCGCTCACCCGGGCGGCCCGCGCCGGGCCCCTCGCTTCGCGGAGGGAAGCTTCGCCGCGCGCGGGCCGCGCCGCGCGGCGCTGCGCAGCGGCCGGTAGTCGAGCTCGACGCCGGCCCGGGCGGCGCGCAGCAGCAGGCCGCCCCGGCTCATGTCCCCGCGGCCGACGAAGTCGGAGGGGAACCGGAGCGCGTCCCCGAACACGCCGAGGAGCACGTCGACGTACTTCGGCGTCGCGATGCTCCCGAGGAGCACGAGCTCGGCGTCGCGCGACAGGCGCGCGCGGAGCTCGAGCGCGGCGTGGCGAAGCGGCTCCGCGTAGCGAGGCTCGCCGGCGTCGATCGGAACGCGCGCGAAGGCGCGCACGTCGTCGGCGGTGATCGCGATCTCGGGCGCCACGAGACCGCGGTCCGGCGTGATCACGAGCACGCCCGGGACGCCCGCCGCCGGTGCGGCGAAGCGCACCGCATACGTCAGCTTGCCGCGGAAGTACAGCGCCGAGAGGAAGCTGAAGACCTCGCCGAGCGGCGCGCCCTCGCGGCGCACACGCCGCGCCAGCTCGAACTCCGCGCGGGGCTCGAGCAGCGTCCGGCAGCGCTTTCCCGCGCAGCTCGCCGGCGAGAGCAGGAACACGCGCTCGCTCACCCGACGAGCCTCGCACCGGCCGGCCGGCGCGGCAACGGCTCGCCAGCGCGACGCGGTAGAATGACCCTCGTGCAGCTCGCCGTCCCGCACCCTCTGCTTCCGATGCTCGCCAAGCGCGTCGCCGAGCTGCCGGACGGGGCGGATTGGCTCTTCGAACCGAAGTGGGACGGCTTCCGCGTGCTGGTCTTCCGCGACGGCGACGAGCTGCTGCTGCAGAGCCGCGACGAGAAGCCGCTCGACCGCTATTTCCCCGAGCTCCGCGCGCCGCTCCTCGCGCAGCTCCCTTCCCGCTGCGTGCTCGACGGCGAGATCGTGATCGCGAGCGACGGCCGGCTCGACTTCGAAGCGCTCCAGCTCCGCGTCCACCCCGCCGCCTCGCGCGTGGCGCTCCTCTCGCAGGAGATTCCGGCCTCGCTGGTGTTCTGGGACCTGCTGTGCGAAGGCGAGCGCGATCTGCGCGGGCTCCCGTTCCGCGAGCGCCGCGCCGCGCTGGAGTCGCTTCTCGCCCGCGCGGAGCCGCCGCTCCACCTGACGCCGGTCACCGCGGACCACACCGTCGCCGCCGACTGGTTCCGCCGCTTCGAAGGCGCCGGCCTCGACGGCGTGATGGCCAAGCCCGCGTCCGGCGCCTACCAGCCCGACAAGCGCGCGATGCTGAAGGTGAAGCACGAGCGCGAGTGCGACTGCGTCGTCGCGGGCTTCCGCTGGCACAAGCGGGCGGCCGGGGCGGTGGGCTCGCTGCTCCTCGGCCTCTACGACGACGCCGGCACGCTGCACCACGTGGGCGTCGCCGCGAGCTTCACCGACGCGAAGCGGCGCGAGCTCGCGGAGCTCCTGGCGCCCTATCGCGAGGGCGCGCTCGCCGACCATCCCTGGAAGGACTGGGCGGGCGAGGGCGGACCGGAGGGCGGACAGCGCATGCCGGGGGCGAAGAGCCGCTGGAGCCAGGGCAAGGATCTGTCGTGGGAGCCGCTGCGCCCGGAGCGGGTGGTCGAGGTCGCCTACGACCACATGCAGGGCAATCGCTTCCGCCACACGGCGCACTTCCGCCGCTGGCGCACCGACAAGAAGCCCCGCGACTGCACCTACGCGCAGCTCGAGGTCGTTGCGCCGCACGAGCTCTCGGCGATCTTCGCGACGGGGCGCTGAGGCTCAGTCGTCCGCTGGCTTCTTCGAGCGCGGTCGTTTCGCGGCGCCCTTGCGGCGCGAAGGCGCGACGCGCCGCCCTTCGCCCTCCATCTTGCGGAAGTGCGGCGGCCACGGGGCGTCGCCGAGACCCTCCGCCTCGTCGCGCGCCGCGATCTCGAGGAGGCCGTCGAGCGAGCCCGGCGAGGCGTCGATCCCCGCGTGGCGGTCGCCGATCGCGGCGAAGCGCGCGGGGACCGTCGCCACCGTGAAGTCGGCCGGATCGCAATCGGGCACCTCGTCCCAGGAGAGCGGCGCGGACACGCGCGCGTCCGGCAGCGGTCGCACCGAGTAGGCGGAGCACGTGGTGCGGTCCTTCGCATTCTGGTTGTAGTCGAGGAACACGCCGTGCCGCTCCTCCTTCCACCACTTCGAAGTCGCGAGCGACGGGGCGCGCCGCTCGATCTCGCGCGAGAGGGCGAGCGCGGCCCGGCGGACCTCGTCGAAGCCCCAGCGCGGCTCGATGCGCACGTTCACGTGCATCCCGCGCGAACCGCTCGTCTTCGGCCAGCCCCTGAGACCGACCTCGTCGAGCAGCGCCTTCACCTCCAGCGCGACGCGGCGGACGTCGTCCCAGGCGACGCCGGGACCGGGATCGAGATCGACGCGCAGCTCGTCGGGGCACTCCAGCGCGGCCGAGCGCACCGGGTGGGGATGCAGCTCGATGCAGCCGAGGTTCACGATCCACGCGAGCCCCGCCGCGTCGTCGACGACGACCTCCTCGGCGGTTCGCCCCGACGGGAACGAGAGCGTCACGGTCCGCAGCCAGGTGGGCCGCCCCTCGGGCGCGCGCTTCTGGTAGAAGGCCTCGCCCTCCGCGCCGTTCACGAAGCGCTTCAGCACGATCGGCCGGTCGCGAATGCCCGCGACCGCGCCCTCGGTGACGGAGAGGTAGTAGCGCACGAGGTCGAGCTTCGAGAGCCGCGCCTCGCGCGAGAAGTAGGGCTTGCCCGGGTGCGTGATGCGCACCTGGCGCCCGCCGATCGTGAGGATCTCCGGACCCTCTTCCTTGGCCACCAGGACGAGGCTACACCATTCCTGGTGACCGACACGAAGCAGGACGTGCTCGACCTGCTGCGCGAGCTCGCGGAGCTCACCACGCTCGACGAGGCCGATCCGCAGTCCTTCCGCGTGCGCGCCTACGAGAGCGCCGCCCAGGCGATCGCGGCGCAGGCGACGGACCTCGGCCGGCTCACGGTGCGCGAGCTCCAGCAGATCCAGGGCATCGGGAAGAGCACCGCGGGGAAGATCCGGGAGCTCCTCGAGACCGGGAGGGTCGCCAAGCTCGAGGAGCTGCGGCGCAAGTATCCGGCGAGCGTCGTCGCGCTGCTGCGCATCCAGGGGCTCGGCCCGAAGGCCTTGCGCAAGCTGCGCGCCGAGCTCGGCGTGGAGTCGATCGACGACCTGCGCCGCGCGCTGGCCGAGCGGCGGGTGCGCGCGCTCGACGGCTTCGGCGCGAAGTCCGAGCAGAAGCTCGCGGAGGCCCTGGCGCGCCTCGACGCGCAGGGGCAGATCGCGCGCACGCCGATCTCCGTCGCCCTCCCGCTCGCGGTGCGGATCGTCGAGCGCGTTCGCGGCGTGCCGGGCGTCTCGCACGCCGCCTGGTGCGGGTCGCTGCGACGCTTCGCGGAGACGGTCGGCGACATCGACGTCGTCGTCGCGGCGATCGATCCTGCGCCGGTGATGGACGCCCTCGTCTCGATGGGCGCCGTCGAGCGCGTGCTCGGCCGGGGCGAGTCGAAGACGAGCATCGTCACCCACCGCGGCACGCAGGTGGACCTGCGCGTCGTTGCGCCGCACCAGCTCGGCGCGGCGCTGCTCTACTTCACGGGCTCGAAGGGCCACAACATCAAGCTCCGCCAGCGCGCGCTCGCGAGGGGCCTCACGCTGAACGAGTACGCGCTCTCGGAGCTGGAAGGCGGACGGGTCGTCGCGAGCGAGACCGAGGAGCAGATCTACGCCGCCCTCGGGCTGCCCTGGATCCCTCCGATGCTCCGCGAGGACGCGGGGGAGATCGACGCGGCCGAGCGCGGCGCCCTGCCGGCGCCGATCGGGGCTGCGATCGGCGACTTCCACGTGCACACGTTGGTCTCCGGAGACGGGCGCTCGCCGCTCGCGGAGGTCGTGGCGGCGGCGCGCGCCCGCGGCTGCCGCGTGCTCGCGATCACCGAGCACGCCGAGGGCACGCGCTCCGGCGTCGGGCGCGAGGCGCTGCTCGCGCAGCGCGCCGAGATTCGTGCGCTCCAGGCGGAGCTCGGCGGCGCGCTCCGGTTGCTCCACGGCGTGGAGCTCAACATCGGTCCGAACGGAGAGCTCGACTACGACGCCGAGTTCCGCAGCGGCTTCGACTGGTGCCTCGCCTCGGTGCACGACCACTTCGAGCAAGACCGCGCGGCGCAGACCCGCCGCGTCGTCGCGGCGATGCGCGACCCGTCGGTGCGCATGATCGGACACCTCTCGGCGCGCATGATCGGCGCGCGGCCGCCGATCGAGCTCGACCTCGACGCCGTCTTCGCCTGCGCCGAGGAGACCGGCACCGCGCTCGAGATCAACGGCGCGCTCCCGCGGCTCGATCTCTCGGTCGAAGCGCTCCGCCGCGCGCGGGGGCGCGAGGTGACGTTCGTCCTCACGAGCGACGCCCACCACGCCCGCGAGCTCGACCGCGTGGAGTTCGCGGCCCGGAACGCCGAGCGCGCGTGGGTCGAGCCCCGGCACGTGGTGAACGTGGGGTCGGTCGAGCGGCTCCTCGCCTGGGTCGAGCGCAAGCCGCGGCGCTGAGCCAGAGCCGCTACCTAGAGAGCGGGTTCGGCTGCTCTCGCCTTCGGAGCACGACGATCCCACGGCCCGCGCCCGGCGACCGGGCTTCGCTCTCCACGCGGAACTCTCCGACGCCGTCCGCGCCGCGCCATTCGGGGTGCCACGACGCAATCTGGAACGCGCCGGAGGCGGCGATCCGCCGGGCGAAGGACGCTGGGGTGTAGGCGCGCAGGTGCCCCTCCCGGCCCCAGGCAAGCACGCGCTCCACGCCGCCGTCGCTCACGTGGACGGCCTCGTTCTCGGCCCTCACCGTGGTTCCCTCGCGCGTCATCTCCCAGCTTTCGCTCGTCGTGGGCGCGGGCTGCTCCAGGCTCGCCGAGAGCTCGATGTCGAGCACGTACACGGCGCCGGGGCGGAGCGCCGCGGCGACGGAGCGCAGGTGAGCGTCGACGCCGGCGTCGCGCTCGAGCAGCCGGAAGGAGCTCATCGGGTTGTATGCCGCAGCGAAGGGCGACGCGGCCTCGAACGCCATCATGTCGGCGCAGAGCGCGTCGATCGGGACGCTCTCCATCGCCGCACGCTCCCGGAGGAATGCGATCATCGCCGGGCGGACGTCCAGGCCAGTCACCTTCCAGCCACGCCGCGCCAGGCGCAGGCCCACCTGGCCCGTTCCGCAGGCGACCTCGAGGATTCGCTCGCCCGCGGCGACGCCGCTCCGCAAGAGAACCGCGTGGTAGAAATCCGCCTCCCGGCTGCGATCCCAGCCGAAGAGGATGTCGTAGTACAGCGGATGGTCGTAGATCGTGTCGGGCGCCATGGCTCGCCTCCGGGGCCGACTCGCACGCGGTCGGCTCGAGCAGAGAGGTCGGTCGTCGATGCCGGGAGCGTCTGCGCCGAGCAGGTCGGCGCGCGCTGCGCAGGTCGAATCGGCTATCGAGAGACCATGGCCCAGCATAGCGCGGCGCCGTCGGGGACGGCAGACTCCCGCGCACTCCTGCGTCCCGGAGGTCTCCCATGGCTCTCGCCCCGCATCGCGGGAACCGGGTCGTCCTCTTCGACCTCGGCGGCGTGCTGTTCGAGCTGGGCGGCGTGGCGGATTTCGGCCGGATGATCGGGGAGAGCCGGCCCGAGCGGATCTGGCACGCCTGGAACTCGAACGCCTGGGTGCGCGCCTTCGAGCGCGGAGAGTGCGATCGCTCCCGGTTCGCCGAGGGTCTGGTCGAGAGCCTTCGGCTCCCGCTGGACCCGGAGGCGTTCCTGGAGCGGTTCGCGAGCTGGGTGATCGGACCCTTCGCCGGCGCCGAGGAGCTCGTGCGAGAGGCGGCGCGGGAAGCGAGCGTCGGCTGCGTGAGCAACACCAACGACGTTCACTGGCCGATCCAGTCCGCCGCCCCGCTGGTGGGCGCCTTCTCGCACGTCTTCCTCTCGCACCGGCTCGGGCTCGTGAAGCCCGACCCGGCGTTGTTCGAGCGCGTGATGGAGGAGAGCGGACATGCGCCGGAGGCGATCCTGTTCCTCGACGACATCGACTCGAACGTCGCTGCGGCGCGCGCGGCGGGGATCGACGCCCATCTGGCGGTGGGAGTCGAAGGCGCGCGCGACGTCCTCGCGAAGCGCGGGATCGTCGCGCCCCGGAAGTCCGGAGCCGGCTGATGGGCCGGGCGCCGAGGCAGAAGACGCGCGCCTCCTGGATCGAGGCCGGCCAGCAGCTCCTGCGCGAGTCGGGCGCGCGCTCGCTGAAGCTCCACGCGCTCACCCGCAGGCTCGGCGTCTCGACGGGGAGCTTCTACCACCACTTCGAGGACTTCGACGACTACCTGGGCGCCCTCGCCCGCCACTACTCCGGCGAGCCGTTCGAGGCGAACCTGCGCGAGATCGAGGCCGCCGGCAGCACCCCGCGCGGCCGACTCGAGGCGATGGTGGAGCTGGTGCGGGCGAAGCGGCTCGCCGAGCTGGCGACGTCGATGCGCGCGTGGGCGCGCAGCGACCCGCGCGCCGACGCCGCCGTGAAGCGCGTCGACGAGGCGCTCCTCGCGTTCCAGGCGAAGTGCTTCCGGGCGATGGGGTTCTCGGAGAGCGACGCCTACCTGCGCGCCTACCTCTTCCTCGGCCTCTCGAGTGTGGACATTCCGCCTCCGCGCAAGGCCGGCGCGCGCGCGGCGCTTCCGGACCGCCTGCTCGACCTGCTCTGCCGCCGGTAGCGCCTCAGAGCATGTCGGTGGGGTGCGGCGTGGCGCCGAGCGCCAGCTTGCCGGCGATCTGCGCGGCGCGATCCCAGTCGAAGACGACGTGGCCGCGGATCATCTGCACGTCGCGAAGCTGGCGCTGGAGCGGCGAGGACGTGTAGCCCGAGCTCGCCCCGGCGGCGGCGGCCAGCGTGTTCGCCGCGTCGTTCGCGAGCCGCACGACGTGCGCGGAGGCGAGCCGGATCTCGGCGAGCGCGTCGACAGGCGCCGCGGCGCCGAGCGGGCCGATCTGCTCCAGCCGCCGGCAGGCGTCCTGCCAGACCAGTCGCGCGGCGCGCACGGCGGCGGTGGCCTCGCCGAGCCGCAGGTGGGTGGCGGGAAGCTCGGCGTGCTTCGCGCCGGAGTACGCCTGGAGCTTCTCCTTCATGCGCGCGGTGAACGCGGCTAGGGCGCCCTCCGCCGCGCCGAGGGCCGGCGTCGCCGCCACGAGGGCGAGCGTGGGGCCGAGGGGATACGCGATCCGCGGATCGTCGTGGATGGCCTCGCCGGGCGACTTCCCGAACTTCAGGCGGATCGCCTCGACCGTGCGGTGGACCGGCACGAAGGCGCCTTCGGCGCGCACGGCATGGCTGCCCGTGCCCGCCATGCCGGCGACGTGCCAGTTGTCCTCGACCACGACGTCCCCGATCGGCAGGACGCAGAAGCGCGGCGCGAGGGCGCCTTCCTCGTTGCAGGTCACCATCACCCAGTCCGCGTGCATCACGCCGGTTGCCCACTCCCAGCGGCCCGTGACGCGAAAGCCGCCTTCCGCCTTCTCCGCCTTCCCGGTCGGCGCGAGCGGCGCGGGCATCCGGGGGGCGCGGCCACCGGTGAACAGCTCTTCCTGGAACGCCGGCTCGAACTTGCAGAGGAGCCACGCGTGGAGCGCGAGGAACGAGAGCGTCCAGGCGCTCGAAGTGCAGGGCCGAGCCAGCTGACGGACCGCGTCGAGGAACGCCGGAAAGCCCTGCGCCGGCCCGCCGAAACGCGCCGGCACGAGCGCCTCGAAGAACCCGAGCGCCTCCGCGCGCTCGATGGTGGAGTCCGGCAGACGGCGCAGGCGCTCGGTCTCGTTCGCCTGGTCCGCGAGGTGCTGCAGGAAGGCGTCGAATGCGGCGGGGGTGTCCACGGATCGAGGCATCGGCGGCTCTCCGAGAGATGGGCGGGAGCATAACTTTGATTATGGAGGGGGGCCGGCGCGACCCCTGACGCGGGGTCGCGCGGAGGGCCCGCGTCGTCCCGGCGCTCGAGCGGCCTCCCCCGCGGCGTGTACCCTTTCCCCCGCGCGCATTCGGAGGGACCGTCGCCATGTGCCGCAACATCAAAACGCTCTTCAACTTCGAGCCCCCCGTGACCGATGACGAGATCCGCGCCGCGTCGCTGCAGTTCGTCCGCAAGGTGAGCGGCTTCACGCGGCCGTCCAAGGCCAACGAGGCGGCCTTCGAGCGCGCCGTCGACGACACCGCCGCGGTGGCGCGCGCCCTCCTTCGATCGCTGGTCACCACGGCCGCCCCTCGCGATCGCCAGGTCGAGGCCGCCAAGGCCCGGGCCCGGGGAGCCGCTCGATGGCCGTCTACGTCCTGAACAACATGACCATCCACGATCGCGCGGAGTACGACGCCTACCTGCGTGCGTTCCTGGGCGTGTTCCGCAAGTTCGACGGCGAGATCCTCGCCGCGCAGGATGCCCCGGAGCCCGTCGAGGGGGCGTGGCCCTACGACCGGACGATCCTGCTCCGCTTCCCCAGCCGCGAGGCCGCGCAGCGCTGGTACGAATCGCCGGAGTATCGGGAGATTGCCGGACACCGCCTCAGGGGCACGAAGAGCAACGTCGTGATCCTCGACGGCTTGCCTGCCCCGGCTCCCCCGGATCGCCCCGCCCGCTGGCTCGTGTGGCGGCAGGACGAGCACGGCAACCGCTTCGAGGTCAGCCGCGGCCACACGGAAGAAGAAGCGCGCCGGCGCGCCGCCGAGCTCGAGAGCCGCGGGCACAAGCAGTGGTACGGCGTCGAGCCGGAGTAGCGGTGCGAGCCGCACGCGGCTCGAGGAGGGATCGGATGCGGCTGGGGCAAACGCGCAGGCTTCGAGCGCGATCGGCACCGTCGAGCTCGGCTTCGCCTCGAGCCAGGCTGCGACCGCGGCCGGCAACGCCCTCTTCGATGCGCTGAAGACGTTCCAGGTCGCCGTCGACGCGGCGCTGGTCGCGGCGTTCCACGACGAGAGCCTGACGCGCGACGGCAACCGCTTCTCCACGGAGATCGCGGGTACCCCGCTCGACGAAGGCGTCTGGCTCCTCGTCGCGAGCCAGGGCATGTCGGGCGCGAGCGAGCTCACGATCGGCGTGCGCTAGGACCGAGGCGGCCCGAGAGGTTGCCTACGATCCTGCCATGGCCCGAGAGATCGGCAACGCCGAGATCGCCGCCATCCTCGACCGTGTGGCGGACCTGCTGCAAGCGCAGGACGCCAGCACCTGGCGGGTGCGCGCCTACCGGATGGGTGCCGAGACCTGCCGCACGACGCCCCGCCCCCTCGCCGAGATCGCAGGGGAAGGCGGACGGCGCGCCCTCGACGCGCTGCCCGGCATCGGCGCGACGCTCTCGGCCCACATCCTCGAGATCCTGGCCAGCGGGCGCCTCGGCTTCCTCGAGCGCCTGGAAGGCCAGGTGTCTCCCGAGGATCTCTTCACGACGCTGCCCGGCGTCGGAGAGACGCTCGCCACGCGCATCCACCGCGAGCTCGGCGTCGACACGCTGGAGCAGCTGGAGCAGGCGGCCGTCGACGGGCGCCTCGCCGCCCTGCGCGGCGTCGGCCCGCGCCGCGCCCAGGGCCTTCGCGACAGCCTGGCGCGGGTGCTCGGCCACGCCGCTCGGCGCCGCGCTCGCGCGGCCGGATCCCCGCGCGGAGGCGCGGCGAGCCCGCCCGTGGCGACGCTGCTCGCCCTCGACCGGGCCTACCGCGAAGGCGCGCGGGCCGGGACCCTGCGGCGCATCACCCCGCGCCGCTTCAACCCCGAGCGGAAGGCGTGGCTGCCGGTGCTGCACGAGGAGCGCGAGGGATGGAGCTTCACGGCGCTCTTCTCGAACACCGCGCGCGCCCACGAGCTCGGACGCACCGGGGACTGGGTGGTGCTGTACGCCGAGCGCGACGGCGACGAGCAGCGCTTCACCGTGGTGACCGAGACGAGCGGGCCTCTGGGGGGCCGTCGCGTGGTGCGCGGCCGCGAGGCCGAGTGCGCGATCCACTACGGCGCCGCGCTCCCCGCATGA
>Ga0105107_10000126_pt1 | contig 43104 bp, 43 predicted proteins | sample PPLLaktember2015_6_FD_79335 | JGI IMG/M metagenome (GOLD analysis project Ga0105107, IMG submission 79335) | Freshwater sediment microbial communities from Prairie Pothole Lake near Jamestown, North Dakota, USA - PPLs Lake P8 Core (1) Depth... | ecosystem: Environmental > Aquatic > Freshwater >...
AGCGCAGCGCGATGACGAGGGGATCTTCGCTCATCGTGCGGCGGCGGAGCGGAGCAGCTCCCGGCGCGCCGCCTGGAGCCTCTTGCGCTTCTCCGCGTCGACCGCCGGGTAGTGCAGCTCGAGCTGCGCGAGCGTGTCGACGATCGCCGCCGCCACGGCGAGCCGCGTGAACCACTTGTGGTCGGCCGGAATCACGTACCAGGGCGCGTACTTCGTGGCGGTGGCGCGGATCGCGTCCTCGTAGGCCTCCTGGTAGTGCTTCCAGAAGCGCCGCTCGACGACGTCGCCCACCGAGAACTTCCAGTTCTTCTCGGGCTCGTCGAGACGCGCCAGGAAGCGTCGCTTCTGCTCGGCCTTGGAGACGTGCAGGAAGAACTTCCGGATCACCACGCCGTTGCGCGAGAGGTAGCGCTCGAAGCTCCGGATGTCCTCGTAGCGCTCCTCCCAGATGTCCTTGCCCACGAGCTTCGGCGGGAGCTTCTGCCGGGCCAGGATCTCGGGATGCACGCGCGCGACGAGCACCTCCTCGTAGTAGGAGCGGTTGAAGATGCCGATGCGACCCCGCTCGGGCAGGGCGCGCATGCTGCGCCACAGGTAGTCGTGGTCGAGCTCCTCCTCGGAAGGAGCCTTGAAGGAGAAAACCTGCACGCCCTGCGGGTTCACGCCGGACATCACGTGCTTGATCGTCCCGTCCTTACCCGCGGCATCCATCGCCTGGAACACCAGCAGCAGCGACCAGCGATCCTGGGCGTAGAGCATGTCCTGGAACTCGGCCAGCAGCTCGATGCCTTCCTTCATCACCTCGCGCGCCGCGGCGGCGTCCTCCGACTCGAGACGTCCGGTGTCGCCCGGGTCGATGTCCTTCAGGCGGAAGCCCTTCCCGTCGGTGATGCGAAAGGGCTTCACGAACCGGCCCGCGCGATCCTGGAGCTTCATGAGGATCTCCTCGGCTAGGGGGTGGGCGTAGGCGCCGGAGCCGGCGTCTGGTCCAGCGACCAGCCGCCGCCGAGAGCGCGGTAGAGCTGCACGAACGCGATCAAGCGATCGAGGTCGAGGCGCGCCAGGCGCACTTCCGACGGAAACAGGAGCTGCTGCGAGTCGAGCACCTCGAAGTAGCTGGCGAGGCCACCCCAGAAGCGCACCTGCGCGAGGCGCACGGACTCCGTGTAGGCGGCCACGGCGCGCGCCTGCTGGTCGCGCGCGAGGCCGAGCCGCTCGCGCGCGACCAGCGAGTCCGACACCTCGCCGAGGGCCACGAGAATGCTCTGCTCGTAGCCCTGCAGCGCGGCCTCGCGCTCCGCCTTCGAGCCCTTGAAGAGGTACCAGAGCCGCCCGCCCTGGAAGAGCGGCCCGGTGACGAGCGCGGCGGCCGACCAGGCCAGCGAGCCGCTCTCGACGAGGGTGGAGAGCTCGCTGCTCTGGCGTCCGTAGACGGCCGTGAGGCCGATCCTCGGGAAGAAGTCCGCTAGCGACTCGCCCACGCGCGCGTTCGCCGCGACCAGCGTCTGCTCCGCCTGGATCAGGTCCGGGCGCCGCTCGAGGAGCGCGGAGGGAAGCCCGGCCGGCACCTCGGGCGGCTGGCGCTGCTCGCCGAGGGTCGCGCCGCGCGGGATGTCGCCCGGCGCGCGGCCGAGCAGCACGGAGAGCTCGTTCTCCTTGGCAACGATCCGGGCCTCGAGGGTCGGGATCGTGGCCTCCGTCTCGGCGAGTGCCGCCTCCGCGCGCTCCACGGCGAGGCGCGAGGCGGTGCCGCCCTCGAACTGGCGCAGGAAGAGGTCGCGCGTCGTCTCGAAGGAGTCGGACGTGCGGAGCGCGATCTCGAGCTCGAGGTCGAGCTCGCGGAGCTCGAAGTAGGCCTGCGCCACGCCCGCCACCAGCGAGAGGCGCACGCCGCGCTCGAAGGCCTCGGTCGCGAGCAGCTCGGCGCGCGCCGCCTCGGTGGCGCGGCGGATGCGGCCCCAGACGTCGATCTCCCAGGCGAGGTCGAGCGCGCCGAGGAAGAGGTCGGTCGTCTCGCCCGTTCCACCGGGGACGTTCTCCGAGGTCCGACCGCGCCCGCCCTCGCCGCGGTAGCCGACCTGCGGGAACAGGTCGGAGCGCGCGACGCCGACGAAGAAGCCCGCCTGCTCGACCCGCGCCACGGCCGCCGCCAGGTCGCGGTTGTTCGCGAGGGACTCCTCGATCAGCGCCACCAGGACCGGGTCGCCGAAGATCTCCCACCAGGGGAGCTCGTCCACGAAGGCCTGGTCGCGCGGCGCCGCCTCGCCGCGAAAGCCCGGCGCGGAGGGCAGCTCCGCGGGACGCCGGTAGTCCGGCCCGAGCGCGCAGCCGGCCAGGAGCAACGCAGCGCAGCCTGCCACGAGGCGCGCTCCGCTCACTCGCTGCCTCCGGCCACGGGCACCGGCGCGGCGCCGGGCGGCGCGGGCGCGTGCTCCTCCCGGCCCTTCGTCAGCCGCTCGATCACGACGAACAACACCGGAACCAGGAAGATGCCGATCATCGTGGCGACGAGCATCCCCATGATCACCGCCGTCCCGAGCTGCTGGCGCGAGACCGCGCCGGCGCCCGTCGCGCGCCAGAGCGGTACGCAGCCGAGGATGAACGCGAAGGACGTCATCAGGATGGGCCGCAGGCGCAGCCGCGCGCCACGCAGCGCGGCCTCCACCAGGGGCTTGCCCTGCTCGAGCTCGAGCTTCGCGAACTCGACGATCAGGATGGCGTTCTTGGCCGCGAGGCCGATCAGCATCACGAGGCCGATCTGCCCGAACACGTTGAGCTCGAAGTTCCGCATCAGCAGGCCCAGGAACGCGCCGAACACCGCGAGCGGCGTGCCGAGCAGCACGCTGAAGGGCAGCGACCAGCTCTCGTACTGCGCGGCCAGGATCAGGAACACCATCAACACGGCGAGCACGAACACGGCCCCGCCGCCGGCCGCGGTCTTCTCCTGGTACGACATCGCGTTCCAGGCGTAGCCCATCTCGGACGGGAGCACGTCGCGGGCCACCTCTTCGAGCGCCGCGAGCGCGTCGCCCGAGCTGTAGCCCGGCGCCGCCGAACCCGTGACCTCGGCGGCGCGGTAGAGGTTGAAGCGGGTGGTGAACTCCGGCCCGCGCACGTCTCTCGTCTCCACCAACGTCGAGAGGGGCACCATGTCCCCGCCCGCGTTGCGCACGTAGAAGGCGCCGATGTCGCTCGCCGTGCGCCGATACTCGGGCTCCGCCTGCAGGAACACCTTCCACTGCCGGCCGAAGCGGTTGAAGTCGTTCACGTACGACCCGCCCATGAACGCCTGGAGCGTGGTGTAGACCGAGCGCAGGTCGACGCCCTGCTTCAAGGCCTTGTCGCGGTCCACGTCGGCGAAGATCTGCGGCACCGAGGCGCGGAAGGTGCTGAACACGCCCTGCAGCTCCGGCCGCTGGCGAGCCGCCTCGAGGAAGCGCTGGGTGTTCTCCGCGAGGAACTCCACCGGGCCGCCGCTCCGGTCCTGCAGCATCATCGAGAACCCGCCGCCCGTCCCGATCCCGGGGATGGGCGGCGGCAGGAAGGCGAAGACCTGGGCCGCGGGGATCGACGCGAACTCGCGGTTCAGCGCCTTGAGGATCCCCTTGAAGCCGGTCTCCTCCTCGTGGCGATCGTGCCAGGGGTCGAGCGAGACGAAGAAGAACGCGTTGTAGGTGGCCGTGCTCTGGGAGATCAGGCTGTAGCCGGCCACGGTGTTGAAATCCGCGACGCCCGGCGTCCGCGCCAGGATCGCCTCCACCTGCTTGCAGACCGCGTCGGTCCGCTCCATCGAGGCGGCATCGGGGAGCTGGACGTTCACGAACAGATAGCCCTGGTCCTCGTCGGGCACGAAGCCCGCGGGCAGGCGCCAGCCGAGGAGCCCCGCGGCGGCCGTCAGCACCACGAGCATCAGCAGCGTGCGAGCGGTCTTGCGCACGCAGGCGCCGGTCCAGCCGACGTAGCGCTCGGTGGTCGCTTCGAAGCCGCGATTGAACGCAGCGAAGAAGCGTCCGAGCAGCCCTTGCGAGCCGCTGCCTGGCTTGAGCAAGAGCGCGGAGAGCGCCGGCGAGAGCGTGAGCGCATTGATCGCCGAGATCATCACCGAGATGGCGATAGTGAGCGCGAACTGCTGGTACATGCGCCCGGTGATGCCCGGCACGAAGGCCACCGGGATGAACACCGCCGAGAGCACCAGGGCGATCGCCACCACGGGCCCGGCCACCTCCTGCATCGCCTTGACCGTGGCGTCGCGCGGCGAGAGACCGTGCTCGATGTGGTGCTGCACGGCCTCGACCACGACGATCGCGTCGTCCACCACGAGGCCGATGGCGAGGACCAGCCCGAACAGCGAGAGCGTATTGATGGAGAACCCGAGCAGCGGGAAGAGGGCGAAGGCGCCGACCAGCGAGACCGGCACGGTGAGCAGCGGGATCAGCGTGGCGCGCCAGCTCTGCAGGAAGATGAACACGACCAGGATCACGAGCACCATCGCCTCGACGAGCGTGTGCTGGATCTCGACGATGCCTTCGGAGACCGCCAGCGTGGTGTCGAGGGAGGTCAGATAGTCGAGGTCCTGGGGAAAGCTCTGCTTGGCCCGCTCCATCACGGCCTTGAGGCCGGCGGCCACCTCGAGGGCGTTGGAGCCGGGGATCTGGTAGACGCCGATGATCGCCGCCGGCTTGCCGTTGAGCCTGCCGCGCTGGTTGTAGTTCAGGGCGCCGAGCTCGATGCGGGCCACGTCGCGCAGGCGCACCTGGGCGCCCTTCGGGTCCGAGCGCACCACCACGTCGCCGAACTCCTCGGCCGTCAGCAGGCGTCCCTGAGCGCGCACGCTCCAGGTCAGCTCCTGGCCGGCGGGCGCCGGCTCGCCGCCGATCTTGCCCGAGGGGTTCACCGCGTTCTGCTTCTGCACCGCGTCGACGAGGTCCGGCACGGTGAGGCCGAGCCGCGCCAGCACGTCCGGCTTCACCCAGATCCGCATCGCATAGTCGCTGGTGCCGAACAGCACCACGTCACCGACGCCGGACACCCGCTTCAGCTGGTCGATCAGGTTGATGTTGGCGTAGTTGCCGAGGAACTGATCGGCGTAGGTCCCGTTCGGGGAGTGGACCGAGAAGAGGATCAAGGGGTTGGCGGTCGACTTCTTGACGGTGACGCCGAAGTTGCGGACGTCGGTGGGCAGGCTCGCGTCGGCCTGGTTGACGCGGTTCTGCACCAGCACGTTGTCCATGTCGATGTTCGTCTCCACCGCGAAGGAGACGCGCAGGGTCATGGTGCCGTCGTTGGCGTTCACCGAGCGCAGGTAGAGCATGTAGTCGACGCCGTTCACCTGCTGCTCGATGGGCGTCGCGACGGACTGCTCGATGGTGAGGGCGTCCGCGCCGGTGTAGGTGGCCGACACCTGGATCTCGGGCGGAACGATGTCCGGATACTGGGCGATCGGGAGCCGGCCCATCGCGACGAGCCCGAGCAGCACGGTGACGATCGAGATCACGATCGCCACGATGGGGCGGCGGACGAAGAAGTAGTCGCCGCTCACGGGTTCGGGCGTGGCCACTCCGTCAGCTCCCGGCGCCCGCAGGGGCGGGCGGCTCGGCAGCCTTCGGCTTCACCACGGTCCCCGTGCGCACCTTCTGGATCCCCTCGACGATCACGCGCTCGCCGGCCGCGAGGCCCTTCTCGATCACCTGCATGCCGCCGTCGCGAACGCCGGGCTCGACGACGCGCAGCTCGACCCGGTCGTCCGGCCCGACGACCGCCACCTGGAAGACGCCCTGCGTCTCGGCGATCGCGCGCTGCGGAACGAGCAACGCGGCCGCCTTCGTCTCGGTCACGGCGCGCACGCGAGCGTACTGCCCCGGGCGGAGCACGTTGTCGGGGTTCGAGAACTCGCCGCGCACGAGAAGCGTGCCGGTGGCGGGATCGACTCCGGCGGACGCCGGTACGCCGCGGCCGCGGTGAGGCCAGACGCTGCCGTCGGCCAGCACCAGCTCGAGCCCTCCTTCGCGGGCACCCTCGCGGCCCTCCGCAGCGCTCCGAAACACGGAAGCGAAGCGCAGGTACTCGCGCTCCGAGATCGGGAACGACACGCGGATCGGGTCGACCTTCGAGACGCGCGTGAGCGGGTTGGGGTCGCTCGGGCCCACGAGGTCCCCGAGCTGGGCCTGGGCCACGCCCGCGATCCCGTCGGTGGGCGAGCGGATCTCGGTGAAGTCGAGGTCGATCTCCGCCTTCTCGCGCGCCGCCCTGGCCATCTGGAGCTGCGCCTGCGCGGAGCGCTGGAGCTGGATCGCGTTGTCGAGCTCCTGCCGGCTCACCGCGCCCTCGGCGACGAGGGGCGTGAAGCGCTCGACGTCGAGGTTCGCCTTGCCGAGCATCGCCTCCGCGCGTCCCACGTCGCCGCGCGCCTGCTCCAGCGCCGCCCGGGTGAGACGCGGGTCGATCCGGAACATCACCTCGCCCTCGCGGACGATCGTGCCTTCCTCGTACTCCCGCGCGACCAGGTAGCCCGAGACCTGCGCGCGGATCTCGGCGTCGACGGCGCCTTCCGTGGTCCCGATCCACTCCGAAGTGACGGCGACATCGCGCTGCACGACCGGGGCGACGACGACCTCGACGGGGGCGGGCGTCGCAGGCGGCGGCTCCCCGCAGGCGAAGTAAGCCGGCGCGAGCGACGCGAGGGACACGAGCAGTGCGAGTCGGTTGGGAAAGGCCATCGGGGGCTGCCTCGGGGGAAGGGGGGGAGCGCCAACCCTGTGCCTGACGGAAGGCACGCTAGCTGGCGGCTGGAGCAGGTTCAACGCTCGAAATCGGAAACGTCGGGCCGCAGCGGATCCGCCATCTAGAAGGACACCGAGGCGTACAGCATGAAGTGCGTCCAGACCGAGTCTCCGCCGGCGGCCTGCTCCAGCCCCTTGCTCGGCACGAGCGTGCCGCACACGGCCGACCATGTGAGGTGATCGTTCATCTCCCAGTCGACGATCAGGTCGACCTCGTAGCCGAGGTGCTTGTCGCGGATGCGTACGATCCGCGGGGCGAAGAGGCGAGGCTGGAGCTCCGTCGCGAGCTCGTCCAGGCGGAACAGGAACCCCAGCAGCTGGACCGTCCACCCGGGCACCGGCTCGGCGCGGAGCCGCAGCATGTGGAAGTCTAGGTTCCGGTTCGTCCCGATGAACTCGCCGAACACCTCTCCGAGGTACCAGCTCCCCCAGTCGGAGAAGCCGTAGAAGATCGGGTCGAAGCCCTCGATCGGGTCCAGCCCGCCCCGGTTGCCCGTGAAGCTCGCGAAGCGGTAGCTCGCGTAGGGCTGGGCGCGGACCTCGTCGAAGGAGTGACCGATCTCCGCGTAGCCGCCCCAGGATTCGTTCAGCCGGCCATTCTTCTCGTAGACGAGCTCGCCCGTCAGCACGAGGCCCGGAAGGCGCTGCAAGGGGTGGACTTCGCCGCGCACGTCGAAGACGTGCAGACCGTCGCGGAGGAGGATCTCCGAGTCGGCGAAGTACCAGTAGCCCGCGCCGAGCCGGGCGCGCTCGCCGAAGCTCCATTCGAGGTTCGTGCCGACCACGTCGGTGCTCGAGTCGGGAGCGTCGTTCGGCTTCAGGTAGACGACTTCTCCCATGAAGGGCCCGGTGCTCAGCCGCGCGATGGCGGCCAGCTCGAACGCCTTGCGCAGGCTGAGCCAGTAGCCGCCGCGCTGCGAGCCGCCGTCGGTCGCGCCGTCCCAGAAGAGGAAGCCGGAGCCCACCTGGTACTTCTGCGAGCCGACGGAGAGATCGATGGCGTCCTTGCCGAGCGAGGGGAAGAGGTCCCCCGAGGTCCAGCCGACGTAGGCGTCCTCGAGGGTGAGCTGGCTCGGGTGCCGGTCGTCGAAGTTCGAGCCGGCCGCATCCAGGCCGAACTGCGTGGTGGTCCAGACGCCGCTCACGCGCGCGCGCAGCGTGCCGCTGTGGTCGAGGGACAGCTGTCCCTCGAGGCCCGGCATCACGCCGAGCTCGCCCCAGAATCCAACGTGGTCGCCGGCCTTCTCGCGGCTCTTTCCGAACCAGGCGTGGCTCTCGTAGAAGAGGCCGCTGTCCACCTGGAGAGTCGGCTTCAGGTAGCTGTCGCCGCTGCGAAGGAACGTGAGGTCCAGCTCCGCCCGGGCCGGCAGAGCAGCGGCCACGAAGGGAAGGAGCGCCTTCGACGCAGCCGACGCGTAGTCAGCGAGCCTCGCGGCGATCATTCGTTCTCCCGGGGCTGCGGCTCGACGCATTCGACTCCGAGCCACCACTTTGGAATAGAATGTGGCGTCTTGCCACATGCTCGGGCGGCCCGGCCGTCGGTAGCGGTTAGCCCAGCCTGTCGACGGCGAGCTATGCGTATTCCGCAATGCTACCGGTGCGGAGGACGCGGGTCGCGAGCGACGAGGTGGAAGCGCTCGCGGCCGCCCAGCCCGAACGCGGGCCGTACGTGCAGACGCGAGGAGGCGCCTTCCAGGGCCGCCTCAGCGAGCGGTCCGACGGGACCGTCGCCGTGCAGCGCGAGGGCTGGAGGTCTCAACGCCGGGACGCGCCCGCCTCGCCCGAGACGACCGGGATCGTCTCCGCCAGCTCGTAACGAACCACCGCATCCATCTTGTTCTCGAGCTGGTAGAAGCGGGCCACCTTTCGTCCGGGCAGGATCTTCGCGAACTCGCCGAAGTAGGCGCGCCGCACCTCGAGGCGCCGGGCTTCGATGGCGAGGTACTCCTCCATCGCGCTCAAGGCCTTCTCGTCGGCCATGTCGTCGACGCTCGCGACGTACTCCCGAACCAGGGTCTCGAGGCGATCCCCGAGCGGAGCCAGCTCCTGCTGATAGCGCTCGTAGAGCGGCCAGAAACGGGCGGCCGCTTCCTCACCGAGCTGGAGGTTCACGGCGACCATCGCCTTGCGGTCGAACTGCTGTGCGTCGACCACCCCCTGCTTTCCCCCCTCGCCCGCGTCTCCGCGGGCGGCCTGCTCGGCGCCGAGGGCGGCCGCGGCGAGAGAGACCAGCAGCGCCGCTGCGGCGATCGCGAAGCCGTTCCCGGACATGCTCGATCCCTCCCCGGAGCTCCGGAGCGTCGCCATGGATGATCTCCCTCCTTGGAGACCCGCTCACTCCGCTTCGCTCCAGCTCGCGTCGGGTGCGTAGGACTGGATCCCGGCCGCGAGCTTCGCGGTGTCGGGGCCGAGGTCCTTCTCGTAAACCGTCCCGTAGTGGTTCACGATGAAGGTCTTCACGCCGGTGCGGTCGTACTGGTCGGGCCAGGCGATCGCCGCGAAGCCCGCGACGAGGTTGCCGTTGATCACGTAGCTGTAGGCCCCGCCGGGCGCGGAAGCTGCCTGGCGGGTGAGGATGCGGTAGCGGTAGCCGTAGTAGGGCACGTCCCGCTTCACCGCGGCGTGCTCGCCGAGCAGCGGACCGAAGGGGCTCTGCTCCTCGTCAGCGCCCGTCTCCCAGTAGAGGCCGTCGCGCTGGCCCGGCGTGCTGAGGAAGCGCGTCGCGAAGCGGCGCACGCCGCTCGCGTCGCGGGGCTCCGAGGCGTAGCGCCGCTGCGCCTCGACGTAGTCCCCGAGCACCGAGATCGCCATCAACTCGTTCAGGCCGACCGTGCGATTGGCGATCTCCTCGGCGCCCGCCGCGGCGTCGAGGGACCAGCCGCTCTCCGAGCGCACGACGGGGATCGGGAACGGGTACGCGTCGAGCCCTACCACGAGCGTCACGCGATCAGGGGCGTCCTCGCGGTACTCGAGGCGCGCGTCCGCTGCCTCCGCGAAGCGCAGGCGGCGCTCCCCCACCGCGGGGTCGTCCGAGTCGAGCACGAAGTCGGCGTATTCCTCTTCGACGAGGCGTCGGAGCGCGGCCTCGTCGTTGGCGCGGGAGGCCTCGATCAGCGCGCGGGCCGCCTCCTGCGGCGACGCGAACTGCTGCGCGTCGGCACCGGCGCTCGGCGCGGGCGCCAGCAGCGCCGGTACGAACAGGAGCGCGGCGAGGATTCGGCGAGCGGATGCCACGGGGATCATGCAGGCTCCTCTGGCGAGCAGGGTGTCGACACGGGGTGAGCCAGCCATCAGCGCCTCCCTCCGCCGCCGCGGCCGCCTCCCCCGCCGCGGCCACCACCGCCGCCGCCACGGCTGCCACCGCCGCCGCCTCCACCTCGGCTGTAGCTCCCGCTGCGGCTGGAGCTGCCGCCCCCTCGGCTGTAGCTCCCGCTGCGGCTCGACTGGCCGCGCGAGCTGTAGGAGCCCATGTCGCGCGAAGAGCCGTAGCCGCTGAAGCTGCCGCTCCCCGAGCCGGAGCTGCGGGAAGGCCGTGAGCTCGCGCCGAGGCTGCTCGAGGGGCGGTTACTGCCACCGACGCCGCCCGACGGGCGCGTGCTCGGGCTCGCACCCGAGGGACGCGTGCTGGGCCTCGCCCCCGCGGCGCCGCCCGAGGGACGCGTGCTCGCGCTCGCGCCCGAGCCGCCGCGCGACGGAAGCGTGCTCGGTCGGCCCGCCCCGGCTGCGCCGGCGCCGGCGCCCGTGGAGGGACGCGTGGACGGGCGGTACCCCGAGTCGCCGGGACGCGCGCTCGGTCGCGTCGACGGGAGCTGCGAAGGACGGTTGGCGCTGCTCCCGCCGCTCCCCGGCCGCCACGTGTTGCCGCCGCCGCCCGGGCGCTGGCTCGGAAGCTGGGACGGCCGCCCGGCGCCCGCGCCTTCGCCGCCACCCGGCCTGCCGGGTCGCGCCCCTTCTCCGCCGCCCGGCCTCTGGCCCTGGCCTCCCTGACCTTTCCCGCCCTCGAACTTGTTCTTGACGCTGTTGTCGATGTTGATGTCGCCGCGGTCGATGTCGACGTTGCGGTCGAAGTCGATGTCGCCGACGTCGCCCCAGTCGACGTCGTGCCAGATCTCGTTGTGCGCCCAGCCCATCGCCCAGGCCGTCGACGCGCCGAAGAACACCCCCGTGGCCATCGCCGCGCCTGCGCCCCAGGGGTAGTAGTACCAGGGATAGGGCGACGGGTAGTAGCTCACGACGGGCGCGGGTGCGGGCGCGACCACGACCGTCGGGTCGTACTGCGGCACGTAGACGACCTTCACGTCCGTGCTCTGGATCGCGACGATGTCGTTCTCGGCGGTCACGGTCTGCTTCTCGTCAGATACGAGGTTGCCCGCCGCCTGCACCTGGCGGCGGAAGCGCTGGATCGCCTCCATCACCGCCCCCGAATCGGCATTGACCTGCTCGCCGAGGCGGATCGTCCACTCCAGGTTGGACGCCATCATGCGGACCACGTCGGGCGTGTTCAGGAGGTTGCGAACGCTCTCGTGCCAGGCGGGGTCCGGCTGGAGGCTCTTGTCCTTCGCGAGGCGGTCGAGGAAGCGATCCGCCTGGACGACGTCGAGGGGGTAGGTGGAAGCGGGAAGGACGATCGCCAGGAGGGGGTCGGGATAGAGCGCGACCGGCGCCACCAGTTCGTCGACCGAAGCGTTCGGCGTCGACGGGAGCCGGGCCTGCGACGCCGCGGACTGAGCCGGGGACGAATCCGATCCCTTCGGCTCGCCGTCGCTCGCGCAGGCCAGCGCCGCCGCGACGGCGAGCGCCAGGGCGCTTCCCATTCTTCCAGGATTCATGGCGCTTCCCTCCGACGATCGGCGGACGCTAGCCCGGCGCGATCCGCTCCCCAAACGGTGCATGTTGCCAGATTCGTGCCCGATCGGCGCCGGGCGGCGTGGATCTTCCACGCAAGACTGCGTCGCCTTGCGCCCCAGCCGGGCGAACTCGAGGGGCGTGGTGAGCCCGACGTTCGTCGCGACGCCGGGCCGCGGAGCGCGGCGGGAGGGTTACCATGGGCGCCCACCACCGATCCCGACGAGTAATCCTGCGCGATGAGCGAAGAGTCGAGCTTCTTCCGGCGCTACCTCGAGCCCGCGGATCGGCTCAACGAGATCCTGTTCGGCCTGATCATGGTGCTGACCTTCACGCTGACGGCCGGGTTCACCGTGGGCGACGGCGCCGACGCCGCGAGGACGCTCCTGCTGGCGACGCTCGGCTGCAACCTGGCGTGGGGGATCATCGACGGGGCGATGTACCTGATGGGGAGCCTGCTCGAGCGCAGCCGGCGCGCCCGGGCCGTCGCGGCGGTGAAGGCCGCGCCCGACGAGGCGACCGCGTTCGCGGAGATCGAGCAGACCCTCGAGGGCACGCTTACCGCGTTCGCCACCGAGGAGGAGCGCGCGCGCCTCTACCGGACGATCTACGACGTGGTGCGCCGCGCGCCGCAGGAGCGCGCGCGCCTGCGCAAGGAAGATTTCTTCGGCGCCGTCGCGAGTGGCGTCCTCGTCGTGCTCTCGACGGCTCCGGCGGCCCTTCCCTTCCTGCTGATCGACGAGCCCTGGCGCGCGCTGCGGATCTCGAATCTCCTGCTGGTCGGCCTGCTGTTCGTGGTGGGTCACCAGTGGGGCAAGGAGGCCCACGCCAGCCCGTGGCGCGCCGGGCTGGCGTTCCTGGCGGCGGGCCTCGTGTTGGTCGCAACGGCGATCGCTCTGGGCGGGTAGGCGCGCCCGGCTCCTTCACCCCGAACAGCAGCGCGTAGAGGGTCAGCGCGGCCCGCCGTAGCGGTAGTGGCCGGTGATCGGGAACTCGAAGAGCATGTCCTCGAGCGTCGGGCCGTTGCCGATGTTGTGCGCGACCAGCGGCCGCTTGCCGTCGTCCGAGCGCCGATCGGTGACGATGCCGATGTGCGGCAGGCCGGTCGGCAGCCGCCAGGTCACGAGATCTCCCGACTGGTACTGCGCGGGGTCCTCGCTCACGGGTCGCTGCGCGCCCCGGCGCTCGAAGAACGTCTGCAGGTTCGGCACCCGGCGGTGGTCGATGTTCGTATCGGGACGGGACAGGCCCCAGAGCTTCGGGTACGCGGCGAAGTCGCGCTTCATGTCCTCGTGGACCAGCTGCTGGAGATCGACCCCAAGGGCGCGGTAGCTGCGGATCACGAGGTCGGTGCAGACGCCGCGGTCCTCCAGCACGTCGCCGCCGGGATAGGCGATCACCTGGTAGCTGCCGTCGTAGACCTCGGGCAGCAGCGTGCGCTCGATCGCCGCCTCCACGAGCTTCGCGGCGCGCGCGGGAGAGAGCGCCGTCTGGGCCGACGCATGAGACGCTGCGATCAGCACCAGCCCCCAGAGCGGGAGGCTGCTACGCAGCTTGATCGCGTCGAGGCGGCGGAGGACGTGCCTGCGGGTGCTGCCGATCGGGACGACGTCGAGCTCGGCGAGGCGACTCACGGAGATCCTCCGCCACGGCGGTTCGCTGCGGTTGGTTCGTTGGGCTACGCATTTATGACGGCCGGGGCCGTCTCGTCAAGGGCCCGGAGCCGACCGCTTCCGGCGGCCGCTGGATCGCCTGAATTCGACCTGGCGTCCTGCCGATCTCTCCGTGTGATGAGGACCTTCCGCTACCTCCCGCTCGCCTGTCTCGCCCTCGGCCTGCTCGGCTGCGGCACTCCGCTTCCCAATCCCTACATCCTCGAGGTGCACGGCCACGTGTTGGACGAGGACACCGCCGAGCCGATCGCAGGCGCCCTCGTCTTCGTCCGTCACTCAGGCGACGATTGGCTCGTGGGTGAGGAGCTGTTCACCCATCACGATATGACGACTACCGACGACTCGGGTCGATTCGCAATCCCGGGACATCTCTCGCCGAACCTGTGGATGTGGCTCTGGGAGACCCAGCACCGGGGGTTCTTCACGATTCATCATGCGAGCTATGGCTACGGCCATCCGAATATGGACCGCGAGCCCGATGGCGGCTTCGTGCTCTACCGGTCCCTCATGGATTCCCAGTCCGCCACACGCGAGGCCGTGAAGATGTGCCGAGAGCACTCGAAGAACTGGAGCTCGAAACGCATGTGTCCATTCGATCCCGACACGCCGTACGCGAACGGCCGGCCCCGGCATCGAGGCGAATCCTGGAACGACGGGGTGACGAGCGGTCGCAAGGGAGACTGGGTGTTCTTCTACGAAGACGGCTCGGTCGCCGTGCGCGGCCAGTACGCGGGCTACGACGAGGTCGGCCGCTGGGAGTTCTTCGATCGCAAGGGAAGCCGGACGAAGTGCATCGGAAAACCGTACCGGCCCCCGAACCCCCGCGTGGTCGTCATCATGCAGAGTGCCGAGGGAGGGACGTTCTTCGTTCCAGAGATGCGGTCGTTCGAGCCTTGCGACGACACGCCGCCGCCTGCGCCGGCCGGTCCCTAGACGCCGAGGTCCCGCCGCGTGAAGAGCGGCTCGAGCGTGACGCCGCGCGCCGCGAAGGCCTCGGCGGCGCCCTCGCCGCGGTCGACGAGGCAGAGGACGCGCGTCACCTTGCCGCCCGCCTCGAGGACGGCGTCGAGCGCGTCGAGGGTCGAGCCGCCGGTCGTCGTGGTGTCCTCGACCAGCGCCACGCTCTGGCCCGGCGCGAAGGCGCCCTCCAGCCGGTTGCCGAGGCCGTGCTTCTTCGCCTCCTTGCGCACGAAGAAGCCGACCAGCGGCGGCGCCGGCTCGCGATGCGCGGCGGCCGCGAGCACGGCCGCCACCAGCGGCACCGCGCCGACGGCCATGCCGCCCACGGCGTCGACGGAAGGGCCCGCGAGCAGCCGCTCGAGCACGAGCTCGCCGGCCAGCCGCAGACCTCGCGGGCGCATCAGCAGCCGGCGCAGGTCGAGGTAGAAGTCGCTCTTCTTGCCGCTCGAGAGCGTGATCTCGCGGCGTTCGACGCAGAGCTCGACGATCAGCGCGCGCAGCTCGTCGCGGGCGGAGGCGCTCACTGCTTCCTCAGGCCGAGCATGAACTCGGCGATCAGCTTGGTGTGGAGCTCGCTCGTCCCCTCGCCGAACTCCAGCGACTTCGCCTCGAGCAGCAGCCGCCCCACCTCGTACTCCTCGCTGAGCCCGTAGCCGCCATGGATCTGGATGGCGTCGAGGGCGTTCTCGACGGCGGCCTGGCTCGCCATCAGCTTCGCCATCGACGACTCCATCGAGGCGCGCGGCACGCCGGCGTCCTTCATGCGGCCGAGCTGGTAGACGATGCTCCGCGCCGCCTGGGTGCGGCAGGTCATCGCGGCGATCTTCTGCTGGATCAGCTGGAACTCGCCGATGCGCTGGCCGAAGGCCTCGCGCTGCACCGCATAGGGGATGGCGAGGTCGAGGCAGCGCTGCGCCTGGCCGACGCAGCGCGCCGCCACCGAGAAGCGCCCCATGTCGAGGGCCGAGCCCAGCACCGGGAAGCCCTTGCCCGGCGCGCCGAGCAGCGCGTCGTCGGGGACGAACGCATCCTCGAAGTGGACCTCGGCGAGGTTGTCGCGCTTCAGCGTGCGCATCGGGAAGTCGCCGATCGTGATGCCCGGCGTCTTCGGGTCGACGAGGAACGCCGTCACCCCGCCGTGCTGCTTCTCGCGGTCGACGGTGGCGACCACGAAGAAGAGGCCCGCGTGGGCGGCGTGGGAGATGAACACCTTGGTGCCGGTGAGGCGCCAGCCGCCGTCGGCGCGCGTGGCGATGGTGCGCATGTTGCCGAGGTCGGTGCCGCCGCCCGGCTCGGTGAGACAGGCGGAGGTGAGGCAGCGCCCGGCCGCGATCTCGGGCAGCCAGCGCTCCTTCTGCGCTTCGCTCCCGTGGCGCAGGATCGAGGTGCCGACCAGCGAGTTCGAGACCGAGACCACCGAGGCGATCACCCAGTCGACCCGGGCCAGCTCCTCGCAGATCAGCCCGTAGCTGGTGACGTCGAGGAACGATCCGCCGTAGGACTCGGGGATCATCGGCCCCATGTAGCCGAGGGGCACCAGCTTCTGGATCAGCTCCAGGGGGTAGCGGGCCGCCCGCTCGTGGGCCTCGACGTGGGGCAGGATCTCCTTCTCCGCGAACTCCCGCACCGCGCTGCGCACCTGGCGCTGCTCGGGGGTGAGGTCGAAGTCGGCCATCCGGTCGAGGGGGGTCTCCATCGGCCGGGGAGGGTAGCCGATGACCGGCCCGGCTCGACTTCGCCGGGGGCTTCCCCTAGCCTCCCGGCCGCCATGAAGAAGAGCACCACGCTTCCGCACCGGAACCGCAAGAAGACCGCCCGCCGCAACGCCGCCCACAAGGCCAAGCTGCGCCGCGTCCGACTGCGCATGAGCAAGGGCGCGCGGGCGTCCTACCGCTAGGTCCGTCCTCGCCGCCGCCGATCACCAGCCGCCGCGGACGGCCCGGGCGAATTGCGCGATGGACTTGACGGAGACGGCTTCCGAGCCACTGAGAAAGATCACCGTCCACGCCTCGTCGAGCAGCGGTGGGTTGGTCGTGGACGACCAGTAGACTTCCCGCGTCGGACCGAAGACGGGATCGATGCATGCGTCTGTGACTCCGCATCCGGGCGCGCTCGTGTCGACGAGGGTCGCCAGCTCCCGGATCGTCGGAAGCCGCCAGTCACAGTGGTTGGCAAAGCCTCCGCTCACGCCGATGCCGTCTTCACTCAAGCATGGATTCAGATCGAACAGCGGCGCGACGCTGCCGTTCAGCCGACCGAGGAACTCGGTGAAGACGGTTCCGTCGGCCAGTTGGTCGGCGCCCCAGGTGTACAGGTTGTCGCCGTCGTGCGGATTCGGAAAGTACTGGACGCTGTCGGACGCCTGCTTCTGCTCCCACTGGAGGCCCGTATCGAAGTCCGTGACCGTGCCGTCGCCATTGTCCTGGTAGCGGCACGCAACGCCGGCCTTGGCTGCCTTCAGGTCGAGCTTGGCGAGCTTCGCGGCGAACTTTTCCGGGCATTTCGCGGCGTTCGCAGCCTTGCCGAGCAGCAGCTTGGCTTCCTCGTTGGCGCGGCACCTGCGCAGCTCGCCCGCTGCCTTGAGCTTCGCCGCCAGGCAGGCGCCCGTCGTGACACCCGCCCACGCCGCGCCAGCGCTGCACAGGATCGCGGCGGCGGCAGCGACGGCGAGGAGGCCGCACGCGAGGCGGCCGCGCGCATGGACCCGCACCTTCGTTTCCAGCATGAGCGTGTTCCTTCCGGCCCGCAGCCGATCAGGGGCCGAGGGCACTCTGGCACGCCGCGGAAGTGCGAGTCAATCACGGCCGACGCCACATCTGCCCGAGAAGCGCTACTTCTCCCGCATGGGGAGTCCGCTCCGGCCCGCCTTGCTCTCGTGCGCGCTCGTCCTGTGCGCTCCCCCCGCCCCGGCCCGCGCGACCTTGACCGGCGAGCCGCCGATCGTGATTGGCCATCGCGGGGCGTCGGGCTACCGCCCGGAGCACACCCTCGCGGCCTACGAGCTCGCCATCGACCAGGGGGCGGACTACATCGAGCCCGACCTCGTCTCGACCGCCGACGGCGTGCTCGTGGCCCGGCACGAGAACAACCTCGCGGGGACCACGGACGTGGACTCGCACCCCGAGTTCGCGGCTCGCCACGCGACGAAGATGATCGACGGCGCCTCGGTGCAGGGCTGGTTCACCGAGGACTTCACGCTGGCCGAGCTCAAGACCCTGCGCGCCGTGGAGCGGATCCCCGCCGTGCGCCCCGGAAACGCCGCCTACGACGGCCAGTTCGAGATCCCGACCTTCGACGAGATCCTGGACCTCGTCGCCGCCAAGGAGCTCGAGACGGGCCGCAGCATCGGCGTCTACCCCGAGACCAAGCACCCGACCTACTTCGACTCCATCGGCCTCTCCCTCGAGGAGCCGCTGCTCGCCTCGCTCGCGGCCGCGGGTCGTTCCGGCGCGGGGTCGCTCGTCTTCATCCAGTCCTTCGAGACGGCGAACCTGAAGGAGCTCGCGCTCTCGACGGAGCTGCCGCTGGTGCAGCTCCTCGGCGGGGGGCAGCCCTACGACTTCGTGGTCGACGGAGACCCCCGAACCTACGCAGATCTACGTACGCCGGCGGGCCTGGCCGAGATCGCGACCTACGCCGCCGGCATCGGTCCGGACAAGGAGCTGATCGTCTCGCGCGCCGGCGGCGCCATCGTCGGGCCGTCGAGCCTGGTGGCGGATGCCCACGCGGCGGGCCTTCTCGTGCATCCCTACACTTTCCGGGCGGAGTCGGTCTTCCACCCGCTCGACTTCCCGAACGATCCGGTCGCGGAGATCGCCCTGTATCTGGGGTTCGGGATCGACGGCTTCTTCACCGACAACCCCGACGTCGGCGTCACCGCGGTTCCCGAGCCGGGCCAGGGCCTCACGACGCTGCTCGGCCTCGCGGGCATCGTGGCGCTCGGCCGGCGCCGGGTGTAGCCCACCCGAGCGGCGTCGGCGCGGGCTACGCGACGGCGCTCCCCAGCTCGTCGATCGCGCGGCGGAGCGCCGCGTCCACGGCGCGCTCCCACTGCCGCGAGTCGCCGCCCGCGCCGGCGTCCGGGAACAGCAGCGCGCGCGAGGCGTTCACGATGCCGCCCTCGAGGCGGCCGCGCGGGCCGCGCACGAAGCCCGCGACGGAGTCGCGCGCGCTCGCGCCCTGGGCCCCGTAGCCCGGCACCAGGAACAGCGCCGAGGGCGCGACCTCGCGCACCCGCTCTGCCTCCTCGGGGCGCGTCGCCCCCACCACGAGCCCGAGGCCGGACCAGCCCTGCGCGCCGGCGAGTCGCTTCGCCAGGGGCTGCAGCAGGGCGGCCACGTGCTGGTAGACGGGATGGTCGCCCACCTCGAGCTCCTGCAGGTCGCGGCCGCCGGGGTTGCTGGTGCGGGTGAGCACGAACAGGCCGGCGCGCGCGGCCTCGGCCCGGCGCACGAAGGGCTCGAGGGAGTCGACCCCCAGCCAGGGGTTCACGGTCAGCGCGTCGGCGCGGAGCGGCGCGTCCTCGGCGAGGTATGCGGCGGCGTAGCCCTCGGCGGTCGAGCCGATGTCGCCGCGCTTGGCGTCGAGCACGACCAGCAGGCCGCGGGCGCGAGCCTCCTCCATCAGCTCGCCGAGCAGCCGCACGCCGCGCCAGCCGAGGGCCTCGAAGAAGGCGCTCTGGGGCTTCACGGCCGCCACGCGGCCGGCGATCCGCGCCAGGAAGGCGCGGCAGAAGTCGGCCACGGCCTCGGTGGTCTCGGGCGCGCCCGGCGCCATCGAGCCGCGCCGGAAAGCCGCCGGGATCCGCGCCACGTCGGGGTCGATCCCGGCGCAGAGCGGGTGGCCGAGCTCGCGCACGCGCGCGATCAGTCGGTCGGCGAAGGGTGCCTGCAAGGCGCGGCCGAGGGTAGCAGATAGAATCAGGGCCCTTGTCGTTCTCCTTCCGACTCGAAGGCCGCTCCGGCGCCGCGCGCGCCGGCCGCTTCGCCACGCCCCACGGCGAGGTGCGCACGCCGAGCTTCATGGTGGTGGGCACCCACGCCGCCGTGCGCGCGCTGACGCCCGAGCAGGTGCGCGCGGCCGGCACCCAGGTGGTGCTCGCCAACACCTACCACCTGCTCTCGCGCGCACCCCTCGTCGAGAAGCTCGGCGGCCTCCACGACTTCATGCGCTGGAGCGGGCCGATCCTCACCGACAGCGGCGGCTTCCAGGTGTTCTCGCTGCCGAAGAAGCAGATCAGCGACCGCGGCGTGCGCTTCAAGAACGAGGTCGACGGCTCGGAGATCGACCTCACGCCCGAGCGCTCCATCGAGATCCAGAACCAGCTCGGCGCCGACGTGATCATGGCCTTCGACGAGTGCACGCCCTACCCGGCCGACGAAGCGCTCGCCGCGACGGGCGTGCGGCGCACGCTCTCCTGGCTGGAGCGCTGCCTGAAAGCCCACGCGCGGCGCGACCAGGCGCTGTTCGGCATCGTGCAGGGGAGCACCTACCTGCCGCTCCGCAAGGCCTGCGCCGAGGCGCTGCGCGCCCTCGATCTGCCCGGCTACGCGATCGGCGGCGTCTCGGTGGGCGAGGGCCACGAGCTGCTGTGCCGCATCACGGAGCACACGGCGCCGCTGCTGCCGGAGGGGAAGCCCCGCTACCTGATGGGCGTCGGGATGCCCGAGGATCTGGTGGCGGCGGTGGGCTTCGGCATCGACCTCTTCGACTGCGTGATCCCGACGCGCTACGCGCGCTCGGCGGTCGTCTTCACCGCGCGCGGCCGGCTGCGCCTCACCCAGCGCCGCTACCGCCGCGACGCCTACCCGATCGACACCTCCTGCGACTGCGCGAGCTGCGCGGGCGGCTTCTCGCGCGCCTACCTGCACCACCTTTTTTCCGCGAACGAGATCCTCTCCGCCGTGCTCGCCTCGATCCACAACGTGCGCTTCTACCAGCACCTGATGGAGGACGCGCGGGAAGCGGTGCTGGCGGGCGACTACGAGGGCTGGCGGCGCGCGTTCCTGGAGGGCTACGGGGCCGCCCCGGCCAGCGAGGACGACTAGCGCGGATCCCAGGGCTGGCGTTCGCCGGGGGATCCTTCACCCTCTGCCGCCTCATGGCCCTCCGCTGCGGCATCGTCGGGCTCCCGAACGTGGGGAAGAGCACGCTCTTCAACGCGCTGACGGCGGCGTCCGTCCCGGCGGAGAACTACCCCTTCTGCACCATCGAGCCGAACGCCGGCATCGTGGCGGTGCCCGACGCGCGGCTCGCGGCCCTCGACGCCATCGTGCACTCCGCGCGGGTGCTGCCCGCCACCGTCGAGCTGGTGGACATCGCGGGGCTGGTGCGCGGCGCCTCCAAGGGCGAGGGGCTCGGCAACCAGTTCCTGGCCCACATCCGCGAGACCAACGCGGTGGTGATGGTGCTGCGCTGCTTCGAGGATCCGGACGTGACGCACGTCGACGGGACGGTCGAGCCGCTGCGCGACGCCGACACCATCGAGACCGAGCTGGCCCTGGCCGATCTCGACACCGTCGAGCGTCGGCTCGAGCGGGTGCGGCGCTCCGCCAAGACGCCCGGCAAGGAGGGCGAGGCGGCCAAGGCCGAGCTGGCGCTGCTCGAGGGGCTCTCGGCGCACCTCTCCGGCGGCGAAGCGGCGCGCAGCTACGCGGTGCCGGACGACATGCGTCCCGTCTTCCGAGACTTCCAGCTGTTGACGGCGAAGCCGGTGCTCTACGTCGCCAACGTCGACGAGGCCGGCCTGCGCGAGAGCGCCGAGGCCGAGCGGGTGGAGCGCTTCGCGGCGGAGCGCGGCGCCGGCGCGGTGCGGCTCTGCGCCAAGCTCGAAGCCGAGCTCGCCGAGCTGGCCCCCGAGGAGAAGGCGGCGTTCCTGGCGGAGCTGGGCCTCGAGGAGCCGGGCCTGGACCGGCTGGCGCGCGCCGCCTACGCGCTGCTCGACCTGATCACCTTCTTCACCGCCGGCCCCAAGGAGGTGCGCGCCTGGACGATCCGGCGCGGCACCGCCGCGCCCCAGGCCGCGGGCGAGATCCACACCGACTTCGAGCGCACCTTCATCCGCGCCGAGGTGATCGCCTACGACGACTACGTCGCCTGCGGCGGCGAGGTGGGCGCGCGCGCCAAGGGCAAGATGCGCGTCGAGGGCAAGGAGTACGTGATCCAGGACGGGGACGTGCTGCACTTCCGGGTGGGCGCGTGACGCCCGAGGACGTCCTCAGCCGCTATACGGCGGGCCCGAAGCGAGGCGTCTTCACCGACGGCTCCTGCGAGGGCAACCCCGGCCCCGGCGGCTGGAGCGCCGTCTGGGTCGAGGACGACCACCTGGTCGAAGAAAGGGCCGGCGGCGCCGCCCACACGACGAACAACCGCATGGAGCTGCTGGGGATGATCGAGGGCCTGCGCATGCTCCCCCCCGACGCCGAGATCACGCTCTACTCCGACAGCAACCTGTGCGTGCAGACGGTGAACGAGTGGGCCGCCGGCTGGGAGAAGCGCGGCTGGAAGCGCAAGACCGGCGCGATCGCGAACCTCGAGCTGGTGAAGGAGCTCTGGTCCCTCTACCAGCAGCGCCCGAAGGTGACCGTGCGCTGGATCAAGGCCCACGACGGCTCGCGCTGGAACGAGTACGCCGACGCCCTGGCGGCGCAGGAGGCAGCCGAGGCGGCCCGCCTGGGCTGAGCCTCAGTCGCGGCTGTCGCGGAGCGCCACCAGCTCGGCCAGCACCTCGAGATCCTTCGGACGACCGGCCGCGCGCTTCACGCGGATCAGCGTATCGAGATCGAGGCACACGATCACCGCGAGCCGGCCCGCCGCCCCGCTTCACGGAGCTCCACCGCGAGCCGCTGGAGCTCCATGAGCTGCTGGAATCGCTCTTCGGGCGACAGCGCGAGGTTCCTCTGGAGCAGGGTGCGATCGACCCCGCACAGCTAGGCTCGGATCACCGGATCCGGCTCGACCTCCCGATTCTGCGCGCGTTCCGCCATCTTCGTCGCCCCGGCGGGCAGGGTAGCCCAGGCGGCTCTGGGCGGGTCCTTGAAAACCCCCCGGCCAGCCCCCACGCTCCGGCCCGAGCCGAAGGAGGTTCGCGCGCGGATGACGAGTAAGGCCGGCCGCTCGCGGCGCCCGGGGAAGCGGCCCGGGCGCCGGCCCGCCGCTTCGCGGGCCCGACGGAGGGCCGCCGCCGCGCCGGTGCGGCGCGGGCCTGGCGCCTGGAATCGCCTGCCCCAGGAGCGGCTGCTCGACGTCCGGCTCTGCGACCTCGGGGTGCGGATCGAGGGCACCTGGGTCGAGGACTGCGTGGCGCAGCTCTGGCTCGAGCTCGAGGCCCGCGGCATCCACTTCCACCCCCACGTCTGGCTCTCGAACGAGTGGTTCTCGCCGGGCGGGGTGCCGGGCTTCGCGGTGCCCTTCTACCTGGTGCATCCGCGGCTGGTGCGCCTCGAGCGCAGCAAGATGCTGGAAGTGGAGGGCGGCACGCGCGACGAGTGCATGCGCATCCTGCGCCACGAATGCGGTCACGCGCTGCAGCACGCCTACGAGCTGCACCGCCGGGCGCGCTGGCGGCAGCACTTCGGCAGCTCGTCGAAGCCCTATCCGAAGGTCTACAGCCCGAACCCCGCTAGCCGGCGCTTCGTGCAGCATCTGCGCCTCTACTACGCCCAGAGCCACCCCGACGAGGACTTCGCCGAGACCTTCGCGGTCTGGCTGCAGCCCCGCCACGTCTGGCGGCGGCGCTACGCGGACTGGCCGGCGCTGAAGAAGCTCGAGTACGTGGACGAGCTGATGGAAGAGATCCGCAGCGCGCGGCCGCGGGTGCGCACGCGCGTGCAGGTCGACCCGCTCTCGAAGCTGCGCAAGACGCTGCGCGAGCACTACGAGGAGAAGCGCGAGCAGTACGTGGTGAGCTACCCCGATACCTGGGACCGCGACCTCGCGCGCATCTTCTCCGGCGAGGCGCGTCATCGCCACCACGAGCTGGCCTCGGCTTTCCTGCGCCGCCATCGCACCGAGATCCGCCGCACCGTCGCGCGCTGGACCGGCGGCTACCAGTTCACGCTCGACCAGGTGCTGCGGGACATGATCGGCCGCGCGCGCGAGCTGCGGCTGCGCGCGGTAGGCTCCGAGCGGCGCCTGCTGCTCGACTCCGCGGGCGTGCTGGCGGTTCGCACGGTGCACACCCTCTACCACCGGCCCAAGGGGATCGCGCTGTGAGTCGTCGCGCGCGCAAGCGGCGCACGCTGCGCGTGCTGGTGCTGATGCACCCGGACTTCATGCCGCCGACGAACGTCGACGCCGCCAGCGAGCGCGAGGCCTTCGAGTGGAAGACCGAGTACGACGTGCTGCAGGCGCTGCGCTCGCTCGGCCACGAGGTGCAGGCGCTCGGGGTCTCCGACGAGCTTCGACCGATCCGCCAGGCGGTCGACGCCTTCCAGCCCCACGTGGTCTTCAACCTGCTGGAGGAGTTCCACGGCCTCGCGAGCTTCGACCATCACGTGGTGAGCTACCTGTCGCTGATCCGCGTGCCCTTCACGGGCTCGGGCGCCCGCGGCCTGGTGCTGGCGCGCGACAAGGCCCTCTCGAAGAAAGTGCTCGCCTACCACCGCATCCCCGCGCCCGCCTTCGCGGTGTTCCCGCGTGGGCAGCGCGTGCGGATGCCGCGGCATCTGCGCTTCCCGCTGATCGTGAAGAGCCTCACCGAGGAGTCGTCCCTCGGTATCTCGCAGGCCTCGGTGGTCGAGGACGCCGAGCGGCTGACCGAACGGGTGCGCTTCATCCACGAGAACGTCGGCAGCGACGCCATCGCCGAGAGCTTCATCGAGGGCCGCGAGCTCTACGTGGGGCTGATCGGCAACCGCCGCGTCGAGGTGCTGCCGGTCTGGGAGCTGCGCTTCGACAACCTGCCGCGCGGCGCCCTCGCGATCGCCACCGCGCGCGTCAAGCACAACCCCGAGTACCAGGAGAAGCGCGGCGTGCGCACCGAGCAGGCGGAGCTGCCGCCCGAGCTGGCGGCGCGCATCCAGCGCACCAGCCGGCGCATCTACCGCATCCTCGAGCTCGACGGCTACGCGCGCATCGACTACCGCCTCGCCGAGGACGGCACGCTCTACTTCCTGGAGGCCAACCCCAACCCCGACATCGCCGAGCGCGAGGACTTCGCCGCCGCCGCCCGCGCCGCCGGCATCCCCTACCCCGTCCTCGTCGAGCGCATCCTAAACCTCGGCCTCGGCCGCGGAGTTTAGAAAGGGGACGGACTTAAGAATTTAGAAACGCAGCAACCGGCTCTCGAGGCGGTTTGGTACGTACGTTTCTAAATTCTTAAGTCCGTCCCCTTTCTAAACTACTCGGGAAGGTGGCAGACGGCTTCGATGTTGTTGCCGTCGGGGTCGAGGACGAAGCCGCCGTAGTAGTTGGGGTGGTACTGGGGGCGCACGCCGGGGACGCCGTTGTCGCGGCCTCCCGCGGCGAGGGCGGCTTTGTAGAAGGCGTTCACCAGCGCCCGGCTGGGGCTCGAGAAGGCGACGTGAATCGGCTCGGCCGGCTTGCCCTGGGAGAGCCAGAAGTCCGGCTTGGCCCCCACTCCGAGCCCGGCGGCGCCGTCGAACTCCATGATCAGCTTGTAGCCGAGGGGCGCGAGGGCCGCCTCGTAGAAGCGCTTGCTGCGGGCGTAGTCGGACACGCGGATGCCGAGGTGGTCGAGCATCGGAGGACCTCCGTTCGGGATCCGAGCCTACCATGCCGCCGAGCCCAGGCGGACCCTCAGGCGAGCTCCTTCCTCATCGGCACGAACTCGATGGTGACGCCGCCCGCCAGCGTGAACTCCTGGCGCGCTTCGCCGCGGTAGCCCTGCGCGTGGTACAGGCGCCAGCCGGTGAGCGTCGCCATCAGCTCGGCGGCCCGGAAGCCCTGGGCGCGCGCCTCCGCCTCGCAGCGCTCGAGGATCGCCCGCCCGAGACCGCGCCGCGCGAAGTGGGGGCGCACGAAGAAGGCGCGGATCCGTGCGGCGTCGCGCGCCGGGTCGAGCGGCTCCGGGCGGCGACCCGCCTGGGCATCTCCGCCGAAGAGCGTCGCGCGCCGGCTCCAGCCGCCACAGGCAACGATCTCGCCCGCCGCCTCCGCGGCGAAGTAGGTGCCGTCGCGGATCAGCTCGCTGTCGACGCCGAAGGCGCCGCGCAGCGCGGCCTCGATCTGCGCCTCGCTGTAGTCCGCGCGGCAGAGCGCACGCGCGGAGGCGGCGATCAGCGGCTCGAGCGCAGGGACGTCCGCGAGCGTGGCGACGCGCAGGGAGACGTGCGGGTCCACCGCCCCTCCTACCGGAACAGCTCCGACACGCTCTCGCCCTCGTGCACCGCCCGGATCGCGTCCGCGAGCAGCGGCGCCACCGAAACGATCTCCATCCACTCGCGCCGCTTCTCCGCCGGGATCGGGATCGAGTCGGTCACCACGAGGCTCTGGATCGGCGAGTCTCCGATGCGCTCGACGGCGTTGCCCGAGAGCACGGCGTGGACGGCCACCGCGTCGACGCGACGCGCGCCGCGCTCGAGGCAGAAGCGCGCCGCTTCGATGAGGGTGCCACCGGTGGCGACCTCGTCGTCCACCAGGATCGCGTCCTTGCCGCGCACGTCGCCGATCAGATCGACCGCCACGGCGCGGTCGTCGTCGCCGGTGCGGCGCTTGTCGACGATCGCGATCGGCAGGTGCAGCCGCTTGGCGTAGCGGCCGACGTCCTTGGACTCGCCCACGTCGCCGGCCACGAGCACGGTTTCGCGCAGGTCGCGGGTGCGCGCGAGGTGATCGGACAGCAGCGCCGTCGAGAGCATGTGATCGGTGGGCACGTGGAAGAAGCCCTGCACCTGCGGGGCGTGGAGGTCGAGGGTGAGCACGCGCCCGGCGCCGGCGACCTCCAGCAGGTCGGCCATCAGCCGGGCCGCGATCGAGATGCGGGGACGGTCCTTCTTGTCCGAGCGCACGTAGGGGAAGTAGGGCACCACGGCCGTCACGCGCGCCGCCGAGGCGTGGCGTAGGGCGTCGAGGGTGATCAGCAGCTCGAGGATCCCGTCGGAGACGGGCGTGCACGAGGTCTGGATCACGAACACGTCGGCCTCGCGCACGTTCTCGTCGATCTGCACCATCATGTTCTCGTTGGCGAAGCGCACCACTCGCGAGCGCGCGACCGAGAGCCCGAGGTGCGCGCAGATCGACTTCGCGAGCTCCGGGTGGGAGGAGCCCGCGACCACCTTGATCTCACCGTGCATCGGATTCCCCCCCGCGCTCCTCGTAGCGGTCGAAGTACAGGCACTCATCGATCGGCCGCCGGGGCGGCCGACCGTAGCGCCCGAGCGGCCAGCCGATCGGCAGCAGCGCGCAGCTCGGGCACTGCTCCGGCAGCCCCAGCCGCGCGTCCAGCTCCCGCCCGAAGCTCGTGTGCACCGTGGTGAGCGAGGCGCCGAGCCCGACCGCGCGGCACGCGAGCAGCACGTTCTGCACCGCGGGCATCAGCGCCTGGAGCTGGGGCTGGCCGCGCCGCGTCCAGCCCGCCACGAAGAGGTGCACCGGCACCTCGTGGAGGTGCTCCGCCAGGTAGAGAGCCGAGCGCATCGTGCGCCGCTGGCTCTCGGGGTAGCGCGGATCCTTCGCGGCCTCGAGGGCGGGCGCGATATACGCCTCGAAGGCCTTGCGGTAGCGCTCGGCCACGAAGGCGCGTGTGCCGGCGTCGTAGACCGCGACGAACTTCCACGGCTGCCGGTTGCCGCCGCTCGGCGCGAAGGTGCCGGCCTCGCAGACTTTGCGGATCAGGGCGCGGGGCACCGGATCCGCCCGCAGCCGGCGGATCGCCCGGGTGGTGCGGATGCCCTCGAGGAGGGGGACGTCCTCCCCCAGCCGCTCGACGTCGATCTCCACGCTCCCTCCCCCGCCAGGCACGATAGAATCCGCCCATGTACCGAGGCAACCAGGGCGCCCGCGTGCGCGTGGGCGAGATCGAGATCGAGTACGAGGAGCACGGCAAGGGCGGCCGCCCCTTCGTGCTGGTGCACGGCTTCACGGGCTCGCGGGACGACTGGAAGGAGGTGCTGCCGCGGCTGGCGAAGCACGGTCGCACCCTCGCCCTCGATCAGCGCGGCCACGGCGGCAGCAGCAATCCCGGGGACCCGGCGGGCTACACCCTCGACCAGCTCGCCCGCGATCTGGCCGGCTTCCTCGACGCCGTGGGCGTGCCGCGCTGCGACCTGCTAGGCCACTCCATGGGAGGCGCGGTGGCGCTCCGCTTCGTGCTCGAGCACCCGGAGCGGGTGGCGTCCCTCGTGCTGATGGACACCGCGGCCAGTCCGATCGCGACGGGAGCGCGCCGATTCTTCGAGGAGGGCGCCCGGATCGCCTGCGAGCAGGGCATGGGGGCGCTCTACGACGTGAGCCGGAAGGCGGCCGAGCGCGACCCGAACCGGCCGCCCTCGGTCGAGCGCTGCATCGAGCGCATGACGCCCGAGCTCCACTGGGCGCGCATCGAGGCAAAGCTGCTGGCGATGGACCCGGTGGCATTCGGCGCGCTCGGCGCGGAGCTCAGCGGCTCCGCCGGGGTCGCCGATCGACTCGGCGAGATCCGCTGTCCCACCACGGTGTTGGTGGGCTCCGAGGACACGGCCTTTCGCCACCCCTCCGACGCCCTGGCCCGCGGCATCCCGGGCGCGCGCCAGGTGGTGATCGCCAACGCCGCTCACTGCCCGCAGCTCGAGAACACCGAGGCCTGGCTGGCCGCGGTCGAAGCGCACCTGACCCGCGCGCGCAGCGCCGCCTGAGCGCGTTCAGGGAGGCGTCCACGGGCGCAGCCGCGGGATCACGCGCGGCACGTTCCGGCGATACTCCCGATAGCTCTCGCCGAAGCGCCTCTCGAGCTGCGGCTCCTCGACCAGGGGAATGTAGACCGAGTTGATCGCCAGGAAGGCCGACGCCCACGCGAGGAGCGGCGGCGAGAGCAGCAGCAGCGCCTGCCCGAAGAGCGTCAGCGTGACGCCCGAGATCATCGGATTGCGCACCCAGCGGTAGGGCCCGCTCACCACGAGCCGCCGGGGAGGATCCCACGGCGCCAGCGTGCCCTCGCCTTCCTCCACGAAGCGCCGGAGCGAGGCCCAGAAGAACCCCTGGCCGACCGAGAGGACGGCCAGGCCGGCGATCTGCAGCAGCAGGTCGAAGACGCCGAGCTCGACCCAGGGAAACACCGGGTAGCGTCGCAGGATCCAGAGAGGAACCAGCGCCATCACCGTGAACGGCAGCACGGCGATCGCAAACAGGTGTCGAAGCACCGTCGCAAGGCGCATGAGACGGCCCCTTCAGCGGCGCGAGAGCACCTCGATTCGCGCGCCGACGCCCACCTCGCCGGGCTCGACGACCTTCCAGTAGATCCCGCGCAGGTTCTGGTCGCGGGTCGGCGGGGCCTGGACGAAGCGCAGCGCGGCCTCGCCGAAGCGCGCCTTGAACTTCATGCAGCCGTTGTGCGGCTTCGGCGTCACCTCGACCAGCGCCTCTCCCACGCGCAGCCGGCTCCCCGTCGGCAGGTTCGCGGCCGAGAGGTCGAGCTCCACGATCAGGTAGTCGCCGAACAGCGTCAGCGGCTGGCCGTGGGCGATCAGCTCCGCCACCTCCCGGCGCATCACGGCGAGCTGCGCCTCCGGGTCGCGGGGCGGCCGCCGGCTCCAGTCGTCGCCGGGCACGCCGTCCTCCCGCGTGAGCCGCGTGCGCTCGGGGGTCTCGCGCACGCCGTCGGCGCGCCGGCGCACGACGAGCGCCACGCGCCCTGCGTCGCGCGACGCCGCGGGCAGCGCGCGCAGCGCGGCCTCGAGCTCCGCGAGGGGTCGGTGGCGGGAGGGATCGCCCGCCGGCGAGCCGGCGGCGTTCGGGCCCTCCATGGCTAGATCCCGTAGGCGACGCCGGTGAGGCGCTCGGAGACCTCCCAGAGCCGCTTCGCCGTCTCGGCGTCCTTCGAGGCGTGCGTCGAGAACGCCGGCCGCGGCGGGCCGACCATCTCGAAGACGCGGCCCGGCCCGAAGTAGTCGCCGCCGCGCACGCCGGGGGCCGTGACGGCGTAGAGCGTCGGGAGCGCGCCGCCCGCGGGCTCCTGGGAGAACACCGCGACCAGGGCGCGGAAGAGCGGCGAGTGCTTCTGGAGGTTGGTGCGGGTCGAGCCCGGGTGCGCCCCGGCCGCGACGATCGCCTCGCCTCGCGCGGCGAGCCGGCGCGCGAGCTCGCGCACGAACAGCAGGTTCGCCAGCTTGCTCTGGCCGTAGGCGCGCAGCCGCCCGTAGCGCCGCTCCGACTGGAGATCGTCGAAGTCGATGCGGCCCAGGTAGTGGCCGACGCTGCTCACGGAGACGACGCGCGCGTCGCGGCCGCGCCGCAGCAGGGGCAGCAGGCGACCCGTGAGCGCGAAGTGCCCCAGGTGGTTCGTGCCGAACTGGAGCTCGAAGCCGTCGGCCGTGTGGCCGAGCGGCGGCATCATCACCCCGGCGTTGTTGCAGAGGATGTCGAGCTTGGGCTCCTCGGCGGAGAAGTCCTTGCAGAACGCCTCCACCGAAGCGAGGGAGCCGAGGTCGAGGGGCATGAAGCGCGCGTCTGCCTGCGGTACCGCGGCGCGCAGGCGCTGCTCCGCGTCTCGACCTCTTCCGGTGTCGCGGCACGCGAGCACCACCCGCGCGCCCTTCTGCGCCAGCGCCCGCGCGGTCTCGAAGCCGATGCCGCTGTTCGCGCCCGTGACGATCGCGACGCGACCTCCCTGATCGGGGATGTCGGACTCGCTCCAGTCCATCGTCGGCTGTCCTCTCTCGGGCGGCGCGGCGCGATGGTATCACGGCCGAGCGTCGGCGGGCGGAACGAGGACGCAACGAGTCCCCGAGTAGATCGTGGGCATGCACTTGTTGCAGTGCACGCAGAGCGAATCCCGCGCGTCGCCCTTGCGCCAGCGCTCGATGAGATCGGGCTCGCGCAGCAGCGCCCGCCCGAGGGCGACGAAGTCGAAGCCCTCGGCGAGGGCGCGCTCGACGGTCTCGAGGCGGCTCACGCCGCCGAGCAGGATCAGCGGCATCGAGAGCGCGGCGCGGAACTGGCGCGCGTAGGGCAGGAAGTAGGCCTCCTCGTACGGGTACTCGCGCAGGAAGCGCCGGGCCATGAGCTTGAAGCCCAGCCGGAGCGGCTGCGGAAAGACGTTCGCCATCTCGGCGATCGGCGCCTCGCCACGGAACAGGTACATCGGATTCTGGAAGGAGCTGCCGCCCGTGAGCTCGAGGGCGTCGAGGGCGCCGTCCGCCTCCAGCCAGCGCGCCACCTGGACGCTCTCGTCGACCCAGAGCCCGCCCGGCACGCCGTCGGCCATGTTCAGCTTGGCGATCACCGCCGCCCGGCTGCCGACGGCCTCCCGCACCGCGCTCGCCACCTGGCGCGCGAACCGAGCGCGGTTCTCGAGGCTGCCCCCCCAGCGGTCGGTGCGCCGGTTGAGGCGCGGGCTGAGGAACGCACTCACCAGGTAGCCGTGGCCGAAGTGCAGCTCCACCGAGTCGAAGCCGGCGCCCACCGCCAGGTCCGCGGCGCGCGCGAAGTCCGCCGTCACGCGGGCGATGTCGGGCTCGGGGATCTCCCGGGTGAAGCCCATCGCCTGGGGGGCGAAGACGCGCGAGGGCGCCATGCCGCGCCGCCCCGTTGCGGCCCCCACCGGGCCGGCGTGGCCGAGCTGGATGTTCGCCCGCGCGCCCAGCTCGTGGATCTCCTGCGCAAAGCGGCGCAGGCCCGGCACCGCTTCCTCGCACACCACGATCTCGCCCGGCGCGCCCTGCCCGTCGCGGGAGATGGCGCAGTACGCGAGCGTCGTCATCGCGACGCCGCCGGCCGCCATACCGCGGTGGAACGCCACGAGCTCGTCGCTGACGACGTGCTGCGGCGCCCGCCCCTCGAAGGTCGCGGCCTTCACGAAGCGGTTGCGGAGCTGGATCGGCCCGAGCTTCGCCGGCTCGAACGCATTTCGTGACCCGACGGCTGTGCTCATCGTCCCCGCTCCCCCGCTCGAGAGGCCGAGTGTAGGGGATCCGCCGGCCGCGCGAGGCCTCCGCCCGAGATGAGCGCGGCGATCTCGGCTGCGATCTGCTCCGGGGTCCCGTCCTCGGCCGGGACGTGCTCGGCGAACCCGGCCGAGCCGTGCGCGTCGTCGGTGCCCCGACCCTCGAGGGGAATCCACGAGGGCAGCCGGCGCAGCACGAGGCCGGCGAGCTCGGGATCGTAGATCGCGCTGCCGGGCAGCCGCCGGCGCAGGCGACGCGCGACGCTCGTCTTGCCGATGCCGAAGGCGCCGTTCAGGAGGACGACCATCGCCGGGGATGGTCGCGCGCTGCGGCGGCTAGGCCCAGGGCGCCGGGCGGGTGAGCTGCTCGAAGAGCTTGTAGTGCGTCTCCTCCATGCCGAGCGCGCGGTAGGTCGCCTGGGCGGCGGCGTTCTCGTGCTCGACGTAGAGGCGAAGACCGCAGACCCCCGGCGTCCGCTCGGCGAGGGCGCGCACGTGCTCGTGGAGGCGGCGGTAGTGGCCGCGCCGGCGGTGGGCGGGGGCGACGTAGACGTTCTGGATCCACCACAGGAAGCCCCCGCGCCAGTCGCTCCACTCGGGGGTGAGCATCAGCGCCGCGGCAGCCTCGCCGCCCGACTCGAGGACCAGCCAGCGGCCGCGCGTCGGATCGCCGAGGAACTCGGCGACGGCGGCGCGCACGGTGGGCTCGTGGAGAGCGAGCGACTCCGTCTCGCGCGCCATCGCCAGGTTGAAGGCCACCAGGGTGTCGAGGTCGGCGGGCCCCGCCCCTCGCACCCGCGCGTCCGGCTCCGCCGGCGCCGCCGGCCGCCAGGCGGCCATGCCCTCCAGGGCCCGCTCCAGCACCTCGCGGCCGCGCTCGCACACCTTCTCCTTCCAGTCGTCCTCGTCGACGAAGAACGCTTCGCGCATGCGCTGCGAGATCGCCCGCCCTTCCGCGCTGTCGCGCGCGCCGTGCTGCGCGAGCCAGTTGTCGGCCTGCACCGCCAGCATCACCTGGAGCATGTCGCGCGTGCCGAACTCGAGCACCAGCCCGACGCTCGGCGTCCCGGGCAGCGCGCCCACGAAGGCCGGGCCGATCAGGCCGCTGACCAGCGCCGAGTCGCCGCCCGCGGCGGGCTCGCTGCGGATCACGTCGGGCCAGAAGGCGCGCGCGAGGGCGGCGGCGGGGCTGGCCTCCGCCGCGGTCTGCAGCAGCAGGCCCGTGCCGCGGGGGCCGAGGCCGGAGTGGAGGTCGACGAACGCAGCGAGCTCGGCGCCCTCGGCGTGGCGCGCCCAGAGCGCGCGCAGCACGCGGTTCGACCAGACCGCCTCGCGCCCGCCGTACTGCACCCCGCGCGGATGGCGGTACTGGCCGCCCGAGAGGGCGCGGTAGGAGGCCGCGGAGCCGCGCTCGCTCTCGAAGCGGCGGAGCTGATCCAGGCAGCCTTTCAACGTGGCTTCGTCGAGGCGCTCGGGGTTCAGGGCGCCATAGAGCCCGTCGTAGTCGGGGTTCTCGGGGTGGGCCTTGGCGTGGTCGACGAAGTTGCGGTTGACGTCGACGTTGTCCTCGTTCACGCGGCGCAGCCAGGCGAAGCCCCACGGGTTCACGGCGTGCACCAGCACCAGCGCGACGCCCTCGGGCACGCGCCCCGCGACGCCTCCGCGCAGCAGCCAGGTCTGGATGCCGGATCCGCAGAAGCCCTCGACGCCATGGGTTCCCGAGGCGACGAACAGCACGCGCCGCGCCTCGGGCTCGCCGAAGCGCGCCGTGTCGAGGAAGAGCGGCGCGCCGTCCGGCCCGGGCAGCGGGTGGCGGAACGAGGCGAGCTCGGCGCCGGCGTCCGCGGCCGCGCGCAGGAAGGCGGAGCGTGCCGCGGCGTAGCTGGGCGAGAAGCACTCGGTGGGCGAAGGCGAGGTCATCGGAGGTCTCCGTCGGGGTCGCCGTGGGTAACGCGGCCGCCCGCCACGGTGCGCAGCACGCGCAGCGAGGCGATCCGGTCGGGGGGCACGGCGAGGGGGTTGCCGCTCAGGATGGCGAGGTCCGCGCGCTTGCCCGGGGCCAGCGTGCCCTTCTCGTCCTCCTCGAACTGGAGGTACGCGGCGCCGCGCGTGTAGAGCGCCAGCGCCTCGGCGGGCGCCAGCGCCTGGTGCGTCTCGAAGCCCTCTCGCGTGACACAGCACTGGATCGCGTGCAGCACGTCGGTCGACTCGACGGGCGCGTCGGAGGCCCCGGCCACCCGCACGCCCGCATCGAGCAGCGCGCGCAGCGGGTAGACGTGGCGCGCCCGCTCGGCGCCGAGCCGGCGGTGCAGCCAGCCCTTCTCCGAGTGGATGAAGAGCGGCTGGGTGGAGACGCAGAGCCCGAGCGCGGCGATGCGCGGGATCAGCTCCGGCGGCACCAGCGAGGCATGCTCGATGCGGTGGCGATGGTCCGGGCGCGGGCTCTCTGCGAGTAGCCGCTCGAAGAGCGCGAGGCAGCGCTCGAGCGCGGCGTCGCCGATCACGTGGACGCAGATCTGCAGCCCCGCCGCGTGGGCGGCGCGCATGCGCGCGAGGATGGTGTCCTCCGGCAGCGTCATGTACCCGCGCTCCTCCGGCCGGTCGGCGAAGGGCTCGCGCATGCACGCGGTGCAGCTCCCGAAGGTGCCGTCGGCGAAGATCTTGAAGCCGCCGACGCGGCGGCCGGCGGCGGGGTCGTGGAGCGGCGTTTCGCGCGCGGCGACGGCGGCCTCGACGTTCCTGCCGACGAAGATCGAGTAGGGCGCGAAGGGCAGCTCGCCGTGCAGCAGCAGCAGGGCGAGGGACTCGAGCCGGCCCGCCGCGCCGCCGGGGCCCTCTTCGTCCGTCTGCACGATCACGCCCGCGGAGGTGACGCCGCAGGCGGCGAGACGGCCGAAGGTGCCGGCGGCGGTCTCGCGCAGGCGCTCCAGGGAAGGCGCAGGCACGGCGCCCATCAGGAGCTGGGCGGCGTTCTCGCGGCAGGGCCCGCCCAGCGTGCCGTCCGCGCGGCGCTCGATGCGTCCGCCCGACGGGTCACGCGTGCGCGCGTCGATGCCCGCGGCGGCGAGCGCGCGGCTGTTGCCCGACGCGCTGTGGCCGTCGTGCTTCAGCACCAGGACCGGACGCTCGCTGCTGACGGCGTCCAGCTCCTCGCGGCTCGGCAGCCGGCGCTCGGCGAGGTCGGCGTCCTCGAGCTGGAGGCCGACCACCCACTCCCCGGCCGGCCGGCTCGCGGCGGCCTCCCGCAGGCGCTCCTGGAGGTCCGCAATGCTGCCCACGCCGCGCAGGTCCGCGTGCAGGTCGTAGTAGAGCATCGCGATGGGGTGCAGGTGCGTATCGATGAAGCCCGGCAAGAGGACCCGGCCGGCCAGCTCGACGTGGGCGAAGTCGACGCCCGCGAGCGCGCGACGGCAGGCTTCCTCGCTGCCGACGGCGACGATCCGGTCGGCGCGCGTGGCCAGGGCTGCGGGCGGCGGCCCGGGCTCGAGCGTAACGATCTCGCCGCCGGTGTAGAGCGCCGCCGCCGCGCCCGGCGCCGCTTCGTCCGCAGGCCGCGACACGCTCAGCGCCCCAGCACCACCGCGGGGGCGACCGCGTAGCGCTCGAGGGCCGCTTCGTCGAGCGTCACGCCGAGCCCCGGCCCCTCCGGCACGCGCACGCGCCCGCCGGCGTAGTCGAGACCCTCGAGCACCAGGTCGTCCTCCAGCATCACGTGCCCGAACAGCTCCATCGCGTGGCCGAGCTGCGCCGCGCGCGCGGCGCCGAGGTGCACCTGCGCGGCGGAGGCGATGCCGAGCGGCTGGTTGTGCAGCACCGTGCCGAGGCCGCGGCGGGCCGCGTAGTCGATGGCGCGCAGCGCCTGGGTGATGCCGCCCGGCCGCTCGGTGTTGACGCCGAGCACGCCGACCGCGCCGAGCTCGAGGAGGACGGTGAAGTCCGTGTAGGAAAAGCAGCCCTCGTGGGCCATGAGGGGCACCGGAACCGCGCGCTGCACGCGCGCCATGCCGAGCCAGTCGTCCGCGCGCACGGGCTGCTCCGCGCAGTCGATGCCGTAGGGCGCGATGGCCGCGATGGCGCGCACGGCTTCGTCGGGCGTGTAGGCCTGGTTGTAGTCGACGCGCAGGCGCGCGCCGTCGCCGAGGGCTTCGCGCGCGAGGGCGATGATGCGGCGATCGGCGTCGATGCCGCGGCCGAGCTTCAGGCGGAAGGTCGACGTGCCGCCGCGCTGGAAGGCGAGGGCCAGGTCGACCATCGCCTCCGGCGCGGAGAGCGGGATCAGCGCGGCGAGCGGCAGCGCCTCGGCGCCGCGGCCGCCCATGAAGTCGCAGGCGGGGCGGCCGGCGCTGCGGCCCATCAGGTCGTAGCAGGCGATGTCGAGCAGGCCCTTCGCGACCTCGCTTCGCGCGACGTTCGCGTCCATGCGCGCGCGCAGCGGCTCCACGTCGAAGGGGCTCGCGCCGAGCAGGTAGCGGGCGAGGCCGCCCTGCACCGCGTCGACCACCTGCGCGGGCGACACGCCCGTCTCCGGCAGCCAGACGAACGCCTCGCCGAGGCCCTGGGCGCCGTCCTCCGCGGTGAGGCGCGCCAGCACGAAGTCGCCGCCGGTCCAGGGCTCCTCGGCGGGAATCGCCATGCCGAGCCCGCCCTCGGAGCGCGCCATCGCCTCCCGCACCGACTCCCGGAAAGGCACGTGCAGCCGGAACAGCTCGATGCGCTCGATGGCCGGGCCCTTCGCCATGGCGGGGAGCATAACACGCGTTCCATATGCTACAAACTGATGTAATGGACGTTTCGGAACGCCAGGTGCCGCGGGCGATCGCGGCCTCCCTCGGCCGGCTGCCGCCGGCGGAGCGGCGCGTCGCGGAGGTGGTGGTGGACGATCCCGAGGCGGTGGCCTTCGGGACCGTCGCCGCCGTGGCCGCGCGCGCCGGCACGAGCGGGCCGAGCGTGGTGCGGCTGGCCGACCGGCTGGGCTACGCGGGCTTCGTCGGGCTCCAGCAGGCGGTGCGCCGCGACCTGCAGCGGCGCCTGCGCCCGGCGGTGGAGCGCATCCGCTCGGCCGCGAGCGGACGCGGGGGCGCACTCGCCCACACCCTCGAAGTCGAGCTCGCCAACCTGCGCACGAGCCTCGAGGGCCAGGACCGCGACGCCTTCGAGCGCGCCGTCGCGCGGCTCTCCGCGCCGGAGCATCGCGTCACGCTGCTGCCGAGCGAGCAGGCCCGCGGCATCGGCCTGCTGTTCGCCGGCGAGCTCGGCCTGGTGCGCGACGGCGTGCGGCTCGTCGAGGGCTCGGAGTTCCGCGTGGTGAGCCAGCTCGCGCGGCTCGGCCGGGGCGACACCGTCGTGATGATGGACCTGCGGCGCCACGAGCGCTGGCTGCTCGAAGCCGCGCGCCGGGTCGCCGCCAGCGGCGCCGCGCGCATCGTGCTGGTCGACTCCGAGCTCTCGCCCCTCGCGGAAGGCGCGCTCGCCGTGCTGCCGGTGGCGGCGGCGGGCGCGGGGCCCTTCGACAGCCAGCTCGGCATGCTGGCCGTCGCAAACGCGCTGCTCGCCGGCGTCGCCGCGCGCCTGCGCCGCAGCCTGACGCGGCGCCTCGACGCGCTCGAGGAGGTCTGGGTGTCGAGCGGAGCGCTGGTGGACGACTAGGCCGGCGGCGCCGGCGGCTCTTCCAGCGCGACGCCCTCGCGCAGCACGATCGCAAAGACGAACGGAAGGTTCCCGAGCGCGCGGAACGCGTGGGCGCTCCCGGCGGCCCGCCGGCAGAGGTCGCCCGGCGCCCACTGCTCGCCCGTCGACTCCTCCTCCGCGGAGCCGGAGAGCACGAATACCCACTCGTCGCCGAGATGGCGATGGAGCGGGTAGCGCGTGCCGGCGGGCACGTGGACGACGCCGCAGTCCGCGCCCGCGTGACGAGATCCGCCCTCGAAGTGGAGCAGGCGCACGCCGCGCACGCGGTCATCCATCCAGGGAGCCGCGCCCGCATCGCCGACCGCGCGAAGCAGCGCCTCCGCGCGCTCCGCCGGCAGGTCGAGGAACGCGGCGAGCCGCGGCCCCAGGCCGGCGAGCGGCAGGATGCCGCCCCGCGAGGCCAGCACCGAGGCGCGCAGGCCGGCGCTCGGGGTCGGCGCTTCGGCCGCGATCTCGTCGAGAGCCAGGAAGTCGAGCTCGAGGGTGTCCGTGGGACGCGACGTCATGGTGCGGCGCACTCCGTGGCGGCGAGGCTCTGCCGCAGCTTGGCGACGGCGGCCGCGAGACGCGACTTTACCGTCCCAATCGGGATCCCGACGCGCTGGGCCATCTCGGCGCAGCTCAGCCCTTCGTAGTAGCCGAGCTCGACGAGGCGGCGCTGCTCTTCGGGGAGCGCCGCCAGCGCGGCCCGCGCGCGCTCCCGATCCGGTCCCTCCCAGAGCGGCTCGCTGCGGTCTGCTTCGGGTCCCGGCGGAATCATGGCGGCTCGGCGCGCCGCCTCGAGCGAGCGGAGCCGGTCGATTCCGCGGCTGCGCACGCGCACCAACAGCCAGCTCCGCACGCTGCCGCGGCGCGCGTCGTAGTCGCCCGCCCTCTGCCAGGCTTCGACGAACACGTCGTGCACCAGGTCCTCGGCGTCCTGCCGCCCGCGCAGGATGCGGCTCGCGACGCCGAGCATCGCCGGCGCGTGCCGGTCGTAGAGCCGACCGAGCGCGGTCACGTCGCCTCGCGCGGCCGCGACGAGCAGGTGCGCGTCGGACACGTCGCTCTCGGGTGTCGTCGGGGGGTCGAGCGCCAAGCCGCGGAGCCATCCCATGGGGCGAGCCGCTCGAGATCGTACCATCGGAAGGCGGTTCCGACACGCGCGCGAGGCTACGGCCGCGCCATGCGGTGCTCGAGGCTCGGCCTGCGCGCGCTCAGCATCTGCTGCGCGGCCGTGCGGCCGTCCGCCAGCGAGACGCGCGCGAGCACGCGGTGGCCGAGCGGGAGGCGCTCCAGCAGCGCGGCGGTGAGGCGCAGCGAATCGCGCGGGCCCGCGGACCAGGCGAGCCGCAGCCTGCGGTGCCCGTCCCAGCTCGAGCCCAGCTCGGCGCGCTCCGGCGCGAGACGCACGCCGTCGACCTCCAGCTCCAGCGCGGAGCCCGCCTCGGGCTCCTGCCCCAGGAGGTCGGCCGGGTCGATCGACCACTCGACCTCGACTCGCCCCGCCTCGACCGAAACCTCGAGCTCGCTGAGCCCCGGATCGTGAGCCCGCAGCGGCGCGGCGAGAACGCACGGCACGGCGAGCAGGCACAGCTGGAGCAGGCGTCGCATGGATCGGACTCCCGAGCGGCGGCGGCCCGGGCCGCCGCCGCTCACCCTGGCGCGTTCAGTGGTGGCCGTGGCGCCGGCCGTTCAGCGGCGTCGCGGCGTAGGGGAACACCTTGTTGTAGGCGATGTCGTTGGCGCTGACGTTGTCGATGCCGTCCGCGACCTGGATCACCAGGTTCTCGGGATCGCGCAGGTCCGAGAGGATCGCGCTGACCGCGATGTCGACGACGTCATCGCCGAAGCGCCGGCCGTTCGGCCAGCCGCCGGGCACCGTGCCGTTGCCGAAGCCCGCCTGCACCTGGCTCGCCAGCACGTCGTTGCCGAAGATCGAGAGGCGCGAGAAGCCGTCGTCGTCGGGATTCGTCGGATGCCCGGCGCCGCCGCCCGCGAGGCGCGCCGGGCCCGTCGACAGGTCGACCTTGATCAGGTCCGGGATGAAGATCCCGCGCAGATCGCTGCGGCCCGTCTCGATCGCCACGGTCTGGCCGCCGAACACGAGCTTGTTGATCAGCGCCGCGAGCTCCGGGCTCTCCGCGTACTTCGCGAACAGCGCCGCGTCCTGGCTCGGCTTGCTGCGGTTGTAGCGATCCTTGTCCTCGAGGGCGACGAGGCCCTCGCAGAACAGCGGATTGCCCTGGCGGCCCACCTGGACGAAGACCCCCTTCTCCGCGTTCCGCGTTCCGCGCAGCACGGTCGTGGCGCGCCGGCTGGTCGTGGCGTAGACGCCCACCACCTGCTGCTCGCCGCCGATCTCGGAGAGCGGGATCTCGAGCACGATCGTGTGCACGTTGAAGCCGCCCTGGCTGTCGAAGCGGTCGTCGCCGCTGCGCAGCCTCAGCAGATCGAAGATGGACTGGATGTCGGCGTAGAAGCCGTCGTCGCGCTGGCCGGCGAAGGCCCGGTAGCCGGACGCGAGACTGGCGATCGCCTGGCCGGTGTAGCGATCGAGCTGAGCGGCCGTGGAGACCCCGTCCTTGGCCGGGCTCTCGCCGTCGTCGCCCTGGTTGTAGAAGGGCGTGGCGATGCCCTGGTTGTTCGGCGGCACCACGCCGCTGCCGAGGAGCTGCGAGCGCTTGCCGCGCTCGAGCTTCCGCACGCTGTAGGTCTGCGTGAGGTTCTGGCTGGCGTCGTCGACGTCCTGCACCACGTCGAGGTACGACTGCAGGATCGTCGCGTCGTTCTTGAAGCGCGTCGCGAACTCGAACTGGTAGCTGACGCTCGCCCTGCCGGCGGCGAGGTCCGCGCCCCGGGCCAGGTGGATCTCGTAGCGGACCGAGTCGTCGAAGTTGTACTTGTTCGGCCCGATGCCCGGCTCCTCGAACGGGTAGACGGCGAAGGCCGCGGTCAGGTAGCGCGTGCCGTCGCGCTCGCTCACGAAGGCGTAGACGTCGGTCGTGTTGGCGGCGTCGTCGAGGGTGATCAGCGGCGCGTCCATGTGGCTCGAGGCGAAGGCGGGGGCGGCGGCCAACGTGGCCGCTGCCAGCAAGGCGCGAAGCGGGGTCTTCATGGTTCCTCCTGGTTTCACGAATCGAGCGCGCGCGCGAGCGCACGGCGCTCCGAGGGAAGCAGCAGGGCGCGCCGGGCGTCGGCCGCGCGCAGCCAGCGGGCAGCGTCGCCGCGGCCGGCCGCAGCGGCGACGAGCCCGGCGTGGAGCTGGAGGCGCGCGTCGGGCGTCCCCGCCGCGAGCGCGCGCTCCATCAGCGGCCATGCGCCCGCAGCGTCGCCGGCCTCCGCACGGGCGAGGGCCGCCGCGGCGAGCGTGAACACGTCCTGGCGCGCGGCGAGCTCGCGCTCGAGGAGCGCGATCGCGCGCGGCAGGTCGCGGCGGCGGCTGGCGAGGAAGATCGCGAGCCCGCGCGGGTCGGCGCCCTCGCCGGCGGAGACGAGGCGTTCCTCCGCGCGGCGCGCGTCCTCGCCGCGTCCCGCGGCCGCGAGGGCCTCGGACAGGCTCCAGAGCGTCTCCGGGAGCGGGCTCCGTCGGGCGGAGCGCTCCAGGGCGACCGCGGCGCCGGCGAAGCGATCCTGCGCCAGCAGGATGCGGCCGCGCACGAACCAGGCGAAGGCGAGCTCGGGGTGCGCGGCGAGGGCGGCGTCGCAGCTCCGTGTCGCCTCGGCGAGCGCCCCCGCGCGCAGCTCGTAGAGCGCGCGCTGCGCGAACGCCCAGGCGACGCCCTCGGGATTCCGCGGGCTCGCGGCGCGCGCGGCGATCGTCATCGCCTCCGCCGCGCCCTCGAGATCGCCCGTCAGCCAGCGCAGCTCCGCCGCGCGGGCGTAGGCGTGGCCGTCCGGGCGCAGGTCCATCATCGCCTGGTAGGCGACCGCAGCCTCCTCGAGTCGACCCTGCGAGAGCAGCGCGTCGCCGAGCAGACCGTGGTCGATCGGCAGCCCGCGGACCTCCGCGAGGGGCCGGGCCAGCGCCTCCGCTTCGGCGAAGCGGTGCTGGCTCAGCAGCGCGTGGCCGAGCAGCAGCCGGCCGCCCGCATCGCCAGGGGCGCGCGCGAGCAGCGCGCGGGCGGCGTGCTCCGCGAGCTCGTGGAAGCCGGGGTCGTCCTCGCTGCGCGCGCGGGCCACGAACGCCCAGCCGAGGCGCTCGAGCAGGACCGCGGGGCCGCCCGCTGCGACCTCCCGCTGGAGGCGAGCGATCTCGCGCGCGTTCGCGTCCCCGACCTCTTCCGGCACGGCGGCGAGGGCGATGGCGAGGGCGTCGCCACCCGCGTCGTGCCCGCGCGTGAGACCGATCACACCGGCGACGAACGCCGCGGCGAGTCCGAGGAGGAACGAGCTGCGAATCGACATGGCGGCGTTGATACGGCGCCGCCCCGGGAACGGTTCCGCCCACTCCGCTCCGCTCGGGGCCCGGCAGCTCGAGCGCTATGCTCGGCCCGATGTCCGCAGCCGCCGCTCCTCTCGAAGCTCCCCTCGCGCCCGGCGAGGTGGCCCGGATCTGGCTCCGGCACCTGGTCTCGCTCTACATCCCGGTCGCCAGCCTGCTGTTCCTGTGGACGGGGCCCCACGCCTGGTACACCGCCCTCGCCTTCATGTGGCCAATGGTAGTCGCCCACCAGCTCGACTGCGCGCCGCGCTTCGAGCGCCGGCAGCCCGTTGCGGACCTTCCCGCCTGGCCCTTCGACGCCCTCGTCTACCTGCTGGCGGCGCTCCAGATCGTCATCGTCGCCTGGACGGTCGTGCTGTTCACCCGCCAGGGGATCTTCTCCTTCGACATGCTGATGGTGCTGCTACTGGTCGGCGGGAGCTCCGGCTTCTCGATCATCACCGCCCACGAGCTGATCCACCGCAGGAGCCCCGCCCAGCAGGCGCTCGGGCGGCTGCTGCTCTGCAGCGTGCTCTACGAGCACTTCTATACCGAGCACCTGCGCGGGCACCACGTGCGCGTGGGCACGCCGGAGGACCCGGCCACCGCTCGCTTCGGCGAGCCCTTCGAGGCGTTCTTCCGCCGCACCGTGCCGGCCCAGCTCCGCAGCGCCTGGCGGCTCGAGAAGCGCAGGCTCGGCGACCCGGACATGAGCCTTCTCGACCGGCGCATGCTCGGCAACCGGATCCTCCACGGCCTCGCCCTCGAGTGGAGCGTGGCGTTCGGCGTGCTCGCCGTCTTCGGTCTGCCGGCCTTCGTCGCCTTCCTGCTCCAGGCGTTCATGGCGGTGCGGCTGCTCGAGGCCGTCAACTACTTCGAGCACTGGGGCCTGGTGCGCCGCGGCGCCCGGGTTCGGCCGATGGACTCGTGGGATACACACTCCTGGTTCACCTACTACGGGCTGATCGGCCTCTCGCGCCACGCGGACCACCATGCCTGGCCCGCCCGCCCGTACCAGCAGCTCCGCGTGTTCGACGAGGCCCCGATCCTGCCGATGGGCTACGTCGGCATGACGGATCTCGTGATCGCGCAGAACCGCGACTTCCAGCGCCTCGCCGCCGAGGAGCTCGGCCGGCGACGGCTCGGCCCCTTCGCGCCTGGCGACGCCTTGCCCGTCGGCGAGCCGCTGCCGCCCGTCTCGGCCGACGAAGCCCGCGCGCGGCTCGCTGAGGCGCAGGCGACCGAGCGCGCCGCGAGCCCGGGGGTGCGCGCCTGGCTCCGCATTCCGATCGCGGCGCGCCTGCTCGCCGCGGCGAGCGCGGTCGTCGCGCTGACGGCGCTCGGCGTGCACTGGGAGACGGGCGGCAGCCAGATGGGCCTGCCGGCCCGGCTCCTACTCCACGCGTGGCTCCTCGGCGCGATCGTCCTCGTCTTCGCAGGCGCGCGCCGCCTCCGCGAGCGCACCGACCACGAGAGCTTCGCCCTGGGCTGCGCCTTCGCGGCGCTCGCCCTGGTGGGCGTGCTGACGGACCGCGTCGTCGCCCTGCTCCAGGCGGCCTGAGCGCTCCGGAGCCTCAGTTCAGATACCAGACCCCAGCGTTCAGGTACGCGGCGAACGCCACCCAGGCCGCGTAGGGGACGAAGAGCCAACCGGCGAGCGGCCGGATGCGGAGGAACGTCGCGGTCGTCGCGAGGACGAGCGCGAGCAGCACGAGGATC
>Ga0105107_10000127_pt1 | contig 43098 bp, 43 predicted proteins | sample PPLLaktember2015_6_FD_79335 | JGI IMG/M metagenome (GOLD analysis project Ga0105107, IMG submission 79335) | Freshwater sediment microbial communities from Prairie Pothole Lake near Jamestown, North Dakota, USA - PPLs Lake P8 Core (1) Depth... | ecosystem: Environmental > Aquatic > Freshwater >...
GAGTCCGGGCAGAAGATCGAGTTCAACAGCACGGCGCGGCAATCCGTGCAGAGGCCAAACAGGCTTCGCGCAGAGCGAACGGGCGATCTCGTCGAACAGGTATTCGTCTACGACGGGCAGGCGCTGACACTCTACGAGCCGAAGGACTAAGGTGTACGCCCAGGTCGCGGCCCCCGGAACGCTGGAGGACATGCTCGACTTCGCGCGCACCAAGCTCGACATCGTCGCGCCGGCCGGCGATCTGGTCTACAAGAACGCTTACGACATCCTGATGGATGGCGTCACCGACGGCATGGTGGTCGGCAAGGCGGTGATCGAGGGGGTGCGCTGCGACCATCTCGCGTTCCGCGCCCCGCAGGTCGACTGGCAGATCTGGATCCAGGATGGCGCCCAGCCCCTGCCGCGCAAGGTCGTGATCACGACGCTCGACGTGCCTAACGCGCCGCAGTTTTCGGTCACGGTGACCCACTGGAACCTGAACCCGGCATTCGACGCACAGACGTTCAGATTCACTCCACAAGCGGGCGACAAGCAGATCGAATTTCTGCCTCGTTGAACCGGAGGCGACTCGCATGACCAAGGCCGGAAAATTGAAAGCACTCGTCCTCACGATGGCGCTGCCGCCGTTGTACCTGGTGGGTGCGTCCCCGGATGCACCGGGGGTCCTGACGCTGGCGCCAGATGCCCGTGCCGTCGTGGGCGCTCCCCTGACGCCGGTGTCGGCGGCAGGCGTGGCCCGACGCACAACCCGACGTGTCGTGGTCGCTGAATCGGCAGCCACCCAGACGGCCGCGCAGCAGTCCGCGACCGCCCAACAGCAGTCGGCTACCGCGCAGCAGCAGGCCGCCACTGCCCAGCAGCAGACCGCGACGGCCCAGCAGCAGGCGGCTGCCGCGTCACGCCCGCCCGGCGCTCCCCCCGTCGGAGCCGTCGTCCCCGCGCTGCCTGCGGGCTGCAAGCCGGAAATCAGAGACGGCGTCGAGTACCAGAATTGCGGCGGCGTCCTTTACCGCCCGGCGTTCCAAAGCAACAACCTGGTCTACGTGGTGCAATAGACGCAATCGAAATGAAGGCTCGAGCCATTCTTCAGGCGAACCGCTGAAGCTGGAGCAAGTCGGCGCGAACTGCTTTGCGGTTCTATGCCCTCGGGGAATCGAGGTTGAGTTCTCGCCCCTCCTCAGAAATACCACTTGGCGACCACCCCGAGCGCGTTGAGGTCCTCTTCGCGAGGAAGTTCATCTTCTTGTCTGCCCAGGTAGATCTCGAAGCGGAAGTGCTCATTCAACGTGACCTCCACGCCGCCCTGGAACAGTGTCCTCGACCAGCCGTCGTAGCGCGTGTCGTAGAACCACTCGAAATTGAAATAGGGCACGACAGCATGCTCGGCCACGGTGAATTCGCGGTTCGCCTCGAGCCGGGCGCGATAGCGTGTCGAGTAATTGCCGTCGATCCAGCGCAGGTCAGTGCGGAGTCGCGCTTCAAGCCAGACGTCGGCTGGCAAGGGGGCCTTCGCGTATACCGCAACGCTGCCGCGGTCCTCGGGGTTGCCCCGCGTACCCGCATCGCTCTTTTCTACGCGTGTATACCCTACGCGTGCCCACAGGTATCGCTTGCGCTGCCAGTCGTCCGTCCGCAACTCCTTCCGCACGATCGGCAGGAGGGAGATGTCGAGAAACCCCGAGACGTCCAGCGACCTCGTGGAGGAGTCCTTTCCCTCGGCATACGACGCATCGAAGTAGAGCCTCGTGCCCGGGCTCAGTTGCTGGAAGTAGGAGAGCTCGGGCCAGAATTCCGTGGATTCGGCGGCTTGGGCGATGCCCGTAAGCCCCTGGAATAAGACCAACGCCGTCAGCAGCACGGCCAGTCGCCGAGTCGAAATGCCGGTCATTTCCTTTTGAACTACCCGTACGGTCCGCCGCGAAGGAGCGATGCTCGCTCACATCCTGGGGGAAAGCGTAGCAGTGTATGCCGGCGACTCGGGTAGCAGGCGTATTGGGCGCAGGTCCGCAAGCGTTCATCGCTCTTCCGCAAACTCGGCTAACATCCCGCGCATTCGTTGGCCGAGGACTTCCGGCGGCCGAACATGCAAGGAGCGCGGCGACATGGACGAACTGCTGAATCCGGCGGACGAGCCGGACGCGGACTCCGGTCCCGCCTAGGGTTCTGGTGCATCTGCGGTCATCGGGCCAGCCAGGCTGTCTGGTGCCATCCCTTTTGCCCTACGCGACGGCCAGTTCCCACAGACGTTTGAGTGACATGCTGCGCTTCTGACGCCCGCGCCCGAATGAGAATTGCCGCTTGCGAACGCGGTGTGCCAGTTCAATACCCGCCAGAGTGATCGCTGCACCGGCAAATGACTTGAACTCGCCTATCGAAGCGCAGCGCCTCTTTATGGCTCGGTGGTCCTGCTCGATGACGTTGTTGAGGTACTTGTTCGTCCGCACGGTCACATTGCGCCAGCAGGGGTGCTCACGGCGCAGCAGCCAGAGTGCACGACGGCTGTTTGTCCACCGCCCGGGAAAGGTAATGCCATTTGCCCCGGATGGCGATACAGGTCTCGTCCACCCGCCAGGAAGTACCGACGGGCTTGGAGAATCGATTCCAGCGCTTCTCGAACTCCGGAACGTACCGGGTCACCCACCGGAGAATCGTCGAATGCGCCACCGGAACCCCGCGCTCGGCCATCAACTCCACCAGGTCCCGGTAGGACAGCCGATAGGTGATGTACCAGCGCACGCACAGCTGAATGATCCCGGCATCAAACACGCGTCGTCGGTAGATCGGGTCCCGGGCAATGGGCTTGGTCATCCGGTACCTCCGGGACAAGGGGCCTGCAGCCTATTGGATGCCCGTGGATGCACCAGAACCAGACAGCATGGGCTGTCATGAAAATGATAATTGGCGGAGAGAGAGGAATCGGTTCTGGTGCACTGGCGGCACGAGAAAACCGGCCGTTCGGCGATTCTGAACTCAATATCAAGTTGACACGAGAGCCCGGTCCCAAAGCTGCTTGAGTGACTGGTTCCGCCACTGACGCCCCGGGCCGAACGAGAATTGTCGCTTGTGAATCCGATGCGCCGACTCGATGCCGGCGAGCGTTATCGCTGCATTTCCCAACGATTTGAAGCCCAGCATGGAAGCGCAGCGGCGTTTGATCGCACGATGATCCTGCTCAACGATATTGAGCAGGTAGCGGCAGTTCCTAACGAGAACATACTTCCACCTCGGATTCTCCCGGCGCAGAAGCCGCAGCGCTTGATGACTCGGCCCGTGCCCGTCGAGCGTAATCTTGCGCGGCCACCGCGGCAGAGACGTGGCCAATGCCTTGCGGAAGAATGCCTGTGCCGCCGCAATGCCTCGATCGGGTCGGAGCAGAAAGTCGACAGTTTTGCCGCGCTTGTCGACTGCGCGGTACAGGTAGTGCCACTTTCCACGCACGCGGATGTACGTTTCGTCAACCCGCCAGGATGAGTTTACGTCTCGGGCCCATCGGCTCCACCGTTTTTCGAACTCCGGCACGTACCGGATTACCCACCGCAGGATCGTCGTGTGAGACACGGGCAATCCGCGCTCGGCCATCATGGCGACGAGGTCCCGATAGCTCAACCGATACGTGATGTACCAGCGAACACATAACTCGATGATCTCGGCCTCGAAGCGCCGGCGGCGATAGATCGGGTCACGAGCAATTGGCTTTGTCATCACAGGCTCCATCCGGACCCGTTGATGCTTCCTTCCCACCGCCAACGCACCAGAACCGAGGAAGCAATACCCTCTTGCAAGGCGCTGTTTCACTGGAACAATTCCAATGCCTTGAATATATGCACCATCGAAATCTACCTGGATGGGCCGACCTGAACCTCCTGTGCAGCTTTCACACGCAATATGATACTTTTTATAGGTATATATTGACATTTACCGCTTTTTAGTATCAGCTTCGCCACATGAGCACCACCACTCACGCCCAGCGGATACTTCGCCTTGTAAGCCAGCGTGGACTGCTGCGTGCACGCGACCTCGCCCGCGACCATATCCCTCGCGCCACCCTCTCGCGTCTCGTCGCGAGTGGTCAGCTCACCCAGGTCTCCCGCGGCCTGTACGCCCTGCCCAAGCAAACGCGCTCCGGGCAACACCAGCTCGCCGAGATTGCTGCACGCAGCCCGCAAAGTGTCTTTTGCCTGCTGACGGCGCTGCGTTTCCACCAGCTCACGACCCAGTCACCGCACGAAGTCTGGCTTGCGATTCCCAACAAGGCGCATGCGCCAAAGCTCGAATATCCGCCCCTGCGCATCGTGCGTTTCTCTGGCTCATCGCTGACCGCGGGTATCGAGTCGCACAACGTGGATGGCGCCCTGATTCGTGTGTACTCGGTTGCCAAGACCGTCGCGGACTGCTTCAAGTACCGCAACAAGATCGGGCTCGATGTGGCGCTGGAAGCGCTGCGCGAATGCCGGCGAGAGAAACGGGCCTCGAACGACGAACTGTGGCACTACGCCAGGCTGTGCCGTGTTGCAAACGTCATGCGCCCCTACCTGGAAAGCATCGAGTGACTGGCAAGGCCAACCTCGCCGCCTCGATACGCGCCCGCCTCCTGGCCGTCGCGAAGGCAGAAAAGGTGGAATTTGAGCTAATGCTCACGCGATTCGCACTCGAGCGCCTGCTGTACCGGCTGAGCATTTCTGCCCACCGCGAACGGTTCCTGCTGAAAGGCGCGCTGCTGTTCGATCTCTGGTTCGACGAGCCGCACCGCCCGACGAGGGACGCGGATTTCCTCGGCTTCGGACCCGCCGATCTGCCCACGATGGAAGCCACGTTCCGCGAGATCGCCGCAATGAAAGTCGACGATGGCATCATCTTTGACCCATCCACAGTGAAGGCCCGGGAGATTCGCAAGGAGGCCGACTACGCCGGCATTCGTATGACGCTGCTCGGCACGCTGGACGGTGCGCGAGGCCCGATTCAGGCCGACATTGGATTCGGGGACGCGGTCACGCCGGCACCCGAGGAGACGGACTATCCGGTGCTGCTGGACAATCTGCCGGTGCCTAGACTTCGCGTCTATCCGCGCTACACGGTGATCGCGGAGAAGTTCGAGGCCATTGTCTCTCTCGGTATCGCCAACAGCCGAATGAAGGATTTCTTCGACCTCTGGGTGTTGACGCGGCACTCGGAACTGGATCCCTCGATTCTGCGACGTGCTATCACTGCCACTTTCGAACGGCGCACGACCGCGTTGCCGACCACGACACCGATTGGCCTCTCCGACGAGTTGTCCGCCGACGCAACCAAGCAGACTCAGTGGCGGGCATTCGTGAAGAAGAACCGCCTCGACGCGCCACCATTGCCTCAGGTTGTTGCCCACCTCCGCACGTTTTTCGATTCAACCCTGGGGAAAGTCGCATGATGGTTCTCAACGCCGAGGCTGTGAGCTGCGCGGCGATTGCATGAATTTGGCTCTCAAATCCAGCCTGGGTTTCAGGGAGAAATTGGCGGAGAGAGAGGGATTCGAACCCTCGATGGGCTTTTGACCCATACGCCCTTAGCAGGGGCGCGCCTTCGACCACTCGGCCATCTCTCCGGATGCGGCCAGCCTGCCAACAGGGGCGCAAATCATACTCACCAGCCGTCCGGCCGGCAAAGCAGGCGCGGATGGCGTGAAATCAGGTGGCGGGGACGCCGGCCGGATCCGTCGCGGCTTCACCGTTCGCCGTTTTCTCGAGGCAGATGCGCTCGTAGATTTCTTCGCGATGAACGCCGACTTCCTTCGGCGCAAGCACACCGATGCGGACCTGGTTGCCCTTGATGCCGAGGACGGTGACGGTGACGTTATCCCCAATCATCAGCGCCTCGCCCACGCGGCGCGTCAAGATCAACATGGTGCCTTCTCCCCCAATCCCCGATCGTTTCTTATCGAACGCGCAAAAATGATAGCACAGGGGTTGGATCATACTTAATTATGTCAAATCAATGGCTTGTCAACGCTCCAGACCGTAGGCCTTGTGGAGCGCCCGGATCGCACGCTCGAGGTCTTTTTCAGCGACCAGCACGCTGATCTTGATCTCCGAGGTCGAGACCAGCCGGACATTGATGCCCTCGCCCGCCAGTGTCTCGAAGAGTTTTGCGGCGACGCCCGCGTGCGAACGCATGCCGGAACCGACCACCGCCAACTTGGCGACACGATCCTCGCCCGCAACCGCGGCACCCGCATAGCGGCCAGCCGCACGGCGCGCGAGTTCGAGCGCCTTCGGGTAATCGTCGCGATGCACGGTGAAAGAGAGATCGACGCGCCCGTCGCGCGGTGCGTTGACCACGATCATGTCCACCTCGATTGCGGCCTCAGACACGGGATTCAGAAAGGCATGGGCGACTCCGGCTTCATGCGGCACCTGGGTCACGGTGATCGCCGCTTCATCACGGTTGAAGGCGATGCCGGAGACGATGGGAGCTTCCACGTTCGGGTCCTCCTCGCAGATCAAAGTGCCGGGGCCGGGCTCGAAGCTCGACAACACCCGCAGTTTCATGCCGTGGCGCGCGGCGAACTCGACCGAGCGCAGGTGCAATACGCGCGACCCCTGCCCCGCGAGTTCCAGCATCTCCTCGAAACTCACGCGCGGCAGCCGGCGGGCCCCGGGGACCATGCGGGGGTCGGTCGTGTACACGCCGTCCACGTCCGTCAGGATCTGGCACTCGTCGGCTTTCAGGACGACGGCAAGCGCGACCGCCGTCGTGTCCGAACCGCCGCGGCCGATGGTCGTCAGATCGCCATTCGCCGCGCGGCCCTGGAAGCCAGCGACGACGGGCACGATGCCGGCGGCAAGATCGCGGCGGAGCCCTTCGCAGTCGACGCGCTCGATGCGCGCCCGGCCGGCCGGTCCCTTCGTTTCAATCGGCAATTGCAGGGCATTATATGAACGCGCCTCGCAGCCGCCCTTCTTGAGCGCCATCGCGAGGAGCGCGGTCGAGACCATCTCGCCCGTCGCAAGGAGCGCATCGAGCTCGCGTGGATCTGGGTCAGTGGCAACCTCGCGCGCGAGCTCAATCAGGCGGTCGGTGGAATCGCCCATCGCGGAGACGACGACGGCGACCTGGTGTCCCTGCCTCGCGAGCGCAGCGACCTGGGCCGCGACCGCGTGAATCCGCGCGACGGATCCGACCGAGGTGCCGCCGTATTTCTGGACGATGAGCATCGACCGTGGATTGTTTCAGCTTTCCGCGGGAATCGGCAGGCCGGTCGTGCTCTTCAGGCGCTCCATCGAGAACAAGGCGGAGACGTCGGCAAGGCTCGGGAGGCGGTCGATCAGCTCCTTGTAGGTCCGGTCGTAGCCCGCAATGTCGGGCACGATGATCTTCAGCAGGTAGTCCACGTCGCCACCGATGCGGTGGCATTCGAGGATCTCCGGCATCGCGGCGATCACTTCATTGAGCGTCCGGGCCCAGGCGGCGCTGTGCTCGCGCGTCTTGACGCGGACATAGACGGTGAGGCCGAGGCCGACTTTCTGTGGATCGACGAGCGCGACGCGGCCCAGGATCACGCCCGCCGCTTCCATCTGGCGAATGCGCCGCCAGCAGGGGTTCACGGAGAGCCCGACCTGGTCGGCAATCTTCTGGATCGAAAGCGAGGCGTCTTCCTGCATCAGCGCGAGAATCTGGCGGTCGATCTTGTCGATGGTATCCATCCAATAATATTAGCAAAATTTCCCATTTTCGTATAATAGAATCACTTAAAATGGAAGATATTTTGACAAAATTGGGACTATAGTGATGCGTATGACTATCTGGCAGCGGCTCTTCAGCGAGCACCCCGCAAGCGTCAACGAGAATTACTGGCAGCACTTCGCCAGTGCGGCGGGATTCGGCTTCCGGATGATCTGGGGTGGCCTCGTCTGCCTCGTGCACGCGTTCGTTCCAGGTGTCTGCTGCACCAAGGCGAGCGAGATGATCGGCGAGCTGCACGACCGGATGGTGACGAACCGCCGTCGTCCCGCGAAGCCGGCCGAATTGATGGAAACTCGCCGCGCCGCCTGATCAGCTTTGCCGCAACAGTGATTCGTAAACGGCGACGTGCTTGTCGATGACAGCCTGCAACTCGTGGCGCTGTCGCACGTACTCATAACCGGCCTGCCCACGCGGGCGCCAGGCGTCGTTTTCCAGCAGTGTCGCAAGACCTCGCTCGAAGTCGCCGGACTCCGCGTGGTACCCAAAACGCGTTGCGACATGGTCCGGGTCGACCTGACTCAGGATCGCACATCGGTTCGCAAGCGCTTCCAGCATTGATGACGGCATTCCCTCGCGGGCGGCCGTGTTCACCAATATCCAGCTCCGGTTGAGAATCTCATTCAACTGAACCGAATTGAACTGATCGACAAAGCCTGTCAATTCCAGATTCCTCACGTCTGAATAACGACGCCTGAGACTGCTCTCCCAGTCGGGATCCTGGGCCTTACCGACGGCAATGAATTTGACGCGCGGGAATTTCGGTGCCAGCTCGAAAAACAGATCTGGACGCTTACGCTGGTCCCAGCGGCCGACAAAGCAGACCGTCGGGGTCGGGGCTTTTGCGATGCTCGAATTCACGGCCACGGGTGTCGGCAGCGTATCGAGCTCTTCGGTGAATCCGTATTTCTTCCGAAGCTTTTCGTTCAGAAACGCGGCGGCACAATAGCGCCCGTCGAGCCGCCGGATGGCGGGGCGCACAAACAGCAGATCCTCGTAGAGCCAGTTCATGGCGACTCGCAGCTTGCTGTGCGATGGTCGCTGGAATTCGATCTTCCAGTCTTCGAACAGCTTCGGGTCGCGAAATGTGACGATGTGCCGCCGATCCGGCATCGCCCGCTGCGCCAGGAAGGTTCCGAACGACGGATGCTGTGAATGATAGATGTCCGCGTTGCAATCTCGCAGCAGCGGCAGCATTCGCAAAGGGTTGTTCATCGGATATCCCAGCACGGTCATGCCATCGAGACTTTCAATCTCCTCCTGGTCATTCCGCCGGGGCACAATCGCAAACACCTCGATACCGCGGCGGGCGAGCTCCCTGCCGATCATCCGGGTCGCGCGCCCGAACCCACCATACTTTCCCCAGGCAAAGATCTCGACGCAGATCAGGCAGATTCTCATGGGCGGGCCGCCGCTTTCGCCGGCCGCAGGAATTGGGCGAGTTCAATCGCACCGCCGATCAAGGCCGTAAACAGCGTCCGGGCGAGAATCAGAAAGGAATACGCGACGGCGGCGGTTGCCGGAATGCCGTATGCCTGCAGTAGCAGGATCAGCGCGCCCTCGCGGACACCGAGGCCCAGGAAGGATATCGGCAATGCCGCGATGAGGACGATGTAGGTCCGGATCCAGCCGATATTGTTGAATGTCAGTTCCAGGGCCAGTGCCCTCGCGAGCAAGTAGAAGGAGAAGATCCCGAGCACGTGATAGACGGCAAACACTGCCGACATGCGGAGCACAACGGGGGCCGACAAGGACTGGAACTGACCTGCCGCACGCAGCAACTTCGCGAGCTTGGCGCGTAACAATCCTGGAATCAGGGACTGCCGTTCGAGTAACGACACGAGCGCTTCCGCAAAGCGCCGCCGGAAGAAAAGCACGTAGCCGCCCAGAAATCCGACCATCACAGTTGCGAGAATCGCGCCGTTCATGAGGCTCCGGCGCGCCTCGGCGTCCAGCGCCCAGCAGACGAGGCCCACGGCGGCCAGTACGAGCGTATTCAATAGCCTGCCGAAGGCGATCGCCGCGAGCGCTTCAGCCGGTTTCTTGTCCTGCTGGCTGAACTTGTACCAGCGGATGGCGCCACCGACGAGAGCGCCCGGCAGGAGCAGGCCGTAGAAAGCGGTCGCGAAAGTCACTGCGAATATCTGAACTGTGGTCAGACTCAGACCCTGGAGCTCGGTCAGGACTCTGGTCTGTGTCGCCGTTAGATAGATCATGCATGGCGCAAGGACAAGCGATGCCAGGAATAGCCAGGGATTCGTGTAGCGCAGGATTGAACCTAGCTGTTCGAGCGGGATGTCCGAAAGTACATAGGCCAGCAGCCCCGCGGAAATCAGCAGTTTCAATGCGAAACGCAGCTGCTTTCGCACGTTCACTCCGCAACCTGCCGATAGGGATGCGACTTCAGCATCCGGCCTGCGCCAGAGGCCGTCGCCGCGATGCGCACGAGTTCCTCGGCTGAAAGGGGCGGCGCGGCGGGCGCAGCGAGGACTTCCTCCAGTTGTTGCAGATTGACGACGCGGGGAAGAACGACGGAAACCGCACTTAAATGTTGCGCGAACTGGATTGCGGCTTGCGCCATAGTCCGCCGGTCGTTCGCCAGGTAGCTAAATTCGCGCGCCGCCTGTTCGCGGGCTGCGGCCTCCGCGGCGTCCTGGTCATAGGTTTCTGCCATAACGTCGCGATACTCGTTCGTCAGGTGACCCTGCGCCCGCGGATTGCGCGCGATTACGCCGCAGTTCAGACGCTGCGCGAGGGGCAGAACCTCGGGCACGGCGGACTGGTCCAGCAGGTTGATCGTGACCTGGATCGCTGACAGCCCTGGCATGCGCAATGCGGCGCGAGCATCCGCGGCCCCGTCGCAACTAACTCCGAAGTACCGGATCTTGCCGACCGCCTGCAGCCTTGCGAGCGCCTCGAACGCTTCCCCGCGCTCGAATTCAACGGGGGGCGGCTTGTGCAGCATCAGGAGATCGAGGTAGTCGGTACGCAGGCGACGCAGGCAGTTCTCTGCCGCGCGCGAGATGTAGGCAGCGCTGAAATCGCAATGCCGCTGCGAGGCCCGCAGGTGATGCAGCCGCAGCTTCAGGCCGCGCAAGGCCCGGCTGAATGGTCGCAAGAGCGGCCTCGCCCGGAGCGCCGCGGTTGCGAGCGATGAATAGGTGGTACCGACCTTGGTCGAGAGGATGACCTCGCTGCGCCTGTTGTTGAATGCCTTGGCGATCAACACCTCGCTCCGTCCGAGGCTATAGTGATCCGCCGTGTCGAAGAAATTGATGCCCGCCTCGGCGGCCCGGCGCAGCACGCGAACCGCCTCCCGATCGTCGCGGTAATAGAGGCCGCCACCCAACGATTGGCATCCCAGTCCGATACCGGAGACGTCGAGTGTCGTATTACCAAGGCGGCGGCGATGCATCGGCGGGTGTCAAGCCGTGACGGACTTGATCCTGTCGAGCTCCGCCGTGGTGAGCTGGCTGACGCTCAGCGACCCGAGATTTTCCTCCACCTCCGCCATCGTACTGGCCCGGGGCAGCGTGACGCTGATGCCCGGCAATTGCCGAACGAATGCGATGGCGGCCTGAGCCAGTGACCGTCCTGGTCGTATCAGGAATTCCAGCTCATGCGCCTGCCGGACGCGCTCGCCGTAAAGATCCTCGTATGCGGATGCATCGCCCATGATGTCGTCGTGGCTGTCGGTCAGGAGCCCGATGGCCCGCGGGTGACGGGCGATAACGGCGATGCCCTGCTCCTGTGCGCGCGGCAACACGGTTCGAATGGCTTCCTGTTCCAGAAAGTTGATGGCGAGCTGTACCGATGCATTGCCCGCGTGCTGCAAGGCAATGAGCGCGTCGTCCCATTTGGCGCAGGCAATGCCGTAGTGCCGAATCTTGCCCTGCGACTTGAGTTTCTCGAGGACTTCATAGAATTCCCCGCGGCGCAGCTGTTCCGCGTTGGGCTTATAAAGCTGAAACAGGTCGATATGGTCCGTGTGCAGGCGGACGAGACTCCGCTCGACGGCGCTCGTAACGTACGCCGACGAAAAATCGTAGCGCCCGGTCGAAGCCCTGTATCGGTGCAGACTTCGCTTAAACGTTCGCAGGACCTGGCTCAACGGTCTGAACGCACCGCGAACGCGGAGCGCCAGCGTGCCCATCGGGGTGTAATGAAACCCCGCTTTGGTCGTGATCACGATGCCGTTCCTTCGTCCCCGCAACGCGCGACCCACCAAGGCTTCCGACCTGCCCAGGCTGTGATGGTCAGAAACGTCAAAGAAGGTGACGCCGAGATCCGCGGCCTGCTGGAGCACCCGGATCGATTCCTGGTCGTCCCGGTAGTACAGGCCGCCGCCGAGCGACTGACAACCGAGCCCGAGCTCGGAGACGGTCAGGTCCGTCTGGCCAAATTTTCTATATTGCACGGGCAGCCGGCCTGCGCCCGGGATGCTCAACCGATTGGAAATCGCGCTCGAACAGGTCCGCGATGACGCGACCTTCGAGTTCATCGGGGATGTCCTGTCCCAGGCAGTGGAGCCAGGTCGGAAGCAGATCGATGATTCGCGCGCCGCTCACCGTCACGCCGCGACGAATGCCCGGTCCAACCGCCACCAGCACGCCTTCCAACCGATGGCCGCCGCTGGTCGGCCAGTTCATGTACTCACGCCAGCGCGTCACGAAGATGGAATCCTTGTCACGGTCGCTTTCAGTCGGCACATACGCCGTGTCGCGCCAGGCAATGATCATGTCCGGCGCCCAGTTGAGCATCGGACCCTGGTAGATCTCCTCCGCGCGATAGACCCGGTCAACCGCATTTTTGCCGGTCGCCGGATCGATCAGCGCTTGCAGTCGTTCGATGATCGCGGTTCGAAGCGACTCATATTCCTCGCCGGGCTCGACGACGCCGTGCGGATCGCGGCCCTTCAGATTTATGAAGAGGTCGCCTTCCTTGCCGCGGCAAAAGACTCGGGTCGCCGACCAGTCGATATCCGACCCCGCCATATACGATTGGATCCAGGCAACCAGTCCCGGCAGTCGATGATTGGCGGCGTAGTACCACGACTTCGGCGTCCATTTCTGCAACAAGCCCTGTGCACGCGTCCGAAACCCGGAAACGACACTGCGAAAAGCGGTCGTCGACGCACGCTGTCTGTAAGTCAGGAATCCCTCCTGCTTCAAAAAGGTATTGACCTGGACGCCTGATCGGAGCGGCCCGGCACCGCAATCAGAAATGATGAAGATGCGGCAATCAGGGCCGGCCGAATCGACAAGACGGCCGACGGCCGTATCCAGCGCTTCGTATGCCTTGCGAATGACGTCGCGGTACGGATTCGTCGCGCTCCCATCTTCCATGTCGGCCCAGAAGTAATGCTGGGCGATGGCCGAGGCGCTGTAAAAGACCATCGCGAATTCCCATGGCTTCGCGGTGAGCAGATACTCCATCACGTCCGTCTGTTTATCGACATCTTCCGGAATGAGCGTCAAGTAATCGCTCTTCTGCCTACCGCCGGGAAAGATGTCCTTGAGGCGATATCGACCGAATCGACGGGTGATCTCGTCATACAGTCCCGCGGGATGCGCAATGGATCGGTGAGCTCCTGGCGCATCCTCGCCGGAAATCATGAAGCCATTGATCTTCTGGGGCGGATAAGTGAACGGGACATTGAGAATCCCGCAACGCAGGCCCCGTTCACCGAGCAGCGACCAGACGGGCGGTTCTTTCAAATCCCCGCCGTTGATCTGACGAAACCTGCCGTCGCTGCCGCGTTGCCAGAAATCAAACGCGCCGTGATACCCCGGCGAGCGTCCGGTCACGATTGTGCCCCACATTTGCGGCGTAATCGGGGGATTCTGCGAACGCAGACGGCCCGACGCGCCGCCTTCGATGAGACGGCTCAGGTTGGGAAGGCGCCCTTCCGCTGCCCAGGGCAATAGCAAGTCGAGAGTCGCTTCGGCAAGGCCGATGACGAGAACGCGCGGTGGCGTCGCCTGATTCACTTGTTTTCGTGTGAGCGCATAAGTCGGGCCGACACAGTATAAGGCACGCGCTATCGCGATCCCATGCGACATATCTCGTCGATCTGGCGCATGTCCTCGAAATCCAGCGGCGACGCAGCCTCGGCGCCCAGATTCTCACGCAGTTCATTCGTGGACACCGCGCCGACCAGCGCGAGCGATACTTCGGGTTGTTGCAACACAAATCGCAATGCGGCCTGCGCCAGCGTGCGATCCGGACGGACGAGACATCGCAGCTTGTCGCGCTGTGCGCGCCAATGGCGCAATGTTGCGGCATCGAGATGCGAGCTATCGTCCGCCATGACGTGACCTTCAGCGCTTGTCAGAACTCCCTGCGCCAGCACCGAACGCGCGATCAAGCCGATGCCCAGGCCGGACGATTTCTCGAGGAATCCCTGCCGTGCCGTCTGGTCGAGAAGGCTTATCGGAAACTGAACGGCGTCGGGGACCCAGTGCCTGAGGATTCCCTCTGCATCGCCGACGCGATTCACCGAAATGCCAATGCAACGCGCCTTGCCTTCCCTCTTCATGCGCTCGAGATTCTCGATCGCCTCCGCCAGGCCTGGGGCGTCCGGAACCGGATTGTAGAGTTGGTAAACGTCTACGTGGTCAGTGCCGAGGCGGCGCAGGCTCGCCTCGAGTGCCGCGCGCAAATGGGAAGCGTCATAGACGTAGCGCTTCTGGCTATCCCTTTTCAGGTTGAGCCAGCGGCGCAGTGGCGCGAGGGCGAAGCGCAGCGGTCGCAGCACCGGGCGGGCCGCGAGCGCGACACGAGCAGCCATCGTGAAACGCGCGCCTACCTTGGTGGCGATCACCATATCGGCCCGCCTGCCACGCACGGCCCGGCCGATCAGGGCTTCGCTGCGGCCCATGCTGTAGTTGTCCGACGTGTCGATGTAATTGACGCCGCGGTCCATGCTCTCATGCAGCAGCGCGAGCGTGGCCCGGTCGTCACGATGAAAGAGCCCTCCGCCGAAAGCGGAGCCGCCGACGCCAATCTTCGAGACCCGAATCCCGGTCTTGCCGAGGGTGCCGTATTGCAAATGAGATCTTGCGTCAGCTAGCGTGCGGTCCGATCACCTCCGCAGCTTAACTTGAAGTTCGCGCCGACGGTAATCGATGACCAGCGTATCGAGCAATCCCAGCACGTCCATGCCGATGAGCATGGCGGGCTCTTTCGTCATCTTCCAATGCTCGAAGATCGCGAAATCCGCGAAGGTCATCGCGGCGTTTCGCACCATGATATCTCCCATCGCGAGCGAGGGCGTCGGGACGCGATTGCCGGTCTGCACGTCGAGCGTGGCGCCCGTCACTTCGTCCGGCATCGCCACGCCGTACTTCCGGCGCCGCTCGGTAAGCGCCGTGCGAAGTGCCTCGTTGCCGAGGGTCGACTGCCCGCCCGTGTCGATGATGGCCTTGACGCGGATGCCGCCGAGCCAGGCGTCGACAACCAGCAATCGCCCGCGCAGGAACTTCACCGGGATCGTCGCGAAGCCCATGCCCGCCTTTTCGTTCCGCGAGCGCATGATCGTGATGTTGTCGCGACGGAAATCGATGTGAATCCGCTTGTTCGCAAGCCCATCCGTACCGAGGATGCCCTCGGCACCGCCGAGCGCATCCGGCACGATCGGGAGCCTGCGCGGCTCCATCAGGAGGTCGCCGACCTCGAGAGTCCTGACCGGGACGACCGGCACGGCGATCGAACCCGTGGTGCCGCGCAGCATCACCGAATGGCTGGGATCGACCAGAATTCCGAGCGTCTCGGCCACACGCGCCGTGAGGGCCGAATGACTGGCGCCGGTGTCGAGCACGAGGCGGAAGGGCCCCTGGCCGTTGATTGAAACCGGCGCCCAGATACGGCCGATCTTGTCGCGGCGGGTCGGCGCGACAAATCGCGGCTCATCCGCGGTCACCGCGATGTCATCGAGCACGACAGGCTCGATTCTCATGGAACGATCGGGCTGGGGGGCTACCGCACCCTGGGCAAGCAGCAACGCGAAGGGCAATGCGAAGTACTGCACGGTCATATGGACCGGCCAGGCCGGGCTCAGGTTCCTCCGAGTTTCCCGGCAACCAGCGGCTCGACGGCCGCGAGCGCGGCTTCGAGCTTCGAAGGATCGGTGCCACCAGCCTGGGCGAAGTCCGGCCGGCCGCCCCCGCGACCGCCCACGATTTTCGAGATCTCGCCAACCAGGTCGCCGGCACGAATCTTCTGGATGAGGTCCTGCGTGACGCCCGCAACCAGCGACACCTTGCCGTCCTCCGTCACGGTGCCGAGCACGATCACGGCCGACCCGAGCCGGCCTTTCAGCGAATCGACTGCCTCGCGCAACGACTGCGCATCGGCGCCGTCGATCGCCGTGGCGACCACCTGCACACCCTGCACGCTGACTGCGCTGTCGGCGAGGTCGCCCCGGTGGCCGGAGGTCAGCTTCGACTTCAGGCTCGCCACATCGCGTTCGAGCTTTTTCTGCTGCTCGATGAGTTGAGCGACCTTGCTTTCGATCTCTGCTGGCGTCGAGCGTAACGCCGCGGCGACGCGCTTCAGGGTCAAGTCCGTCGCCTTGACCGCCTGGAGCGCGCCCTCGCCCGTCACCGCTTCGATGCGGCGGATGCCGGAGGCGATGCCGCCCTCGCTCGTGATCTTGAAGAAGCCGATGTCACCCGTGCGGCCGACGTGCGTTCCGCCGCAGAGCTCGGTGGAGAATTCGCCGAACCGCAGCACCCGGACCTTGTCGCCGTACTTTTCGCCGAATAGCGCCATCGCACCCGACTTGATCGCCGCGTCATAGTGCATGTGCCGGATGTCCGCGGCGGAGTTGCGGCGGATCTCCGCATTGACCAGACGCTCGATGGACTCGAGTTCCTGGGGCGTCACGGGCTGCGTGTGCGAGAAGTCAAAACGCAGGCGGTCAGGCGCGACGAGCGAGCCTTTCTGGACTACGTGCGTGCCAAGCACCTTTCGAAGTGCCGCGTGCAGGAGATGCGTCGCCGAATGGTTCAGCACCGTCGACTGCCGAGTCGCGCCATCTACGATCGCGGAGACGATATCGCCCTTCTGGAACGTGCCCGCTTCGACACGGCCAAGGTGCAGATGGGCGTCGCCATGCTTTTTCGTGTCTGTCACCTGAAACCGGGCCGGGCCGTTCTCCAGGCTGCCGATGTCCCCCACCTGCCCGCCGGATTCCGCGTAGAACGGAGTCACGTCGAGCGCGATCCCGACTTCTTCGCCCGACGCCGCCGAATCGACTTCGGCGGCGTCCTTCAGGATTGCGAGGATGCGCCCTTCGCCCTGGAGGTGCTCGTAACCGGTGAATTCGCTTTCCGCCCCGAGCGTGTCGGAGCCGCGCAGGTCCACGCCGAAGCGGCTGGCCGCGCGGGCGCGCTCACGCTGGCCTTCCATCGCCTGCTCGAAGCCGGCCTGGTCGATCGAGAGGCCGCGCTCGCGCGCGATGTCGGCGGTGAGGTCGACCGGGAATCCATAAGTGTCGTAGAGCTTGAAGACCGTTTCGCCGGCGATGGTCTTGCCTTTCAACTTCCTGATCGCGGCCTCGAGGAGCACCATGCCATTCTCGAGCGTTTCCGCGAAGCGCTCCTCTTCCTGGCGCAGCACGCGCACGACGTGATCGGCGCCCTTCGTGAGCTCCGGATAGGCGGCGCCCATCTCGTTCGCAAGCGCGGGCACGAGAAGGTGAAAGAACGGCTTTTCCTGCCCGAGTTTGTACCCGTGGCGGATCGCGCGGCGGATGATGCGGCGAAGGACATAGCCCCGACCGTCATTGCCAGGAATCACGCCGTCCACGATCAGGAAGGAACAGGCGCGGATGTGATCGGCGATCACGCGGAGCGACGGGCTCGTCGATTTTTTCTGGTGTGTGGCGTCCGCCGCAGCCGCGATCAGGCTCCTGAACAGGTCGATGTCGTAGTTCGAGTGCACGCCCTGCATGACGGCGGCCGTGCGCTCGAGGCCCATGCCGGTATCGACGGAGGGTTTCGGCAGCGGCGTCATCGTGCCGTCGGCCGAGCGCTCGTACTGCATGAACACGAGGTTCCAGATCTCGACGTAGCGGTCGCCGTCCTCGTTCTTCGAGCCGGGCGGACCGCCTTTCACGTCGGGGCCGTGGTCGTAGAAGATTTCGGAACAGGGCCCACAGGGGCCCGTATCGCCCATCGCCCAGAAGTTCGACTGCTCGTCGAGGCGCGAAAAGCGCTTCGGGCTTATGCCGATTTTCCTGAGCCAGAGATCGGCGGCCTGGTCGTCGTCCTTGTAGACGGTGACCCAGAGCTTCTCCGGCGGGATCCGGAGCGTGCCCGTGACGAAATCCCAGGCGAACTCGATCGCCTCGGGCTTGAAATAGTCGCCGAAGCTGAAGTTGCCAAGCATCTCGAAGAACGTGTGGTGCCGCGCGGTGTAGCCGACATTTTCGAGGTCGTTGTGCTTGCCGCCTGCGCGCACGCAGCGCTGCGAGCTCGCGGCGCGCCGGTAGCTGCGCTCGTCCTTGCCGAGAAAGACGTCCTTGAACTGCACCATGCCGGCATTCGTGAAAAGGAGCGTCGGGTCGTTGCCGGGCACGAGCGGAGACGAAGGCACGACCGCGTGGCCGCGCGCACGGAAGAACTCCAGGAAGGCGCTCCGGAGCTCGCTGCTCGACATCGTCGATTTCTTCTTCGCCGTCATCAGTCCTCGCCGGGAAACTGGCCGACCGCGGCGCGGATCTGCTCGGCGCTGAACCCGCGCTGGCTCAGGAATCGCGCCTGCCGGCCGCGCTGGATCCAGGTCGTCGGAAGCTTGATGCCGAAGCGCTTGCGCCGGACCTCGGCGCAACGCGTCCGCCAGTCTGCCGAATCCGGATCGACTGCAGCCGCGATTCGATCCGGAGACAGACCCGCCTCGCGCAGTTTGTACGCGATTCCGATGGGTCCCCGACCGCGATTTGCATGATACGCGACGAAATGCTCCGCATAGCGGGCGTCATCCACGAGCTTCTCGGCGACGAGTTGTTCGACCGCGGCGTTGGCGGTCGCCGGTTCGATGCCGCGCGCGACCAGGCGCTCGCTCAGTTCGCGAGCGCCGTAGTCGCGGCGGTTCAGCAGTTTGAGTGCCGCGAGCCGGGCTGCTTGCGGATCGTCCTGGACTTCCCGGACGACCGGCTTACGCCTCCGCAGCCTCACTGGCGACCGCGACCGGCCGACGAACCGGCAGGAGCCGGCTGCGCAATGCCGTTTCGATTTTCTCGGCGATTTCCGGATGCTCGATCAGGTAGGTTCGCGCATTGTCCTTGCCCTGGCCGATGCGCTCGCCCTCGTAGGCGTACCAGGAGCCAGATTTCTCGACGAGGCCGTGGAGCGAACCCATGTCGATCAGCTCGCCCTCGCGCGAAATGCCCTTGCCGTAGAGGATCTCGAACTCCGCTTCGCGGAACGGCGGCGAAACCTTGTTCTTGACCACCTTGACGCGGGTCTGATTGCCGACGACTTCCTCGCCATTCTTGAGCGCGCCGATGCGGCGGATGTCGAGCCGCAGCGATGCGTAGAACTTGAGCGCGTTGCCGCCCGTCGTCGTTTCGGGGTTGCCGAACATCACGCCGATCTTCATGCGGATCTGGTTGATGAAAAGCACGATCGTGTTCGAGCGCTTGATGTTGCCGGTGAGTTTCCGGAGCGCCTGCGACATCAGCCGGGCCTGGAGGCCGACCTGCATCTCGCCCATTTCGCCTTCGATCTCCGCCTTCGGCGTCAGCGCCGCGACCGAGTCGATGACGACGATGTCGACCGCACCGGAGCGGACCAGCATGTCCGTGATCTCGAGCGCCTGCTCGCCGGTATCCGGCTGGGAAATCAGCAGTTCCTTGACGTTGACGCCGAGCTTTTCGGCATAGACCGGGTCGAGTGCGTGTTCGGCATCGACGAAGGCGGCGACCCCGCCGAGCTTCTGCGCCTGGGAAATGATTGAAAGCGCGAGGGTGGTCTTGCCCGAGGCTTCCGGCCCGTAGACTTCGACCACGCGGCCGCGCGGCACGCCGCCGATGCCGAGCGCGACGTCGAGACCGAGCGATCCGGTCGAAACGACCTCGATGTCGTTATTGGCCGGGTGCTCGCCGAGGCGCATCACTGAGCCCTTTCCGAACTGCTTTTCGATCTGGCTGAGCGCCGCGACCAGCGCCTTCTTCCGATTCGCGTCTTCCATCGAGTATTCCTCTTGGCTTGTTTCGATTATTCCATAAACATCCGGCGCCGCCGCCATAAAAAATTCCGGCAAAGCACCATTTCGTCGGGAGGCAGTCTGCGCCGGCCGCTGGCTCAGGGCGCGACCCAGGGTCTATAGGGGACGTTCACCTTTAAAGGGGAACGTCCCCTTTGTTTAGCGGCCATTCGGCAAGCGGTTTGTAGCGGGCGCCCGAGGCATGTGTGGTGGATTCGACAAGCGCCATACCCCAACGTGCGGTGCCCGCACCGGCGGGAGGTCCTGTGGAGATCCGCAGGCCCTCCGGCGGCGGGCGTCGCACGCGCCGCACGAGGGTCAGGTGCGGACACCAGGGTCGCGATTCGCGCGTGATACCGAGCGGCTCGATCCGTTGCCAGAGCCGATCGACGGTCTCGATGCCTTCGCTGGGGATCCGCGACGGCATCGCGACCAGCAGCTTGGGCTTCGACCAGAACTCAAGGCGTTCGAAATCGAGCTCAATCCGGGGCCGGTCCACCTCGCCCCCGATCTCGACCAGCCGCGCAAAGGTGTCTCCCGGGACGGAACCCAGAAAGGCCAGCGTGACGTGCAGATTGGACGCCGGGACCGTCTGCCCGTCGACCTGGGCCACGGCCGCGCCGGTCGCGATCGCCAGCGCATTGCGCTCTGAAGCGCTCGGCCAGAGCGCGAAAAAGAGCCGGAGCGTGCGGCGTTCTGGCTCGCCGCTTCCGATCATGGCTCCAACAGGCCCTGTAGCGCGGCCGCGACCGTCCGGCGGCGCACCGTATCGCGATTGCCGCGAAACCGATGGTGCTCGGCATGGACCCGCACCCGCCCGTAGCGGCGCAGGCCCCAGGCGATCCAGACCGTCCCGACCGGCTTGTTGGGCGTACCGCCAGCCGGACCCGCGATGCCAGTCACGGCGACCGCATGATCGGCGCCGCAGGCCGAGAGCGCCCCGCGCACCATGGCGAGCGCGACCGCTTCGCTCACCGCTCCGCGCTGCACGAGCAGATTCGTGCCGACGCCGAGCTCGGCCGTCTTGGCCTCGTTTGAATAGGTGACCCAGCCGCGCTCGAAATAGTCGGAACTGCCGGGCAGGTCGGTCAGGCACTTGGCCAGGAAGCCCCCGGTGCAGGATTCGGCCGTCACGATCGTATGTCCTGCCGCCCGCAGTTGCTTTGCGGCCCGTGTCGCGAGCCTCCGGAGCGCTGCGTCGGTGACGGTCGCCATGCGCCCGATCATCGCACGTTCAGTCGGACAGTCGAGACCTCAGCCATTGGTGAAACTCGTGAAGCGCGTGCTCCTGAGGCATGAGCACGCCTTCGCGATGACGGCGCGAGCGCAGCCCCTGCTGATTGAGCTCACAGACACGCCCGTCCTGCGCCACGACCAGCCGGCCGAGCTCATACATCCGCTCGAGCTCGTCCGGATGACGCTCGGCAACACCCGGGGGCAACAGCCAGTCGACGGTCAGTCCTACGCGCTCGGGGCCCTTCGGCATGATGCGGACGCTGCGCACGTAGTCCGGGTGCGCGACGATGAAGAGGCTCGCCGTGAACGAGGCGAATACGACGCCGAGTGCGCGGTCGGCGGGATCCGGGCCCTCGATGAGCGGCAGCCGCGTTTGGCCGTCGAGTGTCCAGGTGACGAAGCCCGGCGCCACGCGCGGCCGCGAATCCCGGGCTTCGCCGGACGGCAGCGGTGTACCGTAGTCCGCGTAGCTGAGGAGCCCCTCGCGGTAGAGCGGCACGACGCGGCACAGCTCGGGGTGAATGCCGGGGCAGTGGTAGCACTCGGAATAGTTCTCCCAGAACACCTTCCAGTTGCAGGCAAGTGTGCTCACCTCGCGGTGAACCGACACGAGGTCCTCAAGCGGCCAGCGCCGTACGTTGTGCGCTTCGTCGCCCACGAACTCGGCCAGCGTCCTTTCCGGCCGTTCATCCAGGTTCACGAACAGGAAGCCGCCCCAGGTATCGACGGGCACCCCGTACAGCGCGTAATTCTCGCGACGGAAATCGCCCGGGAGATCCATCTTCGGCGTGGCAACGAGCTCGCCCGACAGCGAGTAGCTCCAGGCGTGGTACGGGCAGACGATCCGGCCCTGCGCGAAGCGGCCGCGAGGCGTGCTGCACAGCGTCGATCCGCGATGCCGGCAGGTGTTGTGGAACGCGCGCGGCCGGCCGTCGCGATGGCGCGTCACGACCAGGCTCTCGTCGCCGAACGCGGTGACGAAAAAATCACCGGTCGCGCGCAGGTCTTCGGAGCGGCCGACGCAGACCCAGTCGCGGTACCAGATGGCCTCGAGCTCGCGCGCGTACTGCGCCGGGTCGTAATACCAGCGGCTCGGCAATGACGCCGTCGTGCGGTCGAGCAAGGTCATCGCCCTATTGGAACTTCGAGAAGTCCGGCGGCCGCTTCTCCAGGATTGCCGCAATCGCCTCGCGCGCCTCCCCGCCCGCAAGCCGTGGACCGAAATGCGAGGCCTCACGCAGGATCGCTTCCTGGATCGCGGGGCCCTGCGCCTGGCGCAGGAGCCGCTTCGTGTCCCGGACCGCCCCCGGCGGCAGGGCATTGAAGGATTGCGCAACCTTTTGCGCGTGCGGCAGGACCTCCGCCGCTGGCAGGACGGCATTGGCGAGGCCCATGACGACCGCCTCCGGCGCCAGGAACGGTCGGCCAAGCAGCAGCTTTTCCGCGGCGCGCACCCGCCCTGCAATCAGGGGCAGGAGCAGGGTCGAGGCGAATTCCGGCACGAGCCCGAGGCTCGTGAACGGCATGGAAAAGCTTGCGTTGTCCGCGACATACACGAGGTCGCAGTGCAGCAGCATCGTGACGCCGATGCCGACCGCAATCCCGTTGACCGCGGCGACCACGGGCTTCTCGAAGGCGGCGAGCCCCTGCATGAAGCCGAGCACGGGCGAATCCGGCTGGATGAAGCGCGGGTCGCCGAAATCCTTGAGGTCGTTGCCTGCCGTAAACGCATTGCCGGCGCCCGTGATCAGCACGGCGCGGACCGACTTGTCGGCTGCCGCTTGTTTCAGGTGGGCGACGAAGGCCTCGTACATCTCGCCGGTGATCGCGTTCTTCTTGGCGGGGCGGTCGATGGTCAGTGTCGCAACGCCCTGATCCGACTGGTATCCGATGCTCACGAAAACTCCTTCAGTGCTGCGGATGCAGCCTTTCGGTTGAACTTCCCCGAGCGGCGTCCGATCATGCAACGGACCCACGGGAGACCAGAATGATTTCACTGAGCGTCAATGGCAAGCCCGTCCAGGTGGACGCGGACGGCGATACGCCACTGCTCTGGGTGCTGCGCGACTACCTGGACATGACCGGAACGAAGTTCGGCTGCGGCATGGCGTTATGCGGTGCGTGCACCGTGCACGTCGACGGCAAGCCGGTGCGAAGCTGCGTCACGCCGGTTTCCGCCGTCGCCGGCACGAAGATCGTGACCGTGGAGCAGATTGGCGAAACCGCCGCTGGCAAGGCCGTCCAGGCGGCGTGGGCCGCAGAAAACGTTCCGCAATGCGGCTACTGTCAGTCCGGCCAGGTGATGTCCGCCGCGGCACTCCTCGCGACCAACCCGGCGCCGAGCGACGCGGATATTGACGCCGCCATGAGCGGCAACATCTGCCGTTGCGCCACCTACCCCCGCATTCGCGCTGCCATCCACCGGGCTGCTAAGGAACTGGCATGAACCCCATCCTCAACCTGAGCCGCCGTGAATTCCTGATGGCTTCGGGCGGCCTCGCACTGGGTTTCCACCTGCCGCAGGCGTTGGCGCAATCGGGTCCCGGCAAGAACCTCGACACCGATGCAGCCGGCGCGTTCACGCCGAACGCTTTCATCCGCATCAGCCCCGACAACAGCGTCACCGTGATCGTCAAGCACCTCGAGATGGGCCAAGGTACCTACACTGGCCTGCCGACCCTAGTTGCCGAGGAGCTGGATGCCGACTGGTCGCAGATCCGTGCCGAGGGCGCGCCGGCCGACGCCAAGCGATACAACAATCTCTTCTGGGGCGAGGTACAGGGCACGGGCGGCAGCAGCGCGCTCGCCAATTCCTACGAGCAGCTCCGCAATGCCGGCGCTACCGCGCGCGCGATGCTGGTCGCCGCGGCTGCCAAACGGTGGCAGGTGCCGGCGTCGTCAATAAAGGTGTCCCGGGGTGTTGTCACTTCGAGTGACAGGAAAGCGACCTTCGGCGATCTCGCCGCGGATGCGGCGAAGCAATCCGTGCCGACGGACGTGAAGCTGAAGGACCCGAAGGACTTCGTTCTCATCGGCAAGCCCGCGGACCGCACCGATGCCCGCGCGAAATCGAACGGCAGCGCGATCTTTACCCAGGACGTCAAGTTGCCCGGCATGCTGACGGCCGTCGTCCTGCATCCGCCGCGCTTCGGCGCAAAGCTGAAGAGCTTCGACGCCACGAGCGCGAAGCAGGTCAAGGGAGTCGAGCAGGTTGTGGCGTTTTCCACGCCGGTGACGAACGGCGTGGCAGTCCTGGCAAAGGACTATTGGTCGGCGAAGAAAGGCCGCGATGTGCTGACCGCGGAATGGGACGAGTCCGCAGCATTCAAGCTCGGGTCCGCCGAGCTCATGGGTGAATACAAGCGTCTTGCAGCGCAGCCCGGATCGAGCGCACGCAAGGATGGCGATGCCGACGCGGCCCTGGTAGAGGCGGCGAAGGTCGTCGAAGCCGCCTACGAGTTCCCGTATCTCGCGCACGCCAGCATGGAACCCATGAACTGCGTCGTGAAGCTGGATGGCAACAGTTGCGAGATCTGGAATGGCGAGCAGTTCCAGACCGTCGACCAGGCGGCGGTGGCAATGCTGCTGGGTCTGCCACCCGCACAGGTCCGGATCAACCAGCTCTACGCCGGCGGCAGCTTCGGCCGGCGCGCCAATCCCCATTCCGACTACCTGCTCGAGGCGGCCGCGATTGCCAAGGCGGCGAACGGATCTGTGCCGGTAAAACTGGTCTGGGGACGCGAGGACGACATGCGCGCCGGCTACTACCGGCCGATGTACTTCCACACGCTGAAGGCGGGGCTCGACGCAGAAGGCAAGCTGGTGGCCTGGAAGCACGTCATCGTCGGCCAGTCGATCCTGAGCGGTACGGCTTTCGAATCGATGATGGTGAAGGACGGCGTCGACGCCAGCTCGGTCGAAGGTGCCAGCAACCTGCCCTACGCCATACCGAACCTCGCGGTCGAGTTGCACTCGCCCAAGATCGGGGTGCCGGTGCAGTGGTGGCGCGCAGTCGGATCGACCCACACGGCTTACGCCACCGAGTGCTTCCTCGACGAGGTGGCGCGAGCGGCAAAGAAGGATCCATTCGAACTGCGACGCACGCTGCTCGGCCAGCACCCGCGGCATCGGGGCGTACTCGAGCTTGCCGCGCAGAAAGCCGGCTGGGGTCAGGCGAAGCCAGGCGTCGCGCGCGGCATCGCCGTGCACGAGTCGTTCAACACCTTCGTCGCCCAGGTGGTCGAGGTATCCGGCCAGGACTCCTCGCTGAAAATCGACAGAGTGGTCTGCGCGGTGGACTGCGGCGTGGCGGTGAATCCGAACATCATCGCAATGCAGATGGAGTCCGGCATCGGCTACGGCCTCTCCGCCGCCCTCGCCGGCGCCATCACGCTGAAGGAAGGCATCGTCGAACAGTCCAACTTCCACGACTACCCCGTTCTGCGAATGAACCAGATGCCGAAGATCGAAGTCTTCATCGTGCCTTCGACGGAAAAGCCCACCGGCGTCGGTGAGCCAGGCACCCCGGTGATCGCGCCTGCCCTCGCGAACGCGATCCTGGCGCTGCAAGGCAAGCCCGTCCGCGCCCTGCCGATGTCGTCGCAGGGCGTCGCGTTCGGGTGACGCTGCGCGGGCGAACTGCATGAGGAATCCCGAGAGCGGGTCCGCGACCGCGCCGTTGTTCGCGGGACTCGAAATCCATACGCCCATGATGCAGCAGTACCTGCGCATCAAGGCCGAGAACCCGGACGTCCTCCTCTTCTACCGGATGGGCGATTTCTACGAGCTCTTCTACGACGACGCGCGCCGCGGCTCGCGCCTGCTCGACATCGTGCTGACACAGCGCGGCGAGTCGGGCGGCGCGGCGATCCCGATGGCGGGCGTTCCGGTCGACAAGCTCGACAGCTATCTCGCGCGCCTCGTCCGCCAGGGCGAACCGGTCGCGATCTGCGAGCAGACCGGCGAAGTCGGCAAGGCCAAGGGACCGGTCACGCGCGAAGTCGTGCGCATCGTCACGCCGGGCACGATCACGGACGACGCGCTCCTCGACGCCAAACGGGACAACCTGCTCGCGGCCGTGACCGTGAACGGCGAAAGCTACGGTATCGCGTGGCTCGACCTCGGTGCCGGCCGATTCAGCGTGCTCGAGGGCGAGGGCCGCGAATCGCTCGCGGCCGAGCTCGAGCGCTTGCGGCCCGCGGAACTGCTGCTGCCCGAGGGCGTCTCGATTCCGGCGAATGCGCGCACCGTCGAGCGCCCGCCCTGGCAGTTCCTGCACGAGTCCGCGCGCCGCGCGCTGACCGCGCAGTTCGGCACGCAGGACCTAGCCGGTTTCGGCTGCGAGGACCTTACGCTCGCGATCGGCGCCGCGGGGGCGCTCCTGCAGTACACGCGCGATACACAAAAGGGCGCGCTGCCCCATCTCACGTCGCTCGCGCGCGAGTCGCGGGATGATGCGCTTGTCATGGACGCCGCGACGCGGCGCAATCTCGAACTCGACACGAGCCTCGCCGGGCGCGACGAACACACGCTCGCGGGCGTGATCGATCGCACGGCGACTTCCATGGGCGCGAGGGAGCTCCGCCGCTGGGTCCGCCGGCCGCTTCGCGACCACGCGGCGCTCCGCAGCCGTTATCGCGCGATCGCGGACCTGATCGCGGAGGACCGTTACGACACACTCCATGAAATATTCCGCGGCGTGAGCGACGTCGAACGCGTGCTCGCACGGATCGCGCTCCGCTCCGCGCGCCCGCGCGACCTTGCGGCGCTCCGTGAAGGGCTCGCGCTCCTGCCGCAAGTCCAGGCCGCGCTCGAAGGTCTCGCCTCCCCGCTCCTGGCGGCCGCTGTTTCGGATCTCGCCCCGCGACCGGAACTGCACGATCTGCTTGCGCGCGCGATCATCCCCTCGCCGCCTGCGCTCCTGCGCGAAGGCGGCGTCATCGCGGCGGGCTACGACCCGGCGCTCGACGAGATGCGATCGATCGCGACCGGCGCCGACAACCAGCTGCTCGAACTCGAAGATCGAGAGCGCCGCCGGACCGGTCTTTCGCAGTTGAAGGTCGGCTACAACCGGGTCCAGGGCTACTACATCGAGCTGCCGCGCAGCATGTCCGAGCGCGCGCCGGCGGAGTACCGCAGGCGGCAGACGGTCAAGAACGCCGAGCGCTACATCACGCCTGAGCTCAAGCAGTTCGAGGATCGCGTGCTCGGCAGCCGCGACCGCGCACTCGCCCGCGAGCGCGAACTGTGGGACGGCCTCCTCGACCGCCTGACTGGCGAACTCGCCGGGCTCAAGCGCATGGCCGCTGCGCTCGCGCAGGTCGACGTGCTCGCGAATCTCGCGGAGCGTGCCGTGAGCCTCCGCTACGTCGAGCCGGAACTCAGCGACGAGCCCGGTCTTCGCATCGAAGGCGGGCGCCATCCCGTCGTCGAGCGCGTGCTCGACGATCCGTTCGTGCCGAACGACCTGGAACTGGTGGACAGCCGGCGCATGCTCGTCATCACCGGTCCCAACATGGGCGGCAAATCCACCTACATGCGCCAGGCCGCGCTCATCCTGGTGCTCGCCTCCATCGGCAGTTTTGTGCCGGCCACGCGCGCGCTGATCGGGCCTTTCGACCGGATCTTCACGCGGATCGGCGCGTCCGACGACCTGGCAGGCGGCCGCTCGACCTTCATGGTCGAGATGACCGAGGCTGCAGTGATCCTGAATGCCGCGACCGACCGGAGCCTCGTGCTGATGGACGAGATCGGCCGCGGCACGAGCACGTATGATGGACTTTCGCTCGCCTTTGCCTGCGCAAGCCATATAGCCCGTGAGCTACGCGCCTTCACGCTCTTCGCGACGCATTACTTCGAGCTGACCGAACTCGCGGACAAGTTGCCCGCGGTCTCGAACGTGCATCTCGACGCGACCGAGCACGACGATGGGATCGTGTTCCTGCATACGGTCAAGCCAGGGCCGGCGAGCAAGAGCTACGGATTGCAGGTTGCGCAGAAAGCGGGTGTTCCGCGCGAGGTCATCGCAAGCGCCCAGACCTACCTCGAAAAGCTTGAGCGCGGACACCGGCGATAGGCGCCGCAGGAATTGCCGTAACAGGCGGGGATGGTGCCGGACTACTGAGGGGCCGCTCCCCCAAGCTTGAACCTCGGCTGCAGGCGGCCGCGGATCTCGGCGAGGATCTTCGCTGTTTCCTCCGGCCCGAGCGCCTGCAGGCTGTCGTTGGTCAGCTTGTAGTGCATGCCGACGAGCCCGCGCAACTTGCGGAATGCCTCGGGGCTCTTCCTGCTGCAGACGCCTTCGTCACCCGCTACCACCCGCTCGACGACGCCGGTGTCGAGGAGCGGGATTCCGCAGATGAACGACAGCTTGGCAATCTCGTCGTCGACCGATCCGAGTTGCGCCTCGTGCCAGCGGCGACCGAAATCTTGCCTGGTCATGACGTTTCCCTTACCCGCCCCTTGTAGGCGTTGCATACTCGCAGTATCGGCGTAAGACCCGGTATCCGCAGTTACGCGTATTGCCTGCGGGCAGGTCTTGCGCCAACACACTGCTTGAACGCGGCAGAATAACGGATTCCACGAGCCCGCTCTCGTCATTTGAGGACGGTCATGAAACTCGACAACGTCGTCAAGTTCGCCCGCAAGCTCGCCAATGAATATCGGATCAAGGACGGGGATATTTTCGGGCTCAAGGACATTGATCCCGGCGATACGGCCTGGCTCGAGCAGGAAGACAAGCCGCGGGCCAAGGAGGCCCTGCAAACAGGTGTCGACGCTCTCGCCGAGCTGCAGGACATGCTTTACGCACAGGACCGCTGGTCGGTGCTGCTTATCTTCCAGGCGATGGATGCGGCGGGCAAGGACGGCGCCATCAAGCACGTCATGTCCGGCGTCAACCCGCAGGGCTGCCAGGTCTACTCATTCAAGGCGCCCTCGCCCGAGGAGCTCGACCACGACTATCTCTGGCGCTGCAACCGGAGCCTGCCCGAACGTGGACGCATCGGCATATTCAATCGTTCCTACTACGAGGAAGTGCTGGTGGTGCGCGTGCATCCGGAACTCCTGGAGCACCAGAAGTTGCCGCCGGTGCGCATCGACAAGGATATCTGGAAGCGCCGCTACCGGGACATCCGGTCCTATGAGCGCTACCTCAATGAGAATGGCGTGATCGTGCGCAAGATCTTCCTGCACGTCTCACGCGCCGAGCAGAAACGTCGCTTCCTCGAGCGCATCGACAACCCGGAGAAGAACTGGAAGTTCTCGGCGGCCGATGCACGCGAGCGCGGCCACTGGAAGGACTACATGGAGGCCTACGAGGACGCAATCCGCAACACGGCCACGCCGGACTCCCCGTGGTACGTGGTGCCGGCTGACAACAAGTGGTTCACCCGGATCGTGGTCGCCTGCGCCGTCATCGACGCGCTCGCGTCTCTCGAACTGCATTACCCGAAGGTGAGCCAGGTCAAGTTGAAAGAGCTCGCCGCAGTCCGGAAGACGTTGATGGCGGAGGACCGGTGACCACGGATACGCAGGCGCCGCTTCCAGCCCACCAGACAGTCATGCAGGTCATCGAGTCCTGGCGCGCCGGCAAGCCACGCTGGAGCCCGAGCCAGCTGAACGCAGCTCAGGCGAGGCGGCGCCGGGCGAGGTAGAGGACGCGGCCGTTCGAGAGTTCGTGCTTGCGCTCGATCTGGAATCGTTCGAGCAGCGTCGCCTCGAAGGCCGGGTGCAAGCAATCCGGATAGAGCGGCTCGCGGCCACGTGCGAGCGCCGCGAACATTGGATCGGTGACCGGGACGTACTCGACCAGCAGATGCCGGCGCGTGATGGCCGCGACCGCGTCGAACTGCTCCGCGAGCGGGACGCCCTCGGTGACGCGCAGGTGATGCACGACCGCGAGCATCAGCACCAGGTCGAAGGTTTCGGCAGCGCGCGCGAGCAGCGATTCCTGTTCGCGATTCCGCCAGCCGACCGCTGGCGTCGGGCGTCCGAAATTTCCCACAAGCGGCAGGATTGGCAGTTTGCTCTCGCGCGCACGGCGCCAGATCGCCGCGACCGAACGCTCGTCGCTATCCAGCGCGACCACATCTCCCCGCCTCGAAGCGATTTCGCTGTACTCGCCCGTATTCGCTCCGATGTCGAGTGTGCGGCGTGGCCGGGTGCCTGCAATTACGTCGGTGACGAAGCTGTGCTTGGCCTCGAGGTCAGCGCTGCCGTAGTGTCGGCGCGTGGCCGTGTAGCGGTGCCAGTGGGAACTCCGGACGGCGAGCCTGGCGACGCATCGACTAACCTGGCGTTCGAGCCCGGCGAGCGATCGCTCGAGGATGAAACGCGCCTGCTCCTCGCTTGACGCCTTCATCGCGGGACCAGACTCCGGACCACCAACCGCCGCGCGAGTCGCAAGTACGGCCGGAAGCGCGACGCTTTGCCACAATCTTGGCTTGAGCCAACGGCGCATGCCGAGGATCGCCGCGAGTGCCTCATGCGAAATGCCCGCGACTGGATTCGACAATGTCCAGGCGAGCGGTAATTGGGCCTCGACCGACGCGATCACCGGCAACAGGAATGTCGTTTCGAACTGGTGGCGCGCGATCCACAGGCAACTGCCGGCTTCGCGGGCGATGATCGACGGCAAATCCACGAAGACTGGTTCGGAGTTCCGGAACAGCACGTTCGCCGGTGTCGCGTCCTTGAGCTGCCATCCGCGCGGCAGCAATGCGCGTGCGAGCTCGAGAGTCAGCGTACCGGCTGCGGCGAGCATCTCCGGCGCCCATTCGGCGGGATGGCTGACGAATGCAATCCGTTCATGCTCGAAGCATTCGCCGTCGAATGCGGCGAATTGCGGCGGCGTTTCGATGCGGGACAACGGTCGCGTGCGAACGAGCCGCCCCTGGTCCATCCACTGGCGGACGATCGGATCCTCGAGCATGCGGCGAAAGTCCACGAGCGCGTGGCCACGCACCGCGCGGATCAACCGGCCTTCGTGCTCGACGAGGGTGGCGTCGGGATCGCGGAACGACCTGGGGCTCTTTGCGTCCTGGGTCAACGCGGCGGATCGCCGGACGGCGGTTCAGAACCGTCCTCGGCCGCAGGAGCGTCGCGCCGCGAGAAAAGCGAGAGTACTTTGATGCGCAACTCGCGGAAATAGAAGATCGCGCCCGCGACACCCGCAACGAACATCTGGAGCAGCATCGATCCGGTGCCCGGATCGATGTAGGCGGCGGCTGGCGCAATGGCCCCAAGCGCGAGCGTCACGGCGGTGGCAAGAGATGCAAGCGGGTATTTCATAAGGTGCAGTTCACCAGTCGCGGCCGGCGCCCACCCGCCGACTACGTCACATATTGTCGGCTCAGTCGGCCGCGGCCTCAAGCCGCGTGCCGTTATGGTCCACTTCCGTGAAATCAAAAGGCTGCTGGAACGGCGAGACAAAGTGCCGGTCCGGCAGGAGCGGAAAATCGGCGCCGAAGTAACGATCGAACACGACGCGAAAAAGATTGACGGCAGTCGGGCTCTCGGGCATCAGGTCCGGCGGCTCTCCAGGCAGAAGGACGGCATTCAGATTCGCGAGCCGGATCCGATAATGCTCTTCCGTCCGCAGGCCACGGCGGAGATTTGTTCCATGGTCCGACTGCAGCAGGACGATGGGCGTCCGCGCGGAGTCGGAGATAAGTCTGTCAAGCACAATCTCCATCCGGGAATTAATGAAGCCCAGCTGTTCGACATAGGCTTCGCGATCCTCCCAGAGCTGCTTCTGGAATTCGAACTGGTTCGAAAGGTTTGCGTTCCGCAGCACATTGCCCTCGCGGTCGAACAGGTACGGATGGTGCGGCGGCACGAAATGCGCGAAGACGAATTTTGGACCCGGCTCGCGCGCGAGCTCGGCCAGCGTCTCGAAATTCCGCAGATGGCAGTCAGCGAGATCCATCGTAGCGCTCGAGCCGAAGGCCCGGAGCCAGCTCGCCTCCCAGATCGCAAGCAGAAAGTCGTCACGCAACAGTCCCCCGCCACAGGGCAGAAATTCATCGGCAAAGGGATTGCTGCCGGTCCCACCCCACGTCGATTGCAGGTGGATGTAGCGGTAACCGCGCGCGCGCAGAAACGAGGCGGCGCGACTGTTGCGCAACAGGCGATAAGCCAGTTCTCGGTCGGTGCCGTGCGGATCCAGCGAGACACCCATCAGGTTCTGGACGAAATCCATATTCAATGCGGACGCGAGTGACAGGAATGTCCAGTTGTAATTCGATGTGCTCTCAGCAGCGACCTGAAACCCGCGGCGTTCAAGTCCTGTGAGAAACGGGCTGTTGTCGAAGCCGTAGTACTGATCAAGCACATCCGCTCGAGCGTATCCGTCGAGCAGTATGAAATAGATGTCCGGCTGGTCCTCGGGAATGGTGACAGCGCCCGCCTGTTCTTCCGCATGATCACCGCTCGGTCCGGTGTTCGTGAGCCACTGAAACAGCGCGAGGGCCAGCAGCAGGCCCGACACGAGATTTAACGTCGCCGGAAGGCGCACGTTCGTGGCGCGTAAGCGGCGCAACAGAATCCACCCGAACACGAGCAGCAGTATCCACAGGAGCGAATGAATGACCTGCAGGCGTACGCCGCTCCAGGCTGCGCCAGTGACCAACTGCTCGTCTGGCTCACCGCCCATCCCGGACATCCAGACGTTGAGCGGGCCATATGAGAAGAACAGCACGATGAACCAGGCTGTCCCAAGACCTGCACGGACCCAGTTTCCGAGCGGGGTGCGCAGGCCGAATAGCAGGGCCGAACTCGCGGCCAGGGCGATGGCGGCCGCCAGTGTCAGCGACGCTGCATCAACCTGCCCAGGATTCGAGGCCGCGATATGCAGAATCGGATAGAGTGCGAATACGATCGCGAACCAGGGCCACTGCATCGCGGCACTATGCATTCGACTTCTTCTCCGGGGTCGCAAACGAGCCGCGCGCCAGAAACTCGCCGGCCGCGTCGGCCACATGCCTGCTGAACAGCATTCCAACATGACTGACATCCAGCACGAGGTGCGCGGCCGCGCCGGGCAAGTGGGTTTCGTCGACGGCCACCGTGCCGTCATTCGGCTGCGGAAGTTCGGCGAACATCCGGCCAAGTCCCGCGGAACGCGAGCCCGCGATCAGGCCGACCTCGCGCGGCAGCTTCCAGTTGCGCCCGCCTGCCCGGGTCAATTGCGAGACGGCGAGCTCTCCCAGGAGCTGCGCGCCAAGCGACCAGGATGCGACCGCGCGCGCCGCGCGCGAGCCCTGCACGGGCGACCCGAGCAGAACGACGCGGCCGGATGGCAGGTCGCGCTCTTTCGCAAGCGTCTCGAGCGTGATCAGCCCGCCGAGGCTGTGCGCAACGAGGTTGACCGGGCCGCGGAACATGCGCAGCCGGCGTGCCAGCGCAGCGGTGACTTCCTCGAGGGATGCGTGCGTCGACGGATAGCGGAACGGGGTGGGCGCGAATCCCGCGCGGACGAGCCGCTCGCGCAGCAGGAAAGTTTCGAAGCCGTTCAGCCAGAGGCCGTGAACGACGACGACCGGGATGGGCTTGGCAGCCAAAGGGGTTACCTAGCCCGCCGGCGCCGGCGGTTTCCTGACGCGGATGTGCAGTTCCGCGAGTTGCGCGTCGTCGGCCTCGGAAGGCGCGTCGGTCAGCGGATCCCAGGCTGACTGCGTCTTCGGGAAGGCGATCACGTCGCGGATGCTCTCCGCCCCCGACATCAGCATGGCGAGCCGGTCGAGACCGAAGGCGATGCCGCCGTGGGGCGGCGCGCCGTAGCGCAGTGCCTCGAGCAGGAACCCGAACTTGAGCGTCGCCTGTTCGCGCGAAATGCCGAGCAGGTCGAACACCGCGCTCTGCATGTCCTCGCGATGGATGCGGATCGAGCCGCCGCCGATTTCGGAACCGTTCAGCACCATGTCATAGGCACGGGCGAGCGCGTTTTTCGGGTCGGCAGCGAGCACCGCGGCATCGGGGTCCGCAGGCGACGTGAATGGGTGGTGCATGGCCATCCAGCGCTTCGACTCGCCGTCCCATTCAAACATCGGGAACTCAACTACCCAGAGCGGCCTCCAGCCCTCTTCCACAAGTCCGAGATCGCGCCCGAGCTGGAGCCGGAGCGCGCCGAGCGCATCGTTCACGACCCTGGCCTTGTCGGCGCCGAAGAAGATCAGGTCGCCCGTTTCCGCCCGGGTGCGCTCGAGAATGCCCGCGACTGCGGCATCCGGCAGGAACTTGAGGATCGGCGATTGCAGGCCCTCGCGGCCGCGGCCGGCGTCGTTCACCTTTATATAGGCGAGACCCCTGGCGCCATGACGGCCGACGAAGGCGGTGTATTCGTCGATCTGCCTGCGCGAGAGCTCCCCGCCCCGCGGCACGCGAAGCGCGGCGACGCGACCGTCCGGGTCGGCGGCAGGCGCCGCGAACACCTTGAACTCGCAGTCCCGCACGAGATCCGCGACGTCCGCGAACTCGAGCGGCACGCGGAGATCCGGCTTGTCGGAGCCGTAGCGGCGCATCGCGTCGGCATACTTGAGCCGCGGGAACGGATCCGGCAGCTGGACCTTCAGGACGCGCGAGAACACGTGGCGAATGAGTCCTTCCATCAACGCCATTACCTGGTTCTGCTCCAGGAACGAGGTCTCGATGTCGAGCTGCGTGAACTCGGGCTGGCGGTCGGCGCGCAGGTCCTCGTCGCGGAAGCAGCGCACGATCTGGTAGTAGCGGTCGAAGCCGCTCATCATGAGGAGCTGCTTGAAGATCTGCGGCGACTGTGGCAACGCGAAGAACTTGCCGGGATGCGTGCGCGAGGGCACGAGGTAGTCGCGCGCGCCTTCGGGCGTCGCCTTCGTCAGCATCGGCGTCTCGATGTCCACGAACTCGTGGCCGTCGAGGTATTCGCGCATCGCGCGCGTGATCGCATGACGGCGGCGGATCCGCTCCTGCATCACATCGCGGCGCAGGTCGATGTAGCGGTACTTGAGCCGGAGCTCTTCCCCCACTTCCTCGTCGAGCGCGAAGGGCGGAGTGGCCGATGGATTCAGCACGACGAGTTTCTGCGCCAGCAACTCGATCTTCCCCGAGGGCAGGTGCGGGTTGACCGTGCCTTCCGGCCGCGGACGCACCTTGCCTTGCACCTGGATGCAGAACTCGCGACCGAGGTGCTCGGCGACCTGGAATGCGGCCGGCGTGTCGGGATCGAACACGACCTGCAGCAGGCCCGAGCGGTCGCGCAGGTCGACGAAGATCACGCCGCCGTGATCGCGCCGACGATGCACCCAACCGGCTGCCTCGACCGTGTGTCCCGCCAGGGATTCACCGATTTCGCCGCAGTAGTGTGTGCGCATGGACAAAGCGGGCGATGTTACGTGCGCGGCGACGGCCGTGGCAACCGCGGGCTAGCGGCGCGCCGGGCGCCGGCGGCGGCGTGCGCGTGTGGAAGCGGGTTTCGCGGCCGCCAGTTTCGACTTCTTGTCCTCTGCCGCGGTTTTCGCCGGCGTCTCGGTCGTGGACTTCGTTTCCGCGGGCTTGGCTTCGGTCTTGTCTTCCTTGGGCTTTTCGGCGGGCGGTTCCTTGTCTCCCGCGATATTGCGCTGCCCTTCCTTGTCGGCCTTGAAGTCGGTTTCGTACCAGCCGCCCCCCTTCAGGCGGAAGACGGGCGCCGAAACGAGGCGGCGAAGCGTCGCGCGGCCGCAGGCCGGACACTTGCGAAGCGGCCGCGCGTTGATCTTCTGGAGTTCCTCGTGGTGATGCCCGCAGGCGGAGCACTGGTATTCGTAGAAGGGCATCGGCGGACCTGTAGTTCGGTTCCGCTTATTTTCGCATAACCAGCGCGCCATCCCTCGCTACGACCTTGATCGTGTCGCCCGGAATGAATTCGCCCGCGAGAATGCGCTGCGCCAGTGGATTCTCGAGCTGTTGCTGAATCGCGCGCTTGAGCGGCCTCGCCCCGTAGACGGGATCGAAGCCCGCCTCGCCCAGCAAGTCCATGGCCTTCGTATCGAGCTCGATCCGGATGTCGCGCTCGGCGAGGCGACGGCGCAGGTAGCCGGTCTGGATCTCGACGATCTTCCGGATGTGCTCGCGCGCGAGCGGATGGAACACGACGATGTCGTCAATGCGGTTGATGAACTCCGGCCTGAAGTGCTGCCCGACGATCTCGAGCACCGCGCGTTTCATCTGGTCGTAATTCTCCTCCCCCGCCATCTCCTGGATCACCTGCGAACCGAGGTTCGAGGTCATGATGACGACGGTGTTGCGGAAGTCGACCGTGCGGCCATGACCATCGGTCAGGCGGCCGTCATCCAGCACCTGGAGGAGCACATTGAAGACGTCGGTGTGCGCCTTCTCGATCTCATCGAGCAGGATCACGGAGTAAGGCCGGCGGCGCACAGCCTCGGTCAGGTAGCCGCCTTCCTCGTACCCGACATAGCCCGGCGGCGCGCCGATCAGGCGCGCGACCGAATGCTTCTCCATGAACTCCGACATGTCGATGCGGATCAGCGCTTCCTCGGTGTCGAACAGGAACGACGCGAGCGCCTTGCAGAGCTCGGTCTTGCCGACGCCGGTCGGGCCGAGGAACAGGAATGAGCCGTTCGGCCGGTTCGGGTCGGCGAGTCCTGCGCGCGAACGGCGGATCGCATCCGACACCGTGCGTACCGCTTCCTGCTGGCCGACGACGCGCTGCGCGATCGACTGCTCCATCTTCAGCAGCTTGTCGCGCTCGCCTTCCAGCATCTTGGAGACCGGGATACCAGTCCACTTGGACACGACTTCCGCAATCTCCTCCTCGCCGACCTTATTGCGCACCAGTTGCGGCGCCTTGGCCTCCGCCGCATGCGCGGCGGCGAGCCGCTTTTCCAGCTCGGGAATCTTGCCGTACTGGAGTTCCGACATGCGCGCAAGGTCGCTCGCGCGCCGCGCAGTCTCGAGTTCCATCTTCGCGCGCTCGAGTTCTTCCTTGATGTGCGCGGCACCGGTGGCGGTCGCTTTCTCCGCTTTCCAGATCTCCTCGAGGTCGGCGTACTGGCGCTCCAGCTCGGCCAGCGACTCCTGCAGTTGTTCCAGCCGCTTCTTTGAGGCCTCATCGGCCTCCTTCTTGAGCGCTTCGCGCTCGATCTTTAGCTGGATGATGCGGCGGTCGAGCCGGTCGAGCGACTCCGGCTTCGAATCCATCTCCATGCGGATGCGCGAGGCGGCCTCGTCCACGAGGTCAATCGCCTTGTCGGGGAGCTGGCGATCGCTGATGTAGCGGTGCGAAAGCGTGGCCGCCGCGACGATCGCGGGATCCGAGATCTCGACCTTGTGATGGACCTCGTAGCGCTCCTTCAGGCCGCGCAGGATCGCGATCGTGTCCTCGACCGAAGGCTCGTCCACCAGCACCTTCTGGAAGCGCCGCTCGAGAGCGGCGTCCTTCTCCACGTACTTGCGGTATTCGTCGAGCGTGGTCGCGCCGACGCAGTGCAGCTCGCCGCGCGCGAGCGCGGGCTTCAGCATGTTGCCGGCGTCCATCGAGCCCTCGGCCTTTCCGGCGCCGACCATCGTGTGCAGCTCGTCGATGAAGAGGATCACCTGCCCTTCCTGCTTCGCAAGGTCGTTCAAGACGCCCTTGAGGCGCTCCTCGAACTCGCCGCGGAACTTCGTGCCGGCGATCAGCGCGCCCATGTCGAGCGCGAGAATGCGCTTGTTCTTGAGGCCTTCCGGCACTTCGCCGTTGATGATGCGCTGCGCGAGTCCTTCGACGATCGCAGTCTTGCCGACGCCGGGCTCGCCGATCAGCACCGGGTTGTTCTTGGTGCGCCGCTGCAGCACCTGGATCGTGCGGCGGATCTCGTCGTCGCGGCCGATCACCGGATCGAGCTTGCCGGCCGTCGCGCGTTCGGTCAGGTCGAGCGTGAATTTCTCGAGCGCGCCGCGCTGCTCCTCGGCGTTCGGGTCGTCGATCTTCTCGCCTCCGCGCAGATCGGCGATCGCCTTGTCGATCGCGCCCTTGACCGCGCCGGTGTCCTTCAGGATCGTCCCGAGCGCACCGCGATCCTCGACCGCGGCGAGCACGAATAGTTCGCTCGAGATGTACTGGTCGCCGCGCTTCTGCGCGAGCTTGTCGGTGACATTCAGCAGGCGGTCGAGGTCATTGGACAGGTGCACCTCGCCGTGCGTGCCTTCGACGCTCGCGATGCGGTCGAGCTGCTTCTGCAGCTGCGAACGCAGGAGGTTGACGTTGACGCCTGCACGGTCCAGCAGCGGGCGTACCGTGCCGCCCTGCTGGTCGACGAGCGCGAGCATCAAGTGCGCCGGCTCGATGAACTGGTGGTCGCGGCCCACGGCGAGCGACTGCGCGTCCGCGAGCGCAAGCTGGAATTTCGATGTAAGCCGATCCATGCGCATCCGGGAGCCCCCGATTCTGCCTGCCCCGGTCATGGGGACGGATTACGGGCGATTCAAGCTGTAACACCGTGAATTTACCCGCTTTTCATGGTGCCGGGTCGTAGGATTCGTAGTTTCGAAGTTGTCGAAACTACGAATCCTACGACCCGGCACCGGTTCCCGCTGTCGCCGGAAGAGTTTAAAATGCATGGGCGCAGACCGCCCCTGGGTGGCCGCGACAGTCGATTGGTTCAACAGACGAGTTTTGGGACTTGATCCATGGGACAGGTACCCGCCAGCCGCCCGGTCTCCGGGCGATCGCCTTACGGTTTCGTGGGCGACGGCCGCTTTTCGCGGCATTGGCGACATTACTTCACAAGCCTCGGCCTCCCCTGGACGCTGTGGTCGCGCCGGCTTGCGCGCGCGAACGGTGTCGCCGGGCTCACAGCGACAGCGGCCCTCGCGGATTGCCCCATCATCCTGCTTGCGGTCTCGGACGACGCCATCGCACCCGTGATGGCGATGCTTCGTGCCGAGGGACTCGACGATCGGACATTCGTCCATTTCTGCGGCGGGCGGACGTTCGAGGGCGCCTGGGGCGCGCATCCCCTGATGAGTTTCGCCACCACGCTCTATGAGCCCGCGTTCTACCGCGACATTCCAGTCTTCGTGGACGCGGACCGGCCCGATCCGGTCGGGCATTTCCGGACGCTCTTTCCGGGGCTGCCGAATCCCTGCTTCGCGCTCAAGACCGAGGACAAGGCCTATTACCACGCACTCTGCGCGCTCGCGGGCGGCTTCACGGCCGTGCTATGGCGGGATTTCTTCGCGGCGATGGCGGCGCAGTTCGGCGCGCCACGCGAGGCGCTCGCGAGCTATCCCCGCCGCATCATCGAAAACGTGCTCGCATCCACCGACGGCGCCCTGACCGGGCCGGTCGCACGCGGAGACACCGAGACGATCCGGGCGCACCTGGACGCATTGCGAGGCAGTTCGCTCGCAAACGTCTACCAGGCGTTCATCGCGGCAGCCGGGAGGGAACGGGTATGAAATCGGTCATCGACTTCGCGGCCGCCAAGGCCGCCGGACGAAAGATCTCGATGGTCACCTGCTATGACGCCAGCCTCGCGCGCGTACTGGAGGCATCCGCAGTCGACTGTCTGCTGGTCGGCGACAGCGCGGCGATGGTCATGCACGGGCACGCGGACACTCTCGCGGCCACCGTCGAACTCATGGCAATGCACACGGCCGCGGTCCGCCGCGGCGCCCCCACGCGATTCATCGTGACCGACCTGCCCTTCCTCTCGTTCCGCAAGGGCGTGCCCGCGGCACTCGATGCGGTCGCTGCGATGATGCGCGCCGGAGCCCAGGCGGTGAAGCTCGAGGGCGTCGCCGGGCATGAAGCGGTCATCGAGGCGATCGTCGGCTCGGGCGTGCCCGTCATGGGCCATCTCGGCCTCACGCCGCAGTCCGTCAATGCTCTCGCCGGCTTCCGCGTGCAGGGACGCACCGAGGACGATGCGGCGCGGATCCTCGCCGAGTCACGGCGGCTCGAGGAACTGGGCTGCTTCGCGCTCGTGCTCGAATGCGTCCCGGCTGCGCTCGCATCACGGATCACGCACATGCTCACGATCCCGACGATCGGCATCGGCGCGGGGGTTGACTGTGACGGGCAGGTGCTCGTGCTGCAGGACCTGCTCGGACTTTCAAACGGCCACCGGCCGAAGTTCCTGCGCACCTACCTCGACGGCTTCAGCGAGGTTCGGGACGCCGTGGATCGTTTCGATCGCGACGTGAAGCAAGGCGCCTTCCCGGCCGCGGCGGAGAGCTACCAGTCGTGAAGGTCGTCGAGAGCATAGCGGACCTCGTCGCACTGCGGCGCGCACGCGGTGCGGGCGACACCGGATTCGTGCCGACGATGGGTGCCCTGCACGAGGCGCACTTGTCGCTCGTGCGGCGCGCCCGCGCCGAGAATGCGCGCGCCTGGGTCAGCATCTTCGTCAATCCTTCGCAGTTCAACGACCCGGGCGATCTCGCGCGCTATCCGCGCCCGCTCGAGCAGGATCTCGACATGCTTCGCGGGGCAGGCTGCGATCTCGTGTTCGTGCCGCGTGCGCGGGAGATCTATCCGGACGGCTACCGCTACCGCGTGTCCGAGGCCGAGCTCAGCCTCAAGTTCTGTGGCGCCGGCCGTCCCGGGCACTTCGACGGCGTGCTGACGGTCGTGCTGAAGCTCCTCCTGCTCACGCGTCCGGAGCGCGCCTACTTTGGCGAGAAGGACTACCAGCAGCTGCAACTGGTCAAGGGCCTGGCAGAGGCGTTTTTTCTCGACACCGAGATCATGTCCTGTCCGCTGGTGCGCGAGCCCGACGGCCTTGCGATGAGCTCGCGCAACCGCCTGCTCACCTCCGACGAGCGCCGGCGCGCACCCGTCCTGCATCGCGTGCTTGCGGCGAGCGTCGCCGCGCGCCGGCCGGCCGCCGAAGCGGTGGAGGAACTCACGCGCGAGGGATTTGACGTGGAGTACGTCGCCGATCACGAAGGCCGCCGGCTCGCGGCCGTGCGACTTGGCCAGGTGAGGCTCATCGACAATGTCGGATAGTCGCGAACAACGGATCCTTTTTCAGCTCACGGGCTCGATCGCCTGCTTCAAGGCTTGCGACCTGATCTCGCGGCTCGTGAAGCGCGGATGCGCAGTCCAGACGGTCGCCAGCCCGGGGGCGCTGCGTTTCATAGGCGCCGCAACACTCGAGGGCCTGACAGGCAGGCCGACATTCTCTGACCTGTACGCCGCCGGACAGACGATGGACCACATTCACCTCGCGCGCTGGGCGGACGTCGCGCTCCTCTGCCCCGCCACCGCGAATTCAATGAATCGCCTTGCGGCGGGGCTTGCGGACGATGCAATCGGCGCGCTTTTCCTCGCCTGGGAAGTCGCGAGCAAGCCTTACCTGATCGCACCTGCAATGAATGCCGCGATGTGGGATCACCCGGCAACGCGCGCATCGCGTGAGCGGCTCGCCGGTTTTGGCGCGCGCATCCTGCCGGTCGGCGACGGCCGCCTCGCCTGCGGCGAGCATGGCGAGGGCCGCCTGGCCGAGGTCGCACAGATCGAGGACGCCGTGCTCAAGGTCCTTGAGGTGCCTCGATGAAAGTGCTCGTGACCTCGGGCGCGACGCGCGAACCGATCGACAGCGTGCGATTCATTTCCAACCTGAGCAGCGGCCGCACGGGCGCCGCGATCTGCGATGCGCTGGTCGCGCGCGGCCTGGACGTCACGCATGTCCATGGCGTGGATTCCGCCGTCTCCATCCGTGTCGGCCGGCGCGAGGCCTTTACGGACCATGCATCGCTCGACTCGATTCTTCGCCGTCTGCTCCGGGACAGCGACTATGGCGCCGTGGTCCATGCGGCGGCTGTCGGCGACTTCGCGGTCGCAGGCACACTCCCGGACGGCAAGATCGAATCCGGGCAGGAACTGACGGTCCAGCTGCAGCCGACCCAGAAGATCATCGACCGGATCCGCGGTTATGCCGGCGATCACGATCTGTTGCTGGTCGGTTTCAAGCTGACCCACGATCCGGACGCCGCGGCGCAGGCGCGTGCCGCACGCGAACTGCTGAAGCGCAGCCGTGCCCGTTTCGTGGTCCAGAACGACGTTTCGACGTTGGCGGAAGGCGACGAACACGTCTTCTTCGTTCATGAGAACGGCAGCGCCCGTGTCCGGCGCTATGTGGGCCGCGCGAGGCTTGCGATCGCGCTCGCGGGACTGATCGAAGAACAGCTCAAGAGGAATGCCAGATGATCCTGGTCCTCGACATCGGCAACAGCCAGATATTCGGCGGCGTGTTCGACGACGAGCGTCTATGCCTCCAGTTCCGGCATGCCACGCGCGCGGAAAACACGTCTGACGAGATCGGCCTGTTCTGCCGGCAGGTCCTGCGCGAGAACGATGTCGACCCGGGCAGCATCACCGCGGTCGCGATCTGCTCGGTGGTGCCCGACATGGTGCACTCCGTGCGGAACGCAAGCGTCAAGTACTTCGGGCTGCGCCCCTTTATCCTGGAGCCCGGCGTGCGCACGGGCCTCAATATCCGCTACCGCAACCCGCTCGAAGTCGGCAGCGACCGCATTGCCGGCGCGATCGCGGCGGCCAAGCTCTTTCCCGGCAAGAACGCAATCATCGTGGATTTCGGCACGGCGACGACGATCGATGCCATGACCGACGAGCGCGACTATCTCGGGGGCGTCATCCTGCCGGGCCTGCGGCTCTCGATGGAGAGCCTCGACGCGAGGACCGCGCGCCTCCCGAAGGTCGAGATCAGGAAGCCGCCCGAGCTGCTCGGGCGCTCGACGGTCGAGAGCATCCAGGCCGGCCTCTACCACGGCAACATCGCGATCCTCCGCCATCTCTGCGCGGAAGTCCGGACTCAATACTTTGCCGACCGGCCCACCGTACTGGTCGGCACCGGCGGCTTCGCACGCCTCTTCGAGGAAGAGAACATCTTCGACGCACACGTCCCGGAGCTCGTTCTCATCGGTTTACGCGAGGCACTGCGGCTCAACAGCTGA
>Ga0105107_10000129_pt1 | contig 42258 bp, 41 predicted proteins | sample PPLLaktember2015_6_FD_79335 | JGI IMG/M metagenome (GOLD analysis project Ga0105107, IMG submission 79335) | Freshwater sediment microbial communities from Prairie Pothole Lake near Jamestown, North Dakota, USA - PPLs Lake P8 Core (1) Depth... | ecosystem: Environmental > Aquatic > Freshwater >...
GCCCGCTACTACTGGCGGCTCACGCCCACCCGCGGCCTCACCAACCCGCGGCGGCATACGCTCCGCTACGCAGCCTGAAGCCCGGCGAAGAAGCGGGCACGCTGCTCGGCCCTGGTCGGATGCACCCAATTTCGGGACCACAACCTACGGGGTCGTCACCACCGGCAGCTCGTTGCTGGCAAAACCCTCCGGGTTCAGCAGCTGCACCACATAGGTGCCCGCCGGCGTGGGCGCGGGCGCGAGGCTGATCTGCGAGGTGCCGGCCCCGGCGTTGAAAGTGGCGCTGCACGCCGCGCAGAGCGTGCCGTTCACCAGCACCTTGGCGCCCGCTTCGACGTAGGCGGCGAAGGCCGTGAAGCTGCCGTTCGTCCCGGCGCGAATGCGCGGCACCGCGGGGCCCTGGGCGTTGTCCGCCACCCAGAGCAGCGGCTGGCGCGCCGAGCCGCCGGCCTGGAGCCTCTCCGGCAGGTCCGCGGTGATCACCACCGGAAGGCCCGCCGTCACGCCCGCGCTGCGCAGCGCCGCCCGGCTGAGTCCCGCGCCGTTCGGCGGCATCCAGAGGCCGCCGGTGAAGCGAAACTCCGAGGCACCGATGCGCGCCACCGCGGTGATCCGGCCCTCCGTGGCTGCCGTCTCGATCTGCGCGGCGCGCGTCTCCGTGGTGGAGTCGCCCGCGTTGTCGGGGCGCAGCACGAGCTGCCGGCCGGCGAGGCCCGGCAGGCCGATGCTCATCTCGTTGACGAACGCCCAGATGTTGGTGACCGGCACGTTGTAGGCGGCGGTGAAGAGGTTCGGGAAGGTGGCGGCCAGCGAGCCGAACTCCGTCAACCCGGTGGCGCTGGGGTCGAAGCCAGCCGAGGACAGGAACTCCTCGGAGCCGAAGATGCCGTCCGAGAACAGCAGGTGGCGGTCCCACATGCCGCGCATGGTCGGCGCGTCGAAGCGCCCGACCAGCGGCGAGTTGGTGGCCACCCCGAGCGGCAGGGCGTGGCAGCCGCCGTTGATGTCGGCGCAGGTGCGAGGGTTCGGGAGGCCGCCGCGATCGAGGAAGAAGTCGCCGACGCCCGTGCGCGCGGTGGCGGTCAGCACGTCGGTCGGACGGCGCGCCGGCGACGGCGGGTACGAGAGGGCCGCGAGGAACGCCGCGACGTCGTCGCGCTCGCCCGAGGTCAGCGCGCCCGGCTGGCCGGCGGGGCCGGTGGGGCAGGCGGGCTGCGCGCACATCACGCCCGAGAGGCTGGCGTCGACCAGGTGGCGGATGCAGCCGATCTCGCCGTCGGCGGCGAGGTCGCAGTCGGGCGCGCCGCCGTCCTCGGCCAGGAACACGCCGGGGATCGGGTCGGCGAGGGTGCCCACCCAGTGGAGCGGGAGCGTGTCGCGCAGGCCGCGCACCGGCATCGTCGAGCGCGGCTCGGGGCAGTCGTCGCTGCCCGGGTTGCAGCCGGGCACGTCGGCCGGCCCCTCGAGGGTGTTGATCACCCAGAGGAGCTGGTCCACGTGACCCTGCGGGTGGCAGGACTCGCAGGAGAAGGTGCCGTTCGTCGAGGCGCGCGCCGCGGCGAACAGGATGCGGCCGCGCTGCACCTCCGGCGGCGTCGGGTCCGTCCCGACGGCCAGCGTCGCGACCACGGTCGGCGCCGAAGCCACGGAGACGTCCACCACCGAGAGCGTGGAGTCGCCGGCGTTCAGCACGAAGGCGGTCTGGGCGGCGCCCGCCGCGTTCGAGCGCAGCGCAACGCCCTGGGGCAGCGCGCCGGTCGGCACCCGGCCGAGCACCGCGCCGCTGCTCGACAGCGTCACCAGGCCCGGCAGCGTGACGCCGGGGGCGCCCGGCAGCCCTGCCTCTCCGTCCGAGCCGGCGGCGGTCACGACCAGGGTGGAGCCGTTCCCGCTGGCGGCGACACCATAGGGCGTCGCAACGGGAACGCCGAACGGATTGGTGTCGAGGTCGATCGTCGTCACGGCGCCGCAGGTCGGGTTGCAGTCCACGAAGGCGAGCCGGTTCTCGAACATGCGGTTGCCGAGGGCCAGCAGGCCGTCGCGGTCGTTGCGCGCCTCGGTGTGGGTCACGTACACGCGGCTCCCTGCCGTCGCCACGCCGTGCAGCAGCGTGCCGACGCCCGAGAGCACCTGGGGTGCCGCTGCGAGGTTGCTCGTGTCGTAGACGAAGAGGTCGCGGTCCGGGATGTCCGAGTCGCGGATCACCTCGCCGCCGACGTTGGGGCTGGTCGCGAACTGGAGCAGCGTCGCCGTGTTCATCGGGAACAGGCAGCCCTCGTCGACCGGGTTGCCGCGCTGGAAGTTCTGCGGGTCGTTCGCGCCGCAGGAGGGGAACTCGGTGCGGTTGCCGGACTCCTGCACGGCGACGAACAGCCTCCCGTTCGCCACCGCCAGCGCGCGCGGTCCCTGGGCGGGCACGAGCACGCGCGGGCCGGCCGCAAAGCGCCCGTTCGCCTGCATGTCGAGCTGGAGCACCTCGTTGCGGTGGTCGAGGCTCACGAACGCGCGGTTCGGCCCGGCGAAGGCGATGCCGACCGGCTCGTCGGTGGTCGAGACGCCGTTCGCGTCGAGCGTCTGGATCACGTCCACGACGGCGAGCGCGCTCCGGCTCACCACGGCGATCGAGTCCGAGACGTGGTTCGCCACCAGGATCAGCTCGTCCTCGTTGGGGTCGGCCGGATTCAGCTTGGGGCGCACCGCGACGCCGACCGGCTCGAGGCCGACGCGCACGTCGGCGATCAGGCCGTAGGGCGGCGAGCTCAGGCGGACGCTCAGCGTGCCCGCGGCGCTGTTCACCGCGTACACCAGGCTGCCGTCGCCCGAGAGCGCGACCGGATTGGCGTGGGGGCCGAGGAAGAGCTGGCTCCCGCGCCCGGGGAGGTCGTTCGTCGGCGGCCGCGGGCGCGCCGCCACCAGCAGAGCGGCCGAGCACGCCAGGGCGAGAGCGGTGAGCTTCTGGGTTCGGGAGCGGGTCGCGCGCATGGGCCCTCCGGAGGTCCGGCCATTCTACGCCCGCGGGCCTCCCGGAGGGAAGCCAGCTTGTCAGTCCGTAGGCCTTTGCCGATGCTCCCCGGCCATGTCGGCCCCCTCCTCTCGCCCCGCCGGGCGGCTGGCGCTGCGGGGGAGCCGCGCCCTGCTCCTGCTCGTGGGCCTCTCCTTGCTCGCCGTGGCGCCGGCGGCCGCGGAGCCGCCCGCCGTCCGGCTGGTGCTGTTCCTCGCCATCGACCAGCTCCGGGCGGACCGGCTGGATCCCGCGCTCCCGGGCGGCCTGGGGCGTCTGGCGCGAGAGGGGCGGATCTTCACGGACGGGGCCCTCGCCCACGCCATGACCGAGACCTGCCCCGGCCACGCGACCATGCTGACCGGCAGCCACCCGGCGACGGCGGGCATCCCCGCGAACGACTTCTTCGACCCCGAGAGCGGCGCCGAGGTCTACTGCGCCTTCGACCCGAGCGAAGCCGCGCGGGAGATCGGCGGCCAGGGCGGGCTCTCGCCGGCGGCGCTGCGCGTCGACGCCCTCGGCGACTGGATGAAGGCCGCGAACCCCGCGAGCCGCACCTTCACGCTGTCGGGCAAGGATCGCGGCGCGATCATGCTGGGCGGCAGGCGCCCCGACGGCGCCTACTGGTACCGCAGCGGAGCGCCGCCTCGCTTCACGACGAGCCGCTACTACCGCGACAGCCTCCCGGACTGGGTGCTGGCCTTCAACGGTGCAGACCCCCCGCGCGACGGCTTTCTGGCGGCGCTCCCCGAGCGTTGGGAGCACGGGGCGCCGGAGCGCCCGCGCACGCCCGACGATTTTCCGGGCGAGGCGACGCGCTATTCGCGCACCAGCCCGCACCCGCTGCGCGACGCGGACCTCGCGCGCTTCGGCGAGCAGCTCTTCCTGACTCCCTTCCTCGACGAGGTGACGCTCGATTTCGCGCGGCGGCTGGTCGAGGCGGAAGACCTCGGCCGCGGCGCGGCCCCGGAGCTGCTCGGCATCTCGCTCTCCGCCACCGACAGCGTCGGCCACCTCTACGGCCCCTGGAGCCACGAGGCCGACGACGCGCTCCGCCGCCTCGACGCCGCGCTCGGCCGCTTCCTCGACTTCCTCGAGCAGCGCACCGGCGGCGCCCTGGTGGTGGCGCTCACCGCCGATCACGGCGTGCTGCCCCTGCCGGAGTGGCTCGCGAGCTCCGAGCAGGCCAGCTGCCCCGAGCCGTCGGGGCGGATCGGCATCCAGCGCCTCGGCCTCGGCCTGCTCGCGAGCCTCTGGTGGCAGCTCGGCCCCCGCCTCGCCTGGCCGAGGGCCTGGCTGCATTTCGCCAACAGCCAGGCGCGCGTCGACCGCGCCCTCGCCGAGGCCCAGGGAGTTCCCGTCGAGCTCGCCGCCTCGGCGGCAAAGCAGTACCTCGAGAGCACGACAGGGGTGGCCCACGCCTGGACCGAGGCCGAGATCGCCACGGCCGAGGGCCCGCTCGCCGAGCTCTACCGACACTCCTTCGTGCCGGGACGGAGCGGCGACCTGCTGGTGCAGCCGGCGGAGGGCTGCCTGATCTCCGGCTACGACGGCGGCACCAGCCACGGCTCGCCCTACGACTACGACCGGCGCGTGCCGATCGTCTTCCGCGGCCCGGGGATCGAGGCCGGTCCCGTCGCGGGGCCCGCAGCCACCGTCGACATGGCGCCGACCCTCGCCGAGCTGCTGGGCGTTGCGGCTCCCACCGGCCTCGACGGGCGCGCGCTCCCGCTGCACGAGCGGCGCTGAGAGCGGCGAGGTTGGAGGTCTTCGCGGAGACGACCGGCTCGCTGCCGATCGTCTCCCTCGAGGAGCGGGAGGCGATCCGGGTGCAGCCGCCCGAGCCCGCGCTCCACGCGCGCTGGCAGGCGGCGCTGCCGGGCCTGCGCCGGGTGGAGCAGGCGGCGCCGGCGCAGCCCGCCGCGTCGCGCCGCGAGGCGCGCGTGGTGGCCTGGAACGCCCAGCGGGCGCGCTTCCCGGACGCGGCGGCGCGGCTGCTAGGCGCCGCTGCACCCGACGCGCTGCTGCTCTCGGAGCTCGATCTCGGCATGGCGCGTTCGGAGCAGCGCCACACCGCGCGGGAGATCGCCGAGCGCCTCGACATGGGCTTCGCCTTCGGCGTCGAGTTCCTGGAGCTGGGCCTGGGCGACGCCGCGGAGCGCGCGCGCTGCGCCGGGCAGCGGAACCTCGCCGGCTACCACGGCGGCGCCATCGCCAGCTCGCAGCCGCTCGAGCGCCCCGCGCTGGTGCGGCTCGACGCCGGCGGGCTGTGGTTCGACGGCCGCCGCGGCGAGCGGCGCGTCGGCGGGCGCATCGCGCTGCTCGCGACGCTGCGGATCGGGGGAACGCCGGTGACCCTCGCCTCGCTGCACCTCGAGAGCCACGGCGACCCGAGCCAGCGCGACGCCCAGGCGGCGGCCCTGCTGGCGGCCCTCGACGCCTACGCCCCCGGCGCACCCGCGCTCGTGGGCGGCGACCTCAACACCCACGGCCTCCACCTGACCGAGCTCGAAGACCGCGACGCGCTGCGCCGGGCCCTGCGCTCCGATCCGGGGCGCTTCGCGAACCCGGTGCCACACGAGCCGCTCTTCGCGCGCCTCGAGCGCGCCGGCTTCGACCGCCACCGCTGCAACGCGCTCGGCGAGTCCACCCAGCGCTCCCGCACGCCCGGCGGCTCCCAGCGCGGCACCCTGAAGCTCGACTGGATCTTCACGCGCGGCCTCGAAGCCCGGGACCCCGCCGTGATCCCGGCCGTCGACCCCGCGACCGGCGCCGCCCTCTCCGACCACGAGGCCATCGCGGTCACGGTGCGGCCCGCCTAGAGCGGCCGCTCCGCCACGAGGCGACTCGTGGCCTCGCCGAAGCGGACCTCCACCTTGCCCGGGAAGCACTTCTGCACGATCCCGAGGCCGAGCGTGGGATGCTCGATGCGGTCCCCGGGGTGGTAGCTCTCGTGGGGCCCGTAGCTGCGGACCGGGCGGCTGAGGTCGGCTTCGACGACGACTTCGACGGGCTCCGCGGCCTTGGGCCGCGGGCGCGGTCGCGGTCGGACCCGACCTGCGCCCGGCTCCCAGGCGCGCGCCAGTCGCGGCGCGGCGGAGAGCAGCGCCCCTTGCTCGTCGTAGACCCAGCCCGGGTCACCCTCCAGCTCGACTCCGATGAAGTACAGCGAGACGCCGAGCTGCTGCTCGGTCTCGCGCGCGAGACGCTCGATCTCGTGCACCCAGGCCGCCCCCTTCTGGGCTTCGCGGCGCCGGCACAGGCTCCAGTAGCGCGGGCTCGCCAGCATCAAGATCGCCGGCGGCGCGTCGGACCAGCGCCGCGCGTGGGTCGCCTCGAGCTCGCCGAGCAGCGCGGCGCGGTTGGCTTCCGCGACCGCGCTCTGGGCGAGCGACTCGAGCAGGTAACGCAGTGGCGTGTCGCCGGTGCCGGCGCGGCCGGCGCCCGGCTCCAGGAACTTCAGGAAGCCGAAGGCGGGTCGCTCGTCGGCCGTCGCCCCCAGCAGGTCGATGCGCTCGACGCCGCGGTTGGGATCGGCGTCGCCGAGCGAGGCGTCGGCCGCTCCCGCCTTCAGCGGAACGCCCCAGTCGAAGAACTCCACGGCGCCCTCCTCCGGCAGCGCCAGCGCCTTGCCGCTCTCGCGGCACCAGCGGACCAGGGCGGCGGCCAGGTGGTCGTCGTCCCGGGAGCGCTGGCGCTCGCTGGGCGCACGCCCGCCGTGGGGCTGGAGGTAGCGCTTGCCCGCCTCGGTGCGCCGCGGCGCGGCGCGGAGCTCGTCGCGCCAGTGGGCGGCGAGAACGTCGCCCGAGAGGTCCGCCGCGGCCCGGCGGAAGCCGCTCGAGTGCCGCACGTCGCGGTCCTGGGAAAGGGCGAGGAGCGGATGCAGCGTCACGAGGGCTTCTCCTGGGTGCGGCGGAGTCGGCGGAGGACGCCGAAGGCGGCCGGGGGCCCGGCGGAGCGCGATCATAACACCGGGAAGGGCGCGGGGGTCGGCTCGACCCGAGGAGATCGGCTCAGAGGGGGCGGGAGGCTCCCGAGGTGAGCTGGATGGAGCCCGCGGGGCTCGCCCCTGGCGCCTCGGGCTCGAGCGTCACGTGCGCGCGCTGCGCGCGACCGATGTCGCGCGGGAGCTGCACCCAGAGCGTCGCCCGCCCGCCCTCGGGCACGAAGGTGCCGGCGAGGATGCGGCCCGAGCGCTCGGTGTCGAGCCAGAGCGCGTAGACCTGAGGCGCCCTGGCCGCGGCGAGCCCTTCGGCGTGGAGGTAACAGTAGTAGTCGTCCCACTCCCAGAACACGCGCGCGCGCGCGTCGGACCCGGGGCTCGTGGGCCGCAGGTCGAGGGTGACCAGATCCGGCTCGGTCAGCATCGCCACCTGGCGCTGCGCGCGCTCGAGGTCCGACTCGACGATCCGCGAGTGCGCTTCGATCTCGCCGATCTCCTGGTCCATCTCGTCGTGGTCCGCGCGCGTCTCGGCGAGCTCCTGCTCGAGGGCCGTCTGGCGCTCCTGGAGCGCGGCGAGGGCGGCGCGGCGCTCGGCGGAGCGCGCCTCGTAGTGGAGCGCCGCGGCGAGCCAGCCGACGGGCGCCGCCAGCAGGGCGGCGAGACCCGCCGCGAGCGCGATGGGCACGAAGCCGCGCCAGGAGCGCCGGCTCCTGGAGCGCGGGGCGAGGCGCGGCACGCGGTCGATGCGCCGCAGCAGCTCGGCGCGCAGCGCCGGAAGCGGCTCCGGCCCCGGCGCCGCGAGGGCGAGCGCCGCCTCGACGTCTCGGGCCTCGCCGAGATGTCTCGCGCAGGCGGCGCAGCCGCCGGCGAGGTGCGCGCGCAGCTCCGCCGCCTCGGCCTCGTCGAGGAGCCCGCTGGCGAACAGCAGCAGCGCGTCGCGGCGCGCGGCGCAGCTCACGGCGCGCCCTCCCGCGCCGCGGGATCGAGCCCGTCCCGCAGCCGGATCAGACCCTGGCGGATGCGCGTCTTCACCGTGCCGAGCGGCGCGGCCAGGCGGTCCGCGACCTCGCGGTGAGAGAGGCCCTCGAAGAACGCCAGCTCGACCGCCTCGCGCTGGTCGGCGGGGAGCCGGCCGAGCGCAGCCTCCACGACGCCCCGGCTCTCGGCGGAGAGCAGCGACGAGAGCGGGCCCGCGGGCGCGGGGTCGTCCCGGTCGAGGTCGGCGAGCAGGCCCTCGTCCTCGTCCGAGATCCAGCGGCCGACGCGCCCGACCGCCCGGGCGCGGTCGATGGCGCGGCTCCGCGCCACGGTCATCAAGTACGAGAGCGGGCTCGCGCGCCCCGGGTCGTAGCGGTCCCCCTGCTCCCAGATCTGCGCGAAGGCGTCGAGCATCGCCTCCTCGGCGTCGCGGGGATCGCCGAGGATCCGGCGGCACACGCCGAGCACCGTGCGGGCGTAGCGGGCGTAGAGGGTCTCGAGCGCGGCGGCGTCGCCCGCCTTGATGGACTCCATCAGGCGCAGATCGGTCCGATTGCCCGTCACGCTCTTCCCGTCCAAGCCGTCGCCCCGCAGGCGAAACGCGAGGCTCGCATTCCAGCACATCGGAGGTGTGTTGGCGACCAGCGCGAGGGACATGCACGACGGCTCCGGTCGGGCGGAGGGCCCACCGGAGCTACGACCCGGTCGGACGCCCTGGATTGCAAGCCCGCTCGTGGGCTCGCGTTTTGGATACCTCGAATCCAAAACGCAGCGGCGGTCGTATGCTCTAGCAGGGCGCGAGCCCTACTTTCGGTCGCACAGCCGCCCCGGGAGGTGCCCGACTTCCCCTGGGCCCTCCCGGGGCCACTGCGAGCGGGTCAGTCGATGCGCTCGACGATCGTCGAGATGCCCATGCCCGCGCCGATGCACTGGGTGGCGAGGCCGTAGCGCTTGCCGCTGCGGCGCAGCTCGTGGGCCACGGTCGCCACGAGTCGCGCGCCGGTGGCGCCGAGCGGATGGCCGATGCCGAGCGAGCCGCCGTTCACGTTCACGCGATCCATCGGGATGCCGAGCTCGCGGATCGACGGCAGCACCTGAGCGGCGAACGCCTCGTTGAACTCGACGCGGTCGATCTGCTCCGCCCGCAGGCCGGCGTACTTCAGCGCCTTCTTCGTCGAGACGATCGGTCCGATGCCCATGAGCTGCGGCTTCACGCCGCCGACGCCGATGCCCACGATGCGCGCCAGCGGGGTGATGCCGAGCGCGGACGCCTTCTCCTCGGCCATCAGCAGCACGGCGGAGACGCCGTCGTTGGTGGGGCAGGAGTTGCCGGCGGTGATCACGATCTCCTTGCCGCCGAAGCTCACCACGCCCTTGATCGGCTGGAGCGCCGCGAGCTTCTCCGCCGTGGTCTCGGGCCGGATGCATTCGTCACGGTCGAAGGTCACCCTCTTGCCGGTCTCGCTCTCGAGCCAGTTGCCCTGCTCGTCGTAGATCGGATCCTCGACCTCGAGCGGGATGATCTCGTCCTTGTAGGCGCCCGTCTCGTAGGCCGCGGCGCACTTGCGGTGGCTGTCGGCGGAGAACTCGTCCAGCTCGCGCCGTCCGACGCCGTAGACCTCGGCCACGTTCTGCGCCGTCTGGGTCATGCCGACGAGCGGCGGCGAGTTCAGGATGTAGTCCGGAAAGTCGACCGAGAAGTACTCGCGGTGGTCCGGCGCCATGCGCTTCTGCACGTCGTTCATCTGGAACAGGCGCGGGTTCAGCTTGGTGACGCGGGTCTGGGGCACCTGGGGCCCGCCGCCGAGCCCGCGGCCCATGCGCTCGATGCCGAGGGCGACGCCGCAGTCCGTGGCGCCGACCATGATCGACATCGCCACGCGCTGCATCGTCTCCATGCTGGAGCCGCACTGGCGGTTGGAGTTGAAGCTGCACGCCTCGAGGGGCAGGCCGGCCAGGCGCTGCACCGTCCCGAGCAGCGTGAACTCGCCGAAGCCGGAGACGTTGCCGAGGCCGACGTCCTCGATCATCGAGTCCTTGACCTTCGGGTTGCGATCGAGGAGCGCGCGCAGCACCTGCGCGCCGGCCTCGTCGAGGCGCGTGGCCACGAGCTTGCCCTTCCCGCCGCGCGCGAAGGCGGAGCGGGCGCCGTCGACCAGGACCACGTTGCGGAGAGCGGGCATGGGGGACCTCCTTCTGGACGCGAAGGGACGAGCATAGCCCCGCCGGCCGGCGGCTGCCGGGCGCTCAGGCGGCAGCGCGGCGCGCGGCTTCGGCGAGCTGCGCGGGCTCCGCATTGCCGCCGGAGAGCAGCACGCCGCAGCGGCCGCGCCCCTCGCGGAGCGCGAGCGCGAGGGACGCGGCGCCCGAGGGCTCGAGGACCAGGCGCAGCTCGCGCAGCGCGAAGGCCATGGCGTCGAGCATCGCCTCATCGGAGACCAGCTCCACCCGCGCGACGTGGCGGCGCAGCACGGGCCAGGTGAGCGCGCCCGGCGTGCGCACGCGCAGCCCGTCGGCGATGCTGCGCGGCGGCGGCACGCTCCGGCGCTCGCCCGCGGCGAAGGAGAGCCGCGTGTCGCCGCCGTCCTCGGGCTCGACGCCCACCAGCTCGACGCCCGGCTGGAGCGAGTGCAAGGCCACCGCGCAGCCCGCCATCAGGCCGCCGCCGGAGATCGGCGCGTAGAAGCGGTCCAGGCTCCCGGCGTCCTCGAGCAGCTCGAGGGCGGCGGTGCCCTGACCCGCCGCGACCAGCGGATGGTCGTAGGGCGGCACCGGCGCGAAGCCGCGGCTGCGGGCGATCTCCTCGGCCCGGCGCTCGCGCTCGTCGCCGGCGGGGTCGACGAGCACGATCTCGGCGCCGTCGGCGGCGGTGCGCTCGCGCTTGATGCGCGCGACGTCCGACGGCATCACGATCACCGCGCGCAGCCCCAGCACGCGGGCGGCCCGCGCCACGGCCTGGGCGTGGTTACCGGAGGAGTGCGCCACCACGCCGGGGCAGCCGCTGGGGAGGGTCGTCATCAGGCTGAAGGCGCCGCGCAGCTTGAACGCGCCGGTCGGCTGGAGCGACTCGGGCTTCAGCAGCAGCTCGCAGTCGGAACGCGGCGCGTGGCGCAGCAGCGGCGTGCGCACCACGTGCGGCGCGATGCGCACGCGCGCCGCGGCGATGGCGTCGAGGTCGAGGGCGTCGAGCATGCGGCCCGGGAATGTCGCACGCGGCGCAGCGCCGTGCGAGGCGTGTGCTATCGACGCCGCGTGGCCGGAGAGGCGGCGTCGGCGCGGGCGGGCGATCCGCCCTTCTCGTACTGGAGCTGGGGCCTCGCCGCCTTCGCCCTCGTCTGGCTCGCCTGGTGGTGGCTGGGCTTCCGCGAGCCGCTCGCGCTGGCGCGCGAGCACGGGGGGCTGGCGATCGTCGGCTTCGCCGTGGCGGTGGTCGCCAACGCCACCGCCATCGGCGGCGGGCTCTTCTTCATCCCGATCCTGGTGTTCGGCTACGGGCTCCCGCCGCTCGTCGCGCTGAAGCTCTCGATCGCGGGGCAGGCGTTCGGCTTGACCAGCGGCGCCCTCGGCTGGCTGCGGCGGGGGGTGGTGCCGCGGGACGAGCTGCGCACGTGCATCGCGCCGGTGCTGCTCGGGGCGAGCGTCAGCTCGTTGCTGATCCACCCGAGCCCGCTGCTGGTGAAGGGCTCGTTCGGTCCGGTCTCGATCGGGCTCGGCGCGCTGACGCTCTGGCTGCAGGGTGCGCCCGCAGCGAGCGGCCGCCCGCCGGCGGCGGGGCGCTGGCCGCTGCGCGCCGTCGCCGCCGCGGGCGGCCTGCTGAGCGGCTGGGTGGCGATCGGCTCCGGCGAGCTGGTGGCGGCCTTCCTGATGCTGGCGCATGCGCTGCGCCCGGATCGCGCGATCGGGCTCGGCGTGGTGCTGCTCTCGGCCGCGTCGCTCTGGCTGTGCGCGCTGCACGCCCTCTGGCTGGGCGGCATCCCCTGGGAGATGGCGCTGTTCCTGGTGCTCGGCACGGTGTTCGGCGCGCGGCTCGGCCCCTGGCTCGGCCAGCGCGTGAGCCCGCGGCGGCTGAAACAGGCGTTCGGCGTGGTCGCGATCGCCGACGGCCTGCTGTTCGTCGCGCAGAGCTGGCTCGGGCGCTGAGGCGCCCGCGCTTCAGCGGGTCGCGCCGGGCCCGCTGCGCGGGCCGCTGCCCACCGCGCCGGGGCCGGAGGCGTCCGGACCGGAGGCGCCCGCAACGGGCGCTCCCGCGCGCCGGCGGGAGGCCTCGGCGCGCAGCTCGATCTCGCGGCGCTGGAGCGGCTGGCGCCGCGCCATCTCGGCGATGAAGCGCGTCTCGGCGGTGCGCTCGCGAACCCGCTCTGCGAGCTCCGCAAGGCGCTGGCGCTGAGCCTCCTGCTCGGCGGCGCCGAGCTCGGCGGGCGGGTCGTAGCGGACGACGCGCTCGGCGACCTCGCGGGTGCCGTTGCTGGCGCGCGCCGTGAAGCGCAACCGGTTGGCGCCGGGCCCGAGCTCCACCAGGGCGTCGAAGCTGCCGTCGGGGAAGCGGCGCAGCGCGCGCGCCGCGCCGCCGGTGGTGAGGTTCACGACCTCGAGCTCGGCGGCCTCGGCGAAGTCGATGGTGCGCAGGCGCGCCGCGGCGTCGGACGGTCGATCGAGCTTCTCGAAGCTCCCCCCCGCGAGCTCGGCCATGCCGCGATAGACGTCGAGCTCCTGCTCCGCTTCGGGACCGAGCGCGTACGAGTAGACGCGGATGCCGTGCTCGGACGCCTCGCGCGCCGCCGCCAGCACCGCGCTCTCGACCTCCCAGACGGGGCGGCCGCCGGTGGCGGCGCCATCCGAGAGGAACAGCACGGAGCGCTGGCGGGCTTCGGCTTCCGTCCCGCTTCCCAGCGCGGCGGCGGAGGCTCGCACCGCGGCGGCGAAGTCCGTGCCGCCGAGGTCGTAGAAGAAGTTCCAGCGCAGGTGATCGAGGGCGTCGATCAGCTCCTCGCGCGAGCTGCCGAGCGGAGCGGCGACCCAGGCGTGCCCCGAGAACGCGACGATGCCCACCCGGAAGGCCCGCGGGTCGGCGTGGTTCACGATCGAGTACGCCGCCGCCAGCTCGGCCATCAGCACGCTGTCGTCGAAGTCGTGGCGCTCCACGCGGTCGAGCAGCGTCTCGCGCACGTCGGGCTGGCGGGCGAGCCACTCGCGCATGCCGTCGCTGGTGCGGCCGCCCTCGCCGTCGCCGTCGAGGTCGATGCCGCAGGGCTCGATCGTGCTGTCCGAGAGGTCGATCGCCAGCACCACGTCCTGGACGCGCAGGCCGCGCGCGCCGGCCTGGCCGCTGACCTCGACGAGCGGCAGGTCGGCGGCCGCCTCTGGAGCTGCGGGCTCGGCCACGCGCAGCCAGGCCCGGCCGTAGAGGTCGCCGAGCTGGGCCGCCGCCGGAGCGGGGGCCAGCGCGAGCAGCGCGGCGCAGCACGCGGCGCGCGCGCTCACGCCGCCCGCCGCGCGCCCACCAGCGCCGCCACCGCCTCGGAGAGGCCGTCGACGCTGAGGTGGAACATCGGGAACATGCGCTTCAAGAGGCGCGTGGTCTGGGTGGACTCCCAGGCGCTCGGCGGGTCCGGGTTCAGCCACACAACCCGATCGAAATGCTCCTGGATCTTCGCCAGCCACTGGATGCCCGGCGTCGCCGTCTCTTCGCGCGGGTCGATGTTGCCGTAGGCCTCCAGCAGCTCCGCCGGATGCATGGCGCCGTCGCCCACGATCAGCACCTTCCAGCGCGCGTCGAGCTGCCGGAACAGGTCGGCGGTGGGGATCGACTCGGCGCGCCGCAGGTAGGCGTCCTTGTAGACGCGGTCGTAGATGCAGTTGTGGAAGTAGTGGGCGCGCAGCTCGCGCAGGCCGTGCTCCTCGCGGAGCGCCGTCAGCAGCCGGCTCACCGGCTCGAAGTACGGATCCATTGTGCCGCCCACGTCCATCAGCAGCAGCAGGCGCACGTTGTTGCGGCGCGGCGGCCGGAACACCAGCTCGATCTCGCCGGCGTTGCGGCAGGTCTCGTCGATCGTCTCGTCGAGGTCGAGCTCGCTGGCGAGACCGTCGCGCGTCAGGTGGCGCAGGCGCCGCAGCGCCACCTTCCACTGGCGGAGGTCGAGGGTCGCGTCGGTGCGGTATTCGCGGAAGCGGCGCTCGTCCCACACCTTCATCGCCGTGCGGCTCTTGCCCGGGCCGCCGACGCGGATGCCCGTCGGGTGCTCGCCGCCGTGCCCGTAGGGCGAATGGCCGCCGGTGCCGACCCAGCGGCCGCCGCCGTCGTGGCGACCCTCCTGCTTGGCGAGCGTCTCGAGGAAGCGCCGCATCAGCTCGTCGCGCGAGAGCCGCTCCAGCATCGCGCGCTGCTCCTCGGTCAGGTCCTTGAAGTTCTTCGGGTCGCGCAGCCACTCGAGCAGCTCGTCGGTGATGTCGAGGGCGCCCTCGACGTCGTGGAACACCCGGGCGAACACGCGGTCGAAGGCGTCGAAGCGGGCCTCGCTCTTCACCAGGCAGGCGCGCGCGAGATAGTAGAAGCGCACCAGGCTCTGGCCGTGCAGGCCCTTCTCGAGGGCCGTCATCAGGGCCTGCCACTCCTGCGTGCCGACGGGAACGCCGGCTTCGCGGAGTCCGTAGAAGAGGTCGAGGAACACGCCGCCTCCGGCGCCGGGCCTACTGATTGTACCGCGGGCCGAGGTCGCTCCAGCGCGTCGGCAGCTTGCCTCCCCGCTCGCGGTAGGTCTCCAGGGCCTCGCTGTCCTGCTCGGTCTTGAGCAGCGCACCCACGAAGGGGATGTGCGATTCGAGCTGCTCCCGCGAGATCCCCGCCCGCAGCAGCGCCGAGATCCAGTCGACCAGCTCCGAAGTCGAAGGCTTCTTGCGCAGCTCGCTCTGCTCGCGCAGCCAGTAGAACTTGACCAGCACCTGGTCGAGCAGCGTCGGCGCGAGGTTCGGGTGGTGCACGGCCACGATCTGCTGCATCAGCTCGCGGTCCGGGAACTCGATGAAGTGGAACACGCAGCGGCGCAGGAAGGCGTCGGGCAGCTCCTTCTCGTTGTTCGAGGTGATGATCACCACCGGGCGCTGCCGGGCGCGGACCTCGTCCCCGGTCTCGGGGATCGTGAAGCGCATCTCGTCGAGCTCGAGCAGCAGGTCGTTCGGGAACTCGAGGTCGGCCTTGTCGATCTCGTCGATCAGCAGCACGTGGCGCTGCTCGGCGGCGAAGGCCCGGCCGACGGCGCCGAGGCGGATGTAGCGGCGGATGTCGCCGACGTCGCCGTCGCCGAAGCGCGCGTCGTTCAGCCGCTGGACCGTGTCGTAGACGTAGAGCCCCTCGGAGGCCTTGGAGGTGCTCTTCACGTGCCAGGACTCCATCGGCATGCCGAGGCCGGCCGCCACGTGGCGCGCGAGCAGTGTCTTGCCGGTGCCGGGCTCGCCCTTGATCAGCAGCGGGCGCTCGAGGGCGATCGCGCAGTTGACCGCGTCGACCAGCGGCCCGGAGGCGATGTACCCCGGGGTGCCCTGGAACTTCCGGAACTCGTCGGAGGCGCTCATCGAAATTCTCCCGCAGCCGCAGACCAGCGCTGGCCGCGGGACTTTCGCCGATACCCGCCCCCGGGGCAAATCGCCCGCGCCCCGGCTCGAGATGTACCCTGCCGACATGCTGCGCAGGTTGCTCGCCGCCGTCGCGGCCGCGCTCGTGATCTTCGGCCTCGTCATCCTGCTCGCGCTCGAGTCGAGCGGCGTCGCCGTGCTCGAGACCCGCGCCCCGGCCGGCACCCCCCGCGAGACGCGGCTGTGGGTGGCGGAAGCGGAGGGCGCGCTCTGGCTGGAAGCCGCCACGCCGGAGCGCGCGTGGTACCGGGACGTGCTGCTGGATCCGGTGGTGAGCCTCGAGCGCGAGGGCCGCGCCGAGGCCTTCCGCGCGACGCCAGAGCCGGGCGAGGAGGCGCGCCGCCGCCTGCGCGGCTGGCTCCGCGAACGCTACGGCTGGCGCGACGCCTTCGTGGGGCTGCTGCAGGACACCTCGCGGTCGATCGCCGTGCGTCTCGACCCGCTGCGCTGAGTCGGAGCGCTCAGAGCCCCCGGCACTGGTCTTCCTTGTTGCCGTCGACCCCGTTGCCGCCGCCGCCCGGAGCCGGCGAGTTCTCCTTGCACTGCAGGTTCCCGCCGATCGTGTTGCCCTCGAGGGTGATGCCCGGACCGCCGCGGTTCTGGAACACCTGGAGATCGCCGTCGATCCGGTTGCCGCTCACCCGCAGGCGCCCGTCGTTCGACTCCAGCTGCACGTTTCCCGCCACGTCGCTCGAGCGGACGCTCGCGCTGCCGCCCTGCTCGAACTGCACGCTGCCGTCGATCTGGGAGTCCGCGACGTCGAGATTCCGGGCCCCCTGCGCCTGGATGTTGCCGTCCACCAGGATGCCGACCGCGGCGAGGCTCGACCCCGACTGGAGCTTGATGCTGCCCTGGACGCGCGTCCCGTTCATCGAGCAGCTCTTGTTCGCCGGAATCTCGAAGTCGTCGCCCAGGGTGACGTCGCCGTAGACGCAGTCCGGATCCGGGGGGATCGGGCCGCCTCCGCCGCCGCCCGGCGGCGGCGTCCCGCCGCCCGAGCCGACCATGTCGGCGCACTGGTCCTCGGCGCTGCCGCCGACGAAGTTGCGCCGGCCCTTCGGGACCGGGCTGTTCTCCTTGCACTGCAGGTTGCCGTCGATCAGGTTCGATCGGATCGCCACGCCCGCCGTGTTCTGGAAGGCCTGCAGATTGCCGCCGATCGTGTTCCCGAGCGCGGCGAGGAAGCCGCCGTTCGACTCGAGCTGCAGGTCGCCGCCGATCGCGGTGCCCTTCACGCGCGCGGCGCCGCCCTGCCCGAGCTGCACGCTGCCACCGACGCGGCTGTTGGCGACCCGCACCCGCGCTGCGTTCTCCGCCTGGATGTTGCCGGCCACGTCGATGCGCACGGCGACGAGCCTCGCGCCGCTCTCGACGCGCAGGCTCCCCTGCACGCGCGTGCCGCGGAGCCTGCAGCTCGCCCCGCCCGGCACGCGGAGATCGTCCACGGTGACCGCGCGGAGCACGCCGCTGCAATCGGTTTCTTCCGCGCGGCTCTCCGAGGCCGCAAAGGGGCCCATCAGGGCCGCGGCCAGAACTGCTGCTGCTCGCATTTCGATCCCTCCTGCTACGCCATTCCTGTATCGACGCCCGCCGATGCGGATTGGTTCGGGAGGCGGCAACTTCTCGCTTCCGAACCCGAAATCCGTCGGCCCTCCCGAGGAGACGCGCCATGCCCGGACCTCTCTCTGGCATCCGCATCGTCGACTGCTCGGCGATCCTCTCGGGTCCCCTCGCCACGATGATCCTCGCGGACCAGGGCGCCGACGTCGTGAAAGTCGAGCCGCCCGGCATCGGCGACCTGCTGCGGCTCTCGCCCTTCGCGCGCGGCGGCCTCGGCGCGTTCTTCGCCAACGGCAACCGCGGCAAACGCGCGATCGCGCTCGACCTGCGCCAGCCGCGCGGCCGCGAGCTGCTGCTCTCGCTGGTGCGCGACGCGGACGTGTTCGTGCAGAACTTCCGCCCCGGCGCCGTCGAGCGGCTCGGCATCGCCGAGCAGGACCTGCGCCAGGTCGCGCCCGACCTCGTCTACGTCTCGATCAGCGGGTTCGGCGAGAGCGGCCCCTACGCGAGCCGCCGCGTCTACGACCCGGTGATCCAGGCCCTCACCGGAAGCATCGCCATCCAAAAGCACCCGGACACGGGCGATCGCGACCTCGTGCGCCACGTGATCTGCGACAAGGCGTCCGCCTACACCGCCGCGCAGGCGATCACCGCCGCGCTCTTCGCCCGCGCGCGGGGGGCCGGCGGCCAGCACGTGCGCATCGCCATGCTGGACGCCGCCCTCGCCTTCTTCTGGCCCGACGGCATGATGGCGCACACGATGGTCGGCGACGGCGTGCGCCCCGGGCCCACGCTCTACCAGATCTACCGGCTCACCGGCACCGCCGATGGCCACCTGATCTACTTCGCGGTGTCCGACGCGGAGTTCCACGGCTTGTTCCGCGCGCTCGGAAGGCCGGAGTGGTGCGAGGACGAGCGCTTCGCGCAGCTCGGCAATCGCATGCAGCACACCGAGCAGCTCGAGAAGCTGCTGCGCCAGGAGTTCCGCAGCTGGCCCACTGGCGAGATCCTGGCGCGCATGGCCGCGGAGAGCCTCCCCGCGGCGCCGGTGCTCTCGCTGGAGGAGGTGCTCGCCGACCCGCAGGTGCGCCACAACGAGGTGCTCGTCGAGCGCGAGCACCCGACCGCGGGCGTGATCCGCCAGCCGCGCCCGCCCGCCCGCTTCGACCGCACGCCCGCCGAGCCGGGTCGTCTCGCGCCGCTGCACGGCGAGCACACCGACGAGATCCTCGCCGAGCTCGGCATCGACGCCGGCGAGCGCCGGGCCCTGCGCGAGGCCGGCATCGTGGCCTGAGCGCGGGGCGCCCCATGCCGGGCGGGACGCTGGCTCCGTTACCATCGGCCGCGATGGATTCCGGACTGGCGCCGCCGCTCTCCGACGCGCAGATCGAGGAGTACCGCGAGCAGGGCTTCACGCGCCTCGGGCGCATCGTCTCGGACGCCGAGATCGCCGAGCTCCTCGCCGAGGAGGCGCGCTTCCGGCCGCAACGAGGCTACGGCGCCCGGGAGAACCGGACCCTGCTCGTCTCCGTCCAGCTCTGCCATCGCTCGGAGCCGGTGCGGCGCCTGTGCACGGCGGGTCGACACGTCGCCGCCGTGGTGCGCCTGCTCGGCCCGGACGTCTGCCTCACCCACACCCAGTTCCTGACCAAGCTGCCGGACGACGCCGGCACGCGCAGCGACATCCCCTGGCACCAGGACAACGGCTACGGGCAGCTCGATCCGATGACGGATCTCACGGTCTGGCTCGCGCTCACGCCCGCGGACCAGCGCAACGGCGGCCTCTTCATGGTGCCGGGATCCCATCGGCGCGGGCTGCTCGACCACGGGCAGGCGGGCGCCAATCCCCTCCTCCGCGAGAGCGCCGCGGGCGGCGAGGCGATCGCGCTGCCGCTCGGCGCCGGCGAGGCGGTCGCGTTCAGCGGCCTCACCGTCCACGGCTCCGGTCCCAATCGGACCGACCAGCCGCGCACGGGCTTCTACGTGCGCTACTGCGAGCCCCACGCGCGCATGCTGAGCGAAGGAGGGCGGCCCGTCCTCGAGGACGGCCACTCCTGGATGGTGGCGGGCCGCGCCGGGTAGCGGCTCTCAGCCTCGCGCGAGCGCGGCCCCCGCCGCCGAGATGCCGAGCTCGTTGCGCACGCCGTTCACGCCTTCGACGCCGCGCGCGGCCTGCTCGGCCGCGCGCCGGGCGGCGGCCGACGCAACCTCGCCGCTCAGCGCGACGGTGCCGTTGGCGACCGACACCTCGACGCCGGCCATGGCGTTGCCCTCGGCGGCGAGCACGCGGCGCACCTCGTCCGCGACGGCGGCGTCCGCCGACACGAAGGTCACGAGCGTGCCCTCGTATTCGCGCTCCTCCGGCAGGCATCCGCCCGCCGCGAGCGCCGCACCGAGAATCGAAATGGCGAGGGTTCGCCTTCCTGTCCCCAGAGCCAGGGATCGCATCTGGCGCCTCCGCCCCCCTTGTCACATCGGTACCACGCGACCGCGGCCGCCGGCCGTGACGGCCCTCACCGAGGCAGCGAGGCGCGGTATCCTGCCCCAGGGGAAGGAGGTCCCACACCGTGAAGCTGGAGGGTGTACACCACGTCTCGCTGAATGTGGCGGACGTCGAGACCGCGCGGCGCTTCTACGTCGAGATCCTCGGGCTCGAGGAGCTGCCGCGGCCCGCATTCCCCTTTGCCGGCGCGTGGCTGCGCTCCGGCGCCCAGGAGATCCACCTGATCGCTGAAGCCGGTCACCGCGCGCCCGAGGGCCAGCACTTCGCCTTCCGCGTCGCGGACGTCGACGCCGCGGCCGCCGAGCTCGCAGCGCGCGGTGTCCGGGTGGGCGGCCCGATGGACGTCCCCGGCGCCGGACGCCAGGCCTTCCTGCGCGATCCGTCGGGCAACCTGATCGAGCTGAACCAGCCGAAGGCCTAGCCCGGGTTCCTCGGCATCTGCGCGATCCCCGCCGCGCGCGGAGCCCAGGGCTGGGCGCTGTCGGTCCAGATCTCGAGGGCGGGCTTCAGCCAGCTCGGGTCGTCGAGGGTGCCGGCCTTGATCACCTGGAGCGGACCGGCCGAGAGGCCGCTGAACACCGGCGTGCCGCAGGTCGGGCAGAAGCGGCGGCTCACGGTGCCGCCGCTCTCGCCCTTCACGTCCCAGGTCGTGAGCTCGCCGCGCAGCAGCTTCACCGCCGCGGTTGGCACCAGCAGCACCGTCGCAAAGGCGCCGCCGGAGGCGTACTGGCAGTCCCGGCAGTGGCAATGGAGCGTGGCGATCGGCTCCGCGGTGCACTCGTAGCGCACGTTTCCGCAGCGGCAGCCGCCGGTGAAGGGGGCGGGCATGAGGTCCTCCTAAGTGGGACGCGCCGGACCGTGGCCGGCGACGTGGGCGAGCAGGGCTTCGTAGGCCTCGCGCGTGCGGGGCCCGTAGACGCGGTGGCTGCGGCTCGCGCGCAGGCCGCCCTGCTCGCTGCGGATGCCGGCGATCGCGTCCTGCGCGATCGCGCAGCGCACCTGCTTCGGGTCGACCCCATAGAGCTCCGCCGCGTTGAGGCCGAGGATGCGCGCCTTCGCCTTCGCGCTGAGCGGCGGGTAGCCGAACTTCCGCTGCATCGTCTTCGGGATCTGGAGCGCCTTGAAGGCGTCGATCTGCCACTGGGGCGAGCCCCACCAGATGGAATCGGTCCCCCACACGATGCGCTTCGAGCCCAGCCGCTTCAGCAGCGAGCCCACCAGGTGGGCCGCCTGGTCCGGACCCTCGAGCAGCGCCGTCGCGAAGCAGCTCCCGAGCTCGGCGTAGACGCGCTTCCGGTGCCTGCGCTTCATCGAACGCACCACGCCGAGGAACTCGCCGATGCCCTCGCCGGGGAAGTAGCCGGAGTGGTAGGCGACGAAGTTCAGGTCCTCGAAGTCGGCCACCGCCTTGGGGAGGTCGCGGCTGCGCACGTACTCCGCGGAACCGGGGCCGAGCAGCGCCGGGAAGCCCTTGTGCACGTTGATCGTACGCAGGCCGAGGCGGCGAGCCTCCTCGAGCATCGGGTAGGCGACCTTCTCGTCGTCGAGCCACCAGTTGCCGTTGCCCGTGTAGCACTTGAGCGCGCGCGCGCCGAGGTCGTTCACTTGGTGCTCGAGGCTGTCGACGGCGGTCTGCGAGCCGGGCGCCGAGGTGGGGTCGCACATCGCCTGGGAGAGCGCGCGCTCGGAGCCGGCGAGCTGGTTCACGAGGTCTCGCGTGGCGGCCATCGTCTCCACCGGGAGCGGATAGCCGTCCGGCACGCCGCTGATCACGCCGACCGCGGTCTCGCTGTCGACGAACACCTCCTTCACCAGGTTGGCCTGGGAGAGGAGCTGGAGGCCCTGCGGCGTGCACTGGTCGCCCGGCGGGTAGAAGCGCAGGCAGCCGAGGGAAGGCTGATCGCCGAAGGCCTCGAGGTCCACGTGGTGGAGCTGAACGTCCATCACGAAGTAGTCCGCCGCGAAGAGCTCGGCCGCGGCGGCGGGGTCGTCGCATTGCTCGGGGGTCACGGGGAGGGGCGCCGCGTCGCCGCTCGTCGGCAGGCCATTCACCACGCCGAGCACCCAGAACGCCGTCGCCGTGCCGGCGCTGGTGCGCAGGAACTCGCGCCGCGTCATGCCGAGGCGGCGGGCGCGGCGCTCGGCCTCCTCGGCGAGCAGGCGGGCGGCGGCGCGCTGGCGCGGGCTCGGCGGGCGCGGGCACCACTCCCCGTTAGAGACGTCGGAGAGGGGCAGCGGGAAATCGCGCTCGTCGTCCTCTTCTTCCATGCCGCCGCTCCAGCACCCTTCCCGGCGAAGGGTATCATGCCCGCCGTGGAAGCGAGCCGAGCCGCCATCGAGAGGCTGATCCTCAGCTACGCCGAGCGCATCGATCGGGGCGACTTCGCCGGCGTGGGCGAGCTGTTCGCCGACGGCGCGATCGCCGGCCCCGACGGCGCGCCGATCGCCCGCGGGAGCGAGGCGGTGCGCCAGCTCTACGAGCGCACCACGCGGCGCTACGACGACGGCACGCCGCGCACGAAGCACGTGACTTCGAACCTGATCGTCGACACCGACGAGACGCGCGGCGAGGCGCAAGCGCGCTCGTACTTCACGGTGCTGCAGGCGCTGCCGGACTTCCCGCTCCAGCCGGTGGTCGCCGGGCGCTACGAAGACCGCTTCGAGCGCGTCGCGAACCGCTGGCGCTTCGCCGAGCGGCGCATGTTCGTCGAGCTGGTGGGGGACCTCAGCCGGCATCTGCTGATCGCGCTGCCGAAGCCCTGAGCGTGCGCGGCTTCCTGTACATGGCGCAGAGCGCCCTCGCCTTCGCGGTGATGGGCGCGCTGGTGAAGAGCGCCGGGCAGCGCCTGCCGGTCGGCGAGATCGTGCTGGCCCGCGGGCTGGTCTCGCTCGCGCTCTCGCTGGTCACGCTCCGGCGCGCGGGCGTCCACCCCCTCGGCGTGCGGCGCGGCCGGCTGTTCGTGCGCGGCCTGATCGGGGCCTCGGGGCTGGCCTGCGTCTTCTACGCCGTGACGCGCCTCCCCCTCGCCGAGGCCACCGTGATCCAGTACCTGCACCCGGTCTTCACCGCCGCCCTCGCCGCCTGGCTGCTCCGCGAGCGCACTGGAGCAGGGCTCGCGCTCTCCCTCGCGCTGGGCATCGCCGGCGTGCTCGTGGTGGCGCGCCCGGCGCCGCTGCTCGGGCTCGCGGCCGCGGAGTACGAGCCCCTCGCGCTCGCCGCGGCCCTCGCCGGCGCCTTCCTCTCCGCGTGCGCCTACGTCGCCGTGCGCCACCTCTCGGCGACGGAGCATCCCGTGGTGATCGTGTTCTACTTCGCCTGGGTGACGGTGGCGGGCGCGCTCCCGCTGGTCGCGCCTTACCTGGTGTCGCCGACGCCGCTCGAGCTGCTGATCCTGCTCGGTGTCGGCGTGAGCGCGCAGCTCGGCCAGCTGGCGATGACCCGCGGGCTCCGCATCCAGCCGGCCGGCCGCGCCACGGCGCTCTCCTACCTCCAGGTGGTGTTCGCGGCGCTGCTGGGCGCGCTCTTCTTCGGGGAGCGACCGGGCCTCGCGACCGCGCTCGGCGCGGCGCTGATCCTGGCCGGCAGCCTGCTGGCGATCCGCGACGCCCGCCGCGCCGAAACGCCGCTGCCGGAGCCGGCGCCGTGAGCGCGCCGCTGCGCAGCGAGCGCCTGGCGCTGCGGCCCTGCGGCTTCGAGGACGTGCCCGCGCTGCACGCGCTGTGGACCGACCCCGAGGTGCGGCGCTGGCTCTGGGACGACGTCGCGATCCCCGAGGCCAGCGCCCGCGAGGTCGTGCGCGAGAGCCTCGCGAGCTTCGCGGAACGCGGCTTCGGGCAGTGGGCGATCGCCGACCGCGACGGCGGGCCGCTCTTCGGCGCGGTGGGGCTGCGCCGCTTCGAGGGCGGCCGGGAGATCGAGCTTCTCTACGCCCTCCATCCCTCGCGCCAGGGCGCCGGCCTCGCGACCGAGGCGGCGCGCGCGGTGCTCGAGCACGGCTTTCGCACCCTGTCGCTCCCGCGCATCGCCGCGCGAGTCGACACGCCGAACCGCGCCTCCGTGCGGCTGCTCGAGCGGCTGGGCCTGCGCTTCGAAGGCGAGCGCCTCGTCGAGGGACGCCCGACGCTGCACTACGCGCTCGCGCGCGACGAGTACCTGCGGGCGGCCGCGCCCCGCTGATTCCCCCCTCAGCCGCGGTCGTTCGCGGCCGGGTCGAGCATGCGGGCGATCGCGTCTTCGCCGAGGGGCTCCGGGCGCTTGACGCGCAGGCTCTCGGCCCATTCCGAAGCGAAGTCGCGCTGCAGCGCGCGGTTGATCGCGAGGGTCGCGGTCATGGCGAGCAAGGCGCCGAGGCTCGCGAGCGCCATGTCCTTGTGGGCGTCCCAGACGTCGCCCTGCGTGCCCAGGTAGGACTGGCCGAGCTCGCCGCCGAACAGCTCGGCGGCGCCCCATTCGATCAGCTCGTAGATCATCGAGGTGGACATCGTGAGGTCGAGCGGCAGGAAGTAGCCCCAGAACCCGCGCACCGCCGCGACGCGCAGGAACACCTCGCGAATGGGGTAGGCGAAGAGCAGGCCGTAGGCGAAATGGATGGCGCGATCGAACTGGTTGCGTTCGAAGCCGAAGGCCTCGTCGAGCGAGACGCCGAGCCAGCGCCGCGACCACGCGTCGTAGGGCACCAGCGAGTAGGTGTAGTGGGAGCCGACCTCGTGGAGGGCCAGGAAGAGGAAGATCAGCGTGTAGGAGACGCGCGAGAACGGGAGCACCCGGTGGCCGGCCACCAGCACCGCGCCGAGGCCGACGACGAGGGCGTTCTCGAGCAGCCACGTCGAGCGCGAGACGGGCGCGATGCCGAGCGCCACGAACTCCACGGCGAAGAGGACCGCGAGCACCCAGAGGGTGCCGCGGCTCCGGTCTCCGCCCGGGTGGGCCGGCGCCGAGCGGCTCAGTAGACGGCGCCAGTCTGCCGCGCGAGGCGGTTGGCACTGGCCAGGTTGCGCTGCACCCGGACGTCGTCGGGCCGGAGCGCGGCGGCGCGCTCCAGGAACTCGCGCGCCCGGACCGGATCCCCGAGGCGGAGGTGCGAGACCCCGGCCGCGTGCAGCAGATCGGGGTGCTGCGGCGCGATCTCGAGCCCCGCCCCGTAGGCCTCCAGCGCGCCGCGCCAATCGCCCTCCCCCTGGCGGACGCTGCCGAGACCGAGGAACGCCGCGGGCGTGGGGCGCAGCTCGAGGCTCCGCTGGTACTGCGCGCGAGCGGCCACGGGATCCTGCGGCTCCAGCAGCTGACCGAGCTGGAGCCGCCGCCCGCCGAGGTCCTGCCCGAGCCAGGCGAGGCGATCCAGCGCCACCGTCGCACGCCCGTAGTCGCGCGTCGCGAGCGCGGAGGGGACCACGACGTCCATCTGCCAGATCGCGAAGACCTTGAGCACGAGCGCCGCGCCGGCCACGCCCCAGACGAGCCTCGCCCAGGGAACGCGCGCGGCGGCGGCGATCGGCGCAGCGGCCGGCTCCGCAGGGCGGCTCTCGAGCAGCACGCCGCGCACCCGGCGGCTGCGCAGCTTCCAGACCGCACCGTCGAGCACGAAGTGGTGGAGGTTCCCGGCGGCGGTGACGAGGAGCAGCAGGCCGTCGTCGTAGGCGATGGCGCCCAGGGCCCCCGGCGCGAGCAGCGCGCCGGGCAGCAGGAAGACCGCAGTACCCGCCGCAGCGGCCTTCACGAGGTAGCTCGGGATCCCCGCGAACCCGCTCTGGGAGCGCGCGAAGTAGCTGGTGATCCAGAGGTACTGGGCCGCGTGGGCCAGCGCGATCCACATGAAGTAGTAGGTGCGGAGCTGCCAGTCGAAGGGCTCGAGGCCGGCCCGGACGCCGAGGCCGCCGACCAGCGCCGGCACCGAGAACCAGAGCGCCTGCGAGGCGACGAGGGCCGCGGCGGGCCCCAGCGCGCGCAGCGAATGGCGGCGCAGCAACAGGAACGCGGCGACGCCGAGCGCGATCGCATAGAGGACGAATACCCCGGCGAACAGCGGGCGGACCACGTCCAGCGGGAGGCCGAGCGGGACGAAGCGGATCGTCGGCTCCCCCACCTGCAGCACCATGTTGTCCCCGCGCCCCCCCTCCTGGTGCACGAGCAGGGCGACCAGCACGAACGAGAGGAAGAAGGAGGCGCGCAGCGCGCGGCGCGCGGGCTGCGGGACGGCGACGCCGCGCCGGCCGAGGAACATCATCGCGATGCCGAAGTTCTGACCCGCGTAGTGCCAGGGGCTCCAGGTGACGAAGAGCGTGACCATCGCGCAGCCGAGCGCAGGCGCGCGCAGCGAGACCAGCGTGGCCGCGACGATGGCGACGGTCGCCCAGAGGGCGACGATCCGGTGCTGGCGCCGATCCTCGGCGCGCTCGTAGACGCGGAGCAGGGTCGCGCCGTAGTGGGGCAGGCTCACCAGCAGGACGAGCGCCGGGAACACCCAGTCGGGCTGCTGCGCCCGCAGCGCGCTGCCCGTGAACGCGAAGAGAACCACGCTGAATGCGTAGAGGACGCCGCACCCCAGCAGGAGGTCTGGAAGCGGCCCGAACAGCCAGCTGCGAGCTTGCGGGACGGGAGCGGTCATGGCGCAGCCGCAGTATCGCACGGGGTCGCGCCGTCCTCTCCCGGCCGACACCCCGCGGGGACCGTCGCCGCCCGGGGTCCGTTCGCTCGAAATCGGACACGCCGGGTAGCCGAAGCATGGGCTACGGGTTGGGATGATGGACCACCGGCCGAGATAGATGGGTTATCTACCCGGACTCGACGGGCTACGGGGCGTCGCGATTCTCGCCGTCCTCGCCTACCACAGCGCGCTCCTTCGGGGCGGCTTCGTGGGCGTCGAGCTGTTCTTCGCGCTGAGCGGATTCCTGATTACGTCGCTCCTGCTCCGGGAGTGGCGCACGCACGGCGATCTCGATCTGCCGCGGTTCTGGGCCCGTCGGCTATTCCGCCTCGTGCCCGCCCTCGGCGTGGCCGTGCTCCTCGCGATCGCGGTTTCGTGGTGGCACGGCATGGAGCTCCGTCCGGCCTGGATCGCGTCGGCGCTCTTCTACGGGAGCAACCTCGTGATCGCCTACGCCGGCGTATATCCGCTCGGGGTGCTGTCGCACACCTGGTCGCTCGGCATGGAGGAGCAGTTCTACCTGCTCTGGCCGCTGCTGCTGCTGGGTGCGCTTCGCTTCGGGAAGCGCGGTGTGGTCGTCACAGCCGCGGCGCTGTGTGTGGTTCCGGCGCTGCTGCGGCTCCACACCGTAGCTTCCCATCCGGCGGATCCGCAGCTGTGGCTTCGCGTCTACTTCTCGCCCCACCTGCGCATCGACGCGATCGCGGTGGGATGCCTCGCCGGAGCGTGGCTCTCGGACCGGCCGGCCTGGGGACGTACCGGCGCGATCGGCGCCGGGATCGCCGCGCTCGCGGGGGCCCTCTGGCTCGTGGGCGTCGCGCTGCACGCCGAGATCCGAACCGTGGTTGCGACCCCGGTTCTACTCAGCGTGACCTCGTTGGCCGCGGCCGCCGTGGTGGTCGCTTCCGCACGCCTCCGTCCCGTCGCAGCGCTTCTTTCCTTCGCGCCACTCGTCTGGGTCGGCCGGATCTCCTACGGGCTCTATCTCGTCCATGTGATCGTATTCGTGGCGCTCGGCGACTGGTCCGTCTGGATCCGCTGGCTGGCCGCCTTTGCCGTCGCAGTGCTCTCCTATGCCCTCGTCGAAACGCCCTTCCTGCGCCGCAAGCACCGCTTCGACCGCCGGACTTCGCGGCTCAGCGAGGTCATGTCTCCTCCTCCGCCCGCTCCTGCTCCGGGGTGAGGCGTCCGGCGGGGACCTCGCGCGGGGCGGCCTCGAGGGGCGGCTCCGGGGTGGGAACGAGCTCGTTCAGGCGGTCGATCAGGATGCGCAGCCGGCCGATCGCGCGGCGGTCGACGTCGAGCGCCAGCCGCGACAGGTCCTGGAACTCGCCGCCTTCCTGGGGCAGGGACTCGGGGAGGACCTCGAGCGGGCCGCCCACCAGCAGATCGGCGAACTCGTCGGAGAGGCGCGCGAGGGTCTCGGCGTCGGGAAGGTGGCGCAGCCGCAGCAGCAGCCGGTCTCCCACGAAGCGGCTCGAATGGTAGTTGGCGTAGAAGCGCGCGATCTCGTCGACGGCCCGCTCCACGTCGTCGGTGACCAGGAACAGGCGCAGGTCGTCGTCGCCGATCAGCCCCGCGCCGTGCAGGCGCCGCTCGATCCAATCCCGCCAGTCCCGCCAGTAGCTGCCGCCGGGCGCGTCGACGCAGACGATCGGCATCACCGGCGACTTTCCGGTCTGCACCAGGGTCAGCGCCTCGAAGCCCTCGTCGTGGGTGCCGTAGCCGCCCGGGAAGAGCGCGACGGCGTGGGACTCCTTCACGAACATCACCTTGCGCGTGAAGAAGTAGCGGAAGTTGATGAGCTTGGGATCGCCGGCGATCACTTCGTTCGCCTGCTGCTCGAAGGGCAGGCGGATGTTGACGCCGAAGGAGGCCTCGCGGCCGGCGCCCGCCTGGGCCGCGCCCATGATGCCGTCGCCCGCGCCGGTGATCGTCATCCAGCCGAGCTCCGTCATGCGCGCCGCGAAGGAGTACGCCTGCTGCCAGGCGGGGTCCTCGCGCCGCGTGCGGGCGCTGCCGAACACCGAGACCTTGCGCCGGCTCGCGTAGGGAGCGAACACGCGGAAGGCGTGGCGCAGCTCCTTCACCGCGCTGGTGATGAGCTTGACGTCGCCCACCGAGCGCTCCTCGGCTAGCAGCCGGAGCGCGGTCACCACGATCTGGCGCGCGTGGTCCGCGCCGTCGCTCGGGCCGAAGCGCTCCTGGGCGCGCGCCACGAGCTGCTCGATCAGCCCGTCGAGCTCCGGCACGCCGAGCTCGAAGCGCCGCCGCCTGCCTCCCCCCATGGGCCGGAGCATACCCGCCGCGGCGCGCCCGGTCCCTAGAAGATGGCGGTGCCCATGTTGGCGTCGCAGGGACCCACCTGCTTCAGCGCGACGGGGCCGCCGAGCTGCACGTCGTAGGTCCCGCTGCCCTGGCAGAAGGTCGCGTTCGGCGCGGAGCCCGTGGCGTCCGGGTACACGTAGCCCCAGTAGTTCAGCACGCCGTTGCCGTCGAGGTCCGAGGCGGCCTCCGCGGTGAAGGACCTGCAGGGGCCCGACGCCGGGCAGCCGGCCGGCTCCCCCACCACTTCGTAGTTGAAGAGCGTCTCGCCCTCGGGCGCCCAGCCGAGCTCGCTGAAGCCGCCGTTGTCGATCCACGGGAGCTTTCGCGGCAGCACCGCCGCGTCCACGACGGGCGACTCGACAGCGGGCTGGAAGCCGCCGCTGCTGGCCGAGAACGCGATCTCCGCCACGCGAATCGCCGCGAGGTTCGTCTTCGCCTCGCTCACCCGCGAGCGGAGCTGGAAGCGCTGGAAGCCCGGAATCGCGATGGCGGCGAGCACGCCGATGATCGCGACCACGATCATCAGCTCGATCAGAGTGAAGCCCGAACGTCGTGTGGGGGTGTCCATGGCGGTCTCCGGAGAGCTGGCCTTGCAGGGATCCTGCCAACCCTCGGGAACGCGCTGAACGGCGTTTGGTGACCTCTCGCACGACGTTCTGCGTCACCCAGGGACGCAATTCGTCACCCTGGACGCGGCGGGCGGCCAGAGGCGCGAGCGGCGAGGTATTCCGTGGTCCGGGCGGCGGCGCCCGGCTCGGCTTCGAAGGCGGCCGCGCAGAAGTCGGTGGCCCCCGCTTCCTCGAGGCGGCGGAGCGCGGCGTCGAGGGCGCGCTCGTCGCCGGCGATCGCCACGTCCGCGGGCCCCGCGGCGCCCTCGCGGTCGAGCATCGCGCGGTACGACGGGAGCTGACCGTAGATGGAGAAGTCCTTCGCCGCGCGCGCGCGCGCGGCATCGGCGTCGCGCGCCAGGGCGATCGGCAGACCCGCGACGACGCGCGGCGTCGGACGGCCGGCCTCGCGAGCCGCCGCGCCGAGCGTCGGCACCGTGTGGTCGGCGAGCGTCTTCGGCCCGGTCATCCAGGTGATCGTGCCGTCGGCGAGCCGCGCGGCGATGCGCAGCATCGCGGGGCCGAGGGCGGCCACCAGCACCGGGACGCGCGCGGCCCCCGGCACCTGGAGGCCCACCTGGACGCGGTACTCCTCGCCCTTCCAGTCGGCGGGCTCGCCGCGCAGCAGCGGGGCCAGCACCTCCAGGTACTCGCGCATGTGGGACGCGCGCCGCGCGTAGGAGAGCCCGAGCAGGTTCTCGATCACGATCTGGTGCGAGAGGCCGATGCCGAGCACGAAGCGGCCGCGCGACGCGGCCTGGGTGGTGAGCGCCTGCTGGGCGATCGCGACGGGATGGCGCGGGTACGTCGGCACCACCGCGGTGCCGAGCTCGATGCGGCTCGTCTCCCTTCCGACGATGCCGAGCGCGCCGATCGCGTCGAAGGAGGAGATGTTCGCCATCCAGAGCGATGCGAAGCCCTTGGCTTCGAGAGCTTTCGCCTGGGCGACGAGCGAATCGAGCCCGCCGTCGCCGTCCGCCGTCGCTCCGACCATCATTCCGATGCGCATGGGGCCCTCCTCGCTGGAGCGAGGATGCGCCGGGGATCAGGGCTGCGCCAGCCGCGCCGGCTCGAAGTCCCAGCTCCAGGTGACGGGCAGCTTGCGGAAGCGCTTCGGAGCGCCCTCGAGGGTGACGTCGAAGCGGATCCGGAAGCGGACCTTCGCCTCACCGCGGCGATTCACGCTCAGCGTCCAGCGCAGGGTCTCCGACCTCGGGTTGGCGGTGACGTCGATGTTTCGGCGGAAGGCGTCCTCGAGCGCGTACTCGGCGCCCTCGACCACGGTCTCGAGCCCCGCCAGCCAGCTCGGATGCGGGTGGAGCTCGAAGCGTCGGCCCGAGCGGCCGAGCTCGCGATACACCCCGACGAGGCAGCCGACCTCGTCGCAGAGGCTGAAGGTTCCGTTCTCGAGCAGCCCGAGGTGCCCCGTCACCGGCGCCTTCAGCGCGCCGAGCCCCGGGAACCGGAGGCTCTGGGTTCCAGTCAGGTCGCGCAAGGCGATTCTCGGCTCGCCGAGCGGGAACGGATCCCCGTTGTCCCCGATCCCGTCGCCGTCGAAGTCGCTCCTCTCCTCGGGATCCAGGGGAAAGGCGTCGGCGTTGTCGCCGACGTCGTCGCCGTCGCTGTCGCGCGCCTCGGCCGGGTCGTCGGGTCGCCAATCGGAGTTGTCGCCGACGCCGTCGCCGTCGCGGTCTCGCGACTCCGAACCATCGTCCGGGAACGCATCGCGATTGTCACCGACCCCGTCGCGGTCTCGATCCGACCATTCCGTGGCGTCGTAGTCGAAGGGGTCTGCGTTGTCGCCGACGCCGTCACCGTCGGAGTCCCGGCGCTCCGTGGGATCGTCGGGGAACACGTCGATCTGGTCTCCGACGCCGTCCTGGTCGCGATCGCTCCACTCCATGTAGTTCAGGGGAAACGCATCCTCCGCATTCGGCACCTCGTCGCCGTCGAAATCGTCGAGGCCCAGGGTCCAGACGCGCGGCTCGCCCCATTCGTCGAAGCGCACCATCACCGCGCGATCCCCCGCGGCCACGATCGGGCCGGAGGAGCCAGGAAGACTCATGCGGGCTCGCAGGGTCGACTCGGGCGTCCACCATTCGACCCCGCTGGACCAGTCGGACGTGGTCAGCAGATCGAGACCCAGCCAGGCGGCCGGCCCGGCCTCGGTCGACCCCGCGAGGCGAGCGAGCGTCGACGCATCGTAGATCCCGCGGTCCAGCGCGAGCCGCGAGCCGTCGGGTGACGGCGATACGAAGCCAGCAGCGCGGAGATCCGTCGCGTGGACGTCTTGCAGGTGCCCGCCGACGTCGACGTCGATCCAGTGGAGATGGCTGCCCACGTTCGCATAGAGGCGCCGCTTTCGGGGCTCCCACACGAGTTCGCCGACCCGTTCGTCGAAGCGGAGCTCGGACAAGACGCCGCCGGTTTCGTCCAGCGCCAGCAGTCGGTACGGCTGCCCAGGCATGCAGAGGGCGAAGGCGCTGCCCATCACCGCGCCGCCGCAGGACGGGCCATCGAGCCTCGCGAGCCGGGTCTCCTCTCCGGGAGAGGAGACGTTCACCCAGACCAGCTCCGCCGCCGGCTCCAAAGCGGGGTATTGGAGGAGCAAGCGGCCGTTGGAGGGGTCCAGGTCTAGGAGGTACGCAGGTAGCGGCAGGGGCGCGAGCCAGCGGCGCTCGTCGACCGACCACGGAAGCAGCACGCGCCCGCGGGAGTCCCCGAACCACGCGATCCCGTCGTAGAACCCGAGCGCCGTGGCCCCCCGCGTGATGACGTCGAAATCGAACGCGGCCCACGGCACGTGGGTCACCGTTGCGGGAGCGGGCTCCGTCGGCAACGAGAACACCACGACCTCGTCCGGCATCACGGCCATCGCGAACATCGTGGCCGGCGCCGCAGTCCGCGCCACGCGGGCGAAGGAGTCGTCGAGCAGGAACAGGCTGTGCGCCGAGCGGGCCACCATCCTTCCCGCGCCGGAAGCGAAGTCGCGGACCGCGAAGCCGAGGGAGCTCACCCCGGCGAGATCCTCTGCTCGGAAGACGCGACCTCCGTCGTCGACGTAGACGTCCGCCTCCGGAGCGATCCAGCCGGGCGTCTGGTTGTAGGGCAACGGGGCGACCGGTGCTGGAAACGCGTCTCCCAGCGCGCCGCTCTCGTCGTAGGGAATCGCGTACAGCTCTGCGTACCAGTCGAAGGCGACGAGTCGACGCGATGCCGGCGCCACGTGGAAGGCGTCCATTCCGGGCGGATACTCGCGCTGGTCGACGAGGGCTCCGGTCTGCTTGTCGAAGACGGACAGGGTTCCGGCGCCGCTCAGACCGAAGAGGAAGTCCTCGTCCATCCCGAGGTGCCAGAGAACCCCTGCGTCCGCGACGAGTGTCGTCTCCGCACCGCTGGCGTGGTCTCGGCGCACCAGGCGGCCGTCGTCGTAGAGCAGGAACGCGCTCTCGGCGTCGACGAGGAGCCAGCGCGCCGTCCCGCCGAGAGCGATCAGGGGAAGCCATTCGCGCGCGGCGAGGTCATAGCGATGGAGGGCGTCCTGGGATGCGAGATAGGCGACGCCCCCCTGGTCGGCGAAGAGCTGCAGCGCGCCGCTCGGGTGGGAATGGAGCAACAGGGCCGCGCAGAGGAAGACGATCCGCAGGAGCACCGCCGCAGTCTATACCGGGGCGCGGGCCGCCCTCCACAGAGAAATTCCAGACACCCGCAGCGCCGGGCCGTCCCCGAAGGAGCCGGTACCATCGCCGGGCGAAGACGTACCCTCCTCCGGAGACTCCGATGAAGTTCACCTGGTTCAACCTGATGCCCTGGCCCTACCTGCCCGACGACTTCCGCCAGAAGTACCGCTCGGTGTGGGTCGACATCCCGAGCAAGCTCTACGACCCGGTGAAGGGCCACGCGCTCTACCACACCTACCTCGACCAGCTCGAGTACGCCGACCAGCTCGGCTTCGACGGAATCGGCGTCAACGAGCACCACGCCAACGGCTACGGGCTGATGCCCTCGCCCAACATCATGGCGGCGGCGCTCTCGCGGCGGACCTCGCGCGCGGCGATCGTCGACCTCGGCAACTCGATCGCGCTCTACAACCCGCCGCTCCGGGTGGCGGAGGAGTTCGCGATGCTCGACGTGATCTGCGGCGGGCGCCTGGTGGCGGGCTTCCCGGTCGGCACGTCGATGGACACCAACTACTGCTACGGGACCATCCCCGCCGAGACGCGCGACCGCTACGCCGAGGCCCACGAGCTGATCCTGCGCGCCTGGCGCGAGGAGGAGCCCTTCGCCTTCAACGGGCGCTACACCAAGCTGCGCTACGTGAACTGCTGGCCGCGCCCGATCCAGAAGCCGCACCCGCCGATCTTCATTCCGGGCGGCGGCTCGATCGAGACCTGGGACTTCTGCATCGACCACGGCTACTCCTACTCCTACCTCTCGTTCTCGGGCTACCTGCGCGCGCGCCAGCTGATGGAGGGGTACTGGAAGCGCGTCGCCGAGCGCGGCGTCGACGAGTCGCCCTACCGGGCGGGCTTCGCCCAGATCGTCTGCGTGGCGGAGAGCGACGCGGAGGCCGAGCGGCTCTTCGCCCCGCACATCCTCTACTTCTTCAACCGCTGCCTGCACGTCTACCCGGGCTTCGCCGACGCGCCCGGCTATCGGACGGTGAAGACGCTGCAGGCCAACGTGCTGCCGCAGTTCACGCCCAAGGGCTTGCGCAGCTTCACGGAGATGACCTGGAAGGACCTCGTCGAGGGCGGCTTCGTGATCGCGGGCAGCCCCGACACCGTTCGCGAGCGCATGCTCGAGATGATCCGCGGCTTGCGCGTCGGCAACGTGTTCTGCCTGATCCACATGGGCGACATGCCCGACGAGAAGACGCGGCTCTCGACACGCCTGTTCGCCGAGCGGGTGATGCCGGCGATCCGCGACGCCTGGCCCGAGTGGAAGGACGACGGGCGCTTCTGGATCCGGCCGCTGCCGCCGGAGCAGCGCCGCGCCCCGGCGCCGGTCGGGGAGGCGCGCTGATGGAGTCGCGCACCCTCGAGACGCGCGGCGGCCGCACCAAGATCCGCATCCACGAGGGCGGCAGCGGCGAGCCGCTGCTGTTCCTGCACGGCGCCGGGGGCCTCTTGCCCGGCGATCCCTTCCTGGCGGCGCTCTCCGAGCGCTTCCGCGTGGCGGCGCCGCTGCTGCCGGGGTACGAGGACTCGGAAGGCGCCGAGAACCTGCGCAGCATGCTCGACTTCACGCTCTGGGCCTTCGACGTCGTCGACGCGCTCGGCTGGCGGCGGCCGCTCGTGGTCGGACACTCGATGGGCGGGATGATCGCCGCGGAGATGGCCGCCGTCTGCCCGCACGACGTCACGCGCCTCGCGCTGCTCGCCCCGGCCGGCCTCTGGCTCGACGCGCATCCGATCCCGGACCTCTTCGCGCTGCTCCCCTTCGAGCTGCCGCCGCTCCTGTTCCACGACCCCGCCTTCGGCGCGAAGCTGATGACCGGCGGCTTGTTGATGGAGGGGAGCGCTCCCGGCCAGCCGCTCGACTTCGCCGCCCTGCTGCAGCGTTTCGAGGACTCGAGCTTCCTGCAGGCCTTCCTGCTCGACCAGGCGCGGCGCCTCGGCACCGCCGGCAAGCTGCTGTTCCCGATCCCCGAACGCGGGCTCGCCGAGCGCCTCTACCGCGTGACGGCGAGGACGCTGCTCGTCTGGGGCGAATCCGACCGGCTGATCGCGCCCGCCTACGCCGACGCGTTCGTGCGTCACCTGCCGCAAGCCGAGCTGGTGCGCCTGCCGCAGGCCGGCCACATGGCGCCCTACGAGCGGACCGCCGCGGTGGTGGAGGCGATCGCGCGGCTGGCCTGAAGCCGAGGCCTAGGGAAACGGGGGCGGATCGGCGGCGGGGGCGACGGGCTCGGGGGCCGCCTCGCCCTGGAAGAAGCTGCTGCGCTTGTAGTCCTCCAGCAGCTCGTCGACGAACACCTTCACGACCGCGGCGGCCGGCACCGCGATCAGCAGGCCCAGGAAGCCGAACAGATCGCCGCCGATGAGCAGGGCCACGATGACGGCGCCGGGGTGCAGCCCCACGCTTCCGCCCACGATGCGCGGCGTCAGCACGAAGCCCTCGAGGTTCTGCACCACCGCGTACCAGCCCAGCACCGCGAGCAGGTGCCAGTCGAAGCCGAACTCGAGCACGCACAGGGAGCTCGCCAGGCCCACGGCCACCACGTTGCCGAGGTAGGGGACCAGCGCCATCACGCCCGCCAGCAGGCCCACGCCGATCGCCAGGTCGATGCCGATCGCCCCGAAGCCGAGCGCGTAGAGCACGCCCAGGATCGCGGCGACCAGGAGCTGGCCGCGCAGGAAGCCCGAGATCAGATGGTCGGCGGTGCGGGCCTTCTCGATCACGTAGTCGCGCTGGGCGCGCGGGATCCAGCCCCCCACCCGGCGCAGCACCTGGTCGAACTCGACCAGCAGGTAGTAGGCCAGGATCGGGATCACGAGCAGCCCGATCAGCACCGACACCGTTCCCGTGGCGGTGGAGAGCGCGCCCAGCAGGACGTCGCGAACGGCTCCGAGGGCGGTGAGCTCGAGCCCGCGCAGCCCGCCCAGCACCTCCTCGAGGGTGTCGGGCAGCTCGACGCCGAAGCGCGTCTCGAGCTGCGGGACCACCACGGTGACGAGACGCTCGAGATATACGGGCATGCGCTCGGCGAGGGCGGTGATCTCGCGCACCAGCCGCGGGATCGCGACCAGCAGGAAGGCGAGCACCAGAGCGCCGGCCAGCAGGAGCACGAGCAGGATGCCGAAGCGGCGGCGCACTCCGATCCGCTCCAGCCGGTCGATCAGCGGGTCGAGCAGGTACGCGATCACGAAGGCCGCGGCCAGCGGGGTCAGCGCCGCCTTCAGCACGAACAGCATTGCGAACAGCGCCGCGGCGACCGCCGCGCCGACGATGACCCAGCGCGCGGCGCGCGCGACGAAGTCCCGGTCGGCCTGCCCCTTGTCTGCGGCGGTCGAGCGGGTCTCCTGCGGGGATTCGTTCGGCGACGCCATGCGCGGCGAGCCTACCATGCGCGGAGGCCCCCGCACTGCGTCAAGCCGCGGGCAGGCCTTCCGGGTGCTGCGGCAGGTCGTCGGCGATCTCGTACCAGGGCGCCTTCGATGCCGTGAAGATGTGGCTGCTGGGGCGGATGCCCGGGTCGTCGTCGAGGGCTCCCATCGGCACCACCGCCAGCTTCCGCTCGGGGTCGAGGCGCGGCAGCTTGCCGCCGCAGTCGCGGCAGAACGCCTGGGCGAAGTAGCGCGCGCCCGGCAGCTTGTAGAGCTCCAGCCGATCCGCGCCGCGCGTGAAGCGCAGCCCGTCGTCGCGAGTGAAGCAGTTCGAGGCGTGGGCCGCGGCGCGCGCCTTGCGGCAGCGGCCGCAGTGGCAGTTCGTGGCGCGCTGCAGCTCGCCTTCGACGACGAAGCCGACCCGTCCGCACAGGCAGCTCCCGCGCAGGCGGCCCGGCGGGTCGCTCGGCGCGCGGTCGGCGACGATCGGCGCGGAGATGCCGGGGGGGAAGGCGTCGAAGCGCGGCAGCGCGTCGCGGATCTCGTACCAGGGCGCCTTCGAGCCCACGAAGATGTGGAACTCCGCCCGGATGCCGGGGTCCCCGTCGGTCGGGCCGAGCGGGATCACCGCCTGGCCGTCTCCGTCGTCGGCCTCGGGCAGCGGCGTGCCGCAGCGCCCGCAGAACTGGCGGGTGACGACCTTCGAGGACGCGAAAGGCACCACGCGCTCCTCGCCCCGCAGCATCCGGAAGCCCGCGCGCGGCGCCATCAGGTAGGTCGCGAAGGCCGTGCCGTGAGCCTTCCGGCACATCGAGCAGTGGCAGTGGTGCGTGTGCTCGAAGGGGCCGGCGGCCTGCCAGGCGACGTCGCCGCACAGGCAGCTTCCCTGAAGCAGGCCGCTCATGCGCCCGCCGCCGCGCGAAGCGCCGGCTTCGTCTCGAAGGCCGGGATGGTCTCCTCGACCAGACGCCGCGTCTGGAGCATCAGATCCTCCTCGCCGCTCGCCAGGGGAATCATCACGAACTTCGAAGCTCCCGCCGCGACGTAGGCCTCGAGGGCGGCGCGAATCGCGGCGGTGTCGCCCACCGCCAGCCAGTCGGGCGGCGCACCCCCCGCGGCGGCCCGCGCCGCGGCCATGCGGCGCACGGGGGCGTCGTCGAGGCTCCCGAAGCGGTAGGGGAGCGTCACTCCGTAGTGATCCGGGTCGATCGAGCGGCCCGTGCGCGCGAGCTCGCGGTGGATCGCCCCGACGAGCCGCTCCAGCTCCGCCGGCGGCACCAGGCCCGCGAGCCAGCCCGTCCCGACGCGCGCGGTGCGCCGCACCGCCGCGGGGCTGTGGCCGCCGATCCAGAGCGGCAGCGGCTGCTGCACCGGGCGCGGGGCGATCGAGACGTCGCGGTACTGGAAGTGGCGGCCCTCGAAGCTCACGCACTCCTCGCTCCAGAGCCGGCGCATGATCTCGAGGATCTCGTCGGCGAGCCGCCCGCGCTCGCGCGCGTCGCGGCCGGTGGCCTGCCACTCGGGGGCGGTGTCGTGCCCGGGGACGAACACCGGGAGCAGCCGCCCGCCCGAAAGGAAATCGATCGTGGCGCACTGCTTGGCCGCGACCAGCGGGTCGCGCAGCGAAGCCACCATCGCGTTCATCCCGAACTTCACGCGCTGGGTGGCGCCGGCCAGTGCGGCCATCGCGGCGAGGGACTCGAGGTGCGGCTCGCGGGAGACCAGCCGGTCGGTCTGCCAGATCGAGTCGACGCCGCCGTCCTCGCAGAGATCGACCCAGCGGAAGAAGGCGCGGGCGGTCTCGAACGGGAACGCGGCGATGCCGAGGCCGATGCGAACGCTCACGCAGCCAGCGTAGCGTCCTCGGCCGCGGCTGCGCTTCCCTCGCCATCCGGCGCCTGGACCACCACGAGCACGGCCACCGCTTCGCGCCGGCTGCGCGACGCGATCGGCACCTCGAAGACTGCCGCGGTCTCGTCGCTCGCGAATCGCTGGGGCTGGCTCATCTCGGTCCTCCCGGTGTGCGAGTCAGACTACGGCCGCCTGGCCTCCCTCTGCTATGAAGGCCTTCACAGATCCGCCGCAGATTCGCGCGGCGGGAGGAGGCCCCCCATGCCCGAGTTCTGCAGGATCGAGCGCGACGGCCGGATCCTGACCGTGACCCTCGACCGCCCGGAGCTCCTCAACGCGCTGCACCCGCCGTCCCACGTCGAGCTCGACGCCGCCTGGCGCGAGTTCGAGGCCGATCCGGAGCTCTGGGTGGCGATCGTGACCGGCGCGGGAGATCGCGCGTTCTGCGCCGGCAACGACCTCAAGTTCCAGGCTGCGGGCGGCCGCGTCGAGATCCCGGCGACGGGCTTCGCGGGCCTCACCGCGCGCTACGACATGGTGAAGCCCGTGATCGCCGCGGTGAACGGCGTGGCGATGGGCGGCGGCTTCGAGATCGCTCTCGCCTGCGACCTGATCGTCGCCTCGGAGCGCGCGGTATTCGCCCTGCCGGAGCCGCGGGTGGGGCTGGCGGCGCTCGCCGGAGGCATCCACCGCCTGCCGCGCCAGATCGGGCTGAAGCAGGCGATGGGCATGCTGCTCACCGGGCGTCGGGTGAGCGCGGAGGAAGGCCTGCGGCTCGGCTTCGTGAACGAGGTCGTCGCGCACGACGAGCTGCCGAAGGCCGCTCGGCGCTGGGCCGAGCTGATCTGCGAATGCGCGCCCCTCTCCGTGCGCGCGTCGAAGCAAGCCGCGCTGCGCGGTCTCGACGCGCCGAGCCTCCGCGAGGCCGTGGACGGCCGCTACGAGCAGCTCGCGGCGATGGTTCGCAGCGAGGACTTCCTCGAAGGGCCGCGGGCGTTCGCCGCGAAGCGCAAGCCGAGCTGGAAGGGCCGCTAGCCGATGCGGTCGAGCAGCGCCGGGAGCTCCGCCAGATCCGCGAGGGTGTAGTCGGGCAGCGGCCCCGCGTGGCGCCGGCGCGCCTCGGCGGGGTCGGCGACGCGGCGCGTGAGCCAGGCGGTGCGCATGCCGAGGATCGCGGCGCCGCCCACGTCCGCGTCGAGATTGTCGCCGACGTGGAGCACCTCCTCGGGCGACGCGCCCAGCTCCGCGAGCAGCGCCTCGAAGATCTCGCGCCGGGGCTTGCGCCAGCCGACGGCCTCGGAGATCGCGACGGCGTCGAGCGGCTCGCGCAGCGCCGTCTCGTCGAGCACCGCGAGGGCGGTCTCGGCGTCGGTGAAGTTCGAGCACAGGCCGAGCGGAACCCGCGCGCGCAGCGCCCTCAGCAGCTCGGGGTGGTGGGCCAGCGCGCGCACCTGCCCCTTCAGGCGCCCCATGTGCTCGCGCCGCATGCGCTCGACGAGCGGCTCCTCGGGCACGCCGAGCGCGCGCGCGAGGGCGCCGAAGCGCTCGCGGGTCGAGACCTCCCGCCCCTGCTGGTGCTGGCGGCGGCGCGCCTCGCGGTCGACTCCGCGCAGCGCCCGGGCGAAGGCCTCGAACGAGATCGGCGCGGCCTCGCCGAGGAGGGCGTAGAGCGCCGGCGCCGTCGGCGACACCAGGTCTCCGTCGATGCGCACGGGCTCGAGGCGCTCGAGCTCGAGGTCGACGAGGGTGTCGAAGAGGTCGAAGCTGATCGCCCGGATGCGCGGCGGCACCGGCGGAGCATAGCCGCCCCGCCGCCGCGAGTTTCTCGACTTCGAGGCCAGACGCCTTTCTCGAGGCGAGGCCAGACCCCCGTCAGAGCTGCTGGAGGCGGGCGATCCGCTCGTCGAGGGAGGGGTGGGTGGCGAAGAGGCGCGCCAGACCGGCGCGGCCGCCGCCCGAGATGCCGAAGGCGGCCATCTGGTCCGGCAGCGGCTCGCCGTGGGACTTCTTCAGGCGCTCGAGCGCGCCGATCATCTTCTGGCGTCCGGCGAGGGTCGCGCCGCCGTGGTCGGCGCGGAACTCGCGCTGCCGCGAGAACCACATCACCACGATGCTCGCGAGGATGCCGAGCACGACCTGGGCGAGGATCGAGATCAGGAAGAACGCCGGCCCGTGGCCCTCGCCTTCCTTGCGGAACACGGCGCGGTCGACGATGTCCCCGATCACGCGCGAGAGGAACAGCACGAAGGTGTTCACCACGCCCTGGATCAGGGTGAGCGTCACCATGTCGCCGTTCGCGACGTGGCTGATCTCGTGGGCGAGCACGCCGTCGATCTCGTCGCGAGTCATGCCCCGCAGCAGGCCGGTGCTCACCGCCACGAGCGCGGCGTCTCGGCGCGCGCCGGTCGCGAAGGCGTTCGGGTCGGGGGAGTCGTAGATCGCAACCTCGGGCATGCCGATGCCGGCGGCCTGGGCGTGGTGCGAGACGGTCTGGAGCAGCCAGCTCTCGGCCTCACCGCGCGGCTCCGTGATGACGTGGGCGCCCGTCATGCGCTTGGCCATCCACTTCGACATCGCCAGCGAGATGAACGAGCCGCCCATGCCGAAGACGGCCGCAAAGACCAGCAGATTCCAATAGTCGAGCCCGCTGCCAGTGCGGTCCAGGTAGCTGTCCACGCCGAGCAGGCGGAGCACGATGCTGAGGACCAGCAGAACCGCGATGTTGGTGGCGAGGAAGTAGAAGATCCGGCGCATCCTGGGGGTCTCCTGTCGCTCGTAGGGGACACCGCTCGCGCCGGCGAGGTTCGTCGATCCCCCCGCGGGTGGCGATGCGGCGCAGCGAGCAGACAGGATGAGGCCGCCCGCGCCTGCGTCAAGCGCGGTCGGTGCGGCCCGTGGGCGGGGGCTCAGGCGCCTCCGAGCCGCTGGAAGACCGCGTCCGGCGTGTCGACCTGGGAGCCCGCAGCCACGCTGGAGAGACCGGAGCGGATCTTGGCGCACAGCGCTTCGCCGCCCTCGACTCCGCGGGTCGTGAGCTCGCCGGGCAGCACCCGCTCGAGCACGACCGCCATCTGCTGGGCGGTCACCCCGCGCGCCTCGAGGCCGGCCTGCTTGAGCCCGATCCGCACCGTGCCGCGAACGGCGAGCCGGTCCATGCCGGTGGCCTGCTCGAGCTTGTCGCAGACGAAGTCGAAGATCGCCGAGTCGGCCATGCCTCGCCCCCCCTCCGGCAGTCCCATCGGGAACCCGGGCGGGGGACTTGAGCGCGCTTTGCGCCCGGGGCCCGTAGGCTCAGTAGACCAGCGTACCCTCGGAGAGCGGCGACTCGCCGACGGCGTTGTAGCTGCTGATCTTGAAGGTCCCGAGCGCCTGGCCGAACGACAGGCCCAGGGACACGTCCTCGGGGGCCGCCGGCACGCGGGTGACGAGCGCGTTGAAGGTGAACGGGCTGCCGCCGATCGTGACCGTGTAGGGCAGGAACTCGAAGTCGCCCTCCGCCACGATCGAGCCGAACTCGATCTGCGCGAAGCGCTCGAACTCTCCGGTCTGCGGCGAGGCGCGCCAGAGCCAGAGGCCGCGGACCTCCGTCGTCTCGAAGCCCGGGAGCTGGACGCGAAATCCCTTCACGTCGCAGGCCGTCGAGCAGAGTCCGAGCAAGGCGAGCGCGGCGAGCGCGGCGCGGATGCGGCTTCGCACCATGGACTTCGTTCCCCCCTCCTCCGCCGAGTTCCGACGGAGACGGAGCTGGGATCGTCCCCGTCGCGCGCGCTCCCCGTGACGCCACTCACGGGTCCCGTCGCGCCCGGCCGGCGAGGGTGAGCCACGTCACCGTCGCCGCCCGGGCGCGTCGGTGCTTTACCCGAGCGCGCTGCGCGTTATGCCGTAGCGTCCGCGGGCGCGGCGGAGCGGTCAGTAGCGAACGACGCCCGCCCGGTTCCCGTAGCCGAGGTACGCGATGCGACGGAAGCCGAGGTCCATGTCGGGCGCGAGCGTGCGCACGGTGCATTCGCCGACGAGCTCGAACTCGGGCAGCCGCGCGAGGTTCGCGCGCAGGTGCTCGCCGGGCGGCTGGCGCAGGTCGACCTCGATCTCGTAGGGCGCCGGCTCGCCCCGGTAGGGCGCCAGCTCGCCGGCGCGCGCCCGCTCCACCGCCCGGCGGGCGGC
>Ga0105107_10000130_pt1 | contig 42008 bp, 39 predicted proteins | sample PPLLaktember2015_6_FD_79335 | JGI IMG/M metagenome (GOLD analysis project Ga0105107, IMG submission 79335) | Freshwater sediment microbial communities from Prairie Pothole Lake near Jamestown, North Dakota, USA - PPLs Lake P8 Core (1) Depth... | ecosystem: Environmental > Aquatic > Freshwater >...
AGGAAAAAGGGGAACGTCCCCTTTAGCATCCCCCTTACCGTCGCGGCGGCAATTGCGACAGCGGATCGAGCGGCTCGCCCTCGAGGCGTATTTCGAAGTACAGCATGGGCTGCTGGCCAGGGCCCAGGCCCATGGCCGCGATTGCTTGCCCCGCGCGCACGTCGTCGCCCTCCTTCACCTGGACGAACGCGTTGTGGCCGTAGGCCGTGAGCCAGCCGCGAACGTGATTGATGATGACCAGTTGCCCGTAGCCGCGCAGTCCGCTGCCGGTGTAGACGACCTTGCCATCCGCGGCCGCGAAGATCGGCTGGTTCAACCCGCCGTCGATGCGAAGCCCGAGGCCGCCGGACGGCTGGCGAACGGTTCCGACGACGCGCCCGACCTGGACCGGCCATTTCCATTCGGGCGGCCGGTGCGCGGGATCGTCGGGCGAGGCACGCGTCGCGGGCGGGCGCGGCGCAGCAGGTTTCGCCGCCGGCGCGGCGGCGCGGCCGCCCGGAGGCGCATTGAGCCGGAGCCGCTCACCCGGATGGATCAAGAAGTCGCGGCCGATGCCGTTCCAGCGGGCGATGTCGCGGTAATCGACGCCGTAACGCCTCGCGATCGAGTACAGGGTCTCGCCGGACTTGACGACGTGGTAGTCGGGGATCGCGGATCGACGGTCATTGCCGGCACAGGCGGCGATCGCGACTGCCGCGACACATGCGACCCACTGCTTCAGGAAACACCGCCGAGCAGCGGAACGAAACTCACGAAGCCCAGCCTCTCCCGCAGAAACTGGTCGCCGCGCCGCGTGATGCGCAGGAGTTCCTGGCGCCCTTCGGGGCCGACCGGCGCGATGAGCCTGCCGCCCTCGCCAAGCTGATCGAGCAGTTTTTGCGGCAGCGCGTGCGGCGCCGCGGCAAGCAGGATCCCGTCAAAAGGCGCCTGGGACGGCCATCCATCGGCGCCGTCTCCGTGCCTGAAGCGGACGTTCTTGATGCCGAGTTCGCGCAGGCGCTCGCGCGCCCGCTCCAGCAGGGCCTCGATGCGCTCGATGCTGTAGATCTTCCCGACGAGCGGCGCGAGCACCGCGGTCTGGTATCCGCAGCCCGTCCCGACCTCGAGCACCTTCTCCGGCGTGCCGCCGATCGTGATGGCTTCCGTCATTCGCGCGACGACATAGGGTTGCGAGATCGTCTGGCCGTGCCCGATCGGCAACGCCGTATCTTCATAGGCCCGGCTCGCCAGGGCTTCGTCGACGAAGAGGTGGCGCGGGACGTTGCGGATCCGGTCGAGCACGCGAGGGTCGCGAATGCCCTGCTCCGCAAGCCGCTGGATCAGGCGCTCGCGCGTGCGCGCAGAGGTCATTCCGATGCCGCTGTGCTCGCTCATTCGCCTGCGGGTTCCCGCAGCCAGTCGCGCAGGCTCTCGAGCGCGGTATGGCGCGTCAGGTCCACCTGCAGGGGCGTGACGGAGACGAAGCCGTTCGCGACCGCGTGGAAATCCGTGCCCGGACCCGCGTCCTGCCCGGCGCCCGCGGCACCCACCCAGTAGATCTCACGCCCCCGCGGATCGAGCCCCCGCACCGCGGCCTTGGCGCGATGGCGATGCCCGAGCCGAGTGACCTCGAAGCCCTGCAAGGCCTCGTACGGCAGGTCCGGCACATTGACATTCAGGATCATCGAGCGATGCAGGGGCCTGGCGAGAAGGCGCAGCACCAGTTCGCGCGCAACCCGTGCCGCGGTCGCGAAGTGCGGCCCTCCGCCTGCCGCCGCCACCAGCGACACCGCGACCGTGGGCAGGCCGAGGAACCGCCCTTCGATGGCCGCGGCGACGGTGCCGGAATACAGCACGTCGTCGCCGAGATTCGCGCCGTCGTTGACGCCCGAGACGACCATGTCGAACTCGAAATCGAAGAGTCCCGTGATGGCGAGATGCACGCAGTCGGTCGGCGTGCCGTTGATCACGTACCAGGTGTCCTCGTCCACCCGTTGGACACGCAGCGGCACTTCGAGCGTCAGCGAGTGGCTTGCACCGCTGCAGTTCCGGTCCGGGGCGACGACGGTGATCGGTGCGACGCCCGTCAACGCTTCCCTGAGGAAGCGCAGGCCTTCCGCGCGATAACCATCGTCATTGGCGAGCAGGATCTTCAAGGCCGGCACTTCCCCGTCGCGCGTCACGCGACCGGGCCGCACTATACTGTAAGCCCCGTCTTCCGGGCGCATCGACGGAGGCAGCCGCCATCAAGGACGAGGAACGCGAATTGTTCCGCGCCGCGATGCGCGATGTGAGGCCGCTCCGCCAGCCGAAGCCGGCCCCGGAGCGCGCGCGCCGCCGGCCGCGCGCCGCGTCGCGGCGCGCCGACGAAGCCACCGTGCTCGCCGAATCGCTGGCGTTCGATGCCAGCGAGCTCGACGTCGAATCCGGCGAGGAACTCGCATGGCGCCGGGAAAATGTTCCCGAATCGACGCTGCGGCGCCTTCGTCGCGGCCACTTCGCCGTGCGCGACGAAATCGACCTGCACGGCCTGACCCAGGACGAGGCGCGTCTCGCGCTCACGGCATTCCTCGCCGAGGCCCGGACGCAGGAGCGGCGATGCCTGCGGATCATCCACGGCAAGGGCCGCGGTTCCGGCCATCGCGGCCCGGTCCTCAAGTCCGCAGTCAATCGCTGGCTGCGCCGCCATGCCGCGGTGCGCGCGTTCTGCTCGGCGCGCCGCAATGACGGCGGAACAGGCGCCCTTTACGTGCTCCTGGACGGCTGAGTCTCAGTCCGGGTCCGGCTCCGGCACCCCTGCGTTCACGATTTCCCGGAGCACGCTCGTCGCAAATGCGCCTCGCGGCAGCTCGAAGGCGAGCTCGAGCTCGCCGGCGGCAGCGCGGTGCGTGAAGTCCTTCGGCCGAAGCACGAGTGCGCGCCGCTCGGCGCGCATCTCGATCGCCGCGAGCCGCTCCGGCAGGGGCGCGATCGCCGCGAGCGCCCATTTCTCCATCCGCTCCGCATCGCCCCGCGGCAGCATGCCGCCCGATCCGCAGAGCGGACCCGTCGGCCCGACATCGCCTTCGGCACAGCGGCCAAGCAGGGTTTCATCCAGGCCCTCCGCGGTGAATACGGACCGGCTCCCGCTCAGGTTCACGATTTCGCCCGGCAGCAGCCGGTTCCAGTTGCCGAGAGTCACGCGCGCACCGAGGACCGCATTGAAGGCGAGCGCACGCGCCGAGGACAGCACGAAGCCACGCGGCTCCCGTCCGCGCGGCAGTCGCCCGGTCGCAGTCCACTCGGCGACGCGCCCGAGATTGGCGCCATCCTGGCCGAATCGCTGCGCGCCGAAATAGTTCGGAACGCCGCTCGCGGCGATTCGCGCGATGCGTTCATCGACGGCCAGGGGATCGCCCTGCAATTCGCGGATGCGAATCCGGAAGCGGTTGCCGGCGAGCGCGCCGCGTCGCAGTTTCCGCGAATGTCCCGACTCCGAAAGCACCCGGAATCCGTCTCCGGCGAAACCGTCCAGGGAAAGCAGACCCTTGACTGCCGGCACCGAGAACCACTGCCGCGCGACGGCGCGGCGGTCCTTCATCCCCCCAAATCCAACGTCCGCAGGCGGGCAGCCGACGCGTGCCGCGAGCTGACGCGCGACGTAGAGCGTATTCGCGTCCCGCTTCTCGACAAACAGCAGCCGATGCGCCTCGCCTCCGTCGGGCTCGAAGCCGAGGTGTTCCTCGACCAGGAAATCAGCAGCTTCGACGCGCAGCGCCCCGGATGCCGGCGGGTCGCCAAACGCGCGCGGGGCTCCGAGCGCGATTCGGTGCCAGGCTTCGCTTGCGCTCGCCTCAGCCTCCATGCACTTCCTGAAGCAGGACGACTGCCTGCGCCGCGATTCCCTCGGCGCGGCCGATGGCGCCCAGGCTTTCGGCCGTCGTCGCCTTCACATTGACGCAATTTCTCGCGATCCCGAGGTCGGAGGCAATGTTCGCGCACATCGCTTCGCGGTAGGCCCCGATCCGGGGCGTTTCGGCAATCAACGTCAGGTCGCAGTTGACGACCGAAAATCCGAGCTCGGCGACCTGCTTTGCGACGTCGCGAAGCAGTCCGCGGCTGTCGGCACCCGCAAATCGCTCGTCGCCCGGGGGAAAATGGCGGCCGATATCCCCGGCCGCCGCAGCGCCGAGCAAGGCATCCATGAGCGCATGCAGCAGTACGTCGCCATCCGAGTGCGCGATCAGGCCATGGGAATGCGGGATGTCGATCCCGCCGAGGCGCAGGTGGTCGCCGGGTCCGAAGCGATGCACGTCATAGCCGCTGCCGATCCTCATTTCCGTACCCTCAGCGAGCGCATCGCCGCCTGCGCGAGCAGGAGATCGGCCGGCCGCGTGACCTTTATATTGAGCGGAGAACCTTCGACCAGGCGCGGCTTGAGGCCAAGCCCCTCGATCGCGGCCGCTTCGTCCGTCGCATCGAAGCCTTCTTCGAGCGCCTGCGTGAGCGCGCGCGTGAGGCGCCCGTGACGGAACATCTGCGGTGTCTGCGCGAGCCACAGGTTTTCGCGCGGCAGGGTGCGGGCGCTGCGTCCATCCTTGTCGGACTGTTTCACCGTATCCGCGACCGGAACCGCGAGCAGTCCTCCCACGGGATCGCGACGGCATTCGGCGACGAGCGTATCGACCTCCCTGCGCGAGAGGCAGGGGCGCGCCGCGTCATGGACAAGGACCCAGTCGTCCTCGGAGGCTGTGATGAGCGCACGAAGCCCGTTCAGGACGGATAGCGCACGCGTCGGCCCGCCGGCAGCCGCGACCACGCGCCGACGCAGCGTTCCGGGCAGGCGCTGAAACCGGCGATCGCCCGCTGCCAGGACGACGACGCCGCCCGCGACGCCGTGCACGCCCAGGAGCACACGCAGCGAATGCTCGAGCAGGGTCTTGCCTGCGATCTTGAGATAGGGTTTTGGAACCGTGCCGCCGAAGCGCCTTGCGGCGCCGGCGGCGGCGATCAGAAACCAGATTCGCTCGGCCACCGACGATTCACGGCTGCGCCGCGGCCTGCATTGACGCGGGCTCGACCGCGTCCTCGTCCGTGGACCGGTGCGGCGTCTCCACCACCTGGTAGAAAGTCTCGTTGACTGCGATCATTCCGAGGTCGTGCCGGGCGCGCTCTTCGAGCGCCGTCAGGCCCTGCTTGAGGTCCGAGACTTCCGCCTTGAGCTGGGCATTGCGCTCGGCAAGCACGGCATTCTCGGCGCGCTGGCCCTCGACCGCCGCCGCAAGATGCCAGACCTCGCGCATGCCCTCGTCCGAGACCCACAGGCGATACTGCAGCAAGGCGAGCGTGGCCAGGAGCCCTGCGACAAGAAACTTCATGGGGTCGGAAGAGTAGCACGTTCCGGCGGGACGGGACTCATCGGCACTTCACCGGAAACGCATCGCGCCCGGCAAAACGAGCCCGTGCACCGAGCAGCTCCTCGATGCGAAGCAGCTGGTTGTACTTCGCCATGCGATCAGAGCGCGAGAGCGACCCCGCCTTGATCTGAGTCGCCGACGTACCGACCGCAATGTCGGCGATGGTGGCGTCTTCGGTTTCCCCGGAGCGGTGCGAGACGACGGAGGCGTAACCCGCGCGGGTCGCCATCTCGATCGCGGCGAGCGTCTCGGTGAGCGTGCCGATCTGGTTCGGCTTGATCAGGATCGCGTTCGCGACGTTCTCGGCGATGCCGCGCGCGAGGATCTCGGTGTTCGTCACGAACAGGTCATCCCCGACGAGCTGCAGTTTCTGGCCGAGCCGGCGCGTCAGGACCGCCCAGCCCTCCCAGTCGGCCTCTGCCATGCCGTCCTCGATCGTCAGGATGGGATAGCGTTCCGCGAGTGCCGCGAGGTAATCCGTGAACTGGGCCGCATTGAATTTCCGGCCTTCCGACTCGAGCTGGTAGCTGCCATTACGATGAAATTCGCTGCTCGCGACGTCGAGGCCGAGCCAGACGTCCTGCCCCGCGTGGTAACCGGACTGTTCGATCGCCTCGAGGATCACAGCGAGCGCGGCCTCGTTCGACGGCAGGTTCGGGGCGAAGCCGCCCTCATCGCCGACCGTCGTCGACAGGCCGCGGTCCTGCAGGATCTTCTTGAGCCGATGAAACACTTCCGCGCCGCAGCGAAGCGCCTCGCGGAAGCTCGGGAGTCCGGCCGGGACGATCATGAATTCCTGGATGTCGAGACTGTTGTCGGCGTGGGCGCCGCCATTGATGATGTTCATCATGGGCACCGGCATGACGACCGCATCATCGCCGCCCAGGTACCGGAAGAGCGGCAGCTTCTGCGCGCGCGCGGTGGCGTGGGCATTCGCGAGCGACACCGCGAGAATCGCATTCGCACCGAGCCGCGACTTGTTCTCGGTGCCGTCCTGCTCGCGCATGAGGCGGTCGATGACGGCCTGGTCCGCGGAATCCCGTCCGACCAGCAGGTCGCGCAGCGCCCCATTCACGTTCTGGACCGCGTTCAGGACGCCCTTGCCGAGGTAGCGCTTCAAGTCGCCATCGCGAAGCTCGACGGCCTCGCGCGTGCCGGTCGAGGCGCCCGAAGGCACGGCGGCCCGGCCAACCGATCCATCCTCGAGTTCGACTTCCGCCTCCACGGTCGGGTTGCCGCGTGAGTCGATGATCTCGCGGCCTCGTATGTCGACGATGCGCATGGGGACCTCGGATTCAGTCTCGCATGGAGCGCGTTACGCGCGCGCCTTGGCGCGACAAGGCGCAAGCCGAAGCCCCATAGTGATATCTATGGGCGAGGCGAGCAACAAAGTCGCGCCAAGGCCCGCGCGCAACCCGCAGGGACCGGGCGATTTTCGTCCCTGGCGGCGTCGCGCATCGCTCATGTATCACGATACACATCGCTCCTCGCTTCTTGCCAGGGACGAAAATCCCACTCGGTCGCGCCCATGCGAGACTGAATCCGAGGTCCCCTAGAGGCTGGACTCCGCGAATGGCCGCGACTTGACCGCACGATCGAGCTCGACCAAGAGCTCGAGCAATTCATGCATCCGCGGCAAGGGCCAGGCATTCGGTCCATCCGACAGCGCCTGTTCCGGGCGCGGATGGGTCTCCATGAAGAGGCCGGCGATTCCGGCCGCGACGGCGGCACGCGCGAGCACCGGCACGAACTCCCGCTGCCCTCCCGAGGCCGTGCCCTTCCCGCCCGGCAGCTGCACTGAATGCGTCGCGTCGAAGACGACCGGCGCCCCGAACTCCCGCATCACCGACAGCGCGCGCATGTCGGAGACCAGGTTGTTGTAGCCGAAGCTGAAGCCGCGCTCGCAGACCATGATCGATTCGTTGCCCGTCGAGCGCGCCTTTTCGACCACGTTCGACATTTCCCAGGGACTTAGGAACTGTCCCTTCTTGATGTTCACGGGCTTTCCCTGCGAGCAGACGTTGACGATGAAATTCGTCTGGCGGCACAGGAATGCGGGCGTCTGGAGCACGTCCACGACCGATGCGACTTCGGCAAGCGGCGTGTCCTCGTGCACGTCGGTCAGGACGGGCACGTTGAACTCGCGGCGCACGTCAGCGAGCACCTGAAGGCCCTTTTCAATGCCGGGACCGCGGAACGAGGAGCGCGAAGAGCGATTGGCCTTGTCGTAGGAGGCCTTGAAAACGAAAGGGATTCCGAGCTTGCCGGTAATCTCCTTCAGCTCGCCCGCAATGTCTTTCGTCAGTCCCGGGTCCTCGACGACGCAGGGTCCGGCGATCAGGAACAGCGGTCGATCGGGCCCGATTTCGCTGCCTGCAAGCTTCACGCGCTCGCCGCCCTGGGGAGCTTCCCGACAGCGTGCTCGCGCGCGGCACGCACGAAGCTCGCGAACAGCGGATGACCGTCGCGCGGATTCGACGTGAATTCCGGGTGGAACTGCACGCCGATGAACCAGGGGTGCGACGGCAACTCGATGATCTCGACCAGCCCGTCCTCGGAGAACGCGGAAATCGCAAGCCCCGCCTTCTGCATGCGCTCGAGGTAGTTGTTGTTGAACTCGTAACGATGCCGGTGTCGCTCGTGGATGGTGTCGCGCCCGTAAACCTTGCGGGCGAGCGTGCCGGTCAGGATTCGCGATTCCTGTGCGCCGAGGCGCATCGTGCCGCCGAGTTCCGAGCGATCGTCGCGGCGGAGCGTTTCTCCGGTCCGGTCGCGCCACTCGGTAATGAGCGCGATGACGGGGTCGACCGCGCCGCGCTCGAATTCCGTGGAGTTCGCGCCCGGAAGCCCCAGAACGCCGCGGGCAAACTCGATCACCGCAACCTGCATGCCGAGGCAGATGCCGAGGTAGGGCACACCGTGCTCGCGGGCGTACTTCACGGCGGCGATCTTTCCCTCGATGCCGCGTTCGCCAAAGCCGCCGGGCACCAGGATTGCGTCCATGCCCGAAAGGACGGCCGTGCCGGCACTCTCGAGATCGGTCGACTCGACGTAGTGCAGCTGCACGCGCGTGCGCGTCTTGAGGCCGGCGTGACGCAGCGCCTCGTTCAGCGAGATATAGGAGTCGCGGATCTGGACGTACTTGCCGACCATCGCGACGTTGACCGTCGCATCGTGCTGCTGGCGGGCCGCGACGACCTGCTGCCACTCGCGAAGGTCCGCGGGCGGTGCGGCTATCCCCAGCTTGTCGCAGACGATCTCGTCGAGGTGCTGCTCGTGCAGCAGGATGGGGATCCGGTAAATGTCGTCGGCGTCGACCGCCGAGATCACCGCCCGTTCCTCGACATTGGTGAAGAGCGCGATCTTCCGGCGCTGCTCTTCCGGCAACGGATCGCGGCAGCGGCACAGGAGCACGTCGGGCTGGATGCCGATACCGCGCAGCTCCTTGACGGAATGCTGCGTCGGCTTGGTCTTGATCTCGCCGGAGCCGCCGACGATCGGTACCAGCGTCAAGTGGATGTAAACGCAATGGCCACGGCCGAGTTCGACAGCCATCTGCCGGATGGCCTCGAGGAAAGGCAGCGACTCGATGTCGCCGACCGTGCCGCCGATCTCGACCATGCAGACGTCGGCATCCCCCGCGCCAAGCATGATGCTCCGGCGGATCTCATCCGTGATATGCGGGATCACCTGCACCGTCGCACCGAGGTAGTCGCCGCGCCGCTCGCGCGCGATCACGCGCTCGTAGATGCGCCCGGTCGTGAAATTGCTGTTGCGCCCGGTCGTGGTCCGCACGAAGCGCTCGTAGTGCCCGAGGTCCAGGTCGGTTTCCGTCCCGTCCTCGGTGACGAAGACCTCCCCGTGCTGGAACGGGCTCATCGTGCCCGGGTCCACATTGATATAGGGGTCGAGCTTGACCATGCGGACCTTGAGCCCGCGGGCCTCGAGAATCGCGCCGAGGCTGGCCGACGCGAGGCCTTTCCCCAGGGAGGAAACCACGCCACCGGTCACGAACACAAATCGCGTCATCTGGGACCCCGCCGTCGGTGCAAAACGACGGGAGTTCAGTCTAGTTGAGCGGGGCCTCCGGTGCCAGCAGAAATGTGAAGCAGTTCACGCGATGCCAGACATAAGTGGACAAGATGACCGTGGTTTCTGCCGTTCGTCGCCACGCCGAAAGCGCCTGTCGGAGCGCCCGCTTGGGCCGCACCCGCCCTCCTTATAGTGCAACCCATGAAACGAGCCCAACCCGGTTTTACGCTGCTCGAACTCATGCTGGTGGTCGCGATCGCGAGCGTGCTGCTCGCCATTGCCGTCCCGGCGATGGGCAACTTCATCCGGAATTCACGCATCACGAGCGCCGCTAACGACGTGATGGCCGGCCTGCACTTCACGCGTTCGGAAGCAATCAAGCGGCGCCTGCCGGTGACGCTCTGCACGAGCGCGAGCGCGGTGACGGATCTCAACCCCACCTGCGCCGCTTCGCCCCTGCTGACGGGCTGGATCGCCTTCGTGGACACGAACCAGAGCGGCCAGCGCGACGCGGGTGAAGTGGTGCTGATGCAGCACGAACCGATCAATGACCAGATCACGGCCCGGTCGTCCGTAGACCCGTTCGTCGTCACCTACCTGCTGAACGGCTTCGCGTTGAATCCCAATGCTGCCCAGCTCGTGCTCTGCGATGAGCGCGGCAACACGCCGACCGGAGGCGAGCTCTCGTCGGCGCGCGGCATCCTGGTCGCGGTCACGGGGCGCGCCGGAGTGACGCGAAGCATGGACGAGGTCCAGGATCTCCTGGACACGATCGGCGCTGATGTCGGCGGTTGCGAGGCGAACTGAGTCATGGAAACGCGCATGGACCGCATTCAGGCATTCGGCCGCCCGGACCAGTCGGGCTTCACGATGGTCGAGGTGCTCGTCGCCCTCGTCGTGCTCGCGATCGGCCTGCTCGGCATCGCCGCGCTTTATCTTAACAGCCTGCAGGCCGGCCGCACCGCGATCTATCGTACGCAGGCCATCACGCTTGCGGCCGATCTTGCGGATCGGATCCGCATGAATCGTACGGCGCAGGCTGCTTACGGCACGCTGTTCGCCGATGCCGAGGTTGCCATTCCCGCCTGCGACACCACCGGCGGATGCTCGGACGCCGACCTGGCGGCGACCGATCTTTCGCGCTGGAAGGCGACCGTCGCGCAGCTCCTGCCGAACGGCCAGGGACAGGTGGCCGTCATCCTGCCTGTCGCCGCCGGCGAACCCGCCAACTACGTGGTGACGGTGCAGTGGGCTGAAGTCGGTGAAGTCGCACCCGTCACCTTCCAGATCGCGTTCGCCACATGAAGAAGTCGCACATGCAGATTCGCCAAACGCAGCAGGGCCTGAGCCTCGTCGAGTTGATGGTCGCGATGGCCATCGGCACCTTCCTGCTCGCCGGCGCGATCACGGTATTCGGCAAGACCCGTGACCTTTACCGGACCAATGACGCCGCCGCGCGCCTCCAGGAGACCGCACGCTATGCCATGGGCACGGTCGAGGCCGATCTGCGCATGGCGAATTACTGGGGCATGATGAGCCGCGCCGACCTGATCGAAAACGGCCCGACGCTCAATCTTGCGAGCTGGCCGGACGTCGACCCGACTTATTCCCTGCCCGCGGAACTTTCGGGTTTCGCCGGCACGATCAACCAGTGCGGCGCGATGTGGGCGGTCAAGCTGCCTGCCTACGTCGAGGCCAGCAATGACGCCTACGGTTATACCTGCGCGGCCTTCGGCACGGCCGTGCCCGGTTCGGACCAGCTGACGATTCGTCGCGCATCCACGCAGGTCATCGCAGTCGGCGCCCTTGGCGCGAGCGCGGGCCAGATCAAGCTGCAGACCAGCCGTGTCCAGGGCTCGCTCTTCTCGAGCGGAACGGTGCCGGCCGGCTACCTGCCGCCGCTGTCCGAGACGCGCGCGCTGGTCGTGAACGGTTATTACGTGGACCAGGATTCAAACGAGCGGGCGGGTACGCCGTCCCTGCGCCGCAAGCAGCTCGATGTCGCCGGTGGCGCGCCGGCAATCACGGATCTGCAGATCGTGCCGGGCGTCGAGGACCTCCAGGTCGAGTACGGCGCGGACTTCAACAACGATCAGAACGCGGACTACTTCGTGCAGCCGAATACGGCGATTCCCGCCGGCGACCAGATCGTCGCGGTTCGCGTGTGGCTGCTCGTGCGCGCTGAACAGCAGGAATCCGGATTCACCGATGGCCGAACCTACACCTATGCCAGCCGGGTCGGCGGCGCGGCTTATACGCCCGCGGATTCGTTCCGCCGGGTCCTCGTCAGCAAGACGATTGCGCTCAGGAATACACGGCGATGAACGGCATGCCATCCCTCCCCGGCCGGCAGCAAGGTGCAGCCCTTGTCATTGGTCTCATCTTGCTGCTCGTACTGACGATCCTCGCGGTGTCGGGCGTCTTCACGTCGACCATGGAATTGCGCATGGTCCGCAATACGCAGAGCCAGGAACGCGCATTCCAGGCCGCGGAAGTCGCGATCGAGGATGCGCTCGCGAATCCGGTCCTGAGCACGAGCGCCGTTTTCAACCAGGCGACCATCGCCGTGCCGAACGCGCCCGGAGACACCTATTCCTACCAAATGGCCTTCGTCGGCGCCGCACCGCTCGGCACGGGCATGACAGGTTACAGCATCGGTACTGCGTTCCAGACCTACCACTTCCAGGTCAATGCGGCCGGCAACGGACCCGACAATGCCGCCGCCCAGCACACGCAAAGCTTTTACGTCGTCGGTCCTGGCACCTGACGGGCCGCGGAGAAAGTCACATGAAGAATTCCGACATCGAAATGCAGAATGGGCCGACAGCGCCGGGCCAAGGCCGTCGCGGCCGCTGGCTTGCCGTGACCCTCGTCGCGCTGGCGTTCGCCACCGCCGCAAGTGCTGCGCCTTCACTGCAGACCATCGAGGAATGCCTCGAATCGGGCACGCGCGAAGTCAGCCTGCCCGGGGTCGCGGGCGGCACCCTGTCGGCCAGCCCCTGCGTCGGCTGCCCGTCGCTGCGTCTGCGCTTCGACGCAAAGACCCGCTATTTCATCGGTAAGGAGCAGGTCTCCTATACGAAGCTGCGCGAAGCCGCCGCCAAAGGCGACCTGCGCCTCGATCTCTTCTACGAACCCAAGAGCCGGACGTTGAGCCGCCTGCGCCTTGCCGCAGCCGGCGGCGTCCAGTGAGTGTACTGACATGAACAAGACAGCCACCCGTCTCATCAACCTGGCCGGCGCCGTCGCACTGACCGCGCTCGGTTGTGCCGCTACGGCCGACGAGGCCGAGATCTTCGTCGGCACCGGAAACACTGTCTCGGCCGAGCGGCCGAACATCCTGTTCATCATCGACACTTCCGGCAGCATGAGCACCAACACGACGACCCAGGTGCCCTACGATCCGGCGGTCGACTTTTCGGGTTCCTGCCGCGACGACCGTGTCTATTTCGACACCGGTTCAAACACGAGCGACCCACCCTCTTGCAACAACAACAACTCGGTGCCGCTCGCCGCGTTCAAGTGCAATGCCGCCCTCACCAACATGGCGCTGGCCGGCTATTACGTGGCCGACCGCGCGGCCCAGTGGCGCAACAACCGCTGGCGCGGCATCAACGGCGGCACCGGCAACTCGGTGTGGGTCGAATGCCGCACCGACGCCGGTGTCCACGGCAATGGCGTGAACCTGACGCGCCTGTGGGCCGCCGACGGCAACAACGGCCCCTGGTCCGCGAACTCGAGCCAGGCGATTGGCTGGAGTGCCAACGGCGCCAACCAGGGCTACGTGTTCTTCTCCGGCAACTACGTCAACTGGCTCAACAACGGGGGCACGATCACGCAGACACGCCTCCAGATCGTCCAGCAGGTCGCGATCCAGACGATCAATTCGCTGGCGGTCGACGACGCAGTCAACGTCGGCTTGATGCAGTTCAGCAACAACACGAACAACGGCTGCAATTACACGCTGACTTCGGAAGGCGGTATGGTCCTGCGCGCCATGGGTCCGGTCGCCGCCATCCGTGCAAACCTGGTCGCCGACATCGCAGCACTGAACGCAGACGGCTGCACGCCGCTGTCCGAGTCGATGTACGAAGCCTACCTCTACCTGAGCGGTAGCGCCGTGGACTACGGCATCAACTCGCGCAAGAACCCTGGCAGCAGTGGTGCGTTCCCAAGCATCCTGAGCTCACGTCAGCCGTCGCCCAATACGGGCATTTACCAGAGCCCGCTCACGATCTCCTGCCAGCGCAACTTCATCGTGCTGCTGACGGACGGCCTGCCGACCGCGGACAACAGCGCAAATACAGAGATCCAGGGGCTGATCGGAGGCAACTGCGCAGGCGCCGGCGATGGCCGCTGCCTGGAAGAAATCGCCGCGTACATGTACAACAACGACATCCGGCCCACCCTGCTCGCCACTCAGAACGTCACCACCTACACGATCGGCTTCGGCCCCGAGGTGAGTGGCTCGACGACGCTCAGGAACACCGCGGCCGGTGCGGGCGGTGTGTTTTACGAAGCGAAAGACACGGCGACGCTGACGACCGTGCTGACCAGCATCACGCGCGACATCCTCGCGTTCAATACCTCGTTCACGGCGCCTGCAGTGTCGGTCAACGCGTTCAACCGCACGCAGAACCTGAATGATTTGTACGTGACCGTGTTCCGCCCCAGCGAGACGTATTCCTGGGAAGGCAACATCAAGAAGTACAACCTGGACCCGATCGGCGTGATCGAGGACGTCACGGGCACCCCGGCGGTCGAAGTGACGACCGGCTTCTTCAAGAACACGGCGCGCAGCTTCTGGAGCGCTGGTGTCGACGGCGACCGGGTGGACCTCGGCGGCGCAGCCAACGAGCTGCCGGACCCGTCCGCGCGGAACGTCTACAGCGACATCAATACGGCCTCTGCACTCACGGCGGCCGCAAACTCTGTCGCGACCACGAATGCCTCGATCACGACCGCGATGCTCGGCCTCGGCGCGGCCGAGGCGCCGGGCCGAGATGCCCTCATCAACTGGATGCGCGGCACCGACATTTCGGACGCCGACGGTGACGGCGTGACGACCGATGCACGCTATGCAATGGGCGACCCCATGAACGGCCGGCCCGCCACCGTGATCTACGGCGGCACGCTCGCGAGCCCCGACCCGGCCGACGGCGTCGTGTACGCGGTGACGAACGAGGGCTACTTGCACGCCATCGACGCCGTGGACGGCGACGAGCTGTGGGCCTTCATGCCGCAGCAGTTGCTGGCCCGCGCCCGCGACCTGTACGTCAACGACGCGGTCACGGATCGCGAGTACGGCCTCGACGGCAACATCCGCATCATCCGCAATGAGATCAATGACAACGGCGTGCTCGAGCCCTCGCTCGGCGAGCGCGTGCTGATCTACTTTGGCATGCGCCGCGGCGGCAGCGAGTATTTCGGCCTCGACGTGACCGACCGCAATGCGCCGACGCTCCTGTTCAAGATCGGGCCCAACGAGGCAGGCGCCAAGCGCCTGACCGGCGGCGGGCAGAGCTGGTCGACCCCGGCGGTCGCCAAGGTCAACATCAGCGGCGCCACGCAGAACACGCTCCAGCAAGTGCTGGTGTTCGGCGGCGGCTACGACACGGTCGAGGACAACGGCGCCTTCGTCGCCTCGAACGCCGCGGGCAACCAGGTCTTCATGGTGGATGCCCTCTCCGGCGACGTGCTGTGGTACGCGGGCCCGGCGGCGGATTCCGGCGCCGACCTGCGCCATGCGTCGATGACGCACGGCATCCCGGCTGACATCCGCATCTTCGACATCTCGGGCGACGGCTTCGCGGACCGCATGTATGCGGCGGACATGGCGGGGCGCGTGTGGCGCTTCGACATCCACAACGGCCAGACACGCCCGAATCTCGTGACGGGCGGCGTCATGGCGTCACTCGGCAACGCCCATCTGGCGTCACACCCGGTGGAGACGACGCGCCGCTTCTACAGCGCGCCGGACGTGGCCTTCCTCGCCCAGGGCGGCAAGACCTGGCTCAATGTCGCCCTTGGATCCGGATACCGGGGACATCCGCTCAATATCGAGACCCAGGACCGCTTCTACAGCCTGCGCGACCACCTGCCGTTCGCGCGCCTCACGCAGGCCCAGTACGACGCGGCGACAGTCATCACCGAGGCGGACGTCAATCTGATCGACATCACGACCGACATCGCGCCGACGATTCCGCCGGGTGCGTCCGGCTGGCGGCTGGATCTGCGCCGCCCGAGTGCGGGCTTCACCGGCGAGAAGTCGCTCGCGGAGGCGCGCACGATCGAGAGCATGATCCAGTTCACGACCTACGAGCCGAACTCGGACTCGACGACCACAAGCGCGAGCTGCGCACCGGGCGTCGGCACGAACCGGCTGTACACGATCAGCGCCTATACCGGTGCGCCGGTCTTCGACCGCGAGAACCCGGAGGACCCGCCGGATTCCGCGGACGATCGCGAGACGGAACTCGCCCAGGGCGGCATCGCGCCGGAAGTGGTCTGGCTCTTCCCGAGCCCGGATAACCCGACGACCTGCGTCGGCGCGGAATGCCGGCCCGACCCGGTGTGCCTCGTCGGTCTCGAGAACTGCGGCGTGGGCGTCAACCTCGCCCCGGTGCGGACCTTCTGGCGCCAGACCGGCGTGAACTGATGGCAAAGCTGCCCGGCCGCGCGAGCGGCCGGGCACTGGCCGGAGCAAGCAGATGAAAGCGATTCAGAAACAACGCGGCGTGACCCTGATCGAACTGGTTGTCGTCATGATCATCGTCGCAATCCTGGCCGCGGTTGCCATTCCGTCCTACCGGGACTACGTGCTTCGCAGCCAGCGCTCGGACGCGAAGGACGCGCTGCTCGCGCTTGCGACCGCCCAGGAAAAACACTACCTGCAGTGCAACACCTACGGCACCGCGATCGCCGGCGCGACCAACTGCGCAGCCGGCCAGGTCCAGACAGCGGCCGCGAGCCAGAACGGCTGGTACGCGCTCGCAATCGTCGCCGCTGACGCAATCAGCTTCACGGTGTCGGCGACGGCCGCCGCGGGCCAGAATCAGTTCCAGGACACGGAATGCCGCAGTTTCCGTGTCACCGACCGCGGCGTCCGCACCGCAACCGACGCGGGCGGCGCCGACAACACGGCGGAATGCTGGCGCTGACCGGCTAGAAGATCCGGGGGCGACCGACCCAGACAGGTTTCAGGGCAGGCGACCCCGGCGGCACGGCGAACTCCGCGTCGACCCACAAGTCACCGACGGCTGCGAGCCGGTCTTCCACGTAGACGAGCGGCAGGCGATCCCGCATCCAGGGCACGATTCCCGATTCCTGGCAGAGGTCCTTGAGGCGCTTGCGCGGTCGATCCGGATGCGGCCGCAGGCTCTCGCCGCCGGCACGAAACCGGAATGCAGCGCTCGCCGCACGCCGCGCGCAGAGCCCGCCCTCTTCCCCCGCGACCAGGCCGAAGCGGCCGAGACCTGGCCCGAGGTCGAGCAGCGCTTCCGCGCTTGCTGCCGGCGCAGGGACCGGATGGTGAACGAGTGGTGGCAGGGCGTAGAGCCGGCCGCGGTAACGGCGCAGTTCGCCATCGCCCCAGCGGAGGCAGGGCGCGCCATCGCGCCGGGCCTCGAGGAAAGCGTGCAGTGCCGTCGCGAGTCGCCCGGCCGGCGGCGGCCGCAGCCCCGAGGAGCGCAACCACCAGCGCAGCAGGTTGACCTGGCGGTCCGGTGACAAACGGGCGAGGCCGTCGATCGCAAGCCGACCGTCGTCGACGATACCGGCCGCATCGGCCGCCGCCATCTCCGCGAGCAGACGCGAAGCCTGCGCGAGGTGCGCTGCGCTTCGCGCCACGGTCGCCCCGGCGGCCGGCCAGCGCTGACGCAGCGCCGGCAGGATGCGGCTCCGCAGCCACGCGCGATCGAAACGACTCTCATCGTTCATCGGATCCTCGATCCATGCGAGACCGCGACGCCGGGCGTAATCCGCGAGGTCTTCGCGATCGATGCCGAGCAGCGGCCGGGCGTGAAAGCCCGCGCCGAAACACGTGCGCGCCGGCATGGCCGCAAGCCCCGGCACTCCGGCGCCGCGCAGCAACTGGATCAGGACCGTTTCGAGCTGGTCGTCGCGATGGTGTGCCGTGAGGAGCCATTCGCCCGGTCTCAGCTGACGGGCGAGGGCGGCGTAACGTGCGTCGCGCGCCGCGGCCTCGACGCTCTCGCCCGCTGGTGGCTTGCACCTCAACGCGAGGACCTCGACCGGCACGCCGGCCGACCCGCCTGTCGCCTGGCAGGAATCCGCCCAGTCGCGGGATTCCGGCTGCAGGCCATGGTCGACGTGGACGGCGCGAAGCGGCAGCGCCCGGACTGCGGCAAGTTCTGCCATCGCGTGCAAAAGCACGGTCGAATCGAGTCCGCCGGAGAACGCGACACAGAATTCCGCCGCCGGCCACTCGCGGTCGATCGCCGTCAGTGCGCGCCCGAGGCACTCCGCGCCGAACTGCACGTCAGGCTCCGCCGTAGACCCCGAAACCGCGCAGGCGCCGCTGTCGATCGGCCAGGAGCTGTTTGGCCGGCAGCGCCACGAGCGACTCGAGGTGGCGCGTCAGCGAATCGCGCAGGCGCTCCGACATCGTCTGCGGCTCGCGATGCGCACCGCCGAGCGGCTCCGGAATCACTTCGTCGATCAGGTTGAGCTGCTGGAGGCGCGTCGCCGTGATGCCCATGGCCTCGGCGGCAAGCTCGCGGCGGTCCGCGCTCTTCCAGAGGATGGACGCGCAGCCTTCCGGCGAGATGACCGAGTAGATGCTGTACTGAAGCATCAGCAGGCGGTCGCAGACGCCGATTGCGAGCGCACCGCCCGAGCCGCCTTCACCGATGACGCAGCTGACGATCGGAACCGAGAGCTGCGACATGTCGAAAAGGTTGCGGGCGATTGCTTCGCTCTGGTTGCGTTCCTCCGAACCGACGCCCGGATACGCGCCGGGCGTATCGATCAGCGTGACGAGCGGCAGGCCGAAGCGTTCTGCAGTCAGCATCAGCCGGCGCGCCTTCCGGTAGCCTTCGGGCTTCGGCATGCCGTAGTTGCGGCGCACTCGCTCCTTGGTGTCCCGCCCTTTCTGCTGTCCGAGCACCATGACAGGCAGGCCGGAAAGCCGCGCCACGCCCCCGATGATGGACTGGTCGTCCGCGTACATGCGGTCGCCATGCAGCTCCTGGAACTCGGTGAATACCGCCGGGACGTAATCGAGCGTATAGGGCCGCTGCGGATGCCGGGCGAGCTGCGTGATCTGCCAGGAAGTGAGGTTCGCGAAGATGCTGTTCGTCAGCGTGCGGCTTTTCGCGCGCAGCTTTTCGATCTCGCTGGCCGTGTTGAGATCGGAATCCACGGCGAGAAAGCGCAGCTCCTCGATCTTAGCCTCGAGCTCGGCGATCGGCTGTTCGAAGTCCAGGAACTGCAGCGGCATGCCGACAGTATAATGGGGTCAGTCGGGCCTCGGCCCGTAGGAGAGCCGGATGCCGTCCCGGCCGACGAGCCGGCCAAGCTCCTCGAGCAATGCCCGCGTCGGCCTGACGGCCCATTCCTCGCCGAGTGCGAGCGTTCCCCTCGCCTCCCCGCCGATGTAATGAATGGCAACGCCGCAGCGCCCGCCGCGACAGGGACGCAGGATGTCCTCCAGCCGCTGCAGCATGCGATCGTCACCGCTCCCCGCGGGAAGGCGGATCTGGAGCCCGCGCGCCTCTCGTTCGCGCAGATCATCGATCGGCGTGAGCTTCTTCGCATTGATGCGCCAGTCCTCGATGAACTCGTCGAAGCGTAGCTGGCCCTCGACGACTAGGATCGCATCGCGCACGATCACCGCGCGATGCTGTTGCCAGACGTCGTCGAAGAGGCTCACCTCGATGCGCGCGCTCCTGTCATCGAGCAGGAGCGTCACGCGCGGGCCGCGGCGGCGTATCTCGAGCACGAGGCCTGCAACCGTCACGTTGCGGCCGCCGCCGAAGCCGCGGACATCCGCTGCGGGCCGCGGACCGCCGAGGTCCACGATCCGCGCCGGGACCACCTGGCGCAATTCCTGCTCGTACTCGGCGATTGGATGGCCGGACAGGAAGAGGCCAAGCGTTTCGCGCTCGCCCTGGAGCCGCTGCGACTCGCTCCACTCGGGCACAGCGGCGAATTCGATCGCCGGATGCGCATCGCCGGCCGCCGGTTCCGCCAGTCCGCCGAAAAGGTCGTCCTGACCGGCGGCGAAGGCGCGCGTCCGCTGCTCGCCGAGCTGGATCGCGGCGGGCAGGGCCTGCGCGAGCGTCGCCCGGGTGCGCCCAAAGCAATCGAAGCAACCGGCCTTCAGCATCGCCTCGAGCGTGCGCTTTCCGGCAAGCCTGAGATCAACGCGGCGGCAGAGGTCCACGAGGTCGCGGTACGCGCCGGCGCGCTCGCGCTCGCCGACGATCGCGTCAACGGCACCTTCCCCCACACCCTTGATCGCGCCGAGCCCGTAACGGATCGTTCCCGGTCCCGCGACCGTGAACGGATACATCGAGCCGTTGATGTCGGGCGGCAGGACCTCGAGCCCGATGTTGCTGCACTCGTCGATGAATGAAACGACCTTGTCCGTGTGCTCCATGTCGGAGGACAGGACCGCGGCCATGAACGCCTCGGGATAATGCGCCTTCAGCCATGCGGTCTGGTATGCAAGGAGCGCATAAGCCGCGGAATGCGACTTGTTGAAGCCGTAGCCCGCGAACTTCTCGATCAGGTCGAAGATCTGGGCCGCACGCGCAGCCGGCACGCCGCGCTTCACCGCGCCCTCGACGAAGACCGAGCGCTGCGTCGCCATTTCTTCCGGCTTCTTCTTGCCCATGGCGCGGCGGAGCAGGTCGGCGCCGCCCAAGGTGTAGCCCGACAGGGTCTGGGCGATCTGCATCACCTGTTCCTGGTAGAGGATCACGCCGTACGTGGGCTTCAGGATCCCGGCGAGGCTCGGGTGCAGGTAATCGATCGGCCCGCTCGTTCGTCCGTGCTTGCGCGCCATGAAGTCGTCGACCATGCCCGACTGGAGGGGCCCCGGCCGGAACAGCGCAACGAGCGCGACGATGTCGTCGAAGCAGTCCGGCTGGAGCTTCCGCACCAGGTCCTTCATGCCGCGCGATTCGAGCTGGAAGATCGCCGTCGTGCGGCAGCTGCGCAGGAGCCTGTAGGTTTCCGGATCGTCGAGCGGCAGGCGCGCGAGGTCGAGCGGCGCCTCGCCCGCAGCGAGCCGGCGGGCATTGATGAGCTTCACGGTCAGGTCGATGATCGTGAGGGTGCGGAGCCCCAGGAAATCGAACTTGACGAGACCGACCTGCTCGACGTCGTCCTTGTCGAACTGCGTGACGACACTCGAGCCGCCCGCCTCGCAGTACAGCGCCGTGAAATCCGTGAGGGGCGAAGGGGCGATGACGACGCCGCCCGCATGCGTGCCCGCGTTCCTAGCGAGGCCTTCGAGGCGCCGGGCGAGGTCGATCAGGTCGCGCACCTCGTCCTCGGCGCCGTACCGGCGCGCAAGCTCGGGCTCCTTTTCGAGCGCTTCGCTGAGCGTGATGCCGAGTTCGAATGGAATCAGCTTGGCGACGCTGTCCACGAAGCCGTAGGGCAGGCCAAGGACACGGCCCACGTCGCGCACGACCGCGCGCGCGGCGAGCGAACCGAACGTGATGATCTGCGAAACGCGGTCCCGGCCGTAGCGGTCGGCAACGTACTCGATCACGCGGTCGCGCCTCGACATGCAGAAGTCGATGTCGAAATCGGGCAGCGAAACGCGCTCGGGATTCAGGAAACGCTCGAACAGCAGGTCGTGCCGTATCGGATCGAGGTCCGTGATACCGAGCGCCCAGGCGACGAGCGAACCCGCGCCGGACCCGCGGCCCGGCCCGACCGGAATCTCCTGCTCGCGGGCCCAGCGGATGAAGTCGGCAACGACCAGGAAATATCCTTCGAAACCCATGTTGCAGATCACGGCCAGTTCGGAATCGAGGCGCTCGCGGTAGCGGGCGTCGACAGCGGCCGGGCCCAGGCGGCGCAATAGTCCTTCGCCGGCCAGCTTCTGCAGGAATTCCGGCGCCGACGTGCCATCTGGCACGTCGAAGGCCGGCATGAAGATGCCGCCATGCTGCAGGGGCAGCGAGCAACGCCTGGCGATCTCGACGCTGTTTGCGAGCGCCTCGGGCAGGTCAGCGAACAGCAGGGCCATTTCCGCGGGAGTCTTCAGGTACTGCTCGGCCGTGTAAGGTCGCGGCCGGTCAGGATCGTCGAGGCGGCGGCCTTCATGGATGCAGACCCGCGCCTCGTGCGCTTCGAACTCGTCGCGCAAGAGGAAGCGCACGTCGTTCGTCGCGACGACCGGTGTCGGCCGGGTTGCAACCAGCGAGAGCACGCCGGCAATCAGCCCTTCCTCGCCGGGCCTGCCCGTGCGCTGCACCTCGAGGTAGAAGCGGTCGCCGAAGAGCACCAGCCAGCGCTCCAGCAGCGCAGATGCATCCGCCGCACGGTTGGCGAGGAGCGCACGGCCGATGTCGCCCTGTGTCCCTCCCGAGAGCGCGATCAGTCCTTCCGTCGTGCCTGCGTCCAGCCATTCCCTCGAAAGCAGAGGTCGGCCGCGATCCTGGCCCTGCAGGTAACTGCGCGAGACAAGCCGGGTCAGGTTGCGGAAACCGACCGGACCCTGCGCGAGCAGCGTCAGCAGCACGGGCTCCGCGCGCTCGCCCGGCTCGGCAATCCACAGGTCCGCACCGACGACCGGTTTGACCCCGCGCTTCTCCGCCGCGCGATGAAACTTCACCATCGCGAACAGGTTGCCGTGATCCGTCAGTGCGACGGCCGGCATCCCGGCGTCGGCCACCGCGTGCATCAGCCTCGGCACGCGGACGATGCCGTCCACGAGCGAATACTCGGTATGCAGCCGCAGGTGAACGAACTGCGGGTCGCCTCGACTCGTCTCAGTCAAATGCATTTCGCGATCTTACCGGCGCGAAGCTCTGCCGGTGCAGTTGGCAGGGCCCGATCTGCGCCAGGCATTGCAGATGATCCGGGGTCGCATAGCCCTTGTGGCGCTCGAAGCCGTAATGGGGATAGCAGGCCGCCACGCGGGTCATCCAGGCATCGCGGCTGACTTTCGCGAGGATCGAGGCGGCGCTGATCTCCCGTATGAGGTCATCGCCCCGAACCACGGCCTCGAAACCACAGGCGAATCCGAGCATGGCATCCGCAGGACAGCGATTCCCGTCGACGCAGACCCGGGCAGGTGAGACCGAGAGTCCCTGCAGCGCGCGCCGCATCGCGAGCAGGCTCGCCTCGAGGATGTTGAGCACGTCGATCTCCCCGGCATCGACCCACCCGATGGCCCAGGCGATCGAGCGCGCGCGGATTTCCGCGGCCAGGCGTTCCCGGATCTCCGGTTCGAGTTGCTTGGAATCGCGGAGGCCCGCGATCGGCCGCCGGCGGTGCAGGATGACCGCCGCCGCCACGACCGGACCCGCAAGCGGACCGCGGCCCACTTCGTCAACGCCCGCGGTGAGGCCACCGGCCAGCCGCGGCCGCGAGGCCCTGCCGCCGCTCATGGCGCCGGCCTGCGGGCGAGCGCGAGAACTGCCTCGGCCGCCTGCTCGCTGGCACCCTGCCGGAGCTGCCTGTGGATGGCCGTAAAGAGGGCCTGAAGCTCCGCGACCGCATCGGGCTGGTCGAGCCAGCGCTCCAGTTCGCGTCCAAGCCGTTCAGGCGTGACATCCGCCTGTGCAAGCTCCGGCACGACGGTGCGTCCGGCGAGCAGGTTGGGCTGGGCGAAATGGGGGGCCTTCAGGAGGCCGAGGTGGCGAAGCGCAAACGCCGTCAGGGCCCCGAGGCGGTAGGCTACGACCATCGGACGCTTGCAGAGAAGCGTTTCGAGGGTCGCCGTGCCCGAGGCAACGAGAACGGCGCTCGCGGCCGTGAGCACGACCTGCGCCCTCCCTTCGATAACCTGGACCGGGGCGCCGGGCGCATGCCGCGCGAGCGCCTGCTCGAACTCGCGGCGCGTGTGGGCGTTGGCCAGGGCCGCGACGAATTGCAGGCCGGGGCGCCGCGCCGCGAGCCAGGCGATGGCACCGGCGAAATCGGCCGCAAGCCGCTTGACCTCTCCCCGTCGACTTCCCGGCAGCACCGCAATGATGGGTGCGTCGCGGGCGAGGCCGAGCGCATCGCGCGCCCCGGCCTGGTCCGGCTCGAGCGGCAGTTGATCCGCAAGCGGGTGGCCCACGAAGATTGCGGCAAGGCCAGCTTCATCGTAAACGGTGCGTTCGAACGGAAGCAGGCACAGCACGAGATCCAGGAACTCCTTCATGCGGCGGGCGCGTCCGCGACGCCAGGCCCACACCTGCGGACTCACGTACTGAATCGTGCGGATACCGGCGGCATGGAGCGCACGGGCGATTCCCAGGTTGAATTCCGGCGCATCGATGCCGACGAACACGTCGGGCTTCAGGTCGAGCATTGCGCCGCGGATCCGGCGCCGAAGTCCCAGCAGGCGCGGCAGGTGATGCAGCACCTCGAAGAGTCCCATTACCGCGAGTTCCTCGGACTGCGCCCAGGACTCGCAGCCCTCGGACTGCATCGCCGGGCCCGCGACGCCTACGAAGCGTGTCCCGGGCGCGCGGGCGGCGATGGACCGGATCAGTGCAGCGCCCAGATTGTCGCCGGAGGACTCGCCTGCGACGAGGCCGATCGTCAGCGGGCGGCCCGTAACCATCAGCGAATGATGCTGCGTTCGCTCGCGGCGAGGAAATCCACGAACGGCTTCAACTCCGGCTGCGTCGGCACGAGGGCGCGGAGCTGCTCCTCGGCTTCCGCCCGCTTCACGCCCGACCGGTAGAACAGCCGGTAGGCACTCTTGATGTTCGCGATCTGTGTCGCATCGAACCCGCGGCGCTTCAGGCCTTCGCTGTTGACACCCTTGGGCTCGGCCGGCGAACCCGCCACGAGGAGGAAAGGCGGCACGTCGCGGGTGACCGCGGCGTTGTTTGCCAGGAATGCATGCGCCCCGACCTTGCAGAACTGATGAATCCCGGCGTAACCGGAGAGGATGACCCACTCTCCGAGCTCCACATGCCCTGCCAAGGCGGTGCAGTTCGCCAAGATGCAGTGGCTGCCGACGATGCAGTCATGCGCGACGTGCGAATAGGCCATGAACAGGCAATCGTCCGCGATGATCGTGACCCCGCGTCCGCCTGCGGTGCCGCGGTTGATCGAGCAGAATTCGCGGAACACGTTGCGGTCGCCGACCTCGAGCTTCGTCGGCTCGCCGGCATACTTCCGATCCTGCGGCGCGTCCCCGATCGAAGCGAACTGGAAGACCCTTGTTTCGCGGCCGAGCGTCGTCGGCCCCATGATCACGGCATGGGGACCGATCCGGCTCCCCGCCCCGATGCGAACACCCGGACCGATGACCGTGAAAGGCCCGATCTCGACACCGTCGCCGATTTCGGCATCGGGCGCGACAATTGCACGCGGATCGATCAAGGCTTGATCTCCGGCGCGACCATCATCGTGGCCGAGGCAACTTCCTGGCCCTCCACCTCGGCGACGGTCGTGAACTTCCAGATCCCACGCATCGCACGATCGAATGTTGCCTTGAGGGCGAGCTGGTCACCCGGCACCACCGGGCGGCGGAAGCGCGCGCCGTCGATGCCGACGAAATAGAAGCGTGAATTTTCATCCGGCACGACACCCGCCGTCTTGAACGCGAGGATCCCGGCCGCCTGGGCGAGCGCCTCCAGGATCATGACCCCCGGCATCGTCGGTCGGCCCGGAAAATGCCCAGGGAAGAACGGCTCATTGACCGTGACGTTCTTGATCGCATGGATGCGCTTGCCAGGGACGCACTCGATGACGCGATCGACCAGCAGGAACGGATAGCGGTGCGGCAGCTGCGCGAGCACGGCCTGCGTGTCCATCGGAAAGCCTTCGCTCATCGCTTCTTCTCCCGGTCGAGCCGGTGCAGCCGTGCGACCGCACGACGCCATTTCGCGGCTTCGATCGCCGGCAGGCCCGAAGAATAGGTCCCGGGCCCGCGCAGCGAGTGCGCGACCATCGAGTAGCCGGTTACGACGACGCCGTCGCCGATCTCGAGATGTCCCGCGATCCCCACCGCGCCCCCGATCATGCAACGGCTGCCGATGATCGAACTGCCGGAAATCCCGACGCAACCGGCGATCACCGTGTGCGCACCGATGCGGCAGTTATGGCCGACCTGCACCTGGTTGTCCAGCTTGACCCCGTCCCCGATCACGGTGTCCTCGATTGTCCCGCGGTCAACCGTGGTGTTCGCCCCGACATCCACGTCGTTGCCGATGCACACGCTGCCGAGTTGCGGAACCTTGACATAGCCGTCGACGTCGGGCGCGAAGCCGAAGCCGTCGCTACCGACGACTGCGCCCGGCTTGAACACGCAGCGCGCGCCGATGACCACGTCGTGGCAGATCGTCACGCCCGCCTGGAGCCGGCAATCATCGCCGAGGCGGGCTCCGTCCTCGACGACGCAATGCGGGCCGATGAAGCAGCGTTCGCCGATTGCGGCGCCCGCGCCGATGACGGCATGGGGCCCGATGAATGCACTCGCGGCGACCGTCGCCGACTCCGCGACCTTCGCGCCCGCCGCCTTGCCCGGCTTCACTGGCGCGAGCGGATGAAGGCCTGCGACCATGCGGGCAAAGCTTGCGTAGGGGTTTGCGCTGATGAGCGCCGCGACCGGGCATTCCGCCGCAAGCTCACGCGGCAGCACCACCGCGGTCGCGCGCGTCACCGCGAGTTGCTTTCGGTACTTGACGCCCGTGCAGAAGCTGAGCTTGCCCGCCGTCGCCGCGGCAAGCGGCGCAACGCCGTCGATCGCCTGGCTGGGATCGCCGGCAAGCTCCAGTCCGTAACGGACCGCAAGCTCGCCGAGCGTAATCGCCATTGCGGCGCTCCCCTGGCGGATACCCGCGACCTAGGAGCCGCGGATTGATTCCCGCATGAGGCGCGTTACGCGCGCGCCTTGGCGGGACAAGGCGCGAGCCGAAGCCCCATAGCAGGGACTATGGGCGAGGCGAGCAACGAATTCCCGCCAAGGCCCGCGCGTAACCCGCAGGGACCTGGCGATCTTCGTCCCTGGCTGCGTTGCTCGGCGCTCATGTATCACTGTATACACTTCGCCCCTCGCGCCTTGCCAGGGACGAAGATCGCACACGGTCGCACCCATGCGGGAATTGATCCGCGGCTCCTCAAGTTTTGGGCGGTGTCGCGGGCGCCGGCGACTTGGACTTGATCGCTGCGACGACCTGGGGAGTGATGTCGATGCCCTCGGCGGCGAACAGCACGCCTTCGCTCACGATCAGCTGGAAACCATTCGCCTTCGCATAGGCCTGGACTTCCTGGAGCAACGCGCGCTGCATCCGGCCCACTTCCTCGTTGCGGCGCATGTTCAGGTCTTCCTGCAGTTCCTTGAAGCGGCGCTGGACGTTGAGCTCCAGGTCACGGATTTCGCGCTCGGTCCGGATACGGTCCGCCTCCGACATCACGGCGGCCTCCTTCTTCAGCTTGTCGCTTTTTTCCTCGAGCGTTTTCTGCTGCGCCGCGACCTCGCGCTGACGCGGCAGGAACTCGCCTTCGAGCGCCTGCTGGGCGGCTTTCGCCTGCGGCGATTCCTCGAGGAGCCGGCCGAAATTGACGAAGCCGACCTTGAGCGCCTGCGCTTGCACGGCGGGGGCCGCTGCGAGCGTCGCAACGACGATCAGAGCGCCGAATACGGTGTGTCTAATCATAAATGTCATCTTGCCTCGACTATCAGAATGCGGAACCAATCGTGAACTGGAAGCGCTCGACCTCGTCCGCATAACGGATGCCGTCGCCCTTGAACTCGTTCAGCGGGATGCCGTAGCTGAACCTGAACACCCCGAGCGGCGCAAACCATTGGATGGCGAGGCCGGCGGATTGTTTCAACTCATTGTAATCGAACTCGTAGTCGACGGGAGTGCGCCCGTCCCGGCCGACGAAATTGACGCCGGCGCCCTGCGAAAAGACGTTGCCCATGTCGAAAAAGGCGCTGATGCGGGTGCTCGCGCGCCACTTGTCCGGCACCGGGAACAGGAGTTCCGCCCGGCTGATCACTTTCAGGTTGCCGCCGTACGGATTGCCGAAGCCATCCTTCGGCCCGAGCCGGCTCTCGGTGAAGCCGCGCACGGAGCCCGGGCCGCCCGCAAAGAACTGGCGATACGGCGGCAGCGCGGTCGTATCCTTTCCGAGCGCATCGCCATAGCCGAGCTCGGCTGCGAGTGCAAACGTCCACTGCCCGAAGATCGGGAACAGCTGCAGGTAGTCGTACCGGAACGTGTAGTAACTGACTTCGCTGCCCGGGGCCGTGACCGCCAGACTCGTCGAATGCTGCAGGCCGCGGTCCGCGAAAATTGCACGGTTGCGCGAATCGTAGTACCAGCTTCCGACCAGTTCGAAGGTGTCGAACTTGGTGCCGAAGAGGATCGTCGTGATGATCGACGGATCATCCTCGCCCGGCACGTTGATCTCGCGCTCGATGACGCGCGTATACGGATTGCCGTTGTTCCGGACCCAGGAGATGGCCTCCCGCGCACTGCTCTGGGGGTTGACGATCAGGTCCGAGCGCTGCGCGATGAGCCCGAAGCGAAGTCCCTGGAACTCCGTGATCGGATAGCCGAACTCGAGCGTCGCCGACATGGTCGTCGTCGAGAAATCCGACGCCGCGGAAACATACTGGGTGACGTCGCGGTACTGCAGGCCGACCGTACGCGAAACGCCGTCGACATTCGTGTATGGGTCGGTATGCGAGAGGCTGTACTGCTGCGAGTACTGGCCCGCCAGGAGCTCGAGCGCCACGCGCTCGCCCGAGCCCATGAAATTCGAATGCACGAAGCTTCCGTTCAGGATGAAAGACTGGGACTCCGAATATCCGATGCCGCCGCTGAACTGGCCCGGGAGCCCTTCCTTGATGTCGAAATCGACGTCGACGAGGTCCGGTGTGCCCGGCACCGGTGCCGTCTCGAAATCGACCGTCTCGATGTACGGCAGGCGCTGGATGCGTTCCTTCGAGCGCTCGAGCAGAGAATTCGACAGGTAGGAACCTTCCAGCTGCCGCAATTCGCGGCGCAGCACCTCGTCGTCGATGGCGCTCGTATTGATGAAATTGATCCGGCGCACATAGGCGCGGCTGCCCGAATCGACGAAGAACGTCAGGTCGATGGTCTTCGTTTCATCGTTCGCCTGCGGGACGGGGTCGATCTTGGCGAAGGCGTAGCCGTCCACGCCGAGCCGGAATGAAATGAGCTCCTGGGTCTGCGTAATCAGCTTGCGCGAGTACGTCTGGCCCGGCTGGACCAGCAGCAGCCGCTTGAGGTCCTCCTCCGGGACCTTCATGGTGCCGGCCAGCTTGACCTCGCCGACCGTGTAGACGTCGCCCTCACGCACGTTGATCGTGATGAAGATGTCATCCTTCTCGGGCGCGATCGCGACCTGGGTCGATTCCACCTCGAAGTTGGCATAGCCCCGGTCCTGGTAAAAGGACTGGAGCTTCTCGATGTCGCCTTGGAGGGACTCGCGCGAATAGCGGTCGTCCTGCCGGTACCACGAGAGCCAGTTTGGGGTCCTGAGCTCGAATGCGTCCTGGAGCTCTTCGTCGTCGTAGGCCGTGTTGCCGACCAGGTTGATCTGGCGGATGCGTGCGCGCGCGCCTTCCACCACTTCGATCTTGATACGCACCTTGTTGCCCGGCACCTCTTCGACCTGGGGATCGATGCGCACCGCGTACTTGCCGCGGCTGAAGTACTGGTCGGTCAGGAAGCTCTGCACTTCATCGAGCACCGACCGGTCGAAGGTCTTGCCAGTCGCGAGCCCGACCGAGCGCAGCGATTTCTGAAGGTCCTCGGTCTTGATGTCCTTGTTGCCCGTAATCTCGAAACTCTCGATCGACGGGCGCTCGCGAACGACTACGACCAGCGTCCCGCCGTCCCGCCGCAATTCAATGTCGCTGAAGAATCCCGTGCCGAACAGGGCGCGAATCGCCTCCTGCAGCCGGCGCTGATCCATCCGGTCGCCGATGTTCACCGGCAGGTAGTTGTAGACCGTTCCCTCGGAGATGCGCTGCAGGCCTTCGACGCGGATGTTGCCGACCGTGAAGGCTTCCGGCGCCTGCGCGAACGCGGCGCCGGCGTGGGCGAGCAGGATGCCGATGAGGAGTCGCCTCAGCATGTTGCCGTTCAGTCCTCGCGCTCTCAGCCGAAGAGCCGGGTGATGTCGTTGTAGAAGGCAAAGCCCATCAGCGCGACGAGCATCGCGATGCCGACCTTCTGGCCGAACACCTGCGCCTCCATTGAAAGCGGCGCGCCCTTCAACATTTCCACGACCTGAAAGACGATCTGGCCGCCGTCCAGCACGGGAACCGGCAACAGGTTGAGCACCGCGAGCGAGATCGAAACCAGCGCGAGAAAACCGAGATAGTAGGTGAAGCCTTCGGTGGCGGTGAGCCCTGCGTACTGCGCGATGTTGATGGGCCCGGAAATATTCTTGGTGGACACGTCACCGGTCACCATTCGCCACAGGAACCGCACGGTCAGTGCGCTTTTCTCCCAGGTCTCGCGTACCGCGGGCGCGAGCGCCGCGAACGGGCCGTAGCGCTCAACCGTTCGCATGGAATCCGGGAACAGGCTGCCGTCGCCGAACGCCGCCCCTAGGCCGATCTTGCCGACGGTCTGGCCATCCTCGACGATGGACTTCGGCACGAGCTCGAGTTCGAGGCGCCGGCCGTCGCGGATCGCCGTGATGCGCGTCGGCCGGTCCGGGCGCGAACGGATCTCCGCGACAAACCTCGCGTAGTCGTCGAATGGGATGCCGTCGACCGCAATGATGCGGTCTCCGAGTGCAAGGCCGGCGCCAATCGCGGGGTCGCCTGGTGTCAGCTCGGCAACGACGACCGGCTGTGGGGGATACCAGAAAGAGAACCCCAGGCCGCGGAGCAGGATGCCCGGTTCCGTCAGGGCCCGGCGTTCGTCTTCCGGCACGCGGATCGTGAGACTTCGAAGGGCGCCACGCTCATCGCGCACGTCGAGCGGAACGGCGCCTTCTTCGACGACGCGCTCGAGGATCGACAGTACGGCGGCCTGGCGCGTCGGCGTCACCTCGCCGCCGACGCTGACGATTTCGTCCTCCGGCCGGAGGTCCGCCCGCGCCGCATAGGAGTCGGGCGCGATTTCGCCGATCACCGGCTTGAGTCCCGGTACGCCCTGCATGAAGAGGAGCCAGTAGGCGACGATCGCGAACAGGAAATTGGCTCCGGGCCCCGCGAGCAGTACGGCGATGCGCGCGAGCGGCGGCCTGCGATTGAATGCGCGGTGCTCCTCCCCGGCCGGTACCGGGCCGTCACGCTCATCGAGCAGGCGCACGTAACCGCCGAGCGGAATCGCGGCGAGCACGTACTCGACCGGGTCCGCGCCCTTGCTCATGCGGCGCAGGAGCGGCTTGCCGAAGCCGAGCGAGAAACGCAGCACCTTGAAGCCCAGGCGCCTTGCGACCCAGAAGTGGCCGAACTCGTGAACGGACACGAGTACGCCGATCGCGATGACGAAGGCCACGATCGACGTGATGATCGCGAAGCTCATGCGCCCGCCGCATGGCGCGACGTCAGGGCCGCCTGCGCGCGCTCCCGCGCCCAGGCATCCGCCGCGAGCGCGTCGTCCAGGCCCTGGAGCGGCCTCGCCTCGTGTTGTTGCAACACGCTCTCAATGACTCCGGCGATGCCGGCAAAGTTCAGCCGCCGGCCAAGAAACGCGGCCACGGCAATCTCGTTCGCAGCATTCATCACCGCCGGTGCCGAGCCCCCGGTCCGCGCCGCTTCCTGAGCCAGCGCAAGGCAGGGAAACCGTTCTAAATCAGGGGCTTCAAACGATAACCTCCCAATCTGCACGAGATCGAGGGCGGGCACGCCCGAGGCAATGCGTTCCGGCCAGCCGAGCGCGTGCGCGATCGGGACCCGCATGTCGGGCTGGCTCATCTGCGCGAGCACCGAGCCGTCCTCGTACTCGACCAGCGAGTGGACGATGCTCTGCGGATGGATGACGACATTCACCCTTTCGGGCGCGATGCTGAACAGATGGCAGGCCTCGATGATCTCGAGGCCCTTGTTCATCAGGGTCGCGGAATCCACAGAGATTTTGGGTCCCATACGCCAGTTCGGGTGCGCCACCGCCTGCTCGGGCGTTACGGACGCGAGATCCTCGCGGCGGGTTTTGAGGAAAGGCCCGCCTGACGCCGTGAGCACGACGCGACTGACACCTCGTGGCGCAACGCCCGGCTCGCCACGCGATGGCAGGCACTGGAATATCGCGTTGTGCTCGCTGTCAATCGGCAGGATCTGCGCGCCGGATGTGCGTGCCGCCTCGAGCAGCAGGGATCCCGCCAGTACGAGCGTTTCCTTGTTGGCCAGGAGAAGCTTCTTGCCGGCAGCGGCAGCCGCGAGTGTCGGGGCGAGTCCCGCCGCACCGACGATTGCCGCCATGACGATGTCCGCCTGCGGCAGCGACGCGACCGTTGAAAGCGCGTCGGCCCCCGCGAGCACGCGCGTACCGAGTCCCGATGCTGCCACACATTCGGCGAGCTTCGACGCACCGGCACGATCGACGAGTGCCGCGAACTCGGGACGAAAGCGCTGGCACTGGGCAAACAGCGTCTCGTGATTCGAATGGGCCGCAAGTGCCACGATGCGATACCGGTCAGAATGGCGGCTGGCAACGTCGAGCGTGTTCTCGCCGATGCTGCCCGTCGAACCGAGGACGACGACGCCCTTCATGCCACGAGTCCGAGCCAGCCGAGGCCGAGCGCCAGGAGCGGTACCGAGGACGTCAGGCTGTCGATGCGGTCGAGCATGCCGCCGTGGCCCGGCAGCAGGCTGCCGCTGTCTTTCAGTCCGCTCTGGCGCTTGAACATGCTTTCCAGCAGGTCGCCGACGACGGACACGAGCACGGCAGCGATGCAGAGCGACAGGAACGCGAGCGACGGCAGGTCGAACCAGGCGCGCCCGGCAAGCGCCACCAGGAATCCCGCCACCAGCCCGCCGAGCACGCCTTCCCAGGTCTTGTTCGGGCTCACGATCGGCGCGAGCCGGATCCTCCCGAAGCGCCGTCCGGCGAAGTACGCGCCGATATCCGCGGCCCAGGCGAGCAGCAGCACGAAGACAACCAGTTCAGGGCCATTCACTTCCTGCAGGTAGAGCCGCGACAGGGCAAGCCACGTAGGAACGAGCGCCCAAAGACCCGCGAGCGCCGCCAGCACCGTCGCGCGCCACTGCGGCGCGAGCACGATCCAGCCGAATAGCGGAATCCAGCCGAGCATCGTCAGGAACATCACGCGCTCGAAATCGGCAAGCTGCATCGTTGCCTGCCACAGCGCAAACATCGCCGCGATGCAGGCGGCCACATAGGCCGACCGCTTCACCGGTCCCTGGAGCCCCGCGAGCAGCGCCCATTCCCAGGCTCCGACCAGGATGAGAAGGCCGAGGGCGGCCACCGCGAAATCGCGCGGCAGCACCACCAGGACGAGGGCCAGTACGGCGACCAGGCCGGCTGCCGTCAGGATGCGTTGCCCGAGCATCAGCCGCCGCCCGCCGGTGCCGCGACGCGCCCGAAGCGCCTCTGCCGCCCGCTGAAGTCTTCAAGCGCGGCCGCGAGGCAGGCTGCGTCGAAGTCGGGCCAGAGCGTATCGGTGAACCAGAGCTCCGTGTACGCGAGGTCCCAGAGCAGGAAATTGCTGATGCGGCGCTCGCCGCCTGTCCGGATGAAGAGATCCGGCGCCGGGCGCCCCGCAGTCTTGAGGCAGGCGCCGAGCGCCTCTTCGTCGATCGTCGACGGTTGCCGCAGCCCGGCGACGGATTCCGCCGCCAGCCTGCGTGCGGCCTGGGCGAGATCCCAGCGTCCGCCGTAGGCGACCGCCACGACGAGATCGAGCCGGTCGCGGGCGGCCGTGCGTGCTTCGGCCGATGCCATGCGCTCAGTGAGCGGGGGCGCGAGACGCGAGCGGTCTCCGATGAAGCGCAGCCTCACGCCATTCGCATCGAGCTCCGCCACTTCACGATCAAGCGACTCGAGGAAGAGCTGCATCAGCACGCCGACTTCGCCCGGCGGCCGCTGCCAGTTCTCGCTCGAAAAGGCGAACAGGGTCAGGGCGCCGATGCCCTGGCGGACGCATTCCTCGATGGTCGTCCGCACTGCTCTCGCGCCCGCACGATGGCCTGCGGCGCGCGGGAGCGACCGTTGCTCCGCCCAGCGGCCGTTGCCGTCCATGATCACGGCAATGTGGCGCGGCACCGGGCTCGCGCCCGCCTGTGGGGTGGCTGCGACCGGCATCTCAGACCTGCAGCAGCTCTTTTTCTTTTTCGGCCAGCACCGCGTCGATCTCGTGCACGTGCCGGTCCGTAAGCTTTTGAATCTCTTCCTGCATGCGCCGGTCGTCATCCTCGGAGATAAGTTTCTCCTTGAGCATTTCCTTCAGTTCGTTCATCAGGTCGCGGCGCACGCCGCGTACCGCGACCCGCGCATTCTCGGCCTCGTGTCGCGCGACCTTGGTGAGTTCCTTGCGCCGCTCCTCGGTCATCGGCGGCAGTGGAAGGCGGATGACCTGCCCGGCCGTGTTCGGGGTCAGGCCGAGATCGGATTTCAGGATCGCCTTTTCGACGGCGCTGACCGCCGACTTGTCCCACGGCGACACGACGAGCGTGCGCGAGTCCTCGACATTGATGCTCGCCACCTGCTGGAGCGGCACTTCGCTGCCGTAGTACTCGACCTTGAGCCCGTCGAGCAGTCCGGTGTTGGCGCGGCCCGTGCGCATCTTCCGGTAGTGGTCCTTGAGGAGCGCCACGCATTTCGACATGCGCTGCGTCGCGTCCCGGTTCATTTCATCCTGCATGACAGCGTCCTCCGACCCCGCTACAGCCCGTTCGCGACCAGAGTGCCGACATCCTCGCCATCGACGATGCGCAGGAGGTCGCCTTCATTCATGAGATTGAATACCCGCAGCGGCAGTGCATTGTCCCGGCACATGACGATCGCGGTTGCATCCATGACGTTGAGCCGGTCGTCGAGCACCTTGTCGAATGAAAGCGTGCGGTAGCGTTGCGCTTTCGGATTCCGGACCGGATCGTCGTCGTAGATGCCGTTGACCTTGGTCGCCTTGAGCAGCAGGTCGGCGTTGATTTCAATCGCGCGCAGCGAGGCGGCCGTGTCGGTCGTGAAAAACGGGTTGCCGGTTCCTGCGGCGAAGATCACGCAGCGGCCTTTTTCGAGGTGCCGGACTGCGCGGCGCCGGATGTAGTCCTCGCAGACCTCCTGGACGCGGACCGCGGACATGACGCGCGCGTAGCTGCCGAGCGATTCGAGCGCATCCTGCAGCGCGAGGCCGTTCATGACGGTCGCGAGCATGCCCATGTGATCGGCCGTGACGCGGTCCATGCCGGCCCGCGCAAGGCCCGCGCCGCGGAAGATATTGCCGCCGCCGATGACGACGGCGACCTGGATGTCACGGGTCATGACTTCCCGGATCTCGCCGGCAATGCGCTTCAGGATTGCCGGGTCGATGCCGTAATCCGCGACACCGAGCAGTGCTTCGCCGCTGATCTTGAGCAAGATCCTCGTGAGCGGCTGACGGGCCTGCGTATCGGCCATGCTACCCCCTACTGGTGCCGGGTCGTAGTTTTCGTAGTTTGCCCGCCTGCCATGATGCTGTGTCGTTACTTCCTAGTCTGCCAAACTACGAAAACTACGACCCGGCACCGATCAGGCCCTGCCTTTCGCGGCTTCGACCTGGGCCATGACCTCGGCAGCGAAGTTCTCCTGCTTCTTCTCGATGCCTTCGCCGACCTCGTAGCGCAGGAAGCCGCCGATCGTGGCCTTCGACTTCTCAAGCAGCTGCCCGATCGACACATCAGGATCCTTCACGAACGGCTGGCCCGTCAGGCAGATCTCCGCCAAGTACTTGCGTAGGCGCCCTTCAACCATCTTCTCGACGATGGCCGGCGGCTTGCCTTCCGCGGCGGCCTGGGCCGCGAGAATTTCGCGTTCCTTGGCGACGACGTCCTGGGGTACGTCCGCAGGCGCGACGTACTGCGGATTGGCGGCGGCCACGTGCATTGCGAGGTCGCGCGCGAGCGTGTCGTCTCCGCCTTTGAGGCCGACCAGCGTGCCGATGCGGCTGCCGTGGACATAGCTGCCGACGCGATCCGCGGCACTCAGCAGGCTCGCCCGCCGGACGTCGATCTTCTCGCCGATCTTCGCGACCAGGGTCCGGCGCGTCTCGTCCGCGGTCTTGCCGTCGGCCAGTTTGAGCGCGGCAAGCGCCTCCGGCTGCGTGGCGGAATCCCGCAAGGCGGCCTCGGCAACCTGGGCCGCGAAGGCCTGGAACTCGGGCTGGCGCGCAACGAAGTCCGTTTCGCAATTGACTTCGACCAGCACCGCAGACCGCCCGTCGGCGCTCTTCGCGACGACGATCGCGCCTTCCGCGGCGATCCGGCCGGCTTTCTTGTCGGCCTTCGCAAGGCCGGCCTTTCGCATGATCTCCGCCGCAGCGTCGAGGTCGCCGCCGGTTTCGATGAGCGCCTTCTTGCACTCCATCATGCCTGCGCCGGTGCGCTCGCGAAGCGTCTTGACCGTTTCAGCGCTGATGCTCATCGTCATTCCCCGACCTTGTCCGGCTTGCGTGCTGCGGTGCGGCGGCGTGCCGCCGGCTTGGCACGCGTGGTATCCGCGACGACTTCGTCCACGATGGGCTGGTCATCCGGTACCTCCACGACGACTTCGGGCGCGCCGACCGGCGGCATGGTCGCCGCCGACGACGTTTCCGCGGACTGGCGCGCGCGCGCCGGTGTCTTGCGCCGGACGTTCGCTGCCTTGCGCGGCGCACGTGCCGCGGTCTTGCGGCGCGGCTGGCCTTCCTCGTCAAGCTCGACGAACTCGTCTTCGCCGGCCGGGATGACCGGAACCGAAGATTTGCCATCCAGCACCGCGTCGGCAATGCCGGCGGCGTAGAGCTGGATCGCCTTCATGGCGTCATCATTGCCAGGGATCACATAGTCGATGCCGTCCGGGCAGCAGTTGCTGTCCACGATCGCGACCACCGGGATGCCGAGCTTCCGGGCCTCGTGCACGGCGATCTCTTCGTGTCCGACGTCCACGACAAAGAGCGCATCGGGCAGCGCGTTCATGTCCTTGATGCCGCCCAGGCTCCGCATCAGCTTGTCCATCTCGCGCCGGAGCATCTGCGCTTCTTTCTTGTTGCGGCGCTCGAGCGCGCCCGAGTCGCGCAGTTCTTCGAGCTCGTGCAGGCGCTTGATCGACTGCCGGATGGTCTTGAAATTGGTGAGCATGCCGCCAAGCCAGCGCTGGTTGACGTATGGCATGCTGCAACGGGCCGCCTCAGCCTGGATCGCGTCGCGGGCGCTGCGCTTGGTGCCGACGAACAGCACCTTGCCGCCGTCGCCGACCACGCCCTTGATGAAGCCGGCCGCGTCGTTATAGAGCGGCAGCGTCCGCTCGAGATTGATAATGTGGATCTTGTTGCGTTCGCCGAAGATGAACGGCGCCATCTTCGGGTTCCAGAAGCGGGTCTGATGGCCGAAATGAACCCCCGCCTCAAGCATCTGCCTCATGGACAAACTAGCCATGATTACTCCTTTTCGGGTTAGCCCTCCGCGAATCCGCATGCGGCAACCGGACTTTCGGACCCGGCACCCAGCCGCACGTGACGAAACGCGTGTGGATTTGGTTGAGAAAAAACGCCGCGCTTTATACCATCTTTGTTCCGTCGAAACAACGTGATAGGCGCATTTCGCTCCTCTTTTGCGGGCCTGAACCATGCTGATGCAAAGCCATACCCGGGTATCGGTCAAATCCCCTGCTGAACAGCAGGCGATGCGCCTGGCCGGCCGCCTCGCAGCGGACGTCCTCGACATGATCGGACCCCGAATCGCTGCCGGCATGACGACCGGCGAAATCGACCGGATCTGCCATGACTTCATCGTGGACGTCCAGAAGGCGATCCCGGCACCCTTGAATTACAAGGGGTTTCCGAAGTCGATCTGCACTTCGGTCAATCATGTCGTCTGTCACGGCATCCCCGGAGATAAGGTCCTGCGGCCGGGCGACATCCTCAATGTGGACGTCACCGTCATCAAGGACGGCTTCCATGGCGATACGAGCCGGATGTACCGGATCGGCGTGCCGTCGATCCAGGCGAAGCGGCTTTGCGACGTCGGATTCGAGGCGATGTGGCGCGGCATCCGGACGATCGCGCCCGGTCGTCGCCTCGGCGACCTCGGGCACACGATCCAGCAATACGTCGAGTCACAGGGTTATTCAATTGTTCGCGAGTACTGCGGACACGGCATCGGCCGCGGCTTCCACGAAGACCCGCAGGTCCTGCATTACGGCGAGCCGGGGACGGGGCTCGAGATCGTGCCCGGCATGACATTCACGGTCGAGCCGATGGTCAATGCCGGCCGCCGTCACGTGAAGCTGCTCGGCGACGGCTGGACGGTCGTCACCAAGGATCACTCGCTCTCGGCACAGTGGGAGCACACGGTGCTCGTCACGGCCGACAGCTTTGAAGTCCTGACACTCGGCGCAGCCGACCGCGCCGCGGCCTGATCGGTGCCGAACGGCACCCGAATGTTGAACGAGGGCCCGGCGACACGCGCTGTCCAGGCAATTGCGGGCTGGAGCTTTCTCGACACGCTGGCGGCACGGCTTGAGGCCGGATCGAATCCCGTCTCCGCATTCCGCACGGCGCTCGCTGAAGGCGATCGCGAACTCGCGCGCCGCTTCCATGCGGATGAGCCGGTCGAAACGCTCGTGCGCGATCGCGCGGCACTCGTCGATTCGCTCGTCACGCGCGCCTGGAACCTGCACGTCGGGACGGCCGCTCCTGCCCTTGCGCTGGTGGCCGTCGGCGGCTACGGCCGCGGCGAGCTCATGCCTTGCTCCGACGTCGACGTCATGGTCCTCCTGCCCCCGGGCGAGGAACCGGCTTGGACGGCTCCGCTCGAGCGCTTTCTGGCTTTCCTCTGGGACATGGGGCTCGAGACGGGGCACAGCGTGCGGACGATCGACGACTGCCGGCGCGAGGCGCTCGCAGACCTTGGCGTCGCAACGACGCTCTTCGAGGCCCGCCTGCTCGCCGGATCGCCCGAACTCTTCGAAGCGATGCGCAGCGCTCTCGCCCCCGATCGGTTGTGGCCTGCCCGCGATTTCTTCGATGCCAAGCTGCGCGAACAGACGGAACGGCATCATCGATTCCACGACACGGCGTACAACCTCGAACCGAACGTCAAGCAGGGTCCGGGCGGACTGCGGGATCTTCAGACCATCGCCTGGGTCGCAAAGCGTCACTTCGGCGCGGACACACTGCAGGAGCTCGCCGCGCACGGATTCCTGGAGTCGCGCGAGCTCGCGCAGCTCGAGTCCGCACAGTCCTGGCTGTGGCGGGTCCGTTTCGCGCTGCACCTCGTGAGCGGTCGGCGCGAGGATCGCCTGCTGTTCGATCACCAGATCCGGCTCGCGCGCCTGTTCGGTTACGAGGATGCGACCTACACGCTGGCCGTCGAGCAGTTCATGCAGCGCTACTACCGCACGGCGATGGTCGTCAGCTGGCTCAACGAGCTCCTCTTGCAGCAGTTCCGGGAGGAGATCCTCGCTGGCCGTGGCGCACCGGCACTGCCGCTTTCACGCTGCTTCCAGGAGCGCGATGAATGCCTCGAAGCGGCGTCCGACGACGTCTTCGTGCGAAATCCGTCGGCCCTTCTCGAGCTCTTCGTCGTCCTGCAGCAAAACCCGCGGCTGCGGGGCGTGCGCGCGCGGACCATTCGTATCGTCACGGAGCACCTGTGGCTGATCGACGAGGAATTCCGCCAGAACCCGCGCAATCACCGGCTATTCCTCGAGATCCTGCGCGCCCCGGCGGGCGTGACGCATGAACTGCGCCGCATGAACCTCTACGGCGTGCTCGGCCGTTACATCCCGGCATTCGGGCGCATCGTCGGACGCATGCAATACGACCTGTTCCACGCCTACACGGTCGACGCCCACACGCTGTTCGTCGTCAGCAACCTCAGGCGCTTCGCGCTCGAGCGCTACGACCACGAGTTTCCGAAGCTCGCGCAGGTCTTCCGCTCGCTGCCGAAGCCGGAGCTCGCCTATCTCGCGGCGATCTTTCACGACATCGCCAAGGGCCGCGGCGGCGATCATTCCGAGCTCGGCGCCGTGGATGCCGAGGCCTTCTGCCTCGAGCAGGGCCTATCGCGCTATGACGCGCGGCTCGTCGCATGGCTCGTGCGTCACCACCTGAAGCTTTCGGTCACCGCGCAGAAGCAGGACATCGCAGACCCTCTGGTCGTCAATGAGTTCGCGGACGCGGTCGGCGACCAGGTCCGGCTCGACTATCTCTATGTACTGACGGTCGCCGACGTTCGTGGCACGAATCCGAAGCTGTGGAACTCGTGGAAGGCGACGCTCTTCGACGAATTGTACGAAAGGGTCAAGCAGGCGCTTAGGCGCGGACTCGAGTCGCCGCTCGATCGCGAGGAGCTCGTCACCGAGAAGCAGGCGATCGCGCGCGAGCGTCTCGCAGCTGCCGGCGTCGCCACGGCAGAGGTCCTGCGGGTCTGGTCGAAGCTGACCGATGCGTACTTCCTCCGGCATTCGGCAGCGGAAATCGCCTGGCACACGGCCGAACTCGTGGCACGGGACCCCGGAAACGGAAGCCCGCTGATCGCGGTCGCCGAGCATCCCGATCGCGGCGGCGCGACGGCCGTCCTCGTCTACACGCACGGCCGTCACCACAGCTTCGCGCGCGCGACCGCCGCACTTGACCAGCAGGGCCTCAGCATCCAGGACGCGCGCATCACTCCAACGGCGGACGGCGGCAGTCTCGACAGCTATCTTGTCCTCGAAGATACGGGATCGCCGATCGCAGACCGCGACCGCTTTGCCGGTATCGAGCGGCATCTCGTGCGTGGGCTGTCGGAGAAAAATGCTGCCGCACCCCCGGTGACACGTCGCATGCCGCGCCAGGCACGCATGTTCACGACCGCGACCCTGGTGACGTTCAGTGCAGACTCGGAGAACGGGCGTACCATCCTCGAAGTCGTCGCTGGCGACCGGCCGGGCCTGCTTTCCGAGATCGGAAAGGTATTCTGGGACCAAAGCGTGGAACTTCATGGCGCCAAGATCATGACCGTCGGCGAGCGCGCGGAGGACGTATTCACCGTGACCGATGAAACCGGCCGGCCGCTCGGGGCGGCACGCTGCCAGGCGCTCGCCGATGCGCTGCAACGGACGCTCGATGCGCGCGTGGCTGCCGCCTGAGGCCCCGGTGGACACACGGAATCTCATCGAGCAGGGCTTTGACGAGCGATTGGCGCTTGCGCCAGGCAGGGCCTCGCGCGAATTGCTCGCGGCGATCGACGATTGCCTGCGACTGCTCGGCAGCGGGAAAGCGCGGGTTGCGGAGCCGTTCGAAGGCGGCTGGCGCGTCAACGAATGGCTCAAGAAGGCCGTGCTGCTGCATTTCCGCACGCACGACAACGTCATCCAGGACGCCGGCGCCTTGCGGTTCTTTGACAAGCTGCCGCTCAAGTACGCGGAATACGATCTCGCCCGGTTCCAGGCTGACGGCACGCGTGTCGTCCCGGGCGCGATCGTCAGAAGCGGCGCCCACATCGCGCGCGACGCCGTGTTGATGCCCTGTTTCGTCAATGTCGGTGCTTACGTCGGCGAAGGCACGATGGTCGACACCTGGGCGACTGTCGGTTCCTGCGCCCAGATCGGCCGCAACGTCCATCTCTCCGGCGGTGTCGGCATTGGCGGCGTACTGGAGCCGTTGCAGGCGCGGCCGACGATCATCGAGGACGATTGCTTCATCGGCGCACGCTCGGAGGTCGTCGAGGGTGTCGTCGTCGAACGCGGAGCAGTCCTCTCCATGGGTGTCTTCATTGGTGCAAGTACGCGCATCTATGATCGCGAGACCCGGGAGATCACTTATGGCCGTGTGCCAGCGGGATCTGTCGTCGTTCCCGGCAGTCTCCCTGCAGCCGACGGGTCCCATTCACTCTACTGCGCCGTCATCGTCAAGAAAGTCGACGGTCAAACGCGGGCGAAGACGTCCATCAACGACCTCCTGCGGACCTGATGATGGCGATCGCACGCACTGCGCCGGCCGGGACGCCCCTCGTTCGCTCAGCCGGAACTTTATTCGCTCACCCGGGGGTCCCGGCCGGCTGGTCCGTGCGACCGCTGCCACCCGGTCGGCGCACGGCGAGGCGGCCGGCAACCGGCGAGCAAGCGAATGTCGGTTCTTCTGAGCGCGCGAGCCGGGTTGCCGGGCGCCGTAGTCGCGCGCCGACCGAAGCGACTGCATAACGCACGCGCATGTCGACGAATTCCCCGACCGTTGAATTGACCCGGCAGTTGATCGAGCGACCGTCGGTGACGCCGGACGACGCCGGTTGCCAGGACATCCTCATCGCGCGACTTGAGACCGCCGGATTCGAAGTCGAAC
>Ga0105107_10000131_pt1 | contig 41805 bp, 38 predicted proteins | sample PPLLaktember2015_6_FD_79335 | JGI IMG/M metagenome (GOLD analysis project Ga0105107, IMG submission 79335) | Freshwater sediment microbial communities from Prairie Pothole Lake near Jamestown, North Dakota, USA - PPLs Lake P8 Core (1) Depth... | ecosystem: Environmental > Aquatic > Freshwater >...
GAGCCCGAGAGAGCGGGCCTCGGCCGTCGTGGACGCAGCACTCGTCACGCGGATTCCTCCCTCTCGCGTCGCCCGCGCCCTAGTAGGCGACGCGCTTGGTGAAGCCGCCGTCGACGACGAGGTTCGCGCCGGTCACGTAGCTCGCCGCCGGGCTCGCCAGGAAGACCACGCTGCGCGCGACCTCCTCGGGCGTCCCCATGCGGCCCAGCGCGCACTGGCCGAGGGCGCGCTCGTAGATCGCCGGCATCGCCTTCTTGATCATCTCCCAGTTTCCGCCGTCGAAGTAGATCGGCCCGGGCGACACCACGTTCACGCGGACGCCCTTCGGCGCGAGGGCCTGGGAGAGGTCGTTCGCGTGCGCGATCAGCGCCGCCTTCATGGCGTTGTACGCCTGCGGCACGCCCAGGTACTCGAGGGCGGCCGTGCTCGAGATGAACACCACGCTCGCGGCGTCGGAGCTCGTGAGGGAGGGCAGGGCTGCCTCGACCGCGCGAACCGAGTGCAGCACGTCGACGTCGAAGTTCGCCTGCCAGGCCTTCTCGCCCATGCCGGCGCCGCCGCTCGCGTTGCAGACGAGGAGGTCGAGGCCGCCGAGCGCCTCCGCGGCCTCGCGCACGAAGCCGCGCAGGGCGTCGCCGTCGCCGACGTCGAGGGCCTTCGTGAAGACGCGCACGCCGCGCGCCTCGAGCTCCTTGCGCGCCGCTTCGAGGCCCGCTGCGCCGCGCGCGCAGAGCGCGAGGTCGACACCCTCGTCGGCGAGGAGCCGCGCGATCGCGAGGCCGATGCCGCGCGTCGCCGCCGTGACGATCGCCTTCCGTCCACGCAAGCCGAGATCCATCGAGGTCGTCCTCCGGTTGGGGTCTGCGCCGGCGGCGGGCGTCGGCGGCTTCGGAACCGTGGTGGTCGGGCGCGGCGGGGTCGTCGCCGCGCCGGGCATCGCGGGAATGCGATTGGTTGCGGTGCGCCCGCCGAGCTGGGGGCCGCCGACCCATCCGATGAGATGCGGGTCTGCGTCGCGCAGCTCGCCGGAATGCCAGCGCCCGTCGGGATGGAAGAGGCCGACGCGGCCGCCCTCTTCCTCGACGCGCACGAGGCCGTCCTCCTGGCTCTCGTAGATCGCGCGGCTGAACGGGTGGCGAAGCTTCATCGCGCGGCTCGGGCGGCGCTCCGGCGCGCGACGCGCTTCGACCAGGCGAGGCCTTCCTTGGCGAGCTCGGCCTGGGTCGTCCGCGCGCTCTTCTCGAGGCCACGCTGCGCCGCGCCCGTGGCGACGCCGAGCACGAGCAGGCTCGCCGCATGGGTCATCGCGCAGCGGAGGCCGGCGTCGGAGAGGCCGCCCCGGGCCCAGCTCACGGACGCGCTGACACAGGCGGCGGTCAGCTGTGCGGCGAGGAGCGCCGGGTCGACCCAGTCGACGAGCTGGCCCTGCTCGCGCATCGCGGCGAGCTCGGCGGCGAAGGCCGCGGTCAGGTCGGTGACGAGGCCGGTCTGCACCGGCCCGGTCTCGCGCGCTACGGCGAAGGCCTCGATCAGCGAGCGGTGGTAGGCGGACTGGCGGGTCATGTTTTCGGCACAGCGGTCCGCGAGCGCGACCAGCCGGCGCCAGCCTCCGGGGCCGCCGTCCTCGGCGATGCGCTCGAGGAGCTGGCGGAAGTGGCCCTCCACCGCCGCCGCGAGCAGGCCGTCCTTGCCGCCGAACTGGTTGTAGAGGGTGGGAATCGAGACGCGGCAACGCTGCGCGAGATCGCGGACCGTGAGGTCGGCCCAGCCGCGCTCGGCCACCAGCTCCCGCACCGCGGCCAGCATCCGCTCTCGCCGCTCGAGCTTCTGCTCCGTGACGAGGTCCATGGCGCCAGGATAGACCAGATTCAACTTGTTTGAACGAGATCAATCCGATTAAACTCGTTTTCATCGGCGCCCGGCGGGGGCGCACGGAGGCCTCCATGTCCGACGAGAAGCCCTTCCACCTTCAGGGAAACTTCGCTCCCGTGCAGGAGGAGGTCACGGCCTTCGACCTCGCCGTCGAGGGCACGCTGCCCCGGGAGCTCTCGGGCCTCTACGTGCGCAACGGCGCGAACCCGGTGACCGGCGAGTCCGCCCACTGGTTCCTCGGCCAGGGCATGCTTCACGGCATCCGCCTCGAGGGCGGTCACGCGGCCTGGTACCGCAACCGCTACGTGCGAACGCCCTACTTCGAGAACCCGGCGCTCTCGCGCATCTCGGCCGACGGAAAGATCGACCGCCTCGCCTCTGCGGCGAACACTCACGTGCTCGCCCACGCGAGGAAGATCCTCGCGCTCGAGGAGGGCTCGTTCCCCGTCGTCGTGGACGGCGAGCTTCGCACTCTCGGCCCCGACGACTACGCAGGGAAGCTCCAGACGGCGATGACGGCGCATCCGAAGATCTGCCCCGTCACCGGGGAGCTGCTCTTCTTCGGCTACAACTTCCTGCCGCCCTTCCTCGTCTACCATCGCGCGACGCCCGATGGAACGCTGGTGCAGAGCGAGGAGATCGCCGTCCAGGGCCCCACGATGCACCACGACTTCGCGGTGACCGGGCGCCACGCGGTCTTCATGGACCTGCCCGTCGTGTTCGACCTCGAGGCTGCGATGCGCGGGATCATGCCCTTCCGTTGGAGCGACAGCTATCCGGCGCGGATCGGGGTCCTTCCTCGCACCGGCGGCAACGCCGACGTGCGCTGGTTCGAGATCGAGCCCTGCTACGTGTTCCACACCTTGAACGCCTACGACGACGGCGACACCGTGGTGCTCGACGTCTGCCGGGTCAGCGAGATCTGGCGCGATCCGGGCGACATGGGCGGCGACGGTCGCCGCTCGCTCCACCGCTTCCGCCTCGATCTCGCGAGCGGCGGAGTGAAGGAAGAGACCCTCGACGAGCGCGGCATGGACTTCCCGCGCGTGGCGGACGCCCGCGTCGGGCGAGAGCACCGCTACGGCTACACGGTCGAGATCGGCACCGGCCTCGACGGGAGCCCCGCCCTCGCAGGTCTCCTGAAGCTCGACCTGCGCACCGGGCGCACGGTGCAGCACGCCTTCGGCGCCGGCAGGAACCCGGGCGAGCCCGTGTTCGTGCCTGCGGAGGGCGCCGACCCGGCGAGCGACGAGGGCTACGTCATGACCTATCTGCACGACGAGGGCACGGGCCGGAGCGAGTTCGTCGTGCTCGACGCGAGCCGCTTCGACGCGCCGCCGATCGCGCGGGTGACCCTCCCCCAGCGCGTGCCCTACGGCTTCCACGGAAGCTGGATCTCCGACGCGGAGCTCGGCTGAGCGCGTGGCGCGGGGCTGAAGCCTCGAGTCGCCGCCGCGCCTACGGCCGCAGCACGAGGGTCGTCACGCTGTAGGCCGGGAGCGGCGCCGCGAAGGTGCCGTCCGGCGCGAGCGCGAGGTCGGCGACGCGCACGGGCGTCGCCGAGGCGGAGGTGAGCCGGTAGACCTCGGCCCGCGAGAAGCGGCGCGTGTGCGTCACGGCCACGCCCGCGGTCAGCGCCGAGCCCGTCTTGTTGAGCGCCACCAGCACCATGCGGTCGTCGGTCCCGGGATCGACGCTCGCGTAGACGGCGGCGCGGGCGACGTCGCTCGTCGTCGCCGCAACCGAGGTGTTCCCGAAGGAGCCGCCGGCGCCGTCGTAGTTCCGGTACATCGCCATGGCGCCGTAGAGGAAGCGCTCGTCCGACGAGAGCTCCCAGAGCGTCGCGGCGAAGACGCCGTGGCGGCCGAAGATGCCGAGCACGTCGGCCTCGGCGATACCACCCGAAATGTGGCCGCCGCCGCCGTAGTTGTACTCGGTGAAGGCGAGCAGGGTGCCGGGCCGCGCGGCGTCGATCTTCGCCTGCATGCGCGGCAGCAGGGCGATCGGCCCCTGGGTGGACCATTGCGTGATCCAGCTCGTCTCGGCGTAGGCCGGGTCGAAGAGCGAGCGCGGCGCCTGCAAGCGCGCCGCGACCACCGCGGCCGAGGTGCCCGTGCTCGTGATGCGCTCGCCGCCGCCGGTCGCCTCCGGGTACCAGTGCAGGTCGAGCACGTCCACGAGGCTGCGCCCCTGGCGCATCTCCTCGCTCCGCAGCTCGCGCAGGTACCAGTCGAGGAAGTCGCCGTGGGCGCCGGCGTCGGGCGCGTCCTGCAGGGTCAGGAAGCCGTACCAGCCGTAGCTCACGGGGCCCAGCACGAGCGAGCCCGGCGCGACGTCCTTGATCGCGCTCGCGGTCCCGATCGTGCGCGCGAGGAGCTCGTCGTAGCGCACCGGGTCGGGGTGGATCCGCGCGTGCGTGTAGGCCCAGAGGTCGGGCTCGTTGTCGAGCGCGAAGAGCAGGCGGCGCTCGCCCCGCGCGTGGGCGCCGGGGAAGTGCGAGCCCAGCCACGCCACGAACTCGTCCTGGTACACGAAGGCGTCGCCGAGGTCCGGCGTCGCCGCGAAGGGCGCGCCCTTCCGCGGCAGCGAGCGACGGAAGCGCACGTTCAGGTAGTCGGCGGTCGCGGCGACGTCGCCGTCGCCGAGCTTGTCCGCGGCCACGTAGCCCGCCATGGGGATCGTCACGATCGCCGACGCGCCGGCGGCGAAGGCCGCGGCCACCGGCGCGCGCACGACCTCGCCCGGCACGTTGCCGCCGCCCAGGTAGCCGTCGTTCTGGTGGTACCAGTCCGAGCCGGCATTGGATGCGTTGTTCTCCCAGTTGTAGGCGGTGAGCCGATTGCCACCGATTCGTGTCAGCGTGAGGTTGCGCCCGCGCCCGGCCCAGTCGGGGCTGTTCGTGCCGTAGATCCCGGGGAAGATCAGGCGACGCTCGCGGCTCGAGTCGATCTGGAACACGACGTCGCCTGCCGGCGGCGGGCCCGCGGGCAGGACGGGGGCCACCGGAACGCAGGCGCCCCCCGCGCCGAAGACGGCAGCCAGGGCGAGCAGCAGCAGGGCGCGAGCGTTCATCGGGGCCTCCTTCTCGACCCCGATCTTCGTCCACGGTGCGTTTCGCGGATGCGACCCGCGTCACCTCTCCGCAGAAACCCCGAGATCCGACCGCCTTCGGAGCCGGATCCTCAACGCAGGAGCGCCGCGAGCCGATTCAGTTCGCTGTCGGCGCATCGTCGCTGGAGAGGTCGTGGAGCCCTATCTCGTCGTTCCGCTGCTGACGGCCATGGCGCTCTCGACGCTCGCCGGGATCTGCCTGCTGATGGGCCTCGAGCTGCGGGCGAACCGGATCGCGGCCGTGATGCTCGGCCTCGGCGCGTGGTGGGCGGGCTGCGAGCTGTTCTGGAACCTGACCGACGACGCCGGAACCGCGCTGCTGCTGCATCGCCTCGCCGCTCCCGGCTTCTGCTTCATCGGCCCGCTCGGGATGCTGCTCGTGCTCGAGGCCGCCGAGACGCCGCTGCACCCGAAGCGCTGGCTGCTCGGCGGGACCCTCGGCGGCTGCTTCGTCGCGATGCTGCTCTGCTTCGTGAGCCCCTGGATGCTCGCGCGCATGGAGCCCGTACCGTGGGGCCACGCGCTCGTGCCGGGCCCGGTGTTCACCGTCTGGACCGCGCTCACCGGCTTCGCGATCGGTCAGGCCGTGGCCTGGTGGATGCGCGACTACCACGTTTCGACGCTCTCCTTCAGCCGCACCCAGGGCCCGCTGGTCGCCCAGCTCGTGATTCCCGTGGCCTTCCTCGGGCTTGCGAGCGACGCCATGCTGCCGGTCATCGGAATCCAGATCCCCCGCTTCGGCACCACCGCGCTCACCGCCTTCGGCGTGATCTGCGTGCTCGGCTTCTCGCGCTACGGCTACTCGGGGCTCCACCCGCGCGCTTTCGCGGTGCGCGCGCTGCACACGCTGCCCGACGGCATCGTGCTGACCACCCTCCACGGCCGGATCCGCGTGGCGAACGACCGCTTCAGCGAGCTCGTCGGCGCGCCGCCGGGCACGCTCGTCGGGGTCCAGATCAGCGAGCATCTCGACCGCCAGCTGATCGACCCGCCGCGCGAGCAGCGAGGCATCGAGTGCGAGCTGCGCCGCTGCGACGGCAGCGCGATTCCGGTCTGCGTCGCGACCGCGGCACTCGACGACGTCGACGGCGCCGCGCCCGGCATCGTGCTCGCGATCCAGGACCTGCGTGAGGTGGCGGCCCTGCGCAGCCGGCTCGTGATCTCGGGCCGGCTCGCCGCCGTGGGCCAGCTCGCCGCGGGCATCGCCCACGAGATCAACAACCCGCTCGCCTTCGTGCGCGCGAACCTCGCGCTGCTCCGGCGCGAATACGACCGCGTGGCGAGCGAGGCCCAGAAGCGGGGCGACGGGCTCGCGAGCGAGCTCGAGGAGTGGCCCGATCTGCTCGACGAGTCGATCGAGGGCGTGGATCGCGCGGCGACGATCGTGCGCGACATCCGCGAGCTCTCCCACGCCGGCGGCATCGAGCCCGAGCTCGCCGACCTGAACCACGTGCTCGACCAGGTGCTGCGCGTGGCCAAGGTGCAGCTCGACCCGGCGGTCACGGTCGAGACCGACTACGTCGGCGAGGCGCTCGTGGCCTGCGATCCCCAGCGCCTGAAGCAGGTGTTCCTGAACCTGGTGCTGAACGCGGGCCAGGCGATCGCGGGCCGCGGCACGATCCGCGTCACGACCCGCAACGAGCGCGACTGGGTGGACGTGACCATCGCGGACGACGGCTGCGGCATGAAGCCCGCCGTGCGCGAGCGCATCTTCGACCCGTTCTTCACCACGAAGCCGGTCGGGCGCGGAACCGGGCTCGGCCTCTCCCTCGCCTACGAGATCGTGCGCAGCCACAACGGCGAGATCTGGTGCGACAGCGAGCCCGGCGTCGGCAGCACCTTCCACGTGCGCATTCCGCGCCGGCGCGCTCGCGCGGCGAGGGAACGCACGCGCGAGCGCGACTAGCGATGTCCGGCTCCCCGCGCGGCGGCATCGCGGCGCTGCTCGCCTTCACCTTCGTCGCGGGCGCGAGCCAGATGCTCTGGCTCAACTTCGCGCCGCTCCTCGGCCTGGTGCAGCAGCGCTACGGCGTGTCGGAGCTCGCGGCGAGCACGCTCGTGCTGGTCTTCCCGTTGCTCTACGTCGTGCTCTCGCTGCCGGCGGGCGCGCGCATCGACCGGCTCGGCTACCGGCGGGTGGTCGCGGAGGGCGCGGCGCTCCAGGCGCTCTGCGCCTGTGCGCGCGTCTTCGACGAGAGCTTCGCGCTCCTGCTCGCGGCTCAGGTCGGCATCGCCGTGGCGCAGCCCTTCCTGATGAACGCGGTCTCGAAGCTGGTCTCGGACTGGTTCGACGAGGAGCACGGCGCGCTCGCGACGGGCGTCGCCACGATCGGCATGTTCCTCGGCATGGCCGGCGCGCTCGCCGCGACGCCCGCGCTGGTCGAGGCGTACTCGCTTCGCGCCGCGATGGGTGTGTTCGGCGCGCTCTCGGTCGCGGCCTGGCTCACCTTCGCAGCCTTCGGCCGCGAGCGCGCCGACGACGGGCGCAGGGGCGAGGCGCGCGCCGAGCCCGCGCGCGCCGGGCGGGAGCCCGGGGTGGCGGCCGCGTCGCGGGGCGCAGCGGTGCACGAGACCGGCGGCCTCCGCCGCGTGCTCGGACGCGATCTCGTGCTCGTGTTCGCGATGGCCTTCCTCGGCCTCGGCTACTTCAACGGCCTCACGACCTGGCTCGAGCTCGTGGTGGCCGAGAACGGCATCGACGCCGTGCGCGCGGGCGTGCTCGGCGGCGTGCTGATCGTGGGCGGCATCGCCGGCGCTGCGCTCGTCCCCGCGCTCTCGGACCGGCTGCGCTGCCGCAAGCCCTTCGTGGTCGCGTGCAGCCTGGGCGCGCTCGCGACCACCTGGCCCCTCTGCACCGGCCGCGACTACGCGACCCTGCTCCCGATCGCGGCGCTGCTCGGCTTCTCGTTCCTGCCGGCCTACGCGCTCCTGCTCGAGATGTGCGTCGAGCTCTCGGGGCGCGCCTGCGCCGGCCTCGCGACCGCCGTGTTGATGATGCTCGGCAACGCCGGCGGCGTGGTCGTGATCGTCGCGATGCAGCTCGTGAAGGGCGACGGCCCGAGCTTCCGGCCCGCGGTCGTGCTGCTCCTCGCCGTGCTGGTGCTCGCGATCGGCCTCGCGATGCGCGTGCGCGAGACGTTCCACGAGCGGGCGGCCGGCGTCGTCGCAGGCGACGCGGCAGCCCGCGCCGCGGGCTAGCCCGCGTCAGCGGACGCGGCCTTCTTCCCGCAGCAGGGCGTCGAGTTGCGTGCGCGCGGCGTCGAACGGATCGACGGCGCCCGGGTGCGCACCGCGAGGCGTCGCGAGCACGAGATCGTGCAGGGTCTGGACGAGACCGAACGCGAAGACCGCGAGCGCCGTGCCGGCGAGCCCCGGAGCGGCGGCGGCGCGCGCCGCGAGCAGCCCTCCGAGCAGCGTCACGGCCTCGAGCGCGAGCGCGCGGCCGGCCGCGCCCGGGGATCGGCTCGCTCCCGAGCGGCACAGTCCGAGCACGAGCGCGAGGCCGATCCCGCGCTCGGGCATCGCGGGCGCGAGCGCGAGCACGCAGGCCCCGAGCAGCAGCGCGGCGAGGCCCCGCGCGAACCGTCGCGTCGCGTGCGCCTCGAGCGTCGCGACGTGGAGCGCGAGGGCTCCCACGAGATGGACGCCGAGCGCGTTCGTGAGCCCGAGCGCCGGGCCGAGCAGCAGCGCGCTCGCGGGCCACAGGCCCGCCGCGAGCAGGGCCGCGACCAGCGTTCTCTTCACGGAAGTGTCGCTCCTCATCGCGCGTCCTCCCGCGCGCTGCTGCGGCGCAGCAGCTCGAGCTCGATCTCCTCGTCCGTCACGAGTGCCGAGGCCATCGCCACGTCGGAGCCGTGGATGCGCTCGCTGCGCGCGAGGAGCCCGCGCGTCGCGGTACGGAGTCGCGCGAGCTCGGCCTCCTGCTCGGCGAGCAGGGCTGCGAGGCGCTCGCGGGCGCCCGCGAGCTGCGCGGCCTCGGCCTCGAAGGCCGTCTGCTCCTTGCGACCGCCGAGGAGCCTGCGCAGCGCGAAGCGCGCGAGCTCGCCCTTGCCGGCGCCGAGCGCGAGCGCCACGTCCTGGTCGAGCCGCGCGAGCTCGCCGCCGAGACGCCGCGCCGCCTCGCGCACCCGCGTCTCCTCGGCGCCCAGGGCGTCGAGCCGCGCGCGCTTCTGCAGCAGCTCGAGCTCGGCGTCGCGCAGGTGCTGCTTCGCGAGGAGCGCGCGCTCCTCGACGCTCTCGAGGGCGCCGTGGGCCTCGGCGCGAAGCCAGGTTGCGATCCGGTCGATCAATCCGCTCGCCATGGCTGCCTCCTACTTCGCGTCCGGCGCAGACGCGGACGCCGGGTCCGCCAAGGTGGTGCCCGGCCGCGCGCCGGCCTTGGCTTCGGCCTCGAGCTTCTTCGCGACGCGCGACTGCGCGGAAGGCGGAGCCGCCGCGCTCGCCCGCAGATCCTTCATCAGATCGTCGAGGCCGCGGAGCTCCTTGCTGACGGCGGGGCTGAGGAAGCGCAGGTTGAGCTCGGCCGTGTCGGCCTGGTACTGCTCGATCCGTTCGACCATCTCGTCCTGCCGGCCCTCACGGATCGCCGCGGCCGCCCCGATGCGCAGCTGGTTCACTTCCTCGACGGCGACGCTCCGCGCCCAGGCCTCGGGGCGCACCGCGCCGAGCGCGCGCTCGCGGTCGGCGACGAGCGCGACGCGCGGCTCCTCGGCGAGCGCGATCTCGCTCCGCCGACCGTCATGGGTGTAGCCGAGCGAGACGCGGCCGAGAGAGTGCGTCTCGCCGCTTGCCCCCGGCGGCAGTCGCAGCGTCACCCACAGCCGGCGGTCCTGGCCGGCGAAGAGGGATCCCGTCCGGATGCGCACGCGTCCCGCGGCGTCGCGGTCGAGCGGGTAGCCCGCGGCCTCGATCACCTCGACGCCGGGTGCGGGTGCGATGGCGAGCTCGAGGCCGGTGGCCGTCGTGTCGCGCGCGAGGGAGAACTCGGCGTCGAAGAGGTGGTCGAGGCCGGCTGCGCTCTCGAGGAAGTAGAAGTTCCCCGTTCCCGCATCCGCGAGCATCGACAGCAGCGCCTCGTCGAAGTCCAGCCCGACGCCCACCGTGCTGAGCACCCACTCGGCCGAGGCCACCCCAGCGGCGCGCGTGCGAAGCCCTTCCGGCGAGTAGTCGCCGACGTTCGCGAGGCCGTCCGACACGAGCACGAGACGCTGGGCGCGACCGGCGCTCTGGCTTCCCCGGAGCACCGCGATGCCGCGGTCGAGCCCGGCCGCGAGGTTCGTGCCACCGCCCGGCTGGATGCCGGCGACGATCGGGGCCCACGCGCGGCGCATCTCGTCCGGCGCCTGGAGCGGCAGGTCGACTCGAGCCCCGTCGGAGTAGCTCACGAGCGCGATGCGATCGTCGGGGCGGAGCGCGCTCTGGAGCGCCAGCAGCGCCGAGCGCGCGAAAACGATCTTCTGTCCGTCCATCGAGCCCGAGCGGTCGAGCACCACCACCACGTCCGCAGGGACCCGCTGCGCCACCGGCGCGCCGGCCTCGGCGCCGATCGCGAGCTCGAGCCGCACCTGCCGGTCGCCGCTCGCGAGCACCGCGGTGCGATCCAGCTCGGCCGTGAGGCGCACCGGCCCGCCCGGCGGAGCCGTGAAGCGCGCGCTCGAGGACGTCCCGCTCGCATCCGTGTGCCCGCCCTCGAGGCGCAGCGCCGCGCCCGCGCCGAGCGTTGCCGCGAGCAGCAGCCCGAGCGCTGCCAGCGTCCGGCGTCCCTGCTTCGTCCGGATCCCGTTACCGTCCGGATTTCCGTTCTCCATCGTCCCGTTCTCCATCGCGACCTCCGTGCGGGATCGTCCCGCTCGCGAGGAGGGATACCCCGCGACGCCCGCGCGCGTGGCAAATCCGGCGTAAAGGTTCGGGGGGCGGTTTTACGATCCGTTTACGGGCGGCCCGCGGAGGGGCCCTATGCTTCGAGCCGCCGCGGCTGGCCGTGGCGCAGCGAGGGCTCCCGATGGCCGACACGCCGGAACGACCGTCGCTCTCGATCCTCGTGGTGGACGACGAGCCCGCGATCGCGCGCGGCGTCGCCGACGTGCTCGCGTTCCGCGGCTTCCGCCCGTGCATCGCGGCGAGCGGCGACGACGGCCTGCGCGAGGGCCTCGCCGGCGGACACGATCTGGTGATCCTCGACGTCATGCTGCCGGGAAAGAACGGCTTCGACGTGTGCGAGGAGCTGCGCGCGAGCCGTCCGCGGCTGCCGATCCTGATGCTGACTGCGCGCGGGGCCGAGGATGACGTGCTGCGCGGCTTCCGGGCCGGCGGCGACGACTACGTGACGAAGCCCTTCTCGGTGTCGGAGCTCGTGGCGCGCGTCGAAGCGCTGCTGCGGCGGGCGGGCAAGCTCGAGCGCGCGGCGCTCGCGCCATTCCGCTTCGGCGACTACGCGGTCGAGCCCGAGGCCCTCGCCGCGACGCGCGACGGCGCCCGGATCGAGCTCTCGCGACGCGAGCTCGCGTTGATGGCGCTGCTCGCCCGCGAGCGTGGGCGCATCGTGAGCCGCCGCATGCTGCTCCAGGAGGTCTGGGGCTTCGACTCGCCGGAGCGGATCGAGACGCGCACCGTGGACATGCACGTCGCGAAGCTCCGGAAGAAGCTCGGCCTCGGCCGCAACGGCCCGCTCGAGACCGTGCACGGCGAAGGCTACCGGCTCTCGTGACGACGAAGACCCGCGTCCGCCTCGGCTTCGCGGCGCTCGCGAGCCTCGTGCTCCTGCCGGCGGCCTTCCTGGTGCTGCGGACGCTCCAGGGTGTGGACGTGGAGGAGGCGATGCGCCGTCGCACCGTCGCCGAGCGCGCCTTCGACGAGATGGAGCGCGCGCTCTCGGAGCTCATGGCCCGCGAGGAGGCGCGGCCGGTCGACGAGTACCAGCGCACGTACGTGCCGCCCTCTGCGCTGGAAGGCGGCCGCGTGCTCTCGCCCCTCGCGAGCGCGCCCGAGCTGCCCTTCGTCCTCGGCTACTTCGAGATCGATCGGCACGGCAAGCTCCATTCGCCGCTCCTGCCGCGGGAGGGCGAGACCGATCCGCCCGCCGCACCGCCGCCGCCGCGCCTCGCGCGCGCGACCCTGGTGCTGCTCGAGCGAACCGCCGGGGTGTACTTCAGCGGGGCGTGGCGGTCACCGGAGCGGCCGCAGCTCCGCAGCCCGGCAGCGACGCGGCCATGGCCCGATGCAGCTCGCATGCGCGGGCCGAAGGACGAGCCGAGCGGGAGGCGATCGGTGTACCGCGTGCAGGAGCCCGGTACGACGGTCGGCTCGCCGAGCGCGCTGCCTCGGGGCCTCTTCGAGGAGAAACGCTCGGGCTACGAGGCGGAGCTCCAGAAGCTGAAGGTCAAGCCCGGCGACCTCACCAGCGCCTATGACGCGATGCAGTCCCTGAATCGCAGCGCCGCCGAGCGCAGCGAGCGCGTCGCGAAGCTCGCGGCGCCGAAGCCGGACACGTCGTTGCCCGCAGCGGCCGGCCCGCCGGCGCCTGACGCGTCCGCCGCGGGCGCGCCGGCCGCGCCCGCATCGCCGGCGCCTGCCGCGCCCCCCCCGCAACGCTCGGCGGGCGAGTCGTTGGTGACGATCGCGGATGTGCAGGACGCCCGACCCCCGCCGCCCGACGCGCCGCGCAACGCCGGGCCGTTCTATGGCGTGCGGCTCGATGCGCAGCATCTGATCGTCTACCGGCCGGTGTCGTCGCCCGCGGGCACCGCGCGGCAGGGTCTCCTGATCGATCTCGACCGGCTGCGCGCCTGGCTGGTCCAGCGCAGTGGCGCGTCGGCGATCCCGGGCACGCAGGCCGTCGCGGTCGACCTCGACGCGCCGGGCGAGCTCGACGCAGCGAGCTTCCGGCATCGCTTCGCCGAGCCCTTCGACGCCGTCGCGCTCGATCTCGCGCTGCCGGCGCTCGCGCCCGCGCCGGTCGAGCGCTCCGTCCAGGCGCTCGCCCTCGTGATGGCGCTCGCCCTCGCGGGGGGCCTGGTCGCGCTCTACCGCATGGTGTCGGTCGCCCTGGGCTACGCGGAGCGCCGCAGCAACTTCGTGGCGGCCGTGAGCCACGAGCTCAAGACGCCGCTGACTGCGATCCGGATGTACGGCGAGATGCTGCGCGACGGCATCGTCTCGAGTGAGGCGAAGCGCGACGAGTACCACCGCACGATCACCGGCGAGGCCGAGCGGCTCTCGCGCCTGATCGACAACGTGCTCGAGTACTCGCGCCTCGAGAAGGGGACGCGCGCCGTGGCGGTGCGGGCCGGATCGATCGAGCCCGTGGTGGGCGAGCTCGTCGAGCTGCTCCGCCCCCACGCGGCGCGACAGGGCTTCGCGTTGGAGCTCGAAGCCGAGCCCGATCTGCCGCCGGTGCGCTTCGAGCGCGACGCCCTGCTGCAGGTGCTCTTCAACCTCGTCGACAACGCGCTCAAGTACGCGCGCGAGGCCGCGCCGCGCGTCGTGCGCCTCACGTGCCGGCGCCGCGACGGCGGCGTCGAGCTCTGCGTGCGCGACCACGGCCCGGGCGTCGGCGCGCGCCAGCTCGCCCGCGTGTTCGAGGCGTTCTATCGGGGCGGCGACGAGCTCGTGCGCGCGACCACGGGAACCGGCATCGGCCTGGCGCTCGTGCGGGGGCTCGCCGACGCCATGGGCGCCACGGTCGCGGCCCGGAACGCCGACGGCGGCGGCTTCGAAGTCCGCCTCGTCTTCGCGCCGGAGGCGTAGACTGCCGCCACCTCACACGGGGAGCGGCCCATGTCCCATCGCGTGATCCAGTGGAGCACCGGCAACGTCGGGCGCTACGCCCTGCGCCAGATCCTCGACCACCCGGAGCTCGCGCTCGCCGGCGTCTGGGTGCACGGCGCGGACAAGGACGGCCTCGACGCCGGCGCCCTCTGCGACCGGCCGCCGACCGGCGTGCGCGCGACCCGCGACGCCGACGCGCTGCTCGCCCTCGAGGCCGACTGCGTGGTCTACACCGCCACGGCCGATCGCCGCCCCTTCGACGCGGTGAAGGACGTGGCGCGCATCCTCGCCGCCGGCAAGAACGTGGTCTCGAGCTCGATCGTGGGCCTCGTGCACCCGCGCGCCCTCGGCGACCGCGTGACGGCGCAGCTCGAGGAGGCCTGCGCGAAGGGCGGCTCTTCGTTCTTCACCTCGGGCATCGACCCGGGCTTCGCGAACGACGTGCTGCCGCTCGTGCTCTCGGGCCTCGCCGGACGCTGGGACGAGATCCGCGTGCAGGAGATCATCAACTACGCGACCTACGCCCAGCCCGAGGTGCTCTTCGAGACCATGGGCTTCGGCAAGCCCCTCGACGCGAAGCCCGTGCTCCTGATGCCGGGCGCCCTGCGCTTCGGCTGGGGCGGCACGATGCGGCTCCTGGCCGAGGGCCTCGGGCTCGTGCTCGACGAGGTGCGCGAGGTGCACGAGAGACGGCCCGCGACGCAGCGGCTCGACATCCAGGGCCAGATCGTCGAGCCGGGCACGACGGCGGCGCTGCGCTTCGAGCTGCAGGGCATCGTCGGCGGCCGCCCGGTGATCGTGGTCGAGCACGTGACACGTCTCGACGACGCGCTCGCGCCCGACTGGCCCCAGGGCAACGGCAGCTATCGCGTCCTGATCTCGGGCGAGCCGTCGATCCGCTGCGAGCTCGAGTTCTGGGACGCGAAGGGCGACCACGCGGTCGGCGGCGTGATCCTGACCGCGACCCGCCTCGTGAACGCGATCCCGGCCGTGGTCGCGGCGCCGCCGGGGCTGCTCTCGGCGCTCGACCTCCCGCTCGTGACCGGTCGAGGCCTGCTTCGCTGAGGTGGCGCTTCACGTCGCGCGCCGCGCGTGCGAGGATCGGGGCTCCACCCGTACCGGGAGGCTCCCATGCTGCTCGACCGCGCCACCCTGCTCGAGGCCTACCGGCGCATGCGCCGGATCCGCGTCTTCGAGGAGAAGCTGAACGAGCTCGTCACCGCCGGGAAGCTCGGCGGCTTCCTCCATCTCTACGTGGGCGAAGAGGCGGTCGCCGTCGGCGTCTCGCTGCAGCTCGGCGACGGCGACGTCGTCGCCTCGACCCATCGCGGCCACGGCCACTGCATCGCGAAGGGCGTCGATCTCGCCGGCATGATGGCCGAGCTCTACGGCCGCGCGACGGGCCTGTGCAAGGGCAAGGGCGGCTCGATGCACATCGCCGACATGGACAAGGGCATGCTCGGCGCGAACGGCATCGTCGGGGCAGGAATCCCGCTCGCGACGGGCGCCGGGCTCACGGCGAAGCTCAAGAAGACGGGCGGCGTCGCGGTGGCGTTCTTCGGCGACGGCGCGAGCAACCAGGGCCAGTTCCACGAGTCGCTGAACCTGGCCGCCGTCTGGCAGCTCCCGGTGCTCTACGTGTGCGAGAACAACGGCTTCGGCGAGTTCACGCCGACGGACTTCGTGGTGCCCGTGAAGGACATCGCGACCCGCGCGGGCTCCTACGCCATGCGCTCCGAGATCGCGGACGGCATGGACTTCTTCGACGTCTACGAGAAGGCCGGGAAGGCGATCGCGAGCGCGCGGGCGGGCGAGGGCCCCGTGCTGCTCGAGTGCAAGACCTACCGCTTCAAGGGTCACTACATCGGCGACTCGCTGCGCTACCGGCCGAAGGAGGAAGCGGAGCGCTGGATCCAGACGCGCGATCCGCTCCAGCGCTTCGAGGCGCGCGCCCTGGAGGCGCGCCTCCTCGACGCGGACGACCTGCGGCGCGTCGATCGCGAGGTGGAGGAGGAGGTGGCGGCGGCCGTGACGGCCGCCGAGGCGGCGCCGTGGCCCGACCTCTCGGAAGTGACGCGCGACGTCTACGTGAAGGAGCAGTGATGGCGGGTCGGAAGCTCTCGACCGGGCAGGCGATCAACGAAGCGCTGCAGATCGCGATGCAGTCCGACCCCGACGTGATCGTGCTGGGCGAGGACGTCGCCGGCGGCGGCCGCCGCGACGGCGAGGACGTGGACGAGATGGGCGGCGTGCTCGGCACCACGAAGGGTCTCGTGAAGGCATTCGGCCCCGAGCGCGTGCGCGACACGCCGATCAGCGAGATGGCGCTGATCGGTGCGGCGGTGGGCGCCGCCGCGACGGGCCTGCGCCCGGTCGCGGAGCTGATGTTCATCGACTTCCTCGGCGTCTGCCTCGATCCGCTGCTGAACCAGGCGGCGAAGCTCCGCTACATGTTCGGCGGCAAGGCGCGCGTGCCGCTCACGGTGCGCACGGTGACGGGCGCGGGCATGCAGGCCGCGGCGCAGCACTCGCAGTCGCTCTACTGGATGACGGCAGGGATCCCGGGGCTGAAGACCGTGATCCCGTCGAATCCCGCGGATGCGAAGGGCCTCCTGCTGGCCGCGATCCGCGACGACGACCCCGTGATCTTCTGCGAGCCGAAGGGCATCCTGAACCTGGTCGACGAGGTGCCCGAGGGCGACTACGAGGTGCCGCTCGGCCGCGCGAAGATCGTGCGCGCAGGCAGCGATCTCTCGCTGGTCGGCATGGGCGCCACGGTGCGGATCGCGCTCGCGGCGGCCGAGCAGCTCGCGAAGCAGGGCGTCGAGGCCGAGGTGCTCGACCTGCGCTCTCTCGCGCCCCTCGACGAGGAGGCGATCCTCGCGACGCTCGAGAAGACCGGGCACCTCGTGGTGATCGACGAGTCCACGCCGCGCTGCTCGATCGCGAGCGACGTGGCCGCGCTCTGCGTCGATCGCGGCTTCGACTTCCTGAACGCGCCGGTGAAGCGCGTCACCGCCCCCCACGCGCCGGTGCCTTTCTCGCATCCCCTCGAGCAGGCCTACATGCCGTCGGTGCCGCGCGTGCTCGAGGCCGTGCGCGAGCTCGGCATCGGCTGAGACGACGCATGGCCGCCAACCCGGTGCGGATGCCCAAGCTCGGCCTCACGATGGAGGAGGGCCGCGTCGTCCACTGGCCCCACGCGCCCGGCGCGCGCGTCGAGAAGGGCGCGCTCCTGGTCGTGATCGAGACCGAGAAGGCCGAGGCCGAGATCGAGGCCACGACGGCCGGCTTCCTGCGACGCATCTACGTGCCGGAGGGCGAGACGGTGCCGTGCGGCGCGCTGCTCGCTGCGTTGACGGATGCCGCCGACGAGGCCTTCGACGCCGACGCGTTCGCCGCGCAGCACGGCGCTGGCGTTGCGACAGGCGAGGGCGCCGGCGCGCCGGGCGGCTCCGCGCCGGCGCGTGCCGGCAGCGCGTCCTCGCGCGCCGGTGGCGGGGCGAAGCCGCGCGGCGCCGCGGTGCCGGGCGCGCCCGCGGCGCCGGCGGCGCGCGCCCTCGCGCGCGAGCTCGGCATCGACGTGGCCGAGGTCCCGGGCACCGGGCCGGGCGGGCGCGTGACGCGCCAGGACGTCGAAGCGTTCGCGGCGGCGCGCTCGGAGGCGTCGCTCGCAGCCGGCGCCGAGCGCGTCGTCGTCGCGCCCGGCGTCGCTCTCGAGTGTCTGCGCGCCGGGAGCGGCGACCCGGTGCTGCTGCTGCCGGGCTTCGGCGTCGACGTCTCGGCCTTTGCGCCCCAGGCGGCGGATCTCGCCGAGCGTCACGCGGTGATCGGCCTCGCGCCGCGCGGGGTCGGCGGCTCGTCGGCGCCGGCGCTCCCGCGCTACGACGTCGCGCAGGCCGCCGCGGACGCGCTCGCGGCCCTCGACGCCCTCGGCGTCTCGGCGCCGGTGCACGTCGTCGGCGCGAGCCTCGGCGCGGCGGTCGCCCTCGAGCTCGCGCTCGCGCAGCCGAAGCGCGTGCGCTCTCTCTCGCTGCTCACGCCTTTCGCGCGGCCGACGCCGCGGCTCGCCGCCTTCGCCGACGCCTGGGCGCGCGTCGCGGCCGAGGCCTCCGCCGACACGCTCGCCCGCGCGCTCGCGCCCTGGCTCTTCTCCGACGCCCTGCTCGCGGACGACGAGCGCCGCGAGCGCACGCTCCGCGGTCTCGCGCCGATGCTCGCGCGCACCCCGGCGCCGGCGCTCGCACGCACCACCGCCGGCCTCCGCGCCTGGCCCGGTGTGACGGCCCGGACGCTCGCGAGCCTGCGCCTCCCCGTCCTGGTCCTCGTCGCCGAGGACGATCTCGTGGCGCCCGGCGGCGACGCGATCGCGCAGGCGGTACCGGGCGCGACCCTGGTGCGCGTCGCCGGCGCCGGCCACGCCGTCGCGGCGGAGGCGCCCGAGGCCGTGACAGCGGCGCTGCGCGCGCACTTCGCGCGCGCGTAGCGTCACGCCGTGGCGTCGCGCCGGCGCGCAGCCGATCCGCTCGAGGCGAGCTTCGCGGAGCTGCGGACGGCGCGAGAGGATCCTCACGCCGAGTCGTCGCTCGCGGCACTGCGGCGCGCCCTCGCGCACAAGAGCGCCCACGTGGCGCAGCGCGCCGCCGAGATCGCGCGCGACTTCGAGCTCCACGTCCTCGAGCCCGATCTCGTCGCGGCGTTTCCGCGCTTCCTCGTCGACCTGCCGCGCAACGACGCGGGCTGCGTGGCGAAGACGGCGATCGTGGAGGCGCTGGCGCATCTCGGGAGCGAAGCGCCGGAGGTGTATCTAGCGGGCGTGCGGCACGTGCAGAAGGAGCCGTCCTTCGGCCCGCCGGTCGACACCGCCGCGGGTCTGCGCGGCGCCTGCGGCATGGGGCTGGTCCGCATTGCGCACCGCGAAGCCTACGAGCTCGTGGCGGAGCTCCTGGCCGACCCCGAGGAGCGTACGCGCACGGTGGCGGCCGAGGCGGTCGGCTACGGAGGCTCGGAGCTCGGGGCGCCGCTGCTGCGGCTCAAGGTGCTGGTCGGCGACCGCGAGCCACGCGTGCTCGGCGCTTGCTTCGCGTCGCTGCTGCAGATCGCGCCGCTCCAGTCGCTGCCCTTCGTCGCGCGCTTCCTCGAGGCGCCGGCCGACGAGGTGCGGGAGCTCGCGGCGCTGGCCCTCGGCGAGTCGCAGCGCTCCGAGGCGCTGCCGCTCCTGGTCGCCTTCGCGGAGCGCGCTCGCGCCCCCGAGGCCCTGCGCGCGGGGCTCCTCGCCATCTCGTTCCTGCGCAGCGAGGCGGCGCTCGACCATCTGGTCGGGCTCGTGGCGGAGGCGCCGACGCGGGTCGCGCGCGAGGCCCTCCACGCCCTGCGAATCCACCGCGAGCGCGCCGGCTTCGGCGACCGCCTGCGTGCCGCTGCGGCGGCCCGGGAGGCCGACGACGTGCGCGACGCCCTGCGCGAGGCCCTCGAGGGCTGAGGCCCTGCGGGGCCCGGGCGCTGCCACGCTCGTGTGTTCCCCCGTCGAGCCCGGGCTGCGACACGCCGATCTGTCGGGGAGCCGGAGCGGCCCGGTCCCGCCTTCGCAGGGCGAGCCGCCGCGGACAGCGCGCGAACCGGCAAGAACAGGAGGCCCCATGGCCCGCCCGGCTCTCGCCCTGGTACTCGTCGCCGCCTTCGCGGCGGCGCCGTCGCTCGCAGCCCTTCCCGACGCGAATCCGCTTCCCTCGGCCGAGCCCGCCGAGGAGGAGATCGACGCGGAGGAGCGTCTCGCCCGCGCGCAGTTCGAGGCCAGCCTGTCGTACCGCGGCGGCGAGATCGCGCTCGGCTCGGATCTCGCGACCCTGAACGTTCCCGACACCTTCCGGTTCATCGGTCCCGAGGACACGGAGCGGCTGCTCGTCGAGGCCTGGGGCAACCCGCCCGGCGGCGACCGGCTCGGCATGCTGTTGCCGAAGGACGTGTCGCCCCTCGAGCCCGGGGGCTGGGGCGTCGTGATCCACTACGAGGACGACGGACACGTCGACGACTCGGACGCCGCGACGATCGACTACGCCGCGCTGCTCTCGGAGATGCGCGAGGAGCTCGCGGTCGTGAACCCCCAGCGCGAGGAGGCGGGCTTCGGAACGCTCTCGATCGTCGGCTGGGCGGCGCCGCCGCGCTACGACGCGACGGCGAGGAAGCTGTTCTGGGCGAAGGAGCTGCGCTTCGACGGCGAGCCCGAGAACACGCTCAACTACGACATCCGCGTGCTCGGGCGCACGGGCGTGCTGGTGCTGACGGCCGTCTCCGGCATGTCGCAGAGCGAGGTCGTGATGGCGCGCATGGACGAGGTGCTCCCCGCGGTCGAGTTCGTGCCGGGCAAGCGCTACGCGGACTTCGACCGCAACCTCGACGAGGTGGCGGCCTACGGCATCGGCGCGCTCATCACCGGCAAGCTGCTCGCGAAGGGCGGTGTGATCAAGGGGCTGGTGGCGCTGCTGATCGCAAGCAAGAAGATCGTGATCCCCGCCGTGATCGCGCTCGGCGCGGGGCTGAAGCGGATGCTCGGAGGGCGCGCGACCGCCTGAGCCGCCGGGCGGCGGAAGACAGTCAGCGTTGACTGTTTCGAGGGGGGCGGGTAGGGTGCTGCCGATGGCCAGCCCTGCTCCCGTCGCCGCCACGCCCGCACGCCGCCCCACCCAGGAGCGTGCGGCGGCGACGCAGCGCCGTCTCCTCGATGCCGCGCTCGACTGCCTCGCGAGCGAAGGCTACGCGGGGACGACGACCACCGCGGTGGTCGCGCGGGCCGGCGCCTCGCGCGGCGCCTTCCTCCACCACTTCCCGACGCGCGCGGCGCTGCTCTCGGCCGCCGTGCGTCATCTCTACGCGGGTCTGCGCGAGGATTACGCGAGCGGCTTCCATGCGCTCCCCGCCGACGCCGATCGCCTCGACGCCGGCATCGACCTGCTCTGGCGCGCGTTCCGCGACCCGCGTCTCACCGCGACGCTCGAGCTCTTCGTGGCGGCGCGGATCGATGACGATCTGCGCGAGGACCTGGCGCGCGTGGCGGCGGAGCATCACCGGCACGTGACGCGCCTCGCACGCGAATCGCTCCCGTCCGTAGCAAAGCATCCGCGCTTCGCGGTCACGCTCGACCTCGTGCTCGACGCGCTCCAGGGCCTCGCCGTGCGCCGCGCCGTCCGCAGCGACGGAAGCTCCGTCGCCCGCACCCTCGAGGCCATCAAGGACCTCGTTGCCTCCGAGCTCGGCGTACGACGCCGGCCGACCCGCATCCGGAGCTAGCCGTGGAAGACCTCGCGTACCTCGCCGCACCCCTCTTCCTGCTCTCGGTCGCGCTCGAGTTCCTGCTCGTGCGCCGCGCGCAGGCGCAGGGACGAACCGATCTGCGCGGCTACTACGGGCCCGACACGCGCGCGAGCCTCGCGATGGGCGTCGGCAACGTGGTGATCGCTTTCGGCGTCCGCGGCGCGACGCTCGCGCTCTACTTCTGGCTCTACTCCCATCGCGTCTTCGACCTCGGCACCGGCGCGCTCGTCTTCGTGGCGCTCTTCTTCGCCGAGGACCTCACGTACTACGCGTGGCACCGCGCGTCCCACGAGGTGCGCTTCCTGTGGGCGGCTCACGAGAACCACCACTCGAGCGAGCGCTTCAATCTCTCGACCGCGCTCCGGCAGTCGTGGACGACGCCCTTCACGGTTCCGCTGTTCTACTGGTGGCTCCCGCTCGCGGGCTTCCATCCTGCGATGATCCTCGGCCAGATCTCGATCTCGCTGCTCTACCAGTTCTGGATCCACACGGAGCTCGTCGGCCGCATGCCGCGCTGGTTCGAGGCCGTGATGAACACGCCCTCGCACCACCGCGTGCACCACGGCTCGAACGTCCGCTACCTCGACCGGAACCACGCCGGGATCCTGATCGTGTGGGATCGGCTGTTCGGGACCTTCGAGGCCGAGGACGCGCAGCGCGAGCCCGTGCGCTACGGCCTCACGAAGAACCTCACGACCTTCGAGCCCCTGCGGATCGCGTTCCACGAGTGGGCGACGATGCTCCGGCAGGTGCGCGACGCCGGCTCGTGGCGCGAGCGCCTGGGCTACGTCTTCGCGCCGCCGGGCTGGAGCCCCGACGGCTCGAGCCTCACCGCGGATCAGCTCCGCGCCCGCCTCGCGCAGGCGCCCCAGGGCGCCGCGCTCACGCTCCAGTCGTAGTCGAGGCTCAGAGCAGCGCGCCGGCCAGGAAGAAGGACGCCACGGAGAAGTAGAGGACGATGCCCGTGACATCGACGAGCGTCGCGACGAAGGGCGCCGAGGCGCTCGCGGGGTCGAGCCGGAGCCGACGCAGCAGGAAGGGCAGCATGGCCCCGCAGAGCGCCCCCCAGAGGACGATGCCGAGCACGCTGCATGCGACGGTGACGCCAACCAGCAGGATGTGATCGCCGTACGCCTCGCGGCCGAACGGCCAGAGCACGACGCGGAGCAGGCCGATCACGCCGAGGATCGAGCCCAGCGCGAGGCCCACCGCGAGCTCGCGGCGGAACACGCGCCACCAGTCGCGGAGCGCGATCTCGCCCACGGCCATGGCGCGGATCACCAGGGTCGAGGCCTGGGAGCCCGAGTTTCCGCCGCTCGAGATGATGAGCGGGATGAAGATCGCGAGCACGACGGCGCGCGCGATCTCGTCCTCGAAGCGGTTCATCGCCGAGGCCGTGAGCAGCTCCCCGACGAAGAGCACCGCGAGCCAGCCGGCCCGCTTTCGCACCATCTCCCGGAGGCTCACGTCGAGGTACGGCGCGTCGAGGGCCTCGGTGCCGCCGATCTTCTGGATGTCCTCGGTGGCCTCTTCGCGCACCACGTCGACCACGTCGTCGACGGTGACGATGCCCTGGATGCGGCCCAGGCCGTCCACCACGGGGATCGCCATCAGGTTGCTCTCGGCGAAGAGGTTCGCGACGGCCTCCTGATCGAGGTCCGGCGGCATGGTCGTGACGTCGGTGCGCATGACGTCGCGCACGCGCTTGTCCGGCGGGGCGGCGAAGAGCTCCCGGAACGAGACCACGCCGAGCAGACGCTGCTCGGCGTCGAGCACGTAGATGTAGTAGATGGTCTCGACGCGCTCTCGGGCCGCGCGCCGCAGGTAGGCGATGGCCTCGTCGACGCTCATGTCGGGACGCAGGCGTACGTAGCGCGGCGACATCAGGCCGCCCGCGTCGTCCTCGGCGTAGGCGAGGAGGGCCGAGACCTCGCGCCGTGTCGGCTCGTCGAGCAGCCGCAGCCAGGCGTCGCGCTCGTCCTCGGGCGCCTGCTGCACCACGTCGGCGGCATCGTCCGGCGGGAGCTGTCGCATCCAGAGCTGTCGCTCGGGGGGCGAGAGCGCGGTCAGCAGCGCGACCTCGTCGTGGAGATCGAGCGTTCGCAGGAACTGCTCGCCCTCGCTGGTGGGGAGCAGCCGGAAGCCCTCGAGGCGCTCGTCCGCGTCGAGGGCGGCCCAGGCGTCGCGCAGCTCGTCGGCATCGAGGGCGCCGGCTTCGCGCACCTCGGGCGAGTCCATCGTCATCGGCGGTCCTCCGGAAGGCGCGCCCAACGTATCCGACGCGGCGGAGAAAGCCCGGGGCTAGCGACGCCGGGGAAACTCCTCGTCCCAGCTGCCACCGGGGCCGCGGAAGATCAGGAGCCGCTTCGTGGTCTGGAGGGTGACGTGGTTGGCCAACGCCGAGAGCGAGACGATCTCTTCGCCCACGCGGAGCGGCGCTTCGAAGAAGCCGCCGGACTGGGCCGACACGCCGAGGGCGCGCCGGTCGGTCACGAGCACGGCGACGTTCTGCCCGGCGGCGGCGTCCAGCACCCACTCGCGCGGGCCGAGGCTCGACTCGACCAGCGCCGAGCTGGTGCCGACGAAGCCGAAGGCGCGCTTCTCGGTGGCGAGCACCGCGACCCGGCCACCGAGCAGGGCGTGCGCGGGCGGCGTCTCGGTGCGGCGGATCCGGGTCGCCTGCCAGAAGCCCGAGCGCGTGCTGACGGCGAGGATGCGGTGATCCGTAATGACGATGCCGATGCGGCCGCGCGAGTCGGTGTACAGGACGACCTCGCCGCGCTCGAGGCGCTCCGAGATGCGTCCGCCGCCGAAGGCGTCCACGGCGGCGACCTCGCGCGGGAGCACCAGGATCTCGAGGGAGTCCTCGAGGGCCTCGTCGGGATTGAAGGGGAGCTGCGCGCGGGCGTCGGCGGCGGGAAGACCGAGGATGGCAACGAGAAGCAGGGAAGGGACCGCGGCGCCGGCGAGCAGCAGCAGCACGGGCAAGAGCGTGGCAGGCAGCTTCCGGCGCAGCATCTGCGTATTCTAGCCGCGCCCGCGGACCGGACGGGAAGCGGAGTGGGGAGGCGACGGCGTGTCCGAGCTCGAGCTGCTGATCGGCAACAAGAACTACTCCTCCTGGTCGCTCCGGCCCTGGCTGGCGCTGAAGGCGTCGGGACTGCCGTTTCGCGAGCGCCTCGTCCCGCTCTACCAGGACGGCTCGAAGGCCGCGTTGCTTCAGTTCTCGCCCGCGGGCAAGGCGCCGGCCCTGCGCGATGGCGCGCTCGTGATCCCCGAATCCCTCGCGATCTGCGAGTACGTGGCGGAGCTGGCGCCGGATGCGACGCTCTGGCCGCGCGCGCGCGAGGCCCGGGCGGTGGCGCGGGCCGTGGCCTGTGAGATGCACGCGGGCTTCTTCGCGCTGCGCATGACGATGCAGATGAACATCCGGGCCCGGGCGCGGACCCCGATCGTCCCGACTGCGGAGGCGGCTGCAGACGTCGCGCGGGTGCAGGCGCTCGTCGAGGGCTGCCGGCAGCGCTTCGGGGCCGGGGGCCCCTTCCTCTTCGGCGGCTTCGGCATCGCCGACGCGATGCTCGCTCCGGTCGCGACGCGCTTCCGGACCTACCGCGTCCCGCTCTCGCCGGTCGCGCAGGCGTGGTGCGACGCGATCTTCGGATACCCCGCCTTCCGCGAGTGGGAGGCCGCGGCGATCTCCGAGGTCGAGCGCATCGAGGAGACCGACCAGCTGCTTCCGTAGCGGCTACGCGTCGCCGTAGCTCGGGCGCCGCTTCTCGAGGAAGGCGCGCACCCCCTCGCCGAAATCCTTCGTCTGGGCGCACAGGATCTGGTTGCGATCCTCCATCGCGATCACCTGCTCGAGGCTTCCGGCGTCGAGGCTCGCGTTCAGACACTCCTTGGTGAGGCGAAGGCCGACGGGCGAGGTGGCGAGCATCTCGTCCACGAGCTTGCGGGCCTCGGCCTCGAGCTCGGCGTCGGGGACGACGGTCGACACCAGGCCCACCCGCAGCGCGCGCTCGGCGTCGATGAAGCGGCCGGTGAGCAGGAGCTCGCTCGCGAGCGACGCACCGACGAGACGCGGCAGGAAGTAGCTGACGCCGATGTCGCAGGCCGAGAGGCCGATGCGGATGAAGGCCGCGTTCATGCGCGCGCTCGTGCCGGCGAGGCGCACGTCGGAGGCGAGGGCGAGGGCGAAGCCGCCGCCGCACGCCGGGCCCTGCACGCAGGCGATGATCGGCTGCGGCGCGCGGCGCATGCGCATCACGATCTCGCTGATCTGGCGCTGGGCGCGCAGGCCCGCGGGCACGCCGCCGCCCGGCGCGCCGCCGGGCTCGCGCAGATCGAGGCCCGCGCAGAACGCGCGCCCCGCGCCGCGCAGCACGACGATGCGGATCTCCTGCTGCTGCGGCAGCGCGCCGAAGAAGTCGCGCAGCTCGTCCACGAGCATCGGGTTCAGCGCATTGAGCTGGTCCGGCCGGTTCATCGTGAGCCAGGCGACGGGGCCTTCGCGGCGCAGCTCGAGGGTCTGGTACGTCGTCATCGGTCACCTCGCATTCCGTGGGAAGGGCGAGCGTAGCCGCGCGGCGCGCGGCGGGGGACTGCGCTACGAGGAGGCGCCCGACGGCGTCGCGGGCGGGGGAGGTGGCGGTGATCGCGGCGGACGGGGCCGAGGGCTCGACCGCGCGGCGGCAGGAGCGGCTCGGCCTGCTCTTCGCCGCGCTCTGCGCCTTCGACGGCGCCTTCACCGCGCCCTTCGCGAAGATGAACACCGACATGGCCGACGCATCCTTCGTCGCGGCGGCCGTCGTCGTCTTCGGCGCGCTCGCCGCGACGCTGCAGCTCGCACTGCGCGGCGAGCTCGGCCTGCTCGTGCGCCGCGACGTCGTCGCGGGCCTCGTCGGCATCGGCTTCCTCGGCACCGCCGTCGCGTTCCTGCTCTTCTTCGAGGGCTCGCAGCGCTCGACCGCGATCGAGACCGCGCTCTGCGTGCAGAGCGAGCCGGCCTACGCGCTGCTGCTCGCGTGGCTCGCCCTCGGCCACCCCCCGACGCTCCCGCGCGTCGCCGCGACGCTCGCGATCCTGGTCGGCATCGCGATCGCCGTCGGCTTCGAGCAGGCCCAGGCCTCGCCCGGCCTCTGGCTGCTGCTCGCGACGCCCCTCGCCTGGCAGATCTCGCATCTCGTGGTGCTGCGCCGCCTGCGCGGCGTTCCGCCGCACGTCCTGACCGCTGCCCGGTATCTCTACGGCGGCGTCTTCCTGGTCGCCGCCTGGCTCGCCCGCGGCGGTCTCGCCGAGCTCCCCGACGCATCCCTGTGGCCGCGCCTGCTGCCGACCCTCGCGCTCCAGGGCGTGATCCTGAGCTGGGGCGGCACGCTGCTCTGGTACAACGCCATCACCCGCCTCGACCTCGCGCGCGCCACCTCGATCGTGGTGCCCTCGATCCCGCTGCTCTCCTTCGGCGCGAGCTTCCTCCTGCTCGGGGAGGTGGCGTCGGCGCGCGAGTGGATCGGGCTCGCCCTCACCGCTGCCGGCGTCATCGCCTTCGTCCGAACCGAAAGCGCCGCCTAGCAGCCCCCGCCATCACCGCGCTCGCATTCGCATTCATACGCGCACGCGCCTGCGCCTCGCACCAGCCCAACCCTCCGCCGAGCAGCAGCCCGCCCTGCCAGGTGAACGCCACGCTCCGCAAGAAAACCTCGCGCCCACCACCCGACCTGCTCCGAAAAAGACGGCGGGAGGGCGCTCAATGCGCCCTCCCGCCGTGGAGACAGACCCCCTACGAGAGGAAGAGGCCGCGCCGATCTCGAACGCCGCTCCTACTTCCCCACCACCGACACGAAGCTCACGCACCGCCCCGGCGCCCCGCCCAGGTTGTGCGTGAGCCCGAGCTTCGGCGCCTTGATCTGCCGCGGCCCCGCCTCGCCCCGAAGCTGCAGCCACATCTCGTACATCATGCGCAGCCCCGACGCGCCGATCGGATGCCCGAAGCTCTTGAGCCCGCCGTCCGGATTCACCGGCTGCGGCCCCGTGAGATCGAAGCGCCCCTCGAGCACGTCCTTCCAGGCCTGGCCGCGCGGCGAGAAGCCGAGGTCTTCCATCAGCACGAGCTCGGTCGGCGTGAAGCAGTCGTGGACCTCGGCCATCGAGATCTCGCTGCGCGGATCGGTGACGCCGGCCTGCTTGTAGGCGTCCTCGGCGCTGGCCACGACTTCGGGGAAGGTCGTGAAGTCGTACTCCTGGCGCATCGGGCCCTCGGCCGGGCCGGCGATGAAGGAGAGCGCCTTCACGAAGATCGGATGGTCCGTGTAGCGGTGCGCGTCCTCGGCCCGACACACGATGGCGGCGGCGCTGCCGTCGGAGACGCCGGAGCAGTCCATGATGCCGAGGCAGCCCGCGACCTTGGGCGACGCCTTGATCACGTCGAGCGGCACCTCCTTGCGGAACTGCGCCTTCGGGTTCTTCGCGCCGTTCGCGTGGTTCTTGTACGCGATGCGCGAGAGCACGTCCTTCAGCGTCGCCTCGTCGAGGCCGTACTTCTTGGCGTAGGCCGGCGCGAGCAGCGAGAAGGTGGCGGGCGCGGTGATCGTGGCGTCCGTGCCGTCGCCGGCGGGCGCCGAGACGACGAGGCCCGAGTAGCCCGAGTCCTTCAGCTTCTCGACGCCGATCGCCATGCAGAGGTCGTAGGCGCCGCTCGCGACCGCGTAGCACGCGTTGCGCAGCGCCTCGCTCCCGGTCGCGCAGAAGTTCTCGACGTGGCTCACGGGCTTGTACTGGATCTTGAGCGGCTCGCTGAGCGTGAGCCCCGAGAGGCCGCTGCCCATGGTGCCGAGCCAGTAGGCATCGACCCGGTCGCGCTCGACCTGGGCGCTGCGGAAGCACTCGGTGGCGGCGTCCACCAGCAGGTCCGATGCGCTCTTGTCCCAGTGCTCGCCGAAGGGCGTGCACGACATGCCGACGATCGCGACCCGGTCCCGGATCCCGTTGCTCGCCACTCTCATCCTCCTTCGCTCGCCTGCGGCTCGCTGCACGGGCGCTCCGCGCCCTGGCGACGCAGGTCGTTTCGTCAGCGCTTGGGGCGCGCCTTCCAGAAGTAGTTGTGGACGCCCTGCACCGTGAAGAGCCGCCGGAACGTCATCTCGAGCTCGTCGCCGATCGCGACCTTCGCGGGATCCATGTCGGTGAGCTCGCACTGCATGCGGCCACCCTGGGCGAAGTCGACCACCGCCGCGATCACGGGCGGCTGCAGCGAGTAGGCGAGGCGATCCAGCGTGTAGGTGGCGATGCGGCAGGTCGCGTCGGCGAAGGCCTCGGGCTTCATCTGGTCCACGGCGCCGCAGGCGACGCAGACGCGCTGGGGCGGCAGGTTCGCGGCGCCGCAGGCGGTGCAGCGCGAGCCGAAGAAGCCGAACTTCCAGCGATCGGCGCGGCGCATGGGCGGCGCCGCCGGGCGATCGGGGTCGGGCCGACGCGGCGGCTCGAAGGGCAGGATGCCGCGCCACTTGAGATAGGTCTGGTACGGGAGGTCGTTGCGCTTCGACTGGAGCCAGCGCGCGACGCTGCGCACGGGGCGCGCGCCGGCGATGCGCTCGGTCACCTCGAGCACGGCTGCGTCGGCGCCGTCGGCGCCGACCACGACCAGGATGCGGTCGCCGGGCTTCGCGCGATCGAGGGCGTTCGCGAGCGCCAGGCCCGCGGCGGCGCAGCCCGCGCGGCCGACCGTCAGCGCGAGCGTGTCGGCGACCTGCTCCGCCTTCACGCCCAGGAGCTTCGGCAGCGCGGCGGCGGCGCGGTCGTTGGTGCAGTCGACGATGATCGCGGCGAGGTCGCCGGGCTGCAGGCCCGCGCTCTTCAGCGCCGCAGTCGCGGCGTCGCGCAGGAGCGGTGTCAGCACCTCGGCGCCGAACCGCTCCTCCCAGGCGCGGGGGAACCGATCCTCGGGCGTGCGCCAGACGTCCATCATCTCTTCCGTGACCGAGGCGCGGCCGATCAGGCGCGCGATCGCGTCGGCGTCGCTGCCGGTGACGAAGGCGCAGGCGGCGTCGCCGCCCGTCTTCTCGCGCGCGCCCTCCGGCGCGCCCACCACGACGTCGCTCGCGACGGCGAGCGTCGGCCGGCCGGCGGCGGCGAGATCGAGCGCAAGGAGCAGCGCGCCGAGCCCGGCGCGGGTCGAGCCACCGAGATCGGTGGCGGCGGTGGTCTCGGGCAGGCTCAGCGCCGCATGGACGATCGCGGCGTTCAGCTTCTCGGCGTACGCCGGGCTCGTCGTCGCGAGCAGGAGCTGCGCGACGTCCGGCGCGCCGTGCAGCGTCTCGCGCCCGGCCTCGACGGCCATCGAGATCGCGTCCTCGTCGAAGCTCGCGACGGCGCGCTCGCCCTTGCCGCCGCCGAGCGACGCGCGAGGGATGCGGAAGAAGGGGACGTAGGCTCCGTAGCGGACGATTCCGGCCAAGCGCGCCTCCCGGTTTCGCGTGGGAACGAACGCCCAACCTAGCACGCGAGGTGGGCGGAGCGGGCCGCTCGGGCGGCGCTGCGTGAGCCAGCGCGACGCGCTGGCGGCGGCATGCGCGGCGCGACGTGCGGCCCGGCGGCGCGAGGGGCGCGAGGGGCGCGGCGAGGCATCGGGCTGCCACGCCGCGCCGTTCGGTGCGGGCTAGCGGCCCGCTCCCACCCCGCCTGCTGCGTCTCGTCTGCCGATCGCGCTCGCCGTGCGCGCTGCGCCTGCTGCGTAGGGCGCGGCGGCGATCGTCGGGGCCGACGGCCGGCTCGCGGCCGCTTCCGCTGCGCGGCCCCGGGCGGCACGCCGGCCGGAGAGCTCGTCGAGGCGCGCGGCCAGGGCCTCGACCTGGTATCGCAGCGGCGCGCGCTCGAGGATCTGGCGCTCGACCACCTGGAGCGCGTGGCTCACCGACGGATGGTCGCGGCCCAGCGCTTCGCCGATCCGTTGCAGCGAGGCGCCCGTGTAGCGGCGCGCGAGGTACATCGCGAGCTGGCGCGGCACCAGGACGTCGCGCCGGCGCGAGCGGGCGGCGAGGGCCTGTGGCGTGGTGCGGAAGTAGCCGGCCACCACCTCGATCACCTGCTCGGGCTCGAGAGCGCGCTCGTCCGGGCTCTCGGCGGCGAGCTTGCGCAGCGCCTGCTCGGTGAGGGCGAGGTCGATCGGCCGCTTCATCAGCGAGGCCGTCGCCACGAGCTGGATCAGCACGCCCTCGAGGTCGCGCACGCTGCCCCGCGCGTCGGCGACGAGGCGGTCGAGGCACTCGTCGGGAAGGCGCACGCCGCCGGCGGCCGCCTTGTCGCGCAGGATCGCGCGTCGCACCTGCGCGTCGGGCGCCTCGATCTCCGCAACCAGGCCGCTCGTCATCTGCGAACGGAGTCGCGGATCGAGATCAGGGATGTCGCGGGGCAGCCGGTCCCCCGTCAGCAGCACGCGCGCGCCGACCGAGAGCAGATGGTCGATGGTGTGGAAGAGCTCGAGCTGGGTGGAGACCTTGCCCCGCAGGAACTGGACGTCCTCGATCACGAGCAGCTGGCATTCCTCGCGGTAGCGGCGCTTGAAGCCCGCCATGCGCTGAGCCCGGATCGAGGAGAGGAAGTCGCTGGTGAAGGTCTCCGTCGAGGCGTAGATCACCCGCTCGATGCCATGGTGGCGGGCCTCGCCGGAGACCGCGCGCGCGAGATGCGTCTTGCCGAGCCCGGGCTGCGAGACGAGGAGCAGCGGGCTCACGCCGAGCTGGCGGCCCTGGGCGAGCGCGACCGCCGCCTCGCGCGCCAGCGCGTTGCACGGGCCGACGACGAAGGACGAGAAGGTGTGCGGAAGCGGGCGCTGCACCGGCGCCGGCCGGCGGATGGCCTCGCGCATCGGGGCCGGCGCGCGCTCCGGGGATCGCGGCGATCGCCCGGACGACGCGTGCAGAAGCGTGGGCGGAGACTCGGCGATCGGAGCAGCAGCCCCGGTCGTTGCGGGGGCAGCGTCATCGCCGGCCCGGGCTGCGCCGTCGGTGGGCGCGCCGTCGATGGGTGTGCCGTTCGTGGGCGCGCTGTGGGCGGCGGCCGCCGCGAGGGCGGCGTCCGTTGCGATCTCGAGCCGCACCACGACGGGCTTTCCGGCCTCGGCGGCGGCAGCGGCCTCGATCGCGGCGAGGTAGCGCGTGCGCACCCGTTCCAGATGGAACGCGCTCGGGCACGCGAGATGGAGCGCCTCCGCGTCCCGGCGCACGGCCAGGGGCTGGATCCACACCTCCATCGAGAAGGCAGGTATGTCGGCTCCGAGTCGGCGCAGGACGCCGTCCCAGACGGGGGGGAAGGACATGCTCGGTTCTCGGGGGTGCCCTCCCGCCCCGCCTCGGGATTCGCCGAAATCTCCGGCGTTTCCGTACGGCGTGAACGATCAGGCACGCGCATTCCACCATGCGTCGCGCAGCGCGGCAAACGCGTTTCGCGCTTTCCGCGCGCACGTAGCACGGCATGCGACGGCGCCACCGAGAGGCGTCGCCAGCGACGGAGAACCGTCGTTTGCGAGTGGGAATGGGATTCGTTTCCGAGGGCTTCGCGGGCAGGGATGAAACGGCGCTTCCCGTTACGATCGGGTGTCGGGCCGGTGTGCGCGCACGCACCCTCACCGACGGCGAACTCCGGATTTCTCACTTTTTCGGGAAAAATCTCGATCTTTCCGCACGCGACGAGAGAAGCGTCAGTGGCGGCGGGCGTCGGCGTCGTCGGCGCTCCAGCTCGGCTCTGCGAGACGGAAGGCGAGCAGGCTCGAAAGCTGTTCGACGCGCTCACGAACACCGTTTGCTTCGAGCAGGCCCTGCTTCTCGAGCGTCGGCAGGTCGAGGAGCTGGCAGAGCGAGTTGACGAACCGGACGTCGCCGATTCCTGCGAGCAGCGACTCCGACACATCCTCGGAGCGCTCGCGGCGGGCGCGCCGCAGCAGCTCACGGAACTGCGCGATCACCTCGCGCCGGAGCGCCGTCACGGCCGCGACGTCGCTGGCGGGGAAGGGGTCGTCGAGCCACTCGACCTGCGCCACGCGGTAGAGCCGCGACTCGTCGCGCGGGATCTCGTGCCGGACCCGAAAGCGGCGTGCGTTGTCGAGCACGAACTGGAAGCGCCCGTCGGGGAGCGTCTCGCACTCCTCGATCGTGCCCGCGCACCCCACGGTGAAGAGCGGCGGGTCGCCCGACATCTCGGCCAGGTGCTCGGGGCGGACGGCGATCATGCCGATCGTCCGGGCGCCGGCGAGCGCGTGGCTCGTCAACTGGCGGTAGCGCGGCTCGAAGATGTTGAGCGGGACCGTCGTCGCGGGAAAGAGAACGACGTTCGCGAGCGGAAAAAGCATGAGCTCGGTCGTGGCGTCCGATACCGTCACCCAGGAAGCTTATCTCGCAGGACGGGACGTCGACGTTGGAGCGCGAGCCGGGACGCGAACGGGGACGAGGCCGGAGACGAGGCGAGCTCCAGGCGCTGCTGGAGCGCCTGAACCGCGACGCCGAGCGCCTGGCGCTGCGCTTCGAGCTCACGTACCGCTCGATCGAGGCGGAGCATCCGCGCGTGAAGCGCCGCTACGGCGTCTGCTACAGCGACGGCAGCATCCGCATCCGGCTGCTCCACGCGAGCACGGGGCTGCCGCTCAAGTACTCGAGCCTCGTCAACACGCTGTGCCACGAGCTCGCGCATCTGCGGCATTTCAATCACGGGCCGCGCTTCCGCACGTTCTACGAGCGGATCCTGGAGTTCGCACGCGTGGAGGGGATCTACCTGCCGGGAGCCCCGCCGTCGGAGCCGCGCTTCGAGCGGGCGCTGCCGAGCGCACCGCCGGGGCCTCGGGCGCCTGCGCGCCCGGTGCAGCTCACGCTCTTCGGCTGAGGCTCAGGAGCTCGCCTGCTGCTGGTCGAACTCTTCGAGGGTGTTCGGACCTTCGACGACCTGGACCCGGATGTCCTCGCACGCGACGGCCTTGTCGAGGATCTCGCGGATCAGCCCCTCGACCGTGAGCTCGTCGAACTCCGCGAGGGCGTCCTCGAGCCCGCTCTCGGAGACGTTGAACTCGAGGTTGACCTTGATCTTGATGCCGTTTCCCGCCGCCATGCCTTCCCTCGTCCTCGGTCCGCCCCGGCGCTCGTACGCGCCGTGCCGACCATGCGTCGAGGCGTATCCGGTGATCGGAAAGCGGCCCGAGAAGCCGTGCCGTCGCGGGAAGATTCCCGCCCGGATCCGATCGGATTCGCGTTAACTACCCGAAATCAAAAGGAAATCTCGTAGCGCGAAAGATCATAACGCAGGGCCCTCAGCGAGGCTATGGAAATTGCGTCGAAATTTCCGAGCCCGGACGCGGGCGAGAGGGCGCTGCCTGCGGCGCCGGATGCGATTCCCGACCGATGCCGCAGCGCGCCCGAGGTCAAGCCCCGGCGCGCTCCCGCCGCTGAGCCCAGCGGGGCCTGCCGCACGTGGCGGCCCGCACGGGGGAGGCTGCGGTGCCGCTTCGGAGCTGGCTGGTCGAGCGCCTGGTCGCGGCGCTCTCGACGCCCCTCGCGCACTACGAGCGGCGCGGCTGGAACGATCCGGTCGCCCTGAAGCGCCACATCCGGAAGGGCGACGTGCTGCTGGTCGAGGGCGACCAGCGGGTCTCGGCGGCGATCCGGTACCTGACCCAGAGCTCCTGGTCCCACTCCGCTCTCTACATCGGCGACGAGATGCTCCGGCGGCCCGGCCCGCAGCGCGACCGCGTGCTCGCGCTCTTCGGCGACGACGCGAAGCACCTGATGGTGGAGGCGCTGATCGAGGGCGTCGTGGTCTCGCCGCTCACGAAGTACATCGACTTCAACATCCGGCTCTGCCGGCCGCATCGGCTGCGCGCGGAGCACCTGCAGCGGGTGCTCGACCAGGCGATCGGCGCCGTCGGCTGGCGCTACGACATCCGGAACGTGCTCGACCTCGCGCGCTACTTCCTGCCGTTCTCGCTGATCCCGCGCCGCTTCCGGCGCACCGCGCTGCACTTCGGCAGCGGCCTCCCGACCGAGGTGATCTGCTCGAGCCTGCTCGGACAGATCTTCGCGAGCGTGAAGTTCCCGATCCTCGCGCCCACCCGGTACGCGGGCTTCGACGCGCCGAAGGCCGGGCGCCTCCGCGTGCTGCGGAACCTCTTCGGCTACGAGAGCCCGGCGGAGTACACCGGCATGTTCCGGATGCGCCATCCGACGCTGCTCACGCCGCGCGACTTCGACCTCTCGCCCTACTTCGAGATCGTGAAGTTCAACGCCGTGGCGGACGGGCGCTTCGACTACCAGCGCATCGTCTGGGAGGACGATGACGAGGCTCCCCCGCCGGCGCAGGAGCAGCGCCGCGTCGGCTGAGGCGGCGGGCGGCCCGTCGCACGGTAACCGGTCGCCGTTGCTGCGCTTTCGTGAGGCGGCAGGAGGGCGGCAAGAAACCGCTCAAGTCGCGCCCCGGGCAGCCGAACAGAAGAGCAACCGCTCCGAATCGGCCAGGGGGGGTACGGTTCGGACGGCGCGCCCCGGCGGTCCTATGGATCCCGGGGCGCTCGTCCATCCGGCGCCCGGTCTTCTCGCCCCGGGCTGGCGCCAAGCCTGCCTTCGCCGGGCTGACGCCAAGCCTGCTTGCGCCGGGCTAACGCCAAGCCTGCTTGCGCCGGGCTAACGCCCGGCGGCGGCGCCTTCTGCGCGGATCCGCTCGTCCTGGAGCGCGATCGCCTTCTCGTCGTCGGCGAGGTCGCTGTGGCAGACGGCCTTTTGGCCCGTGTCAGCGCCCATCTTCTCCTTGGTCTTGCTCGCGAGACGGTGGATCTCGCCGGGCGAGAGCACGCCGCGCTGCTCGAGGATCGTGCGCTGCTCAGGCGTGAGCGCGGCGGTCACCTTCGGCTTGTCCCACGCGTACTCCGTGCTCTTCCCGCTGCCGAACTCCTGGATCTCCTTGCTGATGCGCACGGAGCACCAGTCGTGGCCGCACATCGCGCAGAAGTCCGTGTCCACGTCGAGGTCTTCGTCGTGGTAGGCGCGCGCGAGATCGGGGTCGAAGGAGAGCTCGAAGTGCTTCTCCCAGTTGAGGGCGGCGCGGGCCTTCGTGAGCTCGTCGTCGCGGTCGCGCACGCCCGGGATGCCGAGCGCAACGTCGGCCGCGTGGGCGGCGATCTTGTACGCGACGCAGCCCTGCTTCACGTCGTCGCGCTTCGGGAGGCCGAGATGCTCCTTCGGCGTCACGTAGCAGAGCATCGCCGCGCCGTGGTACGCGGCGGCGGTGGCGCCGATGCAGCTCGTGATGTGGTCGTAGCCTGGGAAGACGTCGGTCACGAGGGGCCCGAGCACGTAGAAGGGCGCGCCGTGACAGAGCCGGCGCTGGAGCTTCATGTTGTACTCGATCTGGTCGAAGGGGATGTGCCCCGGGCCCTCGACCATCACCTGCACGCCGTGACGCCAGGCGCGCTCGGTGAGCTCGCCGAGCGTCGCGAGCTCGCGGAGCTGCGCTTCGTCCGACGCGTCCGCGAGGCCGCCCGGGCGCAGCCCGTCGCCGATCGAGAACGTCACGTCGTGGCGGCGCATCACCTGGCAGATGTCGTCCCAGATCTCGTACATCAGGTTCTGGCGGCGATGCACGAGCATCCACTTCGCGAGCAGCGAGCCGCCGCGCGAGACGATGCCGATCAGGCGCTTCTGCACGAAGGGCAGGTGCTCGCGCAGCACGCCGGCGTGGATCGTGAAGTAGTCCACGCCCTGGCGCGCCTGGTGCTCGAGGCTCTCGAGCACGACGCGCTCGTCGAGCTCCTCGATCTTGCGGCCGATGATCATCGAGTAGATGGGGACGGTGCCGATCGGCACCGTCGAGGCTCCGATGATCGCGGCGCGCGTCGCGTCGAGATCGCCTCCCGTCGAGAGATCCATCACGGTGTCGGCGCCCCAGCGCTCGGCCCAGCGCAGCTTGTCCACCTCGGCGTCGAGGGAGCTCGCGATCGGCGAGGCGCCCATGTTCGCGTTCACCTTGGTCCGGCTCGCACGGCCGATCGCCATCGGGTCGAGACGGAAGCCCAGGTGCTGGCGGTTCGCAGGGATCACCATGCGCCCGGCCGCGACCTCGTCGCGCACCTGCTCGGGCGTGAGGTGCGGCTCGCGCTCGGCGACGCGGCGCATCTCGGGCGTGACGACGCCGAGGCGCGCGTGCTCGAGCTGCGTCACCGGCACGAAGCCGGCCGGCGCCCGCCACGCGCCGCCTTCGCCGCGGGTCCAGTCGGCCGGCATGAAGTCCCACGCGGTCTTCTCCGACGGCGCCGGCATGCCCGGCGTGTCGGGCGAGCTGAAGGCGAGGGCCCCGCCGATCTGCGGCGCGTTCGCGAAGCTGCCGGGCGTCGTGCCGAGGCGCGCGCTCGAGGGGTTCCCGCCCAGGGGCGGGAGGACGAACGGGGGATGATGCGAGCTCGACATGGTCGGAAACCTCCGGCGGAGGCCCGAGGTCGGGGGGACCGGCGTCCCGAGAGCCTTCCCTACGCTCGCACGAACGAGTTCAGGTTCGGAGGGTGTGATCTCAGGCTGCGCTCGCAGCCACCCCTAGGCTCCGCAATCGCGACTCTACCACGGACTTCCGCCGGGGCCTTCACCAGGGCCGCGCGCGCTGCTGCTTCTCGCGGGCCTCGCGCCGCTGGCGGAGCTCGGCCTGCAGCTCGTCGTCGGACGCGAGCGCGGCGCGCGCCTGCTCGAGCGCATGGCGCGCGAGGCGCGACGCCAGCGCCTCGTCGGCGAGGGCGAGGATGCGCCCCGCCAGGAGCGCGGCCTGGGCCGCGCCGCCTGCCGCCGGCACCGCGAGGACCGGCAGCGGCGTCAGCGCCGCGATCACGGCGGCGAGGGGCTCGGCGCCACTCGTCGTGGCGAGCACGACCCGAAGGCCGCGCCCCTGCGCGGCTTTCGCCCACGCGATCGCGCGCTCGGGCGTGCTCGCGAGGCTCGCGACCGTCATCTCCCACGGCACCTCGAGCCCGTCGAGCAGGTCGAGGGCGGTCTCGAAGAGCTCGGCTTCCGAGCGATCGCCCAGCACGATGCCGACCTGCGCCCCGCTCGGCGCCGGCGCTGCGCCCCGGAACGTCTTCGCATCGCTCATGCCCCGCCCTCCGCCGCGCGGGCGGACGTCGCCGCCGCGCTGGCCTTCGATTCGCGTTTCGGGAACAGCAACGAGCCGCCGACGCCGAGCGCGATCAACGCGGCGATCACGCCGAGCGAGGCGCCGATCGGAATCTTCACGAAGTCCACGATCAGCATCTTCACGCCGACGAAGCCGAGCACTCCGGCGAGCGCGGGCTTCAGCAGGTGGAACTTCCCGATCACGCCGGCCAGCAGGAAGAACATCGAGCGCAGGCCGAGGATCGCGAAGATGTTCGAGGTGTAGACGATGAACGGGTCGCTCGTGACGGCGAAGACCGCGGGGATCGAGTCCACCGCGAACACGAGGTCGGTCCACTCGATCAGCAGGAGGACGATCAGGAGCGGCGTCGCGACGCGCTTGCCGTCCCGCACCACGCTGAAGCGGCTCCCGTGGTACTCCGGGACGCTCGGGACGAGGCGCCGCATCAGGCGGTAGACCGGGTTCTTCTCGGGGTGGAGGCCTTCCTCCTGCAGGAGGAACAGCTTCACCGCCGTGACGACGAGGATCCCGCCGAAGACGTACATCACCCAGTGGAACTGCTGGATCAGCGCGGCGCCGGCGAAGATGAACGCGGCGCGCATCACGAGCGCGCCGAGGACGCCCCAGAAGAGCACGCGGTGCTGGTAGGCGGACGGCACCGCGAAGTACGCGAAGATCGCGTAGATCACGAACAGGTTGTCGACTGCGAGCGCCTTCTCGATCAGGTAGCCGGTGGTGAACTCGAGCCCGCGCTCGGTGCCGTGGAGGTGGTAGACGCCCAGGTTGAACGCGATCGCGAGGGCGACCCAGACGACGCTCCAGGTCGCGGCCTCGCGCAAGCCGACCGCGTGGGCCCTGCGATGGAAGACGCCGAGGTCGATGGCGAGCATCGCGAGCACGAAGCCCGTGAAGCCGAGCCACAGGAGCGGCGTGCCGATCGTGACGATCTCCATGGCGTGCGCTCCCCGCCCGGCCGTGGCCGGGGCTCCCCCGAAGACCAGCTTCGTCCGATCGGCGCCCTTCGACAAATAGGAAGTATCGAGCTAGTCCATCGGTGAAACCGATCGGACGCGCGTGCGGAGGGCCCCGTGGAGTGGCTCAACTACCACCACCTCCTCTACTTCTGGACGGTCGCGCGCGAGGGCAGCATCGCGAAGGCGACGAAGACGCTGCGGCTGGCCCAGCCGACGATCAGCGGCCAGATCCGCGTGCTCGAGTCCCAGCTCGGCGAGAAGCTGTTCCAGCGCTCAGGGCGCAATCTCGTGCTCACCGAGATGGGCCGCGTGGTCTACCGCTACGCCGACGAGATCTTCGGCATCGGGCGCGAGCTCCTCGACACGGTGAAGGGACGCCCGACCGGCCGTCCGCTGCGTCTCGCCGTCGGCCTCTCGGACTCGGTTCCGAAGGGCATCGCCCACCGCCTGCTCGAGCCGGCCCTCGCGCTCGAGTCGCCGATCCGTGTCACCTGCATCGAAGACCGCTCCGACCGGCTGCTCGCCGCGCTGGCGCTGCACGAGCTCGACCTCGTGATCACCGACGCGCCGATGGGACCCGAGGTGAACGTGCGCGCCTTCCACCACCTGCTGGGCGAGTGCGGGGTCGAGGTGTTCGGCGTGGCGAAGCTCGCCGCCACCCATCGGCGCGACTTCCCGCGCTCCCTCGACGGCGCACCGATCCTGCTGCCCACGGCCGGCTCGACCCTGCGCCGGAGCCTCGACACCTGGTTCGAGCGCCGCGGGCTCCGCCCGCGCGTCGTCCTCGAGTGCGACGACTCGGCGCTGACGACGGTCTTCGGCCAGGCCGGGCGCGGGCTCTTCTTCGCGCCCTCGGTGATCGCGCACGAAGTGATGCGACAGCACCGCGTGAAGCGCGTAGGCGCGATCCCGGAGCTGAAGGAGCGCTTCTACGCGATCTCGGTCGAACGGCGGCTGAAGCACCCGGCGGTGGTCGCGATCACCGAGGCGGCGCGAGCCGAGCTCTTCTCCTGAGCGCCCTCAGCCGACTGGCTCTGCCGTCCGCCGCCGCCACGCGCGTGCCGCGCGAACCAGCACGGTGATGGCCGTGAGGGGCAGCACGAAGCCGAGCATCGCCGCCCGGAACTCGGGCAGGGCGTCGTGCCCCGTCGCGTCGAGGACCAGGAAAGACACGTAGGCGACGTAGTAGGCGAGGAAGAGCACGCCTTCCCAGCGCGCGATCCGGTGCTCGACGAAGAAGATCGGAAGGCACGCGATGGCGACGCCGATCATCACGGGGACGTCGAAGCTCTCCGCCGCGGGAGAGACCGGGATGCCCTCCGGAGCGACCAGGGCGGCGAGCCCCAGCACGGCGAGCAGGTTGAAGAGGTTGCTCCCGATCACGTTGCCGACCGCGATGTCGCGCTGCCCTCGCATCGCCGCGAGCAGCGACGTCGCCACCTCCGGCAGCGAGGTGCCCGCCGCGACGATCGTGAGCCCGATGACGAGGTCCGAGAGGCCGAGCTGCCCGGCGATGACGACGGCTCCCGCGACGAGCCAGCGTGCGCCGACGACGAGCAGCGCGAGCCCGAGCGCCACCAGCGCGACGCTCGCGAGCCGGCTCGCGGGACGGCCCGCCGGCGCCGCGTCGGCCAGTTCCGCCTCGTACTCCTCCCGAACGGCGGCGCCCTCGCGCCGGCTCTGGCGGATCAGGAAGAAGGTGTAGGAGACGACGCCGGCGAAGAGGAGCGCGCCGTCGATTCGCCCGAAGGAGCCGTCGAGGCCCAGAGCGCCGACGAGCAGGGAGGCGCCGATCAGGAGCGGCACGTCGAGACGGACGATCTGCTGGTGCACGACGAGCGGTGCGATCGCCGCCGCCGCGCCGAGAATGAAGAGGACGTTGAAGATGTTGCTCCCGAGGACGTTGCCGAGGGCGATCGCGGCCCCCTCGCCCCCGTCGAGCGCGCCCCTCACCGTCACCGCCATCTCGGGCGCGCTGGTCCCGAAGGCGACGACCGTGAGCCCTACGACGAGCGGCGAGATGCCGAGGCCGAGCGAGAGGCGCGTGGCGCCGCGCACGAGCAGCTCGGCGCCGCCGGCCAGCAGGCCGATGCCCACGACGAAGAGCAGCAGCGTCATCCCATCCAGCGGCCTTCCTCCCGCCTCCTTGCGGAGGCTCTCGGGACCGCATTCCTGCGGTCCACTGGCTCTCACGAACATGCCTGCGCGCGGCGGCGGCGCTACGGTGCGCCGCATGCCCGCCCCCCGGCTCCTGCTCGCGCTCGCAGTCGCTGCGACGCTCGTCGCGTGCGACCGGAACGTGGAGCCTTTCGTCGCCGGTGAGAAGCCCTCGCCGCCGAACCTCTCGAAGATTTTTCCGCCCGGCGCCGAGCAGGCGCGGACCATGACGGCGCCCGGCGAGCCGCCGCCGCCTCCGACTGAGGCGCCTCGCGGCGGCGACGCGCCCGCGGCGCCTGCAGCGTCGGGGCCGCCGATCCGGGGCGTCGTGCGGCTCGCGCCGGGACTCGAAGGGCGCTTGCCGGCGAACGCCACCCTGTTCGTGATCGCGCGCGGCGGCGCCGGCGGGCCGCCCGTCGCGGTGAAGCGCGTGCCGGCGGCGGTGCTCCCGTTCGAGTTCGAGCTCGGGCCCGAGGATCGCATGATCCAGACCGTCCCCTTCGCAGGTCCGCTCCAGCTCGCGGCGCGTCTCGATGCCGACGGGAACGCCACCACGCGCGCGGCGGGCGACGTCCAGGGCACCGCCGCCGCGCCGGTCGAGCCCGGCGCTGCCGGCGTCGAGATCGTGCTCGACGAACCGCTGTGAGCGGGCCATGCCCCGGCCCTGGGACGAGCTCGAAGAGGAGCGCCTGCAGGATTGCCGCGTCTTCCAGGTGAGCCGCAGCCGTGTACGGTCTCCGAAGGACGGCCGCGTGCACGACTTCTTCCGCATCGACGCGAGCGACTGGGTGCACGTGGTGCCGATCACGCCGGCGGGCGAGCTGGTGATGGTGCGGCAGTGGCGCCACGGCGCGCGCGAGCTGACGCTCGAGATTCCCGGCGGCATGGTCGACCCCGGCGAGTCACCCGCCGACGCCGCGGCCCGCGAGCTGCTCGAGGAGACCGGCTACCGCGGCGCTGCGGTCGAGGGCCTCGGCTTCGTGAACCCGAATCCTGCGCTGTTCGCGAATCGTCTCCACACCTTCGTGGCCCGCGACGTCGAGCGCGTGGCCGCGATCCGGAACGACGGCGCGGAGGAGACGGCGGTCGAGCTCGTGCCCCTCGACGCGGTGCCCGACCTCCTGGCCGACGGCACGATCCGTCATGCGCTCGTCGTGGCGGGCCTCCATCTGTTCGAGCTGTCGCGCCGCTCGCCTCGTCGGGGCGAGCCGGGCGCGCGGGGAGCCCGATGACCGCACGCCGCCGCCGCCGCGCCCCCGAGCCTTCCGCCATGAAGCCGCGCATGGCGCTCGGCGACTTCCTGGTCGCGTACCTGCGTCGGGCCGGTGTGACGCACATCTTCGGCCTGCCGGGCGACCTGGTGCTCGGCCTCTTCCACCGCTTCGGCCGCGAGCGCGCGCTCGAGATCGTGACCTTCTCCCACGAGCCGACCGTCGGCTTCGCCGCCGACGGCTACGCGCGCAGCACGCGCCGCATGGGCGTCGTCTGC
>Ga0105107_10000132_pt1 | contig 41480 bp, 40 predicted proteins | sample PPLLaktember2015_6_FD_79335 | JGI IMG/M metagenome (GOLD analysis project Ga0105107, IMG submission 79335) | Freshwater sediment microbial communities from Prairie Pothole Lake near Jamestown, North Dakota, USA - PPLs Lake P8 Core (1) Depth... | ecosystem: Environmental > Aquatic > Freshwater >...
ACATAACTCGCGAGCGTGATATCTTCGCGAAGCAGGAATGCCGTGCCCGAACGCGCAAACACCTGGGTGACCGAGTCTTCCGAAAGCTCGGTGCTGTCAACCTTCGCATACACCTCTTCCTGAAGGAGCGCGGCGACGGCAAGCCGTTTACGCATGGACTCGAGTTGGTCGCGGAACGTTGCGTCGTCGGTCACACCGCGCCGTTCGGCTTCCTGGTACAGCAACTCATTGACCACCCAATCGTTGATGTACTCTTTGGAGGCGGCACCCGCTTCGCCCACAGAGTCGCGCTGGTGCACAATCTCAGCGTCGGTCAACACCACATTGTTGACGCGGGCAACGTACCCGCTGCGCCCACCCTCCCGGCCGCACGCGGCCAGTGTCAGTGCGAGTGCCGCCGCCAGTCCTCGCCACCACCCATCACGGAGTCTTTGCAAAGGCGTTCTTCAACAATTCCTTGTGTTCAACGACCGGTGCAAACTGCTTCACGCGCCCGAGCCATTCGGCTTCGAGGCGTTTGGATTCGTACTCCTGGAATGCACTTGAGACTTCGGCACCTGCTTCTTCAAACGTCTTCTGCCGGGCAGGATCGACCCCATCTTTGCGGACAACTGCATATGCCACTTTGTAGAAGAACGGAGCCGAATACCCGCCCACGGCGAGCGAATCCGCCTGCTTCGCGCGTTCGTCAGCAGCGGGCGCGGCGAGCGATGTTTCGAGCGGGGATATCACCAGCGGCTGCAGACCGAGTATCTGCACATCGAGAACCTGGAGGACGCCGGCGGTATCCCGCTGTTTCGCCGCCGCAAAATTGCGTGGCCGGATCTCGGTGAGGATGCGGTCGGATGCAATGCCGTGAGTCTTGGTCAGCATCCCCTTCACAAGCTCCAGTCGCTGCTTTGCGAGGGCTTCGTTCTTGGACTTTCGCGTGCTCGTATCCGCATACGCCGCGATCATGACCCGCGTTGCCTTTTCATTTGTCAGAAACGATCCCACCGAAGCAACCGTTCCCCCTTGCGCGGCCGGCAGTGATGTCTTGCCGGCGCTGAAACGAAGCTGATAGGTCACTTTGGCGGCCATGCGAAGAGAGTCTTCATGTGCAACCTGTTCCAGAGTCATTCCGGCGAGCAGCTTCTGACGGATGATCTCGGCGTTGGCATTGGAGGCGGCACGAATATCGGTGAAGAGTACGCGGTCCGGGAAGACGAACTTGTCCCGGTGCTCAGCGAAATAGAGACGCGAGAGGGAATCGGATGTCGTGACCTTGTTCCACACCTGGTCCTGCTCGATCTGATAGAGGAGGATTCCTTCCCGGTACTCGCGCAGCAACGCGGCGAATCTCGGATCCTGTTGTTCGAGCAGCACGGATTTTCCTTCGAAGAGCACCTGGTCGGCCAGCTTGTCGACGATCGGTGCAAGAGACTGACGGTGGAGGGAGGTATTCGACCATTCCACGTGGTTCTTGATCATGGCGATAACGGTATCCACGATGATCGGCCGCCCAAGTACCGTGAACATTGTTGCGCTGCCAAAATCGTCGGGCAGCGTCGAACCCCATGTGCTGTCGCGCACGGTCTTGGTGGAATCGAACCCGGCGACAAAACGGGTAATCACGGAATCCTTCCGGACAAACTGTGTTTCTTTCTTGATCTTCGCCGTGAATGCTGCGTAGTCCGACTGGAACCGTTGCTGTTGGTACAGGTTCTGGAAATCCTGCTTGGCCTCTTCGAAGGATTTCGGCGGCCGGGCATCGGTGCAGTGCACGATGTGATAACCGTACGCGGTACGGAGAATAGGGGACGTCTTGCCGGGTGTCAGCTGGAATGCTGCTTCGTCGAACGGTTGCGGCCACCGTCCGCGGGAGAACCAACCGAGATCTCCTCCCCGCCCGCTGGATCCACCGTCTTCGGAATTGCGCGCTGCCAGCTCTGCAAAGGGAAGGCCCTTCGCGATGCTGTCCTGGATCGCCAGTATCTTTGCGTACGCCTTCGCTGTGTCCTCCGGCGACGGATTCTGGTCGGTGAACCGGATCATAATATGGCTTGCCTGCAGCTCGCCTCGCGAGGGTTTCCGGTCCGTCACCTTGATGATGTGCACCCCGAAACGGGTCTTGACGGGTGTCGGCGTGACTTCGCCGGTCTTCAGCGCAAAGGCGGCATCTTCAAACTCCGGCACCATGCGTCCGACAGAAAAATAGTACAGGTCGCCCTTGTTCTGCTTCGCGCTGGGATCCTGCGAGAATTCGACGGCGAGCTGACCGAAATCCTTGCCCGCCTTGATTTCCGCGATGATCTCCTGAGCTTGTCTCAACACCGCCGCGGAGTCTTCTGCCTTAGCCTCCTGGCGGTATGTCAAGAGAATGTGGCTCGCGCGCATCTCTTCGAGGCTGCGGTCGTACATCTTCCGCACGTTGGGCATGACAATCTCGCGGTCGGTGAGGTAGGATGCCGCAAGACTTCCCCGGTACTGATTGATTTCGCCCTGCACTTCGGGGCGTTTGTCCAGCCCCTGCCGGTAGGCGTCCGTGAGCTTCAAGCGATATTTAACCATGAGATCGAGAAACCGCTCCCGCTCCTCCTGGCTGACGGTGGTGTCAATACTGGCATCCCCATTACTGCGGGTATACATGTTCTCGAAATCCGTGAGCGTGATGGCGTTTGTGCCAATCGTTGCGACTACGGATTCCTGCTGTTTTGGAGCGCATCCATTGATGTTCATGAGAAAGGCAACCGCAATGATGCCGAGACCGAAGAAAGGGCTGCAAGGGAACGAAATGCTGTGCTTCACGATTGTACTCCCTGTGGTGGACGTCTTGATACAAGTTGCAGAACTTATAGTTACGGAAAAACGGCGAATAATTCAACAATCCCGCAACTCATCGGTGCAGTTTTGCAAGGGATGCCTCAAAATCCCGCACAATATCAAGAATACCTTCAAGGCCGACCGAGATCCGGATCATGCCGGGTGTAACGCCGTGACGGCGCAACTCCCGGGCAGTCATTTGCACGTGGGACGAATAGACGGGAATACTGACCAGCGTTTCGGTCCCGCCGAGGGACATGGCATTGACTCCCACGCGGAGCGCATCAGTGACGCGAACGGCACTGCGAAGTCCCCCTTTTACCTCGATGGTGACCATGCCGCCGTATCCCCTGCCTCCCGCATCGACCATCTGCTTCCGGGCAATCTCATGTTGAGGATGCGAAGGGAGTCCGGGATAGAGAACGCGCAGCACACCGGGATTGAGTTCGAGCGTGCGCGCGAGCGTGAGTGCGTTTTCGTTCTGCCGGGCCACCCGCAGTTCAAATGTTTTCAGACTGCGGAGGAGGAGGAACGCCGCGAAGGGATCGGCACATCCGCCGTAGTACTTCATTTGCGTGTGCGTCTGTGCAATAAAATCCTTTGAACCGGCAACAACGCCGGCGATGATGTCAGAATGCCCCCCGAGATATTTTGTCGCACTCTCAATGACGACGTCCACACCATAGCGGAAGGGATGCTGGTTGAGGCTTGTAGCGAAGGTGTTGTCGATCATGATCAGAATCTTCCTGCGCACGCGGCGTTCCGCCTTGCGGACCGCAGTAACCAGGGCTTCGATGTCCACAAGACCGAGCGTCGGGTTTGTGGGAGTCTCGAAGTAGACGACCCGTGTGGTTGCATCGATCAGTGCATCCATTTGCTCGAGGTGGTCAGGGCGGACATAGCGGACAGCGATACCGTGGCGGGGGAGGATGTCGCGGAAAAGGCGGTAGGTGCCGCCGTACAGTGCCGGCGTACTGACAATCGAGTCCCCCTCCCGGGCGCCCGCGAGGATCGCAGAGCTGATCGCCGCCATCCCCGAGGCGAGCAGCAAGGCTTTCTCCGATTCCATGATCAGCGCAAGCCGTTCTTCCGCGGTACGTACTGTCGGGTTGTGGTAGCGTGTGTAAACATACACGTCAGGATCGCCCCGGGCGTACCGGAGCGCATCTCCCGAGTCGTCGAAGCGGTATGTTGAGCTTTGCACGATCGGGGGAGCAACGGGCGCCCGGTGAGGGAACAGCTGATCGCCGTGGATGGCACGCGTGGCGACCGACATCGATCGCGGGTTGAGGTTTTTCACAGCGGATCGTTTACTCATCAGTATCCTCGCTGGGGTACGGCAGTTGGGGTTCGACCATCAGTACATCTTCGCGCTGGAGCACGACACTTCCAGCCGGGGCACCTTTGGGCTTGTGGACATACTTGCGCCGGGTCACTGCCACAGGGACCATCGCTGCGGTGCGCATTTTGCTGTAGTATGCGGCGATGGATGCGGCCTGGCGGATTGCGCGTTTGCCGGGCTCTCCCCGGCCTGTGGCCACCCGGAGTATCACATGGGAACCGGATGCCCCGCGTGCGTGAAACCAGAAGTCCTGCGGCTTTGCATGTCGGAGGGTCAGCAAATCGTTGTTGGCGCTGCTCCTTCCCGCCCACACTTCGAATCCTCCCTCGACAACAAACACCCTGAACAGCGGCCGATCCTGATCGTCGGCAGGACTCTGTTCCCGGGGATTGTGCAGATCGTCGTGATGAAGTTCCATATAGGATTTCAAGTCCTGTCGTGTAACAACGTGCTCGAGTTCGCCGAGCAATGTTGCGCTGCGTTCCATCCGGGTGCTGTAGACGGAGCGGCGTCGGCCGGCAAGCTGACGGGCCCGCTTGCTCGTCTTTGCTTTTTCAAAGTAACGTTGTGCATTGTGCGAAGGCGTTTCGGTCGGCACAAGGGGAACACGAACCTCTCCGTCCGGCCCGGAAAACACCGCATGGTCCGAACCCCGCTCGATTTCCGGCAGATGCTCCAGTATTAACGAGCCGTACCGCTGGTATTGTTCCGCCCGGTCACCCGCAGCGAGATCAGCATCGATCGCCTGGACGATCCGCCGGGCATGGTCATGCGCGGCGCGTATGCGGAGTGCGAGTACGCGCCGTTCCAAGGCGACATTGTCCGCCGATTTCTTCCATGCGATGAATGACTGGAGCGCCACGTGGATGTCGTCAAAAGCTTCTTCGCGATGGCCGGCAAGTGTGGAAAGAGGAATGATCGAGAAGTGGGCCGGTGTTCCATCGTCATGTGAGTAGATCCGGGGCCGGGGGTCTGCCAGCTCGGACATGACCGAGGAAATTGCCGCAGTCAGTACGGGGATGGAATCGCCCGGCATCAAGACAACCGGCATTTCGGATGCGAGCCCCGCACGATGAAGAAGTTCGAGGATAACGATGGTTGGTAATTGAGGGGCGAACTTCTTGACGGCGACACCCAGCGTGCTCTGTGTGAGGCTCCGTACGGCGGCGACAAGCCCTTCTGGCGAAAGAGTAGCGCCGGGGGGAAAGGACGCCATCATATGGCCGGCGAGTTCCTTGGCGCGCTTGAAGGCGTCTGCAATCATGGCATCCGGGGAGGTCAGCATGACATTCGATCGCGCGCCAAAGAGCTGAATAGTAAGAGCCGATCCTGCGGATAGATGGATAGTGAGCACGCGGTCGGTGGGATGGATGGTGACGCTGTGGACCGTGTGACCGGCGGCTGTGAGAAGCACGTCCGCGGAATTCCGCTTGGCGCGTTTGATAGCGCTGTGGAGGTAACAACAGGGCAGATCTGGGCGGCACGACACCACGAGGTGCCCGGCAAGCCCCCCGAATCCAAGGATGACCTCATCCCGGTCCTGGGAATAGATCTGTTCAATGCTATGTCCAGGGAGGCGTTTGGAGAGATCCAGGGCCACAGCCCGGAGCGTATGATAGGCAGAGTGCATATGTTATCCACAATATAGCGAATTCAGGGTATTTTCCGAATGTTTTCGCAGTTTCTTGTGGATATAGTGTGGATAATCATGGACATTCTGGTGCAGAATTAGAGGTTGCAGCTGCCGGCGATTTTATGTAAATTTAATTCCTTATGCACAAAATGCGGCTACACCGATGGTAACTAGCATGACCGGATTTGGCCGGGGTGAAGTAACCACGGAGGGTCTCACCGCGACCGTTGAAGTCAGGGGAGTCAACAGCCGGTTTCTTGAGGTATCTTCACGACTGCCCCGCACGCTGAATCTCCGCGAAGGGGAAATCAAGGAGATCATCCGCCGACATGTTGTGCGTGGCAAAATCAGCATTGTCGTCTCAATCGAGCGGAACAACGGCGAATCCACCGCATTGCGGATCAATCCATCGACGGCACGCACATATTATCGTTTGTTGACGGATTTGAAGAAGGCGCTCCGGTTGCGTGAAACAATCAAGTTGCAGCACCTGCTCCAGTTTTCGGATATTTTGGAGCAAGAGGAAGGCACATCGGCAGACGAGGCCGAGTGGGAGGCCACCCGCCGCGCACTGGAGGCGGCCCTGGTCGGATTCCAGCAGATGCGAAGCCAGGAAGGGGGCGAGCTGGCGGGTGATTTCCGTTCGCGCATCGGTGTGCTAACGCAGCGGCTCAATGAAGTCGAATCGCTGTCGCGCGGTCAGGTTCCGCTGGAGCGGGAAAGGTTACGCGAACGGATCACACAGCTCATCGAAGTCGAGCGGATCGACGAAAACCGGCTTGAGCTGGAGATTGCGCTGCTGGCGGACCGGCTGGATGTCACCGAGGAGTGTGTACGGTTCCGCAGTCACAACAAATTCTTTCTCGAGGCGTTGGAGGGCAAAGAAGCTGCCGGGCGTCGCCTGAATTTCCTCGTGCAGGAAATGAACCGCGAGGTCAACACCATCGGGTCGAAATCCAGTGCCCAGGAAATTTCCCACATCGTCGTGGGCATGAAAGAAGAGCTGGAAAAGATCCGCGAGCAACTGCAGAACGTCGAGTGACATATGCCGCCCTGCGCAACAGGCGGCGTGTCAGGCGCCGGGAAAATTGTGGTGATCTCCGCACCGAGTGGTGCGGGGAAGACGTCGATTGCTAAAGAAATACTGCGCCGGTGTCCGGTGCTGCGGTTTTCCGTCTCTGCCACAACGCGGCCGATGCGGACCGGCGAACGTGAGGGAAGAGACTATTTCTTTCTCACTCCTGACCGGTTCCGTGCGCGCGTGGCAGCTGGGGAGTTTGTAGAGTGGGAAGAGATCTACGGGAATTACTACGGTACGCTGCAATGTGAGGTGGATGCGGCGATTATGCAGGGGAAGCACCTTTTGTTTGATGTGGACGTCAAAGGTGCGCTGTCGATCAAACGCAAGTATCCCGTGGCGCTGTTGATCTTCATTAACCCGCCGTCACAGGCAATTCTTGAAGAACGGTTGAGAGCGCGGTTGACCGAGGATGCGACAACGCTGGCACGCCGGTTGGAGCGTGTCCCGATGGAGCTGGCCCAGGCGCCGCTCTTTGACCGCGTGGTGGTCAACGATACATTGGAGCAGGCCATTGCCGAAGTCCGGGAAATTGTAGAACATCATTTACAGCAGTCATCACGGAGCGATAACCATGCCTCTCAAACCAATTGATCTCGAGTTCTTCAACAGGCCGGACAAGAACGTGCACGAATGCATCGTGGCCGCTTCACGCCGTGCCCGCCAGATCAACGAAGAGCTGAAGATCGAATTCAACCAGCGGGTGGAGATGATCACGGTGAAAACCGAAGGCGAGGGGGAGGAGAATGACATCAACCCCGATCAGTTGAAGATCAGCCTTGAATTTGAGAAGCGCACTAAACCTACCGACAGTGCGCTGGACGAGCTCGTCAGCGACAGGCTGACCTGGCGATATCGTGAAAAAGAGGAATTGCCAAAGCTCTCCGACGAAGAGCCCGCGGCGGAAGACAACGAAGAAGCCTGACACGGTCCGGCCGATGGTTGAGGGCAAACATATCATCTTGGGAGTTACCGGTGGGATCGCCGCGTACAAGAGCCCTTTGCTTGTGCGCGAGCTGGTGCGGGCCGGGGCCACCGTGCAGGTGGTCATGACGCCTGCGGCAACGCATTTTGTGACGCCGCTGACGCTGGCGACTCTTTCGCGCCGGGAAGTGGTGGTTGATATGTTTCCATCCGCCGAACAGCCCGCCGAGCAATGGACCAGACACATCGAGCTGGGGATGTGGGGTGATGTGATGGTGATCGCCCCCGCAACGGCCAACACGATTGCCAAGATTGTGTGCGGCATGGCGGACAATTTTCTTACATCGCTTGTGCTTGCGCTCCGTTGTCCGCTTCTCGTGGCCCCGTCGATGGATGCAGATATGTACGCCAACGCAGTGACACAGCAGAATCTTGCACGTTTGCGCGAGCGGGGGACCGGCATCATTGAACCGGAAAGCGGAGAGCTCGCCAGCGGGCTTGTCGGTCCGGGCCGGCTGCCGGATCCGTCGGTGATCATGGAAAGTGTATCGCGCGTGCTCGCAGGAGCCCGGAGGGATCTTCCCGGCCGACGCATCCTTGTGACAGCCGGGCCGACCTATGAACCCATCGATCCGGTTCGTTTTCTGGGAAACCGGTCATCGGGCAAGATGGGATTTGCGCTGGCGGCAGCGGCGGCCCGCCGCGGAGCGGCCGTGACCCTTGTATCGGGCCCCGTGCATCTTCCGACACCGGCGGGTGTTCATCGGATCGATGTCATGACCGCACGCGAAATGCATGAAGCCGTGGTGAAAGAATTTGACGGCACAGACGTGCTGCTCATGGCCGCTGCTGTTGCGGATTTCACCCCCGCAGCACCTTCGCCGGCGAAAATCAAGCGTGAAAACGTTGCGGGTGACAGCTGGACCATCGCCTGCGTGAAGAACCCCGATATACTCCGCGCTGTGGGCGAACGGAAGACCCGGCAGATTCTGGTCGGGTTTGCACTCGAAACCAACGATGAGCTGGCACATGCCAGGGAGAAGCTGACCCGCAAGCGGCTGGATCTCGTTGTGATGAATAATCCGAATGTCGACGGCGCGGGTTTCGGTGCGGACACCAATGTCGTGACGATCCTTGCAGCCGATGGAACAGCCGAACAGCTTCCCCGCAAATCGAAAACCGTTATAGCGGACGACATCCTTGATCGTGTCGCACGCCTCCTTGCCGGTGCCGCGTGAGCCATGCCACCGGCTGGTTCAGCCGCCACGCATATGAATGATTTCTGGACATCCCTGCGGCACTTTCTGGAATCGGATCGTGAAGTGTTCGGGGATTCTCTGTTGCTTGACGGCACATCCCCTTCACCGCAGGACAATACACACACCGCCATGCCGACGCCACGCACAACGTCAGGATCATCACACGAACGAACCAGGCAGCAGCCTGACGATCCTGGTGACATGATGCTCTTCGAGCTGCCCCCGGCAGCACAGCCGGCAGCGGTCCGCGAAGAATGGATGCAGGCGGAAGACCTGCCGCGGCTGGACGAACAAATTTCCGGATGCCTCAAGTGTGCGCTCGGACAGACTCGCACACGCTTTGTATTCGGCGTGGGGAATCCCCATGCCACACTCATGTTTGTGGGTGAAGCCCCGGGAGCGGATGAAGATGCACAGGGAGAACCGTTTGTCGGGCGTGCCGGCCAGCTCCTGAACAAGATACTTGCCGCTATAGCTATGAAGCGGGAGGATGTGTATATCTGTAACATCTTGAAATGCCGTCCGCCGAACAACAGAACACCGCTGCCCGAAGAAGTGGAATTGTGCATCCCGTACCTGAAGAAGCAAATCGCCCTGATCAAACCGAAGCTCATTGTCTGTCTTGGATTGACGGCTGCGCAAAACCTTCTGCACATCAACGACAGTCTGACGAGGTTGCGCGGCCGGACGTTGGTGTTTGAAGGGATCCCGCTGCGTGTGACCTATCATCCCGCGGCGCTGCTGCGGAACCCCAACTGGAAGAAGCCGACCTGGGAGGATTTCCAGGCGATCCAAACACTGCACGCCGAACTGCTTTCACGATAAGGGAAGGATGCGCGGCTATGCCGGAAGTACCGCATCGCGGCAACATTGATCTCGCGACCGAGCGTCATGTCCAGGAAGGGCGCGTTCCGCCGCAGGCGGTGGACATCGAGGAGCAAATACTCGGCGCGATGCTTCTGGAGAAGGAAGCAATTTCGAAAGCACTGGAAGTGCTTGATGACGAGGCATTCTACGCCGAGCGCAACAGGAAAATCTTCCAGGCGATCTGCGGCCTCTTTGAACGTGGGGAGCCGGCGGACAGCATCACCGTTGCAGAAGAACTGCGCCGCCGCGGGCACCTGGATGCCGCAGGGGGGCAGTCATACATAGTCGAACTCACGCTCAAGGTCACGTCTTCGGCGAACGTGGAGTACCACGCGCGCATCGTTCTCGAAAAGGCCATCCTCCGGCGGCTCATCGGAGAAAGTTCACGCGTCGCCGGCCGCGCCTTCAGTCCCACCGAAGATGCCTTCGATCTCCTCGATGAAGCCGAACAGGCGATTTTCAAGATTTCCGAATGGCGCCTGAAGAAGAGCTTCGTCTCCATGGAACGCGAACTTCATACAACGCTGGAAATGCTGGAAAGCATCCATGGCAAACATGAGGGCGTCACCGGCGTGCCAAGCGGCTTCCGCGATCTTGATGCACTCACCGGTGGATGGCAGAATTCGGATCTGATCATTGTTGCCGGACGGCCCAGCTCGGGGAAAACGGCATTCGCGTTGTCGCTCGCTTCCAATGCGTCGCTCCACAAAGGGAGGCCGACCGCGGTCGGTATCTTCTCGCTGGAAATGTCAACCCGGCAGCTTATTATGCGTTTGCTGTGCGCCGAGGCGCGTGTTGATGCTCACGCGGTGCGTACCGGGCAACTACCGGATGAAAAATGGACCCGCCTGAGCCTTGCTGCCGGCCGGCTGGCAAAAGCACAGATTTTCATTGATGACACCGCAAGCCTCGGTATACTCGAGCTCAGGGCAAAAGCTCGCCGCCTGAGGGCCGAGCACAATGCCGGGTTGATCATCGTGGACTACCTGCAGCTTATGCAGGGACCCAGGTCGGCTGAGAACCGGGAGAAGGAAATCTCCGCGATATCCCGGTCGCTGAAAGCTCTGGCCAAGGAACTAACTATCCCCGTCATTGCGTTATCGCAACTGAGCCGGGCGGTTGAAGGCCGCACCGACAAACGGCCGATCCTCTCCGACCTTCGCGAATCGGGCGCCATTGAGCAGGATGCCGACGTCGTCATGTTCGTCCACCGTCCTGAGATGTACACGGACCCAAAATCCGAACGCGGGGCGGAGGTTCAGGGAACGGCGGAAATCATCGTCGGCAAACAACGCAACGGCCCGACCGACGATGTAAAGCTGACATTTGTGAACCGTTATGCACGGTTTGAAAATCCGGCCTTTCCGGGTCTTGAGCCCGTGCCGGCAGGAGCGCTGGAAGAACCGCCGTTCTGAGCCCCGGCCCCTTGAAGAGGTGTACCGGGAGGAATGTGTGCCATGGCCAATGATCGTTTGGGTTCCCGTGGACGCCGCGATTTCCTGATCCGGTTGGGCGCTATGGGCGTCGGGGCTATCGCAGGTCTGCCATCCGGCATGTACGGGCGCGGTGAAAGCGACCGGGAGATTTTTGAACGCACATTACGATGGGGAATCGGTGCCGGACTGTTGCATGGGCAGGTGGGAAAGAACATGGCGGCGCTTGGCGAGCATTTCATCGGGACACCGTATGTCGCCCACTCGCTGGAAGAGCCGGGCGAAGAACACCTGGTGATCAACCTGCGGGGTTTTGACTGCCTCACCCTCGTGGAGAATTGCCTCGCGATCTCCCGCTGCCTTTCCTCGGCGAAAACATCGTTTGATGATTTCTCTGCGCAGTTGCAGCGCATCCGGTATGCGGGCGGTACCGTCAACGGGTACCCGAGCCGGCTGCATTACTTCACCGATTGGATAACAGACAACGTGCAGAAGGGGATCGTGCAGGATTGTACGATGACCCTTGACGGAGAAGAATACCGCAAGACCATCAATTTCATGTCGGCCCATCGCACAAGCTACGCACAGCTCGTCGATGATACGGCCCTGGCACGGGTGCGAATCGTGGAAGCACGCCTTTCCGGCGGCGCACTGCACCGCGTGCCGCGGGAACGGATCGCTTCGATTTCCGGCTCGCTGCACAACGGCGACATCGTCGGTACCGTTACCTCAAGGGAGGGGATGGACATTGCGCACACCGGAATGGTGATATGGAAGGATGGTGCGGCAAAGTTTCTGCATGCGCCGCTGTTAGGCGGCGCGGTGACGATTTCCGAACGCTCGCTTGCGGAATACGTGAGCCGCAGCGAGTCCGTGACCGGCATTGTTGTTGCACGCCCTCTGGCGGTCGAGGGGTAACTCGCATTTCTACTACAATGGAGGTTCCAATGAAGCGTGGTGCGCGGGTAATAGTGGCGGGCATCGTTCTGGTGCTGCTGGCTGCGGCGGCATTCGGTCAGGGCTTGGTCTGGGAGAGTAAACTTGTCAGCAACGGCCGCGAGATGGTCACGCAAACGTACTATGTTCCGAAGAAGCTCAAGACGATGAGCGGCGCCGGTGGAGACTTCGCCATCATTAGAATCGACCAGGAAAAGCTCTACAATGTCAATGCAAAAGATAGCACCTACAGCGTTATGACATTTGACGAGCTCGAGCAGATGAGCAAGAAAATGAATGCCCAGATGGACCAGTTGCAGGGGCAGATGAAGGATATGCCCGAGGAGCAGCGGAAGATGATGGAGAAAATGCTCGGCGATAAGATGTCAGGGTCGAAGAAGGAGCCCAAAATCGATGTCGTGAGGACCGGCGAAAAGAAAACGATCAGCGGATTTGCGTGCAGCCGGTACAGCGTAAAGCGCGACGGCAAGGAAGAAATCTCCGTTTGGGTGACACAGGATGTGAAGAGTTATGCGGCCATGAAGCAGGACATGCTGGAGCAGACGAAGCGGATGTCTGCAATGACGCCGAGCGGTTTCAAGGGACTCATCGAAGCGATGCAAAAGATCGACGGTTTTCCGATCGAGACCGATATGGGCACGATGATGAAGACCACCGTAACGAAAGTCACGACGAAGCCGTTGGCCGCCTCGGAGTTCGAAGTACCGGCGGGATTTACGCAAGTGGAGAACAAGCGTCTCAAGGATATGCGGGACTAGCTGTCCACTGTCCACCCCCTTTCCCGGAGCTGTGGGTGAGGGGGCGGGGTCATACCGCACCGGGTATGTCCAGGGTGTTTAACCCCCTCCGGCACCGCGGTTCCGTGGTGCGCTTGACCATTTCAAACCTCTCCCAGCAAGCGTCGGAGACAGTTGTCAGCGGGTGCCAGACGTGATACTGGATGGCAAGATTCCTGAGTGATCTTCCCGTGATCCCGGTGAGGGAGAGGCGGTACTGGATATCGGAATCTTCGCCGCATCCCGGACCGGTGTAGAGTTCGTCGAAGCCGTTGATGGCAACGAGATATTCCTTCGCAACGGAGAAATTACTCCCGAGCATTCCCCGCACATTGCGCTGAAGGAGACGGCGGAGCCACGCCGGGGGAATTCTAATGCCGTCTTCTATGCGCAGAGCGTCTCCGCGCAAGCCATCCATCCATTCACTCCACCCGTAGCGCTCGAACGCACCGCTTGTGATGCGTTCCTCAGTCAGGGCTTCCGACCATCGCCTGCTCGTTTCAACGCGTCTGCCCAGAAGCACCTTGCGGTCCTCGCGTTGTTGCCAGTGGTCCAGGAGAAAATTCCGGCCCGGAATGCAGTCGCCGTCAATGAACACCAGGTAATCGCTCTGCGATGCACGGATGGCATTGTTCAGCATCGTATTTTTTCGCCAGCCGTGATCTTCATGCCAAAGGTGGCTGATGGGGAGCGACCGGCGGAGCCGGGCCTCATCGATCACCTGTTTCACTTCGACGCCCGAGCCGTCATCGGCCACAACAATTTCGAAGTCACGAAATCGCTGCCGTGCACACGCAGCAAGGATAAGGCGCAGGACCGCAGGCTTGTTGTAGACGGCGATGATCAGGGAGACCAGGGGCTGCATATGGGCCATAAATTGACGTTGGAAGATACGAAAAAGTCATGAAAAGCAGTGGCATCGGTAAGGAGTGAAAAAGGTAAAAGGGGTCGAAAAAGGGGAGAACCAACTGCTCATTTTTGGGTTGACAGTTACAAGGGTCTTCCATAGATTGGGGCCATCGAGATGAAGTGTGTCGCTTCATCTCTTTTAGTCTCTGGTGTTCCGCGCTGCGGCCCCTCAATGACGGAGGTTACCATGCTAGAATCATTCTCGAAGTATGCCGGCATTATCCAAACGGTACTGGGGCTTATTGGCACGGCTGCACCGAGCGCGATCCCGGCTCTCAGCAGCAGTCAGGGCGGCAGCATATTCAATCTCGTTTCCGGAGTTGTGTTGAGTTATCTCGGATTCAAGGGCCCTGAAACGGCGCAGCGCGCTGGTGCTTTGGGTCTCGGTGGTCTCAACGCGCTGGTCGGTGTTCTCGGGGCAGTGGGAGTGACCAATATTGCCGGCATAGTGCTGAACGAGAGCACGATCGGGATTATCGTCAATCTGGCCATCGGCGCGTGGGGTCTTATCGCCGGCTTCATGAAGAAAAGCGTGAAGTAATTCACATACAAAGAGGGAGGAGTGCTATGCTACAGGACAAATATAAGGCAGCGCTGGATCTTGCACGCCAGCTCGGATTTGCCAGCCTCGACGTGAAGGAAGAAACGGGCAAGCTGCGCATCAAGGGGTCCGCTCCGTATGCATTCGACAAAGATCTGTTCTGGGACGCGCTCAAAGCGGTTCCTACGTGGCAGACTGAGGTTGAAGTAAATATCGGGGTGCAGAAGACAGACGTGTATGGTTATTACACCGTGAAGGCCGGAGACACACTGTCAAAACTGGCGAAGGCACACCTCGGTGATGCGAAGCGCTACATGGAGATTTTCAATCTCAACAAAGGTATCCTGAAGGATCCGGATCTGATCAAAGTGGGGCAGAAGCTGCAACTACCCTCAAAGTAGGAGATTGATCCGCTTCGTTGCACCCGGTCTCACAAGCCCCTGCCTAACGGTGGGGGCTTCTATTTTTCCCACAGCCCGGGAATAGCCACAGCGCACCCGGGGCAGTGCCCCTCTATCAGTCTGTTCGCCTTCACGCTGAATCCCGACCGTTCAATGACGGTTGTCCCGCATTCCGGGCAGCGTGTATCCTCAAGCCGTCCGGTTTGGCCCGGGAGATTGCCGGCATAGACGAAGTGCAATCCTTTCTCGCCGCCGATTTCAGCTGCGCGCCGGAGGAGGAGGGGAGACGTGCGTGGCGGATCGGTCATTTTGTAGTCTTCATGGAACGCCGTCACGTGCCACGGAATGTCGACGGAGACCGAGGCCAGAAATCCGGCAATGTCTGCAAGCTCTTCGGGCTCGTCATTGAACCCCGGGACGACCAGTGTGACCACTTCCACCCAGACCCCCATCTCTCTTAGTCGCTTGATGGAATCCAGGACATTCTCCAATCTGCCTCCGAGCTGCTGGTAATTCTTCTGCCGGAAACTCTTGAGGTCGATCTTGTAACAATCGATATAGGGTCGCAGGTAGTCAAGCACTTCAGGCGTGGCATTCCCGTTGGAAACGTATGAACAACGTATGCCATAGGACTTTGCGAGCTTGAATACCTCCACTGCCCATTCGGTGGTGATGAGCGGCTCATTGTAGGTGCTGGTGATGACGGGAATGTGCTCCTCAAGGGCAAGTCCGACAATCTGTTCGGCGGTGATCCGCCGGGGTTCCGCAGAGGCCATCGGGTCACGAAGGCTCTGGGATGAGTACCAGTTCTGGCAGTAGGCGCAATGATAGTCGCAACCGAGCATGCCGAAGCTGAGGGCTGAAGTGCCGGGAAGCACGTGGAAGAACGGCTTCTTCTCGATAGGATCGATTGCAAGCCCGCTCACATACTCATGGGGGACCATAAGAACACCCCCGGTGTTGAAGCGTACCTTGCAGATCCCTTCCCGTCCGGGCAGAATCTTACAGCGGTGACCGCATGCATAACAATGGACCGTCCCGTTCTCAGCCTTTACATAAAGCTCGCCGGGGCGTGTAAGCTGGTGCAGCGATTCCCGCAATGTCGGTGTTGAAGCCAATGTGCAGTGTCCCTCTCACGTCCTCAAATACGAAGCCCCATTTACATCAATAACACATCCGGTCAGGTAATCAGTGCCCTCCGAGGCGAGGAAAAGCGCCGTACGTGCAATTTCATCCGGCTCGGCGACACGCGCCAGCGGGCTCTGATTGCGGATTTCATCTCCCTCTTCTCCGGCCAGAACGTCTGCAGCCATATCGGTTGCCACCCAACCGGGCGCTATCGCATAAACCATGATCTTGTGAGGCGCGAGCGCCTTGGCCAGGGATTGGCTCATGGCGTTCATTCCGGCTTTGCTGGCCCCATACGCCGGTGCGTCCGGTTCACCGCGAAAAGCCCCGCGTGAAGTAATGTTGATTATTTTCCCGCCTCCCTGCCGTATCATTGCCCGTGCGGCGCCGTATGCCACGTGTGCCGCACCGAGAAGATTGGTATCCAGCGTCCGCTTCCATGCCTGGACCCAGGTGTCAAATCCCACGCTGGCAATCTCGTGCAGCTCAAATATCCCGGCGTTGTTCACAAGCACGTCGATGCGATCCATCGCACCGAGTACTTCACTGACCAGCCGTTGCGCCTCCTCCGGACGGGAAATATCCGCCTGGAACTTCTCGTGTCCGCTTCCGGCAAGTGCGGTGAGAGTCACTTTCGCGCTCACGGCATCCGCATGGAAGTGCACGGCAACGCGGTCGCCGTGTGCTGCAAACATGGTGGCAATTGCCTTCCCGATACCGCGGGAGGCGCCTGTGACAAGTACGACTCGTCTCTTCATAGACCACCTTCTGCTTCGTCGTCGAGATTTCGGTTCCAGAGGAAATGCTTCGTCTCCGCAATCAGTACGCCGCTCAGCACGAGAAGCGAGATCAGGTTGGGGGGAATGGTGTCCCTCGAAAATAGGCAGTTTGACCAAGAGACGCAACAATTTCCGTCGTTTCTGCGTCCTATACTGCATGGGGGAGTGCGCACCATTCCGTTCATTTCACCCGGGTTGTCGACTCTTGCGTGTTCAATCATACATGGGCATTGTGGCCGGACTGGTCCTCGCTTATGGAGTGGGCTTCTCGGGGGACAAGGTTCTTACCCTCCAATCTGTCCGGTTCCCCCCGGTCGTCGACGGTGTCGTCGATGAACTCTGGAATCAAGCTGATTCCACAAATGGTTTCTTTCAAATGCAGCCGTACTTTGGCAAAGAGCCCTCCGAGTTCACGGTGGCAAAACTCCTCGCAACGACCGACGCGCTCTATTGCTTGATGGTCTGCACACAGCAGCATACGGAGATCCAGGACATCAGTTCTGTGCACGATGAAACTAATGGCGACGTTGTGTCACTCATGTTGGATACGTTTGGAGACAAGCAGACGGCCTACAAGTTCGCCGTGAGTGCCGCCGGTGTGCAGGGAGATGCGCGCATGCTGGACGACGCGCGGAACCGCGACTACAGCTGGGATGGCGTCTGGTTCGCCCGGAGCGGTATGTACGCATGGGGATTTGTTATTGAGATGGAGATCCCGTTCAAGTCGCTCCGGTACAATGGCGACCTGCTGGAATGGGGACTGGATTTTGACCGTTGGATCTCCCCCAGGAGTGAGGATCTCTATTGGTCGGCATATGAACAGAACGAAGGGCAACGGATCTCGAAATTCGGTACGCTCCGGCTGAACGGTGCACAACCCACTGTGGAGGGTCTCAATCTGGAAGTGTATCCCGTGGTGCTTACGAGAGCCACCTATGCTGAAAGTGGGAAGTACAACATCAAGCCCGACGCGGGGATCGATCTCTTCTATAATCCATCCGAACAATTGACGCTGCAACTCACGGGCAACCCGGATTTCGCCCAGATCGAAGCCGATCCTTTCCAGTTCAACATCTCGCGCTACGAAAGCTACTTCGACGAGCGGCGGCCTTTCTTCACCGCCGGCAAGGAAGTGTTCATGGCTGCCGGACGGGACAACAACACGGGTTTTTACACGCCTCTGGAGCTGTTCTATTCGCGCAGGATCGGAAAGGTGCTCGATGACGGCACACTCGTTCCCCTGCAGGTCGGCGCAAAGGCACACGGCCGCCTGGGATCCTGGGAGTACGGAACATTCGTTGCCCGGACCGGCAGCGTGGAGTACACCGACGATGACGACATCCGGCAGACGGAGCCGGCCGCGATATTCAGCTCGGCCCGTCTCAAGAAACGCATTCTGGAGAACTCGGCAGTCGGCCTCCTCTTCGTCGGAAAACAAACACCCGGTCACCTGGAAGGAGTCCTGGATATTGACGGCGCCTTTCGAGGTTCTGATTGGCAGCTGGCGTATCAAATAGCGCGTTCAATCAAAGACGGGGAAGGGGATTTCGGTGGTTCCGCCGGCTTCGTCAAGTTCGGCAAATCCTGGGCAGTGCTCATCCGCGGACGGGCAATCGGCAACTCCTTCGACGTTGACAACGTGGGGTACGTCCCCTGGCAGGGAACTGTGCTCCTTGATGCCATCACCGGGCCCCGCTGGTTCTTCGATACCGGTGCACTCAGCCAGATATTCTTCTACGGCGGTATCGGTGTGAGGTACGAGGAGGCGGATCTCTACACGGACCGGTTGGCTGCACTCGGCTTGAACATGCAATTCAGAGACAACTGGGGCTACGAAGTCACGATTATCGGAGGGCGGGCCAAGGATGAAGGCGAAGAATACGACTCAAAGGAAATCGACATCAGCACCTGGTTTCATACCTCACCACGCTGGAACGGCAATTTCTGGGGTGGATATTTGCGCGGGTACAACTTCGATCGGGAGTATGTGGCATCCTACTACTGGCTGGGCAGCAATGTGGAATGGAAGGCGTCGAACGCCATCGAGCTCGGGACGTCGTTTAACGCGTATGTTGAAGGGAATCCCAGGGGCGAAGTGGAAGACATCACGTACAATGCCCGTCCGTATGTGTCCGTCACTCCTGTCAACAATCTGAACCTCCGCATGTATTTCGACAATGTGTTCGTGAAATCAACGGATCGTCTTGAACAGGTGATCGTGGGGTTCCTCTTTTCCTACAATTTCCTGCCAAAAAGCTGGATCTATCTCGCGTTGAATGAAGTGCGGGAACGAAAAGAGGAGTACTCTGCAGGCGGTGAACTGCTGCCCGTGAGAATGCGCACAACGGAGCGGGCGGGCGTGTTTAAGGTGAAGTACTTGTACTACTTCTGACAACCCTTTTCACCACCACAATGGTCTTGTCGTCATGATTTTTTCCGCGGGCGCCATACAGCTGCACTCTTTCCACAATTGCATGTGCAATCTCCTCGGCACTGCGGCTGTGCAATGCCACAAGATCCTCAGCCAGCCGCTTTTCTGAATACTGATTCTCTTCAGCGTCCATTGCCTCCATCAGGCCATCCGTATACAACAGCAGGATATCCCCTTTGCCGAGGACGGCACTCTCGCGGCGAAACGATTGTTCCGGAAACGGTCCGATAATCGTGCCGGTCGATTCGAGCACTTCAGTTTCGCGTGTGTCGGCGTGAAAGATAATCGGCCGCGGATGGCCGGCGTTGACGTAGAGGCAAATGCCCTTCGCGTCATTGGTAAACTCGGCGATCACGAGGGTGAAGAACCTCTCGGACGGGAACATTCTGTGCGTCAACAAGTTGATCCGGTGAACAAGTGAGATCAGTTTGGTCTGAAAGCCGATTCCCATGCGGATGGCGCCCGATATATAGAATGCCTGCACCGCCGAAACCATCCCTTTGCTCGCCGCGTCGCCGATGGCAATCGAAAGCCGGTCTTTGTCATCGCTGATGATGTAATCGAAGAAATCGCCGCCCACGATCTTGTCGGGAACGGAAAGACCGTATATCTCGTAATGATGGAACCGCAGCGCACCGTCGGGGAGGATGCTTTGCTGGATCTCGCGGGCCTTGTCGAGGGCTTTCTTGTATTGAGTGCCCTGTCGTTCATTGCGCAGGCTCGTCAACATGTTCGACACAACGATGCTGATGATGTCGAGCGTCGGAGCGATCTGATCTTTGTTGAGCGTTGTGTTAAACGAGAGAATATACTGGTAGAACGGGATGTTGCGGACCTTCACGACGTCGCCCACGCCGGTGGCGGAATAACGTAAGATTCCCCGGCGCCGGAGGTACCGGTCGGTTTCGCGGAGTACCATCGTGCGTTGTTTCGGCAGGCGTTTGAACATCGCATAGCGGTCGGCACGGATGCGATAGTGCGCGCGTATTTTGTGTATGGAACCCACCTGAGCGACGAGCTCATACGCAACGGCGGCTGTCCGGAGACGCCACACACGGCCGCCTGTAATTTCAATTCCTGCATGCCCCACGATCTGCTGAACGACATGCGTCAACAGATCTGTGCCGGTGTCAAACTTCTTCGAATAGAACCCCGAAAGCGTTTTGCGGAGTTGACGCTGATTCATCATAGTGAATACCCGGAAAGTGAATAGAACTGTGCCGAACTATGCGCAGAACGGCAAAGAACGGGCGAATGCAACCCCGCCGCATTCCGGCCGTATGATCAATTGGAGGTACACCGTGATGAAATTCCTGCTCTGGTTGCTGCTGCTGGTGTTCTGCTGGCCGCTTGCGCTCCTGGCGCTCGTGCTCTACCCGATCGTCTGGCTGATCTCCATTCCATTCCGGATTGTCGGAATTACATTTGAGGCGCTCTTTGCATTCCTGAAAACCCTGCTCTTTCTCCCCTCACGTGTCCTTAGTGGAAAAGAGCGGGCCGTCCCAGGCCGTTAGGTCTTCCGGTAACCCCTTTTGTGCTGCGCCGTCAGACGCTTTGCGCGCTGCTTCTCTTTTAGTGAGGCAGTCTTGTCGAGTAAGCGCTCCTGATAGGCAATTTCTTTCTGAAGCTTCTGAAAGCTCGCGTACCGTGCGGTATCAAGCAAGCCCTTCTCAAGAGCTGCGCGGACAGCACACCCCGGCTCTGCCACATGTTTGCAGTCACGAAACCTGCAGGCTTCCGCCAGTGCGACGATATCATCAAATGCTTCCTGGATCCCTTCCTCGCCGCCCCAGAGTTGCAGTTCCCGCATGCCCGGCGAATCGATAAGCAGACCGCCGCCGGGCAGGATCACAAGTTCACGATGACTTGTGATGTGCCGGCCCTTCCTGTCTGTGGCGCGCACTTCCCCCGTCTCTAATCTGTTCTGTCCCAGGAGTTGATTGGCGATAGTCGACTTCCCGACGCCCGAAGGTCCCAGGAGCGCGCCGGTCGAACCGGACGGCAAGAACTCGAGGAGGTTCTCCATGCCCTCGTTGCGTATGGCGGCGGTCACCACGACCGGAGTACCTTGTGCAATCGTTGCCAGATTATGCGCCGCAATATGGGCGTCCGTGACGAGATCCGCTTTGTTGAGCACAATGACCGCTCGGGCGCCGCTTTCGGCGGCCAGAACAAGGTATCTCTCGATGCGTCGCGGATTGACACCCGCATCAAGTCCATTCACGATGAATGCGGTGTCAATGTTGGCGGCGATGACCTGCTCGACCGTGCGGACTCCGATCGCCTTCCGTGCAAAGCGCGTGAGGCGCGGGAGTATGCCCACAATCGTCACCATTTCCTCACCCGGCCGCTCGCGTACGACAACCCAGTCGCCCACTACCGGATAGTCCTGAGTGCCGTGTGCTTCGTAGTGAATCCTGCCCGCGATCTCGCCGGGCCGTTCCCCCATGGCGGTGTACAGGATGTACCGGTGCTTCTGTTGGATGGCGACGCGGGCGGGCAGTACCCCCTCCTGGGGCAACGCGGCAAACCGCTCTGCAAAATAGTTATTCCACCCCAGTGACAGCAGGTTGATCATTGCCTGTCCGGTTCGGGGTCCTGTGTTTCCAGCCGCTTTCTGATTCGTTCAATGCTCTTGGTTGCGGTCTCGGCGGATGGATTGGCCCGGCCGGCGGCCACGGCCTCGAGGACCGGCACCGCCCGGGCTGATCCGAGATCCCCGAGTATGCGCACGGCAGCTGTCCGGAGACTCGTGTTCCTGTCCTGCGTCAGAGGATAGAGTATGGTGTCGGGCACGGTCCCGCTTCTGACGAACCGCTGGAGAACCCAGAGCGCAGTAGACCGCAATTGCGGTGGCGTACCGTACTCGAGGCATGCTGTTGCGGCGGCGATGCCCGAAAGCGAATCGGCGTGTGCAAGCGCATCCAGTGCCGCCGTTGCTATGATTTCCTGATGTGACGGCATTGCGAAATGGGTGGCAAGTATCTCACGGCAGCCGTGCGGATCAGCCCTGGCAAGCGAGCGCAATGCATGGGCAACCACTGTATAGCTGGAATCCTGCAGCGCGGCGACAAGAGTCTTACGGGTAATTGTGTCCGCTGAGTCGGTGAGGAGCGCAACTGCCGCGGAGCGAACACGTGGCTTGGCGTCGCGGGCTGCGGCAACCAGGGCAAGCTTGACAGCCGCCCAGGACGTATCATGCGGATCGGCGATCATGCCGAGCATGTTGACCGCCTCGCGCCGGACGGCCCAGAAAGGATCGTGCAAAACGCGATCGACCAGCGCCGGGATGTACCGTTCGCCGCGGGGCGACAGGCCCATCTGCTTCACCGCACGCAACCTGTCGATGGGATGGCCCGCCTCGATAGCCTGTTGCTTCCATTCCTCGTCAGGTTTTTCGACTTGCGACTCCTTGAGCAGCCAGTTTCCCTTATCGAAAATCACCCTTCGTGGTTTTTCTGGGGCTGGAAGGACGAAAACAGTATCTGCGTTTGTGATTTCCACGCGGTGCACAAGGCTGCACGACCCGGCGGTGATTTCGACATCCACTGGCGTGCGGAAGATCCCCGTGAGACTGTCCAGCTTCTGTGTCTGTGCGACATGCAGGCGGACGCATTGCGCGGAATCATCCCACGCAGAGGTGACCGAGAACACCGGGTACCCGGCGTTGTACACCCATTGGTCGAAGAACCAGTAGAGGTTCTGGCCTGTGGCTTCTTCGATGGCGACCTTCAAATCATTCGTTTCCACGACGCCGTACTGATGCTTCGTGACGTAATGTGTGAGTGAGCGGAAAAAGAGCGAGTCGCCGAGGACGAAGCGAAGCATATGCAATACCGAGGCGCCGCGGGGATACAGGTTTGTGCTGTACGAGCCGGCGCTGACAATCGGCTTGCGCCCGGAGGTCTTGTCGCTGTTGATGCCGGCCAGCTGGGCCTCGTACATGATATAGTCGAATTCTTCCCGGCCCAGCCGGTATTCCTGATACAGCTGGTCGAAGTAGCTGGCGAAGCTCTCGTTCAGCCAGAGATGCCGCCAGTCTTTGCACGTCACAAGGTCACCCCACCATTGATGCGCAAGTTCGTGCGCAATCAGACTTACGGGGGAATGATCGACACGCTGCCGCACGTCGAAGACAGTAGCGTGATCGAGCAGACTGCACGCGCTGGTATTCTCCATGCCGCCGACGGTAAAGTCGCGGATGAGCACCTGGGCGTACTTCTCCCAGGGGTATGGATAGCCGATCGTCGTGCTGAAAAAACGCATCACGTCAGGCGTTGATTGAAAGCAAATTCGCGCATCCTCCACTTGATGCGGGTACACATAGTACTGCAAGGGCACTGTTCCGGCGGAATCCCTGAGAACCTCGTATTCACCGATTGCGAGCATGACCAGATAGGAAGCATGGGGCTTCGAGAGCTTCCAGTGAAATGTTCTGGTTCCGTTCTTCCGGTTGTCTGCGATGTTCACGAGTCGGCCGTTGGAAAGAACGGTATACGGGGAACGGACCGTGGCAAGGACTTCGGTGGTGGCGCGTTCGTTGGGAAAGTCGTAGCACGGAAACCAGAAGTGGTTGTCCATATCCTCTCCCTGTGTCCAGATCTGCCAGGGAGTGGAGGGATACGCGGAGTCGGGCTGGATGAAGAAGAGACCGCGGCGTGGCGTACAGGAGTACTCGGTGACAACGGTGACGGTGTCGCGGTAGGAATAGACGCGGTCGAGCGTGATGTCCAGGGTCTTGTCACCCATGCTGTAGACAAGTGGTGTCCCGTTGCGCAGGGTAACTTTCCGGACGGACATCTCTTCCGCATCAAAGCGTACGTCTCGCAAAGCCGGCAGAAACGGTACCAGCGTGGTGCTCACCTTGCCGATGACCATGTGCCGGGCTTCGTCGAACGAGACTTCGATCCTGTAATGGAGAACATCGTATGAACGGCTGCGCGCCTCTCCGGTGTCGCGGACGGGGAACAGCTCCTGGGCATGGAGGGTGTATGCGCAGAAGCCTGCAAGCAGCAAACAGGAGAATCGTCCCATGGTCAGAATCCAGACGGGATATGCAACGTGAGTGCCCTGGTTAATGTTCTGGATGGCTGCCGTACATTCAAGCGTGCTTTCCAATGAGAGAGCGCAAGCGCTCCATATTCTCGCGGTCCTCGTGCATATCGTCGCTCTTCTCCGTTTCCAGGATCAGAGGGATGCCGGTAAGGCGCGGCTCATTCATGAGAATTCTGAATCCCTCCAGACCGATGCGCCCGAGGCCGATGTGCTCGTGCCTGTCTACGCGCGATCCCATATCCTTCTTCGAATCGTTGACATGAATAACCTTGAGGCGGTCAAGACCGAGTTCCCTGTCAAAATCTTCAATCAGGGATTCCCACCCCGGAACCGTCCGGATATCGTATCCGGCGGCAAAGACGTGGCACGTGTCCAGACAAATCGCGATTCTCCCGGGTTCTGCGGTGCCATCAATGATCCGCCGCAGCTGGGTGAAGGTCGATCCGAGCGATGTGCCCTGGCCGGCCGTGGTCTCAAGCAGCGTCAAAGTGTGGAAACCGGATGTGCGCGCATGAATATCGTTCAGCGATCCGGCGATGCACTGCAGACCCGCGGTTTCTCCGGCGCCGAGGTGAGCGCCGGGGTGAACGACCAGTCCCATGATGTCAAGGGCTTCACAACGCCGGAGCTCATCTTCGAATGCGTCACATGACTGCTCAGCGTTTCCGGTCGCACTGCACAAAGATTGATGAGATACGCCGCATGTGCGACGACAGGGGAAACAGTTGCACCCGCACATGCAGTTTTGTAGCTTTCAATGTCGCTGCTGCCCAGGGGTTTAGCCTTCCACTGACTGGCATTCTTGACGAACACCTGCATGGTCGTGCAGCCGGTCTGCGTCGCACGATCGAAGGCGGTGTGAATCCCCCCGGCAACAGACACATGTGTGCCAAGCAATAGCGGCGGAGTCATGTCTCCAAGATACGAAGAGTGTGAGTAATGTCCCAATCACGATTGGTTATCGGGCTGATGTCCGGCACGTCGCTGGACGGTATTGATGCGGTTCTCCTGAGGGTGAAGGGATCAGGTCTCCGTACAAACTTCCGCCAGCTGATGTATGTTGAGCTGCCATTCCCGGAGGGCGTTCGCGCGCTTGTGCTCAGGAACTCCGTTCCGGAAACTAGCCGGGTCGATGAAATAACAAGGCTGAATGTACTTTTTGGCCAGCTTTATGCCGATGCGGCGACCGTTCTGGCAAAAAAAGCCCGCGTTGCTTTAAGAGAAGTATCCCTCATCGGATCACATGGCCAGACCTTACATCACCTTCCGCATCCCGTGAGAATGTTCGGAAAAACTGTCCGGGCGACATTTCAGATAGGTGATCCATCGGTAATAGCGACGCTGACGGGAATTCCTACAGTGGGAAATTTCCGGAACGCGGATATGGCGGTGGGGGGACAAGGGGCGCCGCTCGTGCCCTACTTCGACTGGTTGGTGTTCCGGTCGCGGAGCAAAGGCCGGTTGCTGTTGAATATCGGCGGCATCGGCAATATCACGCTCCTGCCGCGGGGATGCACGTCCGCTGAAGTCGTCGCCTTTGATACCGGCCCCGGAAATATGCTGGTGGATGCGCTCATGCAGCGGTTTTACAAACGGAAATATGACGCCGATGGGGCTGTCGCTGCAGGCGGGCAGGTCATTCCCGGGCTCTTCCGCGTACTCGCGCGGCATCCCTACTTACGCCGCCGTCCGCCGAAGTCCACCGGGCGCGAAGAATTCGGAGAAGAAATGGTCAGCCGGATCCTTCAGCTTGCGAAGGGAAAGAAGCACGCTGATATCATCCGCACCGTCTCCGCGCTCACGCCCTTTGCCGTTCATGATGCATTCCACCGGTTCGTTGCACGCTCCGCGCGGGTGGATGAACTTATCGTCAGCGGTGGAGGGGCGCGCAACAGGTTTTTCCTCGAAGAACTGCAACGCCTGTTTGTCGGCGCCGTGGTGAAGCCGGTGGACGACTACGGGTTGTCCGGTGACGCGAAGGAAGCGATCTGTTTTGCCATTCTGGCGAACGAAACCATCCATGGCAACCCTGCAAACCTCCCGCGGGTAACAGGAGCACGAACGTCTGTGGTGCTGGGAGTCGTGAGCCGGCCGAACAGGTGAAGTAGCCGGGAATATTAGGAGGGTGCCGTGCCGCGTTCCATGAAGATGCCCTGCATTTTCTGCGTCGTGATGATTCTTTTCTCGACGACAGTTGTCGCTCAGACTTCAATGATCGGCCACCCGGTCACGATACACACTATGCGGCGCTGACAACCGCATTGATTGCAGCGACGTTGACGATATCGCTCACGCTGCATCCGCGCGAAAGATCGAATGCAGGCTTACGTAGTCCCTGCACCACCGGGCCAACGGCGTCCGCTCCTGCAAGACGTTGTGCCAGCTTATACCCGATGTTTCCCGCGTTCAAGTCGGGGAATACTAGAACATTTGCCTGTCCTGCCAGGGGACTGTTCGGCGCCTTGGAAGCCGCGACTTTCGGCACGATGGCCGTGTCGAGCTGTACCTCGCCGTCCATAATGATGTCGGGACGTTTCGACCGGAATATCTGTGTGGCCTGCTGGACCTTTTCCACCATCGGATGACTGGCACTTCCCTTCGACGAGAATGAAAGCAACGCCACACGGGGTTCCTCACCCGTCAGGCGCTTGTGATTGTCGGCAGTCGAAATCCCGATATCCGCCAACTGTTCCGGCGTGGGATCGGGAACAACGGCGCAGTCGGCAAACGAATAGACCTTCTGCGGAAAAATCATGAGGAAGAAGCTGGAAACAATGGTGATGTTGTCTGCAAGGCCGATCACCTGGATCGCCGCCCGGAGGACGTCACCCGTTGTCGACAGGGAACCGGCCACACTTCCCTGTGCAAGATTTTCGCGCACCATCATTGCGCCAAAATACAGCGGTTGCTTCATCAACTTCTGTGCTTCTGCAAGCTCAAGCCCTTTCGCTTTGCGCAACTCCTGGAACTTCCTTGAAAACTCCGCATGATGCTCGGATGTCGATGGCTCCACGATAGTGATACCGGCAGGTGATGTTCCTGTTTTCCTGAAACCCTCTTCTATGGCCTTCCGGTCGCCCACGAGAACAGGTGTCACCAGCTGCTGATCAACGAGGATACGTGCGGCCTGGATCGCCCGATCGTCCGTAGCATCGGGGAGGACGATTGTTTTCTTCAAAGATTTCGACTTGGCATGAATGCCATCCATCAGTTCTTTGGGTGTCATGGGGGTCTGAGCTCAGGTGTGAGTGATCGGGAATTGATGGCACGTAAGATAAGAAAGACATCTGCATTATGAAACAGCCACATTAACTTCAGATCTGACTATTTGTCACACGTCCCCCAAAAAGAATCGAAATCGCAGTAAGTTAAAAAGAATTAAGAAACTCCTAATCCTGCCAAATTGCATCTTTGTACCGTTTAAAATAGATTTGATGGCTTCATTAGTGGTCCCAAAATGGCATACGAGAAGACAAATAGGCGGGTCTACGTTGAGACTTACGGTTGCCAGATGAACGTGGCCGACAGCGAGCTTGTGGGCGGCATCCTGGCAAAGGAGGGGTATGCCTTCACCAGTGATCTTGCCTCGGCCGATGTTGCATTGATCAACACTTGCGCCATCAGGGAGAATGCGGAGCAGAGAATCCATGGACGGCTGGGTCTGTTCCATGCCCAGAAACGCCGGAATCCGGATTTGGTGGTGGGAATACTGGGCTGCATGGCCGAGCGGCTGCGGGAGAAATTCCTGGAACAGGAAAACCTGGTCGACATCGTGGTCGGCCCGGACGAATACCGGAAACTCCCATACCTGATCGATCACGCTGTGAACGGCGAGAAGGGCATCGCCGTCCGCCTTTCCAGGGTGGAAACATATGACGACATTGAACCCCTCCGTACAGAGGGTGTTTCTGCCTGGATTTCAGTGATGCGCGGATGCGACAAGTTCTGCACGTTTTGTGTGGTGCCGTTCACGCGGGGGCGCGAGCGCAGCCGGCCGCTTTCCACGATTGTGAGTGAGGCCCGTTCTCTTGCCACACGGGGCTTCAGGGATATCACCCTGTTGGGCCAGAACGTCAATTCGTACGTCGATGGCGGACACGACTTCTCGGATTTGATGCGCGCTGTGGCTGCGGTACACAATGATGTGAGAATTCGTTTCACGACTTCGCATCCGCAGGACATGTCCGACCGGCTGATCGAGGCGATCAGTTCGACCGCTAACATCTGCAAGTACATTCATCTGCCCGTGCAATCCGGATCCGACCGGATTCTGGCATCGATGAATCGCACCTACACTGTGCGGGGGTACGTGGCGCTCGTGGAGAAGATCCGGGCGGCAATTCCGGGCGTGAGCCTGACCACCGACATTATCGCTGGTTTTCCAGGGGAGACCGACGAGGATCACCGCCGCACCATGGCATTGCTGCAGGAGGTGCGATACGACGGGGCATACACGTTCAAGTACTCTCCGCGTGAACGGACCCGTGCCTGGGAGATGGGTGACACCGTTGCTGATGATGTGAAGACCGAACGGATCGGTGAGATCATCGCCCTGCAACGGACGATCTCCCGCGAGATCAATCAGCTCTCGGTCGACAGCACCGAGCGGATTCTGGTTGAGGGTCCGAGCAGGAAATCCGACAGGGAGTACACCGGCCGGACTGACGCCAATCGCACCGTCGTGTTCCCGCATGCACAGGAACAACCCGGTGAGTACATCACCGTAACCATCACGCGTGCCAACTCTGCAACACTGTTCGGCACACGCGCCTGATTCACAACCGCCAAACGGATCGAACACAATGAAACAGTGTGTGATTTTTCTTGCTCTCATCTGTGCTGTGGGTGACATCACCCTTGCACAGAGCCCGGAACCAGATATCAAGAGGTACGTTGCGGCAGTCAACAGCGGCAATGCGGACGAGGTGCGGAAGGATCTTCCTGCGCTTGTGACGAAGTATCCGAATCACCCCGGGGTGCTGTACGTACAGGGCCTTGTCACCCATGAAGGGTCTGAGGCGCTCCGGACGTATCAGAGCATCGTTGACAACTTCCCGGAGAGTGAATGGGCCGACGATGCCCTTTATCGTGTGTATGAGTTCTATTATGCGCTGGGCCTGTATCGTACGGCCGAGATCAAAATGCAGCAGCTCGCGGCGAGGTTTCCCAACTCGCCGTATGTGAGAGCCGCGGCCGGCACCCAGGCGGCCCAGACCATTCCGATCACAGACGAACCCGATGCGGTGCCGCCTGCGTCAGCTCCCCCGGTAATAGAGACGCCGGACACAGGGACGCCGGCAAACGAGAAAGAGCCGCCGGTCGTCGTCGCACCGGACGCATCGTCAGGCAAGCAGCCGTCGCCGGAAATCACTCCGTCCCAGCCTGATGCGGTAATCCCGGTGCGGTTTGCCCTGCAGACCGGGGCATTCGGTGTGCAGAGCAATGCCGAAATCCTGAAGGCAAGGTTCGAAGCGGCGGGCTACCCCGTTGAGATGATCAGCAAGGTTAAAGACACCCGTGCGCTGTTCCTCGTATGGGTGGGCAACTATTCGACGTACGAAGAGGCGCGTGCCGCCGTGCAGGAAGTTAAGCGGACAATGGGAATCGACGCAATTGTCATATCGAGGTGACATGCAGGGGGCAGTAACCAAAGATCCCGTCCGGTTTCAGCGGGAACACGGCATCATCGGTGAATCGGTGCAGATGCAGAAGATCACCGAGGTGATCGTGCAGGTGGCGCCGACGGACATCACCGTGCTCATCACCGGCGAGAGCGGGGTGGGAAAAGAGGTGATCGCTAAAGCCATCCACGCGGCGAGCCTTCGCAGCAAAAAGCCGTTGATCACCGTGAATTGCGGTGCGATCCCGGAAGGAATTATCGAAAGTGAGCTGTTCGGTCATGAACGCGGTTCATTCACCGGCGCCGCCGAACAGCGCAAAGGTTATTTTGAACTGGCTGACGGCGGGACGATTTTCCTGGATGAAATCGGTGAATTGCCTCTCGCGGCACAGGTGAAATTCCTGCGTGTGCTGGAAAACGGGGAGTTCCTGCGCGTCGGTTCCTCGCAGCCCCGCACGGTCAATGTCAGGGTGATCGCGGCGACCAACAAGGACCTCGAGAACGAGGTGCGGTTGCAGCGCTTCCGGGCAGACGTGTTCTACAGGCTGCGTTCAGTGAATATTGTGATCCCCCCGCTGCGGGAACGTGTGGAGGATATCGCGCTGCTGTTCCGGCACTTTGCCGGCGAAGTGGCCCGGCGCAACAAGATCCAGTTCGCCGGCATCAGCGATGCCGCCATGCACGAGCTGGAAGAGTATCACTGGCCGGGCAACGTGCGTGAGCTCCGCAATGTCGTTGAAAGCATGCTCGTGCTCGAAAGCGGCAAGTACCTGCAGCCCGACGATGTGCGGAAATACCTGAAAGAGTACCGGGTGGCGGGCGATGACCGGCAGCTTCCCGTTCCCCTGGGCAAAAGCGTGGAGCAGGCGGAACGCGAGTTAATACTCCGTGCACTCCTCGACATCAAGGGAAACCTTATGGAGCTGCGCACCGCTCTCCTCGATCATTTGCAGACACAGGATGCAGCAGCACCGGCGGAAGACGCGGGACGCGCAGACACGGCGGATCCGGTAACCCTCGACGATATGGAACACCGGATGATCGCCGATGCGCTCGGACGATTCAAAGGGAACCGCCGCGCGGCTGCCCGTGCGTTGAAAATCAGCGAGCGGACGCTCTACAGAAAAATTAAAGAATACCGACTGGAATAATCATCACAATGCTCCCACGTGCCCTCCTCGCGGTGCTGGCAACGGTCTGTGTACTGCAGCTCTCCGGCTGCATGTACTCCTTTACCGGAGCGTCCGTGCCGTCGCACCTGAAGACGGTCGGGATTCCTCTGGTGGACGACCAGTCAGGTTTTGGCGAGCCGGGTCTGCGCGAAACGTTTACCCGCGAGCTGACAGATCTGTTTACCAGCGACAACAGCTTGCAGGTCGCCGATAGGGGTATCGCCGATGCCATCCTTGAGGGAGCCATTGTCTCGATTGGCGACGCCCCGGCTGTGGTGGAGCAGGGCGAGCAGGTCAGCAAGCGCAGGGTCACCGTGACTGTGCACTTCACGTTTCAGGATATGAAATTGCGGAAGAAGGTGTGGGACAAGAATTTCTCCAACTGGGGGGATTATGATTCCGGAGGCGGATTGTCTCAGCGCCAGGTCGGCCTTCAGGAGGCGATGCGAAAGATTACGGAAGACATCCTGCTGGAAACAGTGTCGGGATGGTAACACGCGAGCATACAGACAAATGTATTTCAAGTTCACAATGTAAGGTTCCACACAAAAACACTTGCTATGGAAGAGCTCATTCTCATCGGCTACATTCTCTCCCTCACGATCCTCACTATTTTCGGATCGCACGGCTTCATCATGATCTATTACTACCTGAAATTCCGTTCGCGGAAGCCCCAGGCCGTGGAAGCCCTGACCACCTATCCCGTTGTCACGGTGCAGCTGCCGGTGTTCAACGAAGTATACGTCGTCGGCCGTCTGATCGACGCCGCGTGCAGCATGATCTACCCGAAGGACAAACTGGAAATCCAACTGCTCGATGACTCCACCGACCGCACCGTCGAGGTCGTCGCGCAACATGTGGAACGGTATAGAAAACTCGGGTTCGACATCAAGCAGGTGCGCCGCACGAACCGGAAGGGGTACAAGGCCGGTGCGCTCAAGGAGGGATTAGACACTGCGCGCGGCGAATTTGTGGCGATTTTTGATGCGGACTTCGTGCCCCGGCCCGATTTTCTGCTGAAGACCATTCCTCATTTCAACACCGATCCCAAAATCGGGATGGTGCAAACCCGGTGGGAGCATCTCAACTTCGATTATTCGCTGTTGACACGGACGCAGGCAATGGCCCTTGACGGACACTTCGTCATCGAGCAGTCGGTGCGCAACAAGGTCGGGTTCTTCATCAACTTCAACGGCACAGCAGGTGTGTGGCGCAAGGAGTGTATATTTGACGCGGGCAACTGGCAGGCCGATACGCTGACGGAAGACCTGGATCTCAGCTACCGGGCACAGCTGCGTGGCTGGAAGTTCAAGTATCTGAACAACGTCACATCCCCGGCGGAATTGCCTTCGGAGATCAATGCGTTGAAGTCGCAACAGTTCCGGTGGACCAAAGGTGCGATCGAGACCGCGCGCAAAGTGCTCCCCTTTGTGTGGAAGTCGCCGTTGCCCATACGGGTCAAGGTCCACGCAACCTTTCACCTGACCAACAACCTCGTCTTTCCGTTCATCGTGCTGGCCGGCATCCTCAACGTCCCGCTCGTCTTCATCAAACACGGCGGTATGCACGATACCTACTTCACGTTCATGTCCGTATTCGTGTTTGCGTTCATCGGCTCGTTCCTGTTCTATCTGTTCTCACAGAAAGACGTGTACAAGGACTGGCGCAAGCGGATCTTCCTCTTCCCCGTGTTCATGGCGGGCAGCATGGGCCTGGCTGTCAACAACAGCAGGGCGGTGATCGAAGGGCTCTTCAAGCGCAAGAGTGAATTTGTCCGCACACCCAAGTACAGTATTCTATCCAGGAATGATTCCTGGCGCGACAAGACCTATGTGCCGGTGAAACTCAGCGCGACCATCGTTGTGGAAATCGTCCTGGCGATTTACTGTCTGTTTGGCGTGGTGTCATCGATCTATTTCCTCGAAATCGCGGCGATACCGTTCCAGCTCCTGTTCTTCCTCGGGTTCTCCGTCGTGTCGGGGATGTCTATCAAACATGCATTTGTGGCGAGGCATCTGAAGGCCGGACAGTAATGATCTGGGGGGAAGAAATCTCGCCCCGGTTCGTCGTGCACGCAACGGCGCTCATGGCTGCGGGGAAGCTCGAGAGTGCAGTGGAAACCTGTCTCGCGGGAATCACCCGGTACCCGTGGTATGCGACAGGATACTGGGTGCTCGGGAAGTGTTATGAAGCTCAGGGATACCTGGTTGCGGCCAGTGCGCAGTACGGAGAAGTAGCGAAGCGGCTTCCGGGTCTAGCATCAGTCAACAGCGCGGTGGAGAGAACGCGCGTGGCGGATGGTGCTCCTGCGCAGGTGGGAGGCGCCGGGACGACGGATGTCGAAGAGTTACTGCGCAGACTGCAGGAGGCCAAACGCCCTCTGGTGCCTGACCCGGGCGACCATAACCCGCTCGTTGACATATCGGTGCCGCGCGGCGAAAGCTCCATTGTGACAGTGACACTGGCAGAGATCTATGCGAAGCAGGGGGAATACCGCGAGGCATTGGATGCGTACAGGAAACTGATCCAGCAACGCCCGGACGAAGCCGGGCGTCACGCCGTGCGTATTGCGGAGTTGGAACGGTTACTTGAGGGCGCTGACAAACTTCGTCAGCCGTGACTTCTGAACGGCCGCATTGTTGCGGTGAATGACACCCTTTGCCGCCAGCTGGTCCAGCAGCTTCACCGTTTTCTTCAGTTCCGTCGTTGCCTTCTCTTTGTCCGTCATCGACCGTACGCGCTTTATGGCATTGCGCATGCGGGACTTCCACTGGATGTTGCGTGCGGCGTGGCGTTTCGCCTGCCGGGCTCTCTTCTCAGCTGATTCGTGTTGAGCCATCCGGCTGTTATCTCCAGAACAATGTTATTGGATACAATGTGAACTTTCAAAATAGCGAAAAGGGGTCACAAAGTCAAAGCGCGTTGCCTTTTGATCACGCGATACATATATTTTCAGTGACTGAAAAGAAGCAACGGTGAAACAAGAGCACGCCAGGCAGGAGCAGAGGATCCGCATGAAGATCGCAGTGTGTATCAACCATGTTCCGGACTCCGAGACCAAAGCAAAGATCGGAGCCGACGGGCTGTCCCTTGACCGGGCAGGCATCAATTATATGATGTCCCCCTATGACGAAGTTGCCGTGGAAGAAGCGCTCCGGATTCGGGACAAGTTCACAGGGGAGGTGACGGCGCTGTCCCTTGGGAACGAGAAAAACAAGGAAACGCTCCGGAAAGCGCTTGCGATGGGCGTGGACAAAGCGATTTTGCTGAAGGATGACGCAGAGAGGGACTCTCATGGCGTTGCGGTCGGGCTGGCCGCCGCCCTGAAACCCCTCGCGCCCGACGTCATTCTGTTCGGCAAACAATCGATTGACTATGACAATGCCCAGGTCGGGGTTCTCGTTGCGGAAATGCTGGGCATGCCGTCCGTCGGGGTCGTCATAAAAATCGACATGCAGGATGGTAAAGCGGTGTGCGTGCGGGAGATTGAAGGTGGACATGAGACAGTGGAAACCAGACTTCCGTCAGTTTTCCTGGCTCAGAAGGGGCTGAATGAGCCGCGTTACCCGTCGTTGAAAGGGATCATGGCTGCAAAGAATAAGCCGATTGAAGAGCAAACCGCAGCGGCCGCGGAGCGCCTTGTGGAAACCCTGGCAATGCGCAAGCCGCCGGCCAAAGCCGCCGGTAGAATTGTCGGAACGGACAAGACAGCAGTTCCTGAACTCATACGTCTGCTCCGCGAGGAAGCCAAAGTCATATGAAACTTCTCGTCTTTGCCGAACAGCGCGACAACGTCATCAAGAAGTCGTCGTGTGAAACTGTGCGTGCCGCCCGCAATGCTGCTGATGCACTCGGTCTGGAGTGCATTGCGGTCCTCGCGGGGAGCGGCGTCGAAGGCATTGCCGGAGCGCTGGGCCGCTACGGCGCCTCTCGCGTGATCGTTGTGGATGACCCTTCTCTTGCCGCCCACTCCAGTACCGCGTGTGCGAAAGCCATCGCGTCCGTCGCCGCCGCAGAAGGAGCCGGATTGCTGTTCCTGCCGGCAAGTCAGATGGGCAAGGACCTCGCACCACGTGTTGCGGTCAAACTGAACGCAGGACTCGCGTCTGATTGCATCGCAATCCGGATCGAGAACCGCGACATCATCGCGACGCGTCCGGCATACGGCGGGAAAGTGATGCTGGATGTGCGAATTACCAGCGCCGTGAAAGTCTTCACTCTCCGTCCCAACGTTTTTCCCGCGGAAGTCGACGGAGAAAATGCCCCGGTGCAAAAAGCGGAGATCACATTCGGTCCGGAAGACTTTGGCGCAGTAGTGACACGCGTTGACGTTGCAGTCGGACGGCCCGATGTTACCGAAGCGGACATTATCGTATCCGGGGGACGCGGCCTGAAGGCCCCGGAGCATTTTGCGCTGATCGAATCGCTGGCGGAAGTGCTCGGTGCGGCTGTGGGTGCGTCACGTGCCGTGGTGGATGCCGGCTGGCGCCCGCACGACGAACAGGTCGGCCAGACCGGCAAGACCGTGTCGCCCTCGCTGTATATCGCGTGCGGCATCTCGGGGGCCATTCAGCACCTGGCCGGGATGTCGTCATCAAAGTACATCGTGGCGATCAACAAAGATAAGAATGCTCCGATCCTGCAGATGGCGGACTACGGTATTGTCGGGGATGTGTTCGAGATCCTGCCTGAACTGACAGCTCAGTTGAAACAGGTGCTCGGAAAGTGATATTGACTCTGAGGGGCTTTTAGAGTACAATGCGTTTGGCGATTCAAGGAGTGCGGCGTGGAGCGAGTGCTGGTTGACATACTTGGACTTTCGACGAACCCTGCGACCGGCGGAGCCTATGCGCTGATCCTCCGGGAAGTCGAGGGAAACCGTCGACTCCCGATCATCATCGGCCAGGCGGAAGCACAGTCCATTGCGCTGGAGATGGAAGGGATCAAGCCTCCCCGTCCGCTCACACACGATCTGATGAAAAACATTATTGGCTCGTTCGGCGCCGAGCTGACAGACGTGGTGATTGACGATCTGCGCGATGGTACCTTCTATGCGAAGCTGAACATCGACAATCAGCTGATCGATTCACGACCGAGCGATGCAATCGCCCTTGCCGTCCGCTACGGTGCGCAGATCTTTGTTTCTTCCAATGTCATGGATGAAGCCGCCTTCGTGCCGGAAGAGGAAGAAGACGACGAGAAGAAGGAAGAAGGGAAAGGGAAGCAGGCTGCACAAGCCCCGAAGCAGCCCAGAACACCTGCGGAGACAACCAAGGTGACTCGCCTGGAAGAGCTGCACCAGCAGTTGAAGCAGGCCATAGAGAAGGAAGATTACGAAAAGGCGGCGGGGCTGCGGGATGAGATCAGGCGACAGGAAAGCAGCGATTAGCGCTCAATTTACCGGTTTTTCCTTCCCTTGTGAATGACCCCATATTCATCTATATTTGTGTAAGGTTGTAACCTTCCCCCTGCGTGCATCCACACACATCACTATTTGACTACCGATCACATACGCGGGTTTAACCAGTGCAATGATCCCTGTATTCAATGCCCATGCGTTTGAAGATTTTCCCCTTGTGGCACAAGTGCTCACTTCAGGCGTCCTCAGTGAACGCGCGATGGTTGACCGGTTCCGGGGCGAACTGCAGCGGCTCTTCGAGCACCAGCGCATTATACCGATCAACAGCTGCACAAGCGGGCTCACGATGGCGTTGAGGCTTCTTGGCGTCGGCCCCGGCGACGAGGTGGTCAGCACACCATTCACTATGGTGGCAACAAATGCCGCGATTGCCTCACTCGGTGCACGCATCGTCTGGTGCGATATCGACCCCGCCACGTTTTGCGCCGACATGAAGAGCGTCTATGACAGCATGACCCCTGCGACGAAGGCCGTTGTCCTGACCTGTGTAGGAGGCGTTACGCCCAACGGTCTGTCCGCTTACCCGAAGGATGCCCCTGGATTGATCCTCGACGGCGCGCACAGCTTCATGACGATGTATCAGAAGCGGCATATCAGCCACTGGGGGGACTACGCGTGCTTTTCATTCCAGTCCATAAAGCACCTCACCACAGGTGACGGCGGTGCGCTCGCAGTGAACTCGCAGCGGTTCATCGGGGCCGATCCATCCTGGTACCCCGCCGCCACTAATGTCGAGCGGAACTACCTTCGCGCGGAGAGAATGAAATGGTTCGGCATAAGCCGGATCATTCCCCCGGGCATGACCCGCCTCGAACACCAGATGAAGTCCGACATCGAAGAGTCCGGTTATAAATGTCATATGAATGATCTTGCAGCAGCGGTCGGACTCTCGTGCATCGATAAGGCGCTGAATGCCGTCCATCGTTCCCGCGCAACCGCGAAATATTATCAGCAGGCATTTGCAGGCGTAAAAGGACTGACACGAATCACGGTTCCGGAGGGATGTGAACCTGCCTGGTGGGTCTATGGCTTCCGCACTATTCATGCTGAAGGCCTGATGAGCGCACTTGCTGCAGACGGCATCCAGACGACCAGGCTCTGGCGCCGGAACGACACATATACATGCTTCCGGGAAAGTACCGGCAAAAGGCTTCCGGGGATGGACACAGTCGCGGAGCAGGCGGTCTTTATTCCCAGCGGCTGGTGGGTTACCGACGCCGACCGTGAACGCATAGCCGGCCGGGTTGTCGCATATCACAGCACGACAGGGTGAATTTTGTGATATTGCGGTACACACGGAATTCTGCATCCAGCGACACCCACAGTGACAGGCACCGAGGCCTACAATGCATGAACGAACACTTCAAGACCCCTTTCTGACACCAGTGAATAGACAACAGGCCGGCGACAACAACTGCCACGAGGAGGTCAGGGAGATCGTAAAAAACGGGCTCGTGCTTGCCCGCCACGTCCGGCCCGGAGCCTTCAAGAAAGGTCTGGCATTCTACTCCGGGAACGAAGAATTCCTCCAGGTGGGCACCTGGCACTACGACAAAGGCCAGCAGCTCCGGGCCCATGCGCACAACGTGGTGCAGAGAGAAATCAATCGGACACACGAAGTGGTGGTCGTCGTGAAAGGCTCGATGACGGTCCGTATCTTCGATGAAGAACGGACGCTGGTCGAGACCCTCACGGTGCGTGAAGGGGAAATTCTCATAGTGATGAACGGCGGGCATGACTACACGATTCTCGAGGATGACACCAGAATCCTGGAGATCAAGAACGGCCCGTTCCTCGGAAGAGACATAGACAAAATTCTCTTCTAGTCCGGTGCCGCAACGTGCCATGCGGTGCCTTAACCCGTAGCAACTCTCTCCCAATGAACTGCGGCATCCTATTAGCTGCCTGCGGGCACGCCATGGGGCGATGACAGCACCATGAGGTTCCTCATCGGTACCCTTCTTCTCATTCTCCTGCCCGGTGCGGTCGCCGCGTTTGCGCTGAACGTCGTCTCCCTGAGCCACATCCCGGCCGTTCTCCTCCCCCTTGGCATTGGTGCCTTCCTGGGCATCGTGCTGGACCATTTCGTCCTCCGGCGTTTTCCCGTCCTTGAGACGTTCGAACACGAGTTCACCCATGCCGTCGTCGCGCTGATGTTCTTCCGCCGTGTCACCGGCTTCGTGGTCAAGCGGAGCGGCGGCACCGTGTCTCATCAGGGGGGCTTCGGAGGCAAGTTCGGCACGGACTGCATCGGGCTGGCACCGTACATTCTTCCGTTGTTCACTACGCTTTCGGTGGTCGCACGGCCGCTTGTTCCGTCCGACTGGTTTCCTTGGTACGACGTTTGGATCGGCGTGACATTCGGCTATCACGTCTGGAGCACCATCGAGGAAATCCGGGAGTCCTGGACAAAGCGGTCCTTCATCTCCTCCGGGACGGGCGAGGTTTCCCAAACCGACATTGCCAGACGGGGATATATGTACTCCGCTATTTTCATCGCGACATTTTCATTTGCCCTGCATGGCGCGCTCATCGCACTGATGATCAAAGGTTTGAACGGCGTGGGGGAGTGGGCATGGGAGATCTGGAGCGTAACGGCGGTTGTGGCAATACACATCGGGGCGTGGGTGAAGACACTGGCAACATGGGTGTGGGAGAAAGTGCGATGAGACGGTACGTCATCCTTTTCGGCGCTGTTGCCATGCAATTGTGCCTCGGTGCGACGTATTCGTGGTCGGTGTTCGTCAGGCCCCTCCGTGACCTCACGGGGCTGTCGCAGGCTGCAGTGCAGTTGCCCTTTACGGTATTCTACTTTGCTTTTCCCGTGACGGTGATCTTCTCGGGTTTCGCCTTGACCCGGCTCGGACCTGGTCGCAGTGCTGCAGCAGGCGGATTCCTCTTCGGCGCCGGCTGGCTGCTGGCATCACTGGGTTCCCAGCACTTTGTCATGACCGTGCTCGGCGTCGGTCTCCTGGCGGGTATAGGTGTCGGGCTGGCCTACGTTGTTCCTCTGGCAGTGCTTGTACAATGGTTTCCCAACCAGAAGGGTCTGGTCACCGGCATAGCGGTAGCGGGGTTCGGCGGTGGAGCTGCACTGATCAGCCAGATTGCCGGAAGGTTGATCTCTATAGAGGGATTCTCTCCCTATGCCGTGTTCGGCATGTTCGGTTTTGTGTTCATCCTGATTGCGACAACCGCCGGGCTCTCCATGAAATTTCCCGGTGAAGGCACTTCACAGGCTCCCGGGCTGCTCCCGTACAGGAATATCCTGCGCCAGAGGGAATTCCGGCTCCTCTACGCCGTGATGATCGTGGCACTTGCCGCGGGCTTCACGGTAAACGCGAATCTGAAGGAGCTGTTTCCCGCGGGAGGGCTTGCAATCGGAGTTCTTGGTGTGTCGTTGTTCGCCGTTGCCAATGCCGCCGGCCGTCTGGCGTGGGGTGCGCTCTTTGACCGTACTTCGGCCGGTGCCGCCGTCCGGGCAAATCTGCTCGCCCAGGCGACCGTGCTCCTTGCCTCACCCCTGTTGCTGCAGTCGCAGGCAGGTTTTCTTCTGCTGGCCGTTGCCGCGGGATTGAACTACGGAGGGGTCCTGGTGCTTTATGCAGCAACCGTCACACGTGTGTGGGGTGCGGAACGGGTCGGCCAGGTGTACGGTCTGCTCTTTTCGGCCAATATCGTCGCCGCGCCGGCGCCCGTGCTGGCCGGACTCTGGTACGATGCCGAGAAGGATTTCACCTGGTTCTTTATTGGCGTGGGGGTTCTTCTGGTGTGTTCCGCTCTTGCTGTGTTCAAGGCGGAAAAAAACCTCACCTAGGAGTGGACCAGAGCGAGCATTTCGCGCACCGCGCGATCGAGACCTACGAATACGGCCCGTGAGATGACCGCATGGCCGATGCTCATCTCCTCAATGTCGGCGACCCCGCACATCAGCTGCACATTCAGATAGTTCAGTCCGTGTCCGGCGTTGACGCCCATGCCCAGTTTACGGGCAAGGCCGGCTGATTCCCGCACAACCTCAAGAAGATTCAGCTGTTCCCGCTCTGTCCGCGCGCCGGCAAATTCACCCGTATGGATTTCAATCTTGTCCGCTTCCACTTCGCGTGCGGCCTCCACCTGCTCAAGGACCGGATCGATGAAGAGGCTGACCTCGATATCGTGACGATGCATATCACTGATGACATCCCGGAGATGGTGCTTGTGTCCGCGGACGTCGAGGCCGCCTTCGGTGGTCAATTCCTGTCGGCGTTCGGGAACAAATGTTACGAGTTCGGGAATTGTTTCGATCGCAATCTTCACGATTTCATCGGTTGCCGCCATTTCCAGATCAAGCTTTGTCTTGATGGTCTCACGCAATAACCGGAGATCACGGTCGTTGATATGGCGGCGGTCTTCCCGCAAATGACACACAATTCCTTCCGCACCGGCTAACTCACAGATCTGGGCTGCGGTGACAGGATCCGGCTCGACGCCCCCGCGCGCTTCGCGGAGCGTGGCGATGTGATCGATATTGATGCAGAGTCTCATGGGAGTATCCTCTTCGATCGTGAACGCCTACAGCCGCTTTCTCACGATGTACTGAAGTTTCTCGGGCCGTCGTGCCACAACCTGCACGCCCGAAGGCGAAACAACCGATGGAACGATGTATCCCGTAGTATCTTTGAGAATCTGGGTGAAGTCCACCGATACCTGAAAATCAACGGGCAGGATGTTTGCCAGCTGGCGAATGCCGCCGCGCGCAACTATCTCCACCTTCGGCGGAATAAAAATCACGTCGCTGTTCGGAGGAAGCGCGCGAATGTCCACAGGCAGCCCGCTGAACACTTTCTCCGCAAAGGGCTGAACGTTCAGTCGAATCCTTACGGAAGCCGGAGAGAACTCAAGCGGATGGTCCACGCTGCCTGCCATGTTCACATCCTGCTCGAGAGGATTCTTGAGATCGTCAAAACTCACT